>WNFW01001673.1_pt1 | contig 19683 bp, 17 predicted proteins | sample 5400131 | NCBI WGS metagenome assembly WNFW01 (sample SAMN13153362, study PRJNA577476) | soil metagenome | isolation source: 20 cm soil or saprolite under grassland replicate 1 | place: USA:California | collected 2016-06-15 | reverse complement strand
GACGGTCTCGCGACACCGCGCGTCATACGTGTAGCTCCGAACGGTGATGTCTTCGCCGCCGAGAGCGGCGGCGGGCAGATCCGCGCTTTCCGCGGGCTGAACGCCGATGGCAAACCCGAGCGCTCCGAGGTCTTCGCGGCAGGTCTCAACGAGCCGTACGGCATCGCCTTTTATCCCGCCGGTCCGGATCCAAAGTGGATCTACGTGGGGGATACCGACTCAGTCATGCGCTTTGCGTACCGGACCGGTGACCTCAAGGCAACCGGTGTCGCGGCACGCGTCGTCGACCTTCCGCACGGTAGCGGACACTGGACGCGGGACGTCGTCTTTTCTGCCGACGGCAAGACCTTGTTCGTTGCGGTGGGCTCGGAATCGAACGTCGACGACCCTGACACCACTGCGGCGGAGAGGTATCGCGCCGATATCCTGGCCTTCGGCCCCAACGGCTTGCACATGCGCGTGTACGCGTCCGGGATCCGAAACCCATCGGGCCTGGCGGTTGATCCGCGCACCGGTCGATTGTGGTGCACCGTCAATGAACGCGACGGCCTCGGCGACAACCTGGTGCCCGATTACATCACGTCCGTCCGCGCGGGCGGTTTTTACGGCTGGCCTTGGTGGTACATGGGCCCGCACCAAGACCCCCGCCACCTGGGCAAGCACCCCGAACTGCGGGAGCGTGTCATCGCGCCCGACGTCCTGCTCCAGCCACACAACGCCTCTCTGCAGATCGCTTTCTACCAGGGACAGCAGTTCCCCGATGAATACCAGGGCGACATCTTCGCCTCCGAGCATGGCTCCTGGAACAAATCCGTTCGCACCGGCTACGAGGTGATCCGCGTGCCGCTGCACCACAGGGGCAAGGCGAGCGGCGAATACGAGGACTTCCTGACCGGATTCGTGCTGGCGAACGGTCAGGTGTGGGGCCGTCCAGTAGGCGTCACCACTGCGCTCGATGGCGCATTGCTGGTGACTGACGACGGCTCGAACTCGATCTGGCGGATCAGCTACGTCGGCAAATAGCCGCGTATCGGGGCGTCTCGAAAACCGACCAGCACCAGCATCAGTGGGATAGCGTGGTCGCGATCTGCGTCGTGACCTCGGTCATGAGCTTATGGATCGGGCATTTCTGCGCCACACGCAGAAGTTCGTCCCGTTGCGCGGCGCTCAGGTTACCTGTCAGCGACAGCGCCGCACTCAGGCGATAGATGCCGGCGCGTTCCTGGCTGGCATCGCGCTCCACGGAAACCTCGATACCCTGCACTGGAATCCCCTTATGTTTCGCGTACCAAAGCACGGTCAGCGCCTTGCACGCGCCCAACGCGGCATCGTAGAGGTCATGGGGACTCGGCCCCAACCCCTCTCCGCCCTCCTCGACACCGAGGTCGGTGGTAAGAGTGTTTCGACCGATGTGAATTTCATGCCGCATCGGCGATCGCTGATCTCGAACGACTCGAATAGTCACGGGCTTGTCTCCATTTCAGCTCTGTTTGGGGATCAGCGATCCTGCGCGCGCTCATCGCCGACTGCGCGACTGCGCTTGGCGCCATCAGCGCCGGCCGTCCGTGCAGCGCCAGCGTCCTGTGCTGCGAGCCCGCCGATGGCGGACCAATCGAGACTGTCTCCGCCTTGCGCGAGCAGCCGCAGAAAGCGGTCGTGCAGCAGGCTTGCGAGCGGCATCGGCACGCGCAGACTCTCGGCCGCCTGCAGCGCGAGCCGGATGTCCTTGAACCCGAGCGGTGCGGCGAAAGCGGCCGGTTGAAAGCTGCCTTCGGCGATCAGGCCACCGTAGGTCTTGTAAACGGGCGCCGGAAAGATCGTGGAGCTGAGCACCTCAACGTAGGCACGTCGGTCGATGCCCGCCTTGTCGACGAGCGCGATGGCCTCGCCCAAAGCCTCGATTGCGGCGGCGAGCAGGAAGTTGCCGCTGAGCTTGACGAGATTTGCCGCCGATGGCTGCGTACCTATCGCAAGGGTCTTCGAACCCAACGCGTCGAGCAGAGGCTGGCACGCAGCCAAGGCTGCCGGATCGCCCGCTGCGACGATGAACAGCTTGGCTGCCGCCGCCGAGTCTGGACGGCCGAAGACTGGCGCCGCGACGAAGCGCTGTCCGGCGTGCGCGTGCGCCTCTGAGAGCTTTTTCGAGAGCGCGACGCTGATCGTGCTCATCGAAAGATGGATAGCGCCCCTGGCGAGGCTCTCGACGATGCCGTGCTTCGCCAACGCCACATCGGCAAGCGCGGTATCGTCCGCGAGCATCGTGATGATCACCTCTCCATGACAGGCATCAGCAACGCTGCCTGCCTCGCGTGCACCCAGTTCGAGCAGCGCGCGCCGCTTCTCGAGGCTGCGGTTGAACACGGTGACATCGTGTCCGGCTCTCACGAGGTTCGCCGCCATCGCCGCACCCATGCGGCCCAGACCGATGAATCCAATCTTCATTGCTTGAAATCCGTGGTCATGATCCGTCGGGATCGTTGCACAGGCTCCATGAACTCGGTCAGTGTACGGCAGGGTAAACTAGCGATCGGCAACCCGCGCTGGAGATGGCGTAGCAGTGGATTCCTGGCAGGAAACAGCGTGGAGGTGGGCCACCCGGCGGGAGCTGCACCGCGACCCTCAAGGGCCTGCGAGCCGAGCATCCGCACAGGACGAGCAGAAGTCAATCGGCCTCACAGCGGCGAAACAGGATGCTGCCAGCGCAAGCCCTGAGAGCTCTCCCCCCGGAGAGGCCAAAGTACAGTTGCACGTTTGCTCGGACGTCGGGGGCAGCTGGCAATCAAGCTCGAAATCAAATGACCGGCCCAGCCACATGTTGACGCCCTGCCTCGTCGCAGCCACCGTGTTCGGCCTGTCGCTTATGCCCGCTCTTGCGCAGAATGCTGCTGGCGGCGCAGCGGCTGCGCGCCACGCGGGGTTCGACATCGAGGCGCATCGCGGCGGGCGCGCGCTTCGCCCGGAGAACACGTTGCAATCCTTTGCCAATGCCCTGTCGATGGGCGTGGACACGCTCGAGCTCGACATGGGAGTCACCAAGGACGGCGTGGTCATTGTCTCGCACGAGCGCGGTCTCGATCCGGATCTTGCGCGCACTGCCGACGGCAGCTACGTGCCCGCGCCCGGCATTCCGTTCGTCAAGCTGACGCTTGCGGAAGTCAAGCGGTACGACGTTGGACGGATTCGTCCGGGCAGCGCTTACGCGGCGCGGTTCCCCGATCAGCTTGCGGTGCCAGGGACCCGGATACCGACGCTCGCCGAGGTATTCGCGCTGGTGCGCAGGTCGGGCGATCATCATGTGCGTCTCAACATCGAGACCAAGATCGATCCGAACCATCCGGACGAATCGCCGGACCCGGAGCGCTTCGTCGCTCTGGTACTTGATCTGCTGCGCCGGGAAGACTTCACCGGCCGCGTCATGATCGAATCCTTCGACTGGAGGACCCTGCGGCTGGTGCAGGAGCAGGCACCCGCAATTCCGACGGTCTACTTGACGCAGGTGCAGGAACCGGATGCCAATGTCTATCTCGACAGGCCCTCACCCTGGACAGCGGGTTTCGATCCGCGCAAGTACGGCCGCTCGGTCCCGCGTGCCGTCAAGGCCGCGGGCGGGAAGATCTGGTCACCGCTCTTCGAGGACGTCGACCAACAGTCGATCCGTGAGGCGCACGAGCTCGGGCTCAGGATTGTGGTCTGGACCGTAAATCGCCCCGAGGACATGGCGCGCCTCATTGACATGGGTGTCGATGGCATCATCTCGGACCGCCCGGACGTGTTACGGGCGGTAGCGGCCAGGAAGGGCGTCAAGTTACCGCGGCCGGCGCCGGTGTCGCCCTGAGCGCATGATCCGGCGCAGGCCCTGAAATGAACCGTGCTGGGGCGGCAGCCCTGTTCGCCCTGCTGGCATTCGCGGCTAATTCAGTACTGTGCCGGATGGCGTTGCGGCAGACGCACATCGATCCGGCCAGCTTCACGAGCATTCGGCTGGTCGCGGGCGCGGTCACGTTGTGGATACTCGTGCAGGCGAGCAGCAAGCAGCGAGCCCCCGGAGGGAGCTGGCAGTCGGCGTTCGCGCTACTCGCTTACGCCATTGCGTTCTCGTTTGCCTATGTGGAACTGACGACGGGCACGGGAGCGCTGCTCCTCTTCGGGGCGGTACAGATCGTGATGATTGCGGCGGGATTCTTCGCAGGCGAGCGAATTGACCGGACCCTGGTTCTCGGCTGGCTGCTCGCCGTCGCAGGACTGATCCTTCTTCTGCTTCCTGGCATCACCGCGCCCCCAGCACTCGAAGCGCTCTTCATGCTGATCGCAGGCGTCGCCTGGGGAGTCTATTCGCTGCGTGGACGACGATCGAGGGACGCGCTCGCAGACACGGCCGGAAATTTTGTGCGCTCAGTTCCAGGAGTACTGCTGATCAGCGCTCTGTTCTGGGTGCACCGCGGCGCAGATCTGGAGGGGATAGCTCTCGCCGCACTATCGGGCTCCAGCCTCGGAGCGATTGTCGCTGCCAACGCTCAATTGAGTGTCCCCGTGATCGCGGCTCTGGCAGGCGTTGTGTTGTTTGACGAGCCCATTACGGCGCGCCTCGCGGTATCTTCCGCGCTGGTGCTCGGCGGAACCGCGCTTGCGGTGCGGCGCAAGCTGACTTCGCAGGAGGCGCGGAGCTCGATCGGAACGTAGGCTGTCTTCACAGGCCCGGATGCTACGGCCGCTATTTTTCTTGATTCAGCCGCTCGACGAACCGCAGCATAGAACTCGATGCGGCGACCCTCGACTTTGGTTACTTTCGCTCCGGCGACGACTTGCCTGCCGACTGGCGTGGCCGCAAGATGAAGGACGTCGACACGCGTTCCTACCGCACTCTCGTGCGCTCCAAGGTAGGGCTTGATGGCGTTGAGAGCCGCGTTCTCCATGGCCATGATCATGACCGGTGTCGCCAACACGGGTGGCAAAGTAGCGTCCTTGAAGCGATTGGCAAGGTGTTCGGCGGTTACCACCAGCGTGAATGAGCCTCTCGCTCCTACCGGTATAGACGCCATGTATTGCTCCTGTGCAGGTGGCGCGCCGCAAGAACTATGCATCTTACCTGGCTGCTCGTCGACCGCCCGCTATCGTGTCCCCACGCCGTGACCCCTCCATCGATGCCGTCCCGTCTGGCAGCTCGGGGCACCCGGTGAGCGGTCCCGCCGCCGGTACGGGTGGCGGCGAGGATCGCACCACGTCGCCCCTGCGCTGGGGGGTGCTGGGGCTGGCGGCTGTCGCCATCTTCTGTAGCTACTACGAGTCGGATGCGATAGGCCCGATCGCGGATCTGCTCGGCCGCCAGCGAGGTTTCACGCAGTCTCAGATCGGCGACCTCACCGCAGTCATCAGTCTGCCGAACATTCTGCTGGCGGTATTCAACGGACTGCTCATCGATCGCTACGGTCCAGCGCGCGTCACTCTGTGGGCCGCCGCTATCGGCTTCGTGGGCGCCGTATTGACGGCGATCGGCACGCCCTATGAGCTCATGTGGACCGGCCGCCTGGTGTTCGGGGTCAGCGAGGGTGCGATATTCATCTCCCTCGTCGCAGGTGTGGCACGATGGTTCTCGCGCAGCGGCATCGCGCTCGCCACGGCGATATTCCTCTGTCTTGCCCGGGTTGGATCGTTTTCGCTCGACACCTCACCTTCCTGGGCACGATCTCTGTACGATGCGGGCTGGCAGCCGCCCCTATGGCTGGGCGCGGCGCTCACCGGCGCCGGCCTCGTTGCCGCTGTCCTCTTTCGCCTGCTTGATTCAACGCACGCCCCGCCGATGTCCGCGCGTCCCGCAGAATCCGGGCAGCTCAACTGGCGGGGGATCTGGACATTCGACCTGTCGTATTGGTACATCCTCGGCCTGCACGTGCTGTACGCGGCGGTCTTCTTTCCGTTTCGTCAGACCTATGCGATCGAGTACCTGCAGCACGTCAAGGGCCTCACGCTGCAGGAAGCCGGCAATGTGAACTCCGGGGTGTTTGCGGCGGCAGTATTCGCCACACCATTGTTCGGCCTGCTCGCGGACCGCTTCGGACGCCGTGCCATGATGCTGACCGTCGGGACGCTGCTACTGCCGGTGACTTTCATCGTCTTGAGCCTCACGAATCTGACTCCGTGGGCCTCCACCGTGCTGATGGGCGTGAGCTTCTCGCTGGTGCCGGCGATCATCTGGCCGGCGACAACTCTCATAGTGGAGCCGCGCCGCCTGGGGACTGCACTCGGTGTCATCACGCTGCTGCAGAACGTGGGTCTGTGGGGCTCCAACCGCATCGCCGGCTGGCTGGCCGACAAGGCCGGGGCGGGTCCGGCGCACCCCGAGGGCTACGCCACGATGATCTGGTTCTTCAGCCTGCTGAGTCTTGCCGCCCTGACTTCAGTGCTGCTCCTGTGGCGGCGTGAGAGCGGGCCGCACGGCCATGGACTGGAAGTCGCGCGGGTGTCGCCGGCGCCGCGCGCGGGAAGCGCCTGATGAAGATCGCCTGCCTTGAGACCTTTGCCAGCGAATTCGTGTGCTTCGTGCGGTTGACCACCGACACCGGTGCCGTCGGCTGGGGCCAGACGGCTACATACAATGCCGACATCACTGCAACCATCTTCCACCGCCAGGTCGCCCCCTGGGCCCTCGGCGCCGACGCGTTCGCCATCGACGCGCTCGTCGCTCGCGTCGAGGAGCGTGAGCACAAGTTCCCGGGCAGCTATCGCTGCCGGGCGCTGGCCGGCCTCGATACCGCGCTGTGGGACCTGCGCGGCAGGCTTGCAGGCAAGCCCGTAGTCGAACTCCTCGGCGGTCAGCCGCGATCCCTGCGAGCGTACGCCTCGTCAATGCGGCGCGACATCACTCCCGAGCAGGAAGCCGAGCGGCTCGTGCGGCTGCGCGACGAGCAGGGCTTCGACGCGTTCAAGTGGCGCATCGGGGCGGAGTGCGGCCGGGACATCGATGCATGGCCCGGCCGGACGGAGGCGATCGTGCCGCAAGTGGCGCGCGCGCTCGGTGACGACGTGGCGAGGCTCGTGGATGCGAACAGCGGCTTCTCTGCGCGGCGAGCCGTGGAAGTGGGGCGACTGCTCGAGGCGGAAGGCATCAGCCATTACGAGGAGCCCTGTCCTTACTGGAAGCTCGCGGAAACCAAGTTCGTCACCGATGCGCTCGATCTGGACGTCGCCGGCGGAGAACAGGACTGGGATCTTGCAACCTGGGAACGCATGATTGACATGCACGCCGTCGACATCGTGCAGCCAGATGTCATGTATATGGGCGGGATATCAAGGACACTGAAAGTCGTGAATATGGCGGCTGCGGCAGGCATGCCCTGCACGCCGCACAGCGCCAACCTCTCCCTGGTCACGCTCTGCACGATGCACCTGCTGGGCGCGATTGCGAACGCCGGCAAGTATCTGGAGCTCTCCATAGAGGGCTCGGACTACTACCCGTGGCAGGACGGCCTGTTCAGTGTCGATCCGTACGCCGTGAAGGACGGCTGCGTATCCATTCCTTCCGCGCCCGGATGGGGTGTGGAGATCAACCCCGCCTGGCTGCGGGGTGCTGCGTATCGGTGCAGCAGACATGGAGTGTAGGACACCTCACCATGGTGCATACCGGATGCGGGTTTCGTGCAACAATTACGCATGCCCGCGCGTCCGAATCTGCTGATCCTGATGGCCGACCAGCTGACCGCCGGTGTCCTGCCGGCCTACGGCGGCAAAGTAGCCAAGACACCGCATCTGGACAGGCTGGCCGATGCCGGGGTGGTGTTCGAGTCCTTCTATTGCAACAGCCCGTTATGCGCGCCCTCGCGCTATTCGTGGCTTGCCGGACAGCTGCCGTCGAAGATCGGTGCCTATGACAACGCCGCCGAGCTCGCCGCGCAGGTGCCGACCTTCGCGCACTACCTGCGCCGCGCCGGCTACGGGACGGTGTTGTCCGGCAAAATGCACTTCTGCGGTCCGGACCAGCTGCATGGTTTCGAGGAGCGGCTGACGACGGATATCTACCCGGCCGACTTTGGCTGGACGCCGGACTGGACGCGCTTCGACGAGCGCCCCGGCTGGTACCACAGCATGGACTCGGTCATGAAGGCAGGACCGTGCACGCGCACCAACCAGATCGACTTCGACGATGAGGTGGTGTTTGCCGCGCGCCGGAAGTTGTTCGATATCGCGCGTGGCAAGGACCGGCGTCCGTTCTGCCTCGTGGTGTCGATGACGCATCCGCACGATCCCTACGTGATCCCGGAGTCGTACTGGAATCGCTATCGGGACAGCGAGATCGATCTGCCGCGCGTCACGCAGCGCGATCTCGACGAGGACCCGCATTCACGCCGGCTGCGCCACGTCATCGGGCTGACGCTCGCGCAGCCGAACGAGGCGCAAATCCGCGCGGCCCGCCGCGCGTATCTCGGCGCGGTGTCGTATGTCGACGATCAGATCGGCTCACTGCTGGCGACGCTGCGCCAGGCTCGACTCGATGCGAACACCGTGATCATGGTGCTCGCCGACCACGGCGATATGCTCGGTGAGCGCGGTCTGTGGTACAAGATGAGCTTCTTCGAGAACGCCTGCCGCATCCCGCTGATCGTGCACGCACCTGAGCGTTTCGTGGCGCATCGGGTGTCGGAACCGGCGTCGCTCCTGGATATCCTGCCGACCCTGGTGGACCTCGCCAGTGAGGGCGAGGCACTTGCGTACGCCGCGCCGATCGATGGCCGTAGTCTGCTGCCGGCACTCGAAGGCGGTGCGGGACCCGGGCAGGTGGTCGGCGAATACCTCGCCGAGGGCGCCGTCGCACCGCTCGTGATGATTCGACGCGGCCGCTACAAGTTCGTGCACTCGGCGGCAGATCCGGACCAGCTCTACGACCTGTCGGCCGATCCCGATGAACGGCTCAACTTGAGCTCGCGCGCGGACTGCGCTGCGACCGTCGCCGAATTTCGCGCCGAGGTGGCCCGGCGCTGGTCCCTGGACGAGATCCATCAGGCAGTTCTCGCGAGCCAACGACGTCGTCATCTGGTCTATGCCGCCTTGCGTGAGGGGCGCTATCGGCCCTGGGACCATCAACCATTACGGGACGCGAGTCGCCTTTACATTCGCAATGACCAGGAACTCAACGATCTCGAGGCGATGGCGCGTTTTCCGCCCCTGGCCTGAGGCGCTCGCGCTGGCGATGCTGGCAGCGGCGCTCGGCGGCACCACCGCGCGCGCGGCCGCGGTGAGCGAGCCGGCCAGCTGTCGCGCCGTGCGGCTGGCTGATGTCGGCTGGACTGATGTAACGGCGACCACCGCGGTGCTCAGCGCCCTGCTGCGTGATCTGGGCTACGACGCACACACCACCTTGCTGTCGGTGCCGGTGACGTTCGCATCGATGAAGCGCGGCAATATCGACGTGTTTCTCGGCAACTGGATGCCCGCCCAGACCAACGATCGCCGTCCCTACCTCGAGGATCGATCGATCGAGGTGGTGCGCGAGAACCTCAGCGGTGCGAAATACACCCTCGCGGTACCGGCCTACACCTACGCCGCCGGGCTCAGGGATTTCGCCGACATCCAGCGTTTCGGCGCCGCGTTGCATCACACGATCTACGGCATCGAGGCCGGCAACGACGGCAACCGTCACATTCTGAGGATGATTCAGAACAACGACTTCGGTCTCGGGGATTTCCGGCTGGTCGAGTCGAGCGAGCAAGGCATGCTCGGCGAGGTGGCACGGGCCTATGCCGCACACGCGCCGATCGTGTTCCTGGCCTGGGATCCGCACCCGATGAACATCCAGTTCGATCTGCGCTATCTCGCGGGCGGGGATGCGGCGTTTGGGCCGAACTACGGCGGCGCCGCCGTGCTGACGCTCACCCGCGCCGGCTATCTCGCACAATGCCCGAACGTCGGGCGCCTGCTGCAGAATCTGCAGTTCACCACCGCTGGCGAGAGCGAGATCATGCGGGCGATGGTGGCCGGCGGGCAGCCGCCGGAAGTCGCCGCGCGCGCGTGGCTGCGCGCTCATCCGACGACGGTCGCATTGTGGCTGCAAGGGGTCGCAGCGATTGGCAGCCGCACGGCCGCTGACGTGCGCAGCGGCAGATCGGTCGGTGGCATCGGCGCACAATTCGAGCCCTGGGTGGCGGCGCACAAGCTGCCGGTGGGCGAGGCCACGGCGCGCGGCATCGACTGGATAAAGCGGCACGCCGGCAGCCTGTTCGCCCTCATCGCCGCGGGCGTCGGCGTGATGATCGCCGCGGTCAGTGGTCTGCTGCACGCGCTGCCCGCGCTGCTGGTGATCCTCGGCGCGGCCGGGCTCGCCTGGCTGTTGCAGCGCTCCTGGTGGCTCACGAGTTTCGTCGCCGCGGCGCTGCTGTTCATCTTGAACCAGGGGTACTGGCAGCAGACCATCGACACCCTGTCGCTGGTGTTTGTCTCGACCCTGCTGTCGATCCTCATCGGCGTGCCGCTCGGAATCGCCGCCGGCCACCATCCGCGGCTCAATGCGGCGCTGCGCCCGGCGCTGGATCTGATGCAGACCCTGCCGACCTTCGTCTACCTGATTCCAACCCTGGTGCTGTTTGGCTTGGGCGTGGTACCGGCGCTGATTTCGACGGTCATCTTCGCTTTGCCGGCGGCGATCCGGCTCACGCAGCTCGGCATCGCCTCGGTGCCGCGCGCGCTCCTGGAAGCGGGCGAAGCCTTCGGCGCCACGCGCTGGCAGCTGCTCCGCAAGGTCGAGCTACCGAGCGCCGCACCGCTCATTCTGGCCGGCATTACCCAATGCATCATGCTCAGCCTGTCGATGGTGGTGATTGGCGCGCTCGTGGGCGCCGGCGGCCTCGGTGTGCCGGTGGTACGCGCACTCAATACGGTGCAGATCGGCATGGGGGTCGAAGCGGGATTCGTGATCGTGCTTCTGGCCGTGATCCTCGACCGTGTCATGCGCATCAGACGGGCTTGAGTGCGACGACCCTACTGCATGAAGGCAGCAGCAAGCACCATCGTCGATAATCCGGCCGTGTCGTCACCGATCGTCACGGTCACGGGTGTGAGCAAGACATACTCAAGTGGCCTGCAGGCGCTCAAGCGCATCGACCTGACCATTCGGCGCGGCGAAATTCTGGCACTGCTGGGCCCGAACGGCGCCGGCAAGACCACTTTGATCAACATCATCTGCGGCATCGTCACCCCGAGCGCGGGCAGCGTGGTGGCGGACGGTCACGATATCGTGCACGATTACCGCGCTGCGCGCCGCAAGATCGGACTGGTGCCGCAGGAGCTCCACACCGACGCGTTCGAGAACGTCTGGGCGACCGTGCGCTTCAGCCGCGGCCTGTTCGGCAAGGCGCCCGATCCTGCGTACTGCGAGAAAGTGCTGCGGGATCTGTCGCTGTGGGACAAGAAGGACTCGAAGATCCTGACGCTATCCGGTGGCATGAAGCGCCGGGTCATGATCGCCAAGGCGCTGTCGCACGAGCCCCAGATCCTGTTCCTCGACGAACCGACCGCCGGCGTCGATGTCGAATTACGCCGCGACATGTGGCAGATGGTGCGTCGGTTAAGAGAGAGCGGAGTGACCATCATTCTGACCACCCACTACATCGAGGAAGCCGAGGAAATGGCCGATCGCATCGGCGTCATCAACAAGGGCGAGTTGGTCGTGGTCGAGGACAAATCCCTGCTGATGCGCAAACTCGGCAAGAAACAGCTGACACTGCAACTGCAGAATCGGCTGGCGCAGATTCCACCAGGGCTGTCCGCCTATCCCCTCGAACTGGCCGATGACGGGCATGCGCTCGTGTTCACGTTTGATGCACAGAGCAAGGAAACCGGCATCGCCACGCTGCTGAAGCGCCTCGGCGACCTCGATATCAACTTCAAGGACCTGCATTCCAGCGAAAGCTCGCTGGAAGAGATCTTCGTCAACCTGGTGAGGACACGGACGTGAACGTACCCGCGATCACCGCAATCTACCGCTTCGAGATGGCACGGACCTTCCGTACGCTGATGCAGAGCATCGCCTCCCCCGTGCTGTCGACATCGCTGTACTTCGTCGTGTTCGGAGCCGCAATCGGCAGCCGCATGGGCAGCGTCGATGGCGTCAGCTATGGGGCGTTCATTGTCCCGGGCCTCATCATGTTGTCGCTCCTCGGCGAGAGCGTATCGAACGCATCCTTCGGGATCTACCTGCCGAAGTGGTCGGGCACGATCTACGAGCTGCTGTCCGCGCCGGTGTCGTATGCCGAAGCGCTGATCGGCTACGTCGGCGCCGCATCGACCAAATCAGTGATGCTGGGAGTGCTGATTCTCCTCACCGCACGCGTGTTCGTGCCTTATGGAATTGCGCACCCCGCATGGATGGTCACCTTCCTGATACTGACCGCCGTAAGCTTCAGCCTGCTCGGTTTCATCATCGGCCTGTGGGCCGACAACTTCGAGCAGCTACAGGTTGTGCCGCTGATGATCGTCACGCCACTCACCTTCCTCGGCGGCGCGTTCTACTCGATCAGCATGCTGCCTCCGATATGGCAGAAGATCACCTTGTTCAATCCGGTGGTCTACCTGATCAGCGGCTTTCGCTGGAGCTTCTACGGCGTGTCGGATGTGAACGTCGTCGCGAGCGCCGCCGCGACACTGGGCTTTCTTGCGTTGTGCCTGGTGGTCGTGAGCTGGATATTCAAGACCGGCTATAAGCTCAAGACTTAGCGGGCAACGTCGCGAGCCGGCGCCGCCCATCCCAGGGGCGTGCTCCAAATTGGGTCGTCAGTGCGGTGCCGGCTGCTCTGGCGCGCGCCCGGGGGCCAGCGTGAAGCGCAACGTACCTGACATCACGTGCCCGTCGGCGCTCACCACGCGCCAGCTGACCGAGTAGCTGCCGGGCGTCAGTCGAGGCAGCGGGACGGAGATCTGCCGCGCGGCGGTGGCGGGCAACGGCTGCAGGTTTTGGCGCGGCTGGTCGCCTTTCTGGATCGCCACGGCGGTCAGGCGCGCCGCTTCCGAAAAATTCAGCACCAGCCTGGACGGGGACGTCGTGACCACGCTGCCATCCGCCGGGCTCGCTCTTTGCAGATGAGCGTGGGCGCTTGCGGTGACCCCAAAGGCCGCCAAGGCCAGGCCGGACACGAGCGACAGGATCTTCATGGTCAACTACGATCGCGCAGCGTACACCCCCGTTGGCACGAGAGACTGCGCCTTCGGTGCCGGAGGGCGCCACGGCCTCCGCGGAGCAAATGGCAGCGGCCCGCACCGGTTCAGGAGCGGCCGCTTTCATCAAGGTAACATATGTACCTTAAGCGTGAGCCTGGCTTTCCCATGCTTGCCGCGTCCTACATCAGAACCAGACGCCGGCCTACTCTACCGTTGGCGAGTTTCCCTAAGCATGTAACCCATGGCGACTGCACGCGATCGGGCGTTCAAGATTCTCACCGAGAGGGAGATCTGCGAGATTCTGCAGGATAGGGCGGGACGGACACCGCGAGAGCCCGGCGGCTGGCCGGGCGTCGACCAAGGATCTCATCCGGGTCCCGCATCCTCGCTCCCAGGCGAGGAGCTCGAGAGCGGGACGCCGTACTGGGGGACATGGGAAACGCTCTGATAAAGCCCCGCAGAGGGCGTCCCACCAGACCCATTCATCGGCGCGCCTCGCCGCTTGCCCGGGCGCGACCGGCACCCAACTGCATCCGGCTCTGGCCGAGCTCAAAGGCAGACCAGCGGCGGGAACGGTGCAACTGGCGAGCGCAATCCCCGCGACTCGGTTAGATTGCGAGCGAGTGATCACTGGCGCCCGCCCGCTCGGCGCCACCCCGCCGTGGCGACTCGGACCTCAGCTCTGGAAGCCGTGGCGCCTTAGCGGGGAATAAAACGAGTGTTCCGTGAGTCTTCCTCGTTCGTAAGGGTTTGCTGGGCGCCGTGAGGGTTGCACTCGGTCCGGTCAATGGATGACAAGCGCGGTCGATTCGAGGCGGAGGTGTTACCGCATCTGGACGCCGCGTACCGCTTTGCACGATGGCTGTCGCATTCGCCCGGCGATGCGGATGACGTCGTGCAGGAGGCGATGCTGCGCGCTTTTCGCGGGTTTGACACCCTGCGAGGCTCCGATGTGAAAGCGTGGCTGCTGGCGATCGTGAGAAATTGCCATGCGACGGCTGTCAAGCAACAGCAGCGGCGCGCTTTTGTGCCGCTACCGGAGGAACACGATCCACGGGATGGCTACGCCATGATCGCGACAACACCCGATCCGGAGAGCGCCTCCATCCGCGGGGACGATGCACGCTCGCTGGAGCGGCTGATGTCGGCGTTGCCCGAGGAGCAACGGGAGGTCCTGGTATTGAGAGAAATCGAGGATCTGGATTATCGCGCGATCGCCACGGTCACCAACGTACCGATCGGCACGGTGATGTCTCGGCTGGCGCGCGCCAGGGCCGCCCTCAAGACACGATGGCTGAGAGAGGTCGAGGGAGAGTTGCGTGGGGTGCGCTGAAGCGTTGCGCGTGCAGGCTTACTTCGACGCCGAGGTCGACGCGGTCTCGGCTGCCGATATTGAACGGCATGTCGAGCACTGCGCCGAGTGCCGCGCGTTGCTTCAGGATCTCGAACAGACGCGCACCGCGATCCGTCGGGACTTGACACCTGGCCGCGCTCCGCCAGAGCTGCATGCCCGCATCAGGCACGCGCTTGATCAGGAACCGGCAGTAAACACTCCGCGGCCCGACCGCTGGGGCCGAACGAGCTGGCGCACGCGGCCGTTCTGGCTGGGTGCCCTCGGCGGCATTGGCAGCGCAGCGCTCGCGGCGAGCCTCGCGTTCCTGGTCCTGTCCCCATCGATGCCCAATCCATTGCTCGATGACCTGCTGGCCGCACACGTGCGCTCGCTGATGCCATCGCATCTGGTCGACGTGGTGTCCACCGACCAGCACACGGTGAAGCCCTGGTTTGCCGGCCATACCGATGTTTCGCCGGTGGTCGCCGACTTCGCGCAGCAGGGTTACCGCCTCATTGGCGGGCGCGCAGACTACCTGGATCATCAGCGCTCGGCGGTGGTCGTCTACCAACACGGTGCGCACGTCATCAACGTATTCAGCTGGTCGGCCGGTCGAGGTTCCCTGCCCGGGAACGCGACCCGCAGCGGTTATCACCTGGCCTTCTGGAAGGCGGGGGATCTGGAGTATTGCGCCGTGTCGGATACCGGCTGGGACGAACTGCTGGGGCTGGTACGCTTGTTGAAGGACCTGAGCTCTCGCGACGGCCGGGAATAAAACCATCCGCTGCACAGTCCTCTCTCCTGAGCTCAGACAAGGGGAGACGGCCGTGTCGGATGATAGATCGCTGCAATCGCGTCGCAACGCCCTGAAATGCATGGCCTATGGCGGGGCCGGCACCCTGTTCGCCCTGGCGGGCGGTGTCTTCACGCCGATCGAGCTGGCGGTGGCGGCCGCCGACAAACAGGGCGCTGCCCGGCTGGGAAAACCGCTGTTCGTTCAGATCAGCGACACCCACATTGGCTTCAACAAAGACGCCAATCCCGACGTCAACGGGACGCTCACGCAGAGCATCGACCTCGTGAACGGCATGTCCGAGCAGCCTGCGCTCATCATCCATACCGGCGATATCACCCACCTGTCGAAGCCTGCCGAATTTGACCTGGCGCAGCAGATGTTCTCCCGTCTGCGCACCAGCGAGTTGCACACGGTGCCGGGTGAGCACGACACCACCGATGCGACGGTCACGGAATACTTCAACCGCTTCGGCAAAATCTCCGACAACAGGGGGTATTACAGCTTTGACCATGCGGGTGTGCACTTCGTGGCGCTCATCAATGTGCTGCAGTTCAAGCCCGGTGGCCTCGGCACCCTGGGCACGGACCAGCTCGCCTGGCTGGCGGCCGACTTGCAGGGACGCTCGGACAGCACCCCCGTCGTGGTCTTTGCGCACATGCCGCTTTGGACCATCTATGAGCCCTGGGGCTGGGGCACGGGTGACGCGGATCGGCTCATGAGCCAGTTGCGCCGTTTCGGCTCGGTGACCGTACTGAACGGGCACATTCATCAGATCGTTCAGAAGGTGGAAGGGAACATGACGTTCCACACGGCCCGTTCGACCGCCTATCCGCAGCCGACCGCCGGTACCGGCGCGGGGCCGGGCCCCCTCAAGGTCCCGGTGGATCAACTGCCCAGGATGCTCGGCATCACCAGCGTGTCCGTCGTGAAGCATCCCCGCTCACTGGCGCTCACTGACACCACCATTGCCTGACAGAGCCGCAAGCTTCCGCACTATGGAAACACTCACATGACTCCGAGACGATACCGATCGCCGCTGGCGGCTGTTGGCGTGGCGATGCTGTGGTGGGTTGCGGCCTGCAGCGCATCGAACGCCGACACCGCGGATCCGACCAGGATCGTGGTGAAGGATTTCATGTTTGCGCCGGTGTCTTTGACCGTCAAAGCCGGCTCCACCGTGACCTGGGCCAACATGGACGATGAGCCGCACACCGTGGTCAGCGACACCGGGCTGTTTCGCTCGGGTGCCATGGATACGAACGAGAGCTTCTCGTTCAAGTTCGACAAGCCCGGGACCTATCACTTCACCTGCTCGATTCACCCCCGCATGGTCGGAACGATCGTCGTCCAGTAGATCTCATGACCAGCTCAGGGAAAGCGGCCCTCACCGTTACGGGCACTCGGGGTAGGCCGCGTCGCATCACGCCCCTGTTGGCGCGCGCAGCGCTTTGCTCCTGCTCAATACGCCGGTGTAGTAAAGCAGGTAGTACCCGACCACCACACCTAGAATCGCCAGTGTGAGCGGAGTCTTCTGATAGGTCGCGAACGGATTTCGATCCGCCTGCGCCGCCGCGTGCGCGGCCGGATAAACCGCCAGGAGCCGATACGTGACACGTGACAGCAGCAAAGCGGAAACGATCAGGCCGATATACGTGTGCGGAATATAGAAATCACCTTCCGCCGTCACCTCGAATTTCGTGTGACGCAGACCGAGCCGGCCCAGCGCCGCGCCGCCCGCGATGCCCGCAAGCAGCGCGCCGAGCAGTTCAACGTCGTGCATCGTGCCGGACCCCATCAGCACACCCACTACCGCGAGCAGCCCGACGCGAGTCCGCATGCGCCTGGCATTCACCGGCTGGCGCCCGATGTTGCGCCGCACGCGCTGATAGAGGACCCACAGCACGAAGGCGCCGGGCAAAACAAAAGCAATCAGTCTTTGGTCCACGTCGGATAATCCTGGCCGATGTGATCGCCAACAACCAGCAGACGATACTACACTCGCGCATTCCACTTATGTGCGTCTGCTCTCCATTGTCGACATGCCAAGGCGCGTCCTGCTGCTGCCGTTTTTCGCTTCTGTGACGGTGTGGCCCGCCGTCGTTCTGGGGATGCTCGCCGGGGCGGTCGCAAACGCGCACGACCAAACCCTGCCGCCGCGCGCGCAGTGGCGGGCGAGCAGCTCCTCGGGCGCGCAACCGGCCATGGAGCCGGCGTTGGCGATCGACGGCGATGAGTCGACGAAATGGGGCGGTGCGTTCTCGCCCGGCCAATGGCTGCAGGTTGATCTGAGTCGGACGGCCACGATCGGCGGCGTGCTGATCCACTGGGACAGCGCGTTCGCGGCTGCGTATCTGATCCGCAGCTCGGAGGACGGGCAGCACTGGCAGACCGCATACGAAACCGCTGATTCGCAGGGTGGCAGGGACTACGTGCTCTTCCCCGCCGTGCGCGCGCGGTACCTGCGGTTGGTCAGCGCGCCGCGTACCACCGATTGGGGGGTGTCGGTATTCGAATTCGAGCCCCTGGCGGCGAGCGAGTCGCCGCGAATCACGGGCCTCCAGACAAGCGCCGATCCGGCCGCATTGTGGAGCGCGGCGGCGAGCGGCACGATCGTCGGCCCGGGTCCGCGCGCTGGCACGCGCGAGCTTCACGTGAGGCTGCCGCGGGCACTGCCCGTTTCCGGGCTCGAGGTGTTCTGGGCCTCGGCCCGTCGCGACGCGCGCCTGGAGGGTCGCGGCGTCTCCGGCCCGTGGCGGCGGCTGGCCGATGATCCGGGCTCACTCGGGGACAGCTCGTTTCTCGCCGCGCGAAAGCCCCGCACCGTCAGCGAGCTGCGCCTGAGAGTGCGCGCGGCGCCAGGGCACCTGCCTGCGATCCGACGGCTGCGGCTGCTGAGTCCGACGCAGGCGATGACGACGATGAAGCGCTACGAGATCGTTGCATCGCGCGCCCATCACGAGCTCTTTCCGTCCTCATTGCATGGTCAGCAGGTCTACTGGACGGCCGTCGGCGTGCCGGCGGGGCGCCGCAAGAGCGTGCTCGACGAATACGGCGACCTGGAAGCATTCAAGGGTGCGCCGCTCGTGCAGCCCCTGTGGCGTGACCGCTCGGGTCGCACGGCCGCCGCATACGAGGCGAGCGTCACGCACTCTCTGCGCAACGGCTGGATGCCGATGCCTGCGGTACAGTGGTCGCCACAACCGGGGCTGCAATTGCGCAGCGAGGCCATCGCCGCCGCTCAGGCTGCAGGTCCGGTAACGCTCGTGCGCCACCGGCTGGTGAATACGGGCGCAAACCGTGTCGACGGGCAGCTGGCGATCGTGGTCCGGCCGATGCAGGTCAATCCGCCCTGGCAGCACGGTGGCGTGTCTCCCATACGCACTGTGGAGATCGCAGGCACGGGTGTGCGCCCCGTCGTGAACGTCAATGGTCGCGCCCTGCTGAGGTCGCTCACGCCGGCGACGGCGCGTGGCGCGGCGGCTTTTGGCCTGCACGGCGAGAGGGAAATCACGCGCTACCTGGCGGCAGGCCGCGTGCCGAACCGGCTCAGCGCCCGGGATGACGAGGGACTCGCGGCCGCCGCGCTCGTCTACGACGTGCACCTTGACCCCGGCGCCCAGCACGACGTGATCCTCGCCTTCCCTTTGGGTGATCCGCCGGCAGACACCGCATCGAAAGCGCTCGGGGCTTCGCCGCCGAATCGCCCCGACGCCATGGATGAGGCGGAGCCTGGGGCGGCCTTCGATGCCATGGCCACCCGCGTCGAGCAGCAATGGCAGGCGCGATTCGCTCACCTCGGGCTCGCACTCCCGGACTCTTCGCTCGTCGATATGCTGCGCGCACAGGGCGCGTACATGCTGATCAACCAGACCGGTCCGGCGCTGCAGGCCGGTCCGCGCAATTACGATCGGTCCTTCATCCGGGACGGCTCCGCGACCGCCGCCGTTCTGTTGCGCATGGGCCTGGCGAGTACTGCGCGCGAATATCTGCGCTGGTACGCCGATCACGCGGTCCACGGAAATGGCCTCGTCTCGCCGATTCTCAACGGCGACGGCAGCGTCCACAGAGGCTATGGCTCCGATCTCGAATATGACAGCCAAGGTGAATTCGTCGCGCTGGTCGCGGAGGTGGCGCGACTCGACGGTGGCGCGGCGAGCGTGCGCGAGTACCTGCCCAAGGTGCGGCTGACACTTCAGTTCCTGCAGCAGCTGCGCGAGCGCACCCTGGCGCCCGGCTACATGGCTGCGAGCGAGGCGCCGGAACGGTTTCGCGGCATCATCGCCCCGTCGATCAGCCACGAGGGTTACTCGAAGCCGACCCACAGCTATTGGGACGACTACTGGGCGCTGAAGGGATGGCACGACGGGGCGTGGCTCGCGCACGAATGGGGCGACCAGGAAATGGCCGCATGGGC
>WNFW01000900.1_pt1 | contig 19689 bp, 17 predicted proteins | sample 5400131 | NCBI WGS metagenome assembly WNFW01 (sample SAMN13153362, study PRJNA577476) | soil metagenome | isolation source: 20 cm soil or saprolite under grassland replicate 1 | place: USA:California | collected 2016-06-15 | reverse complement strand
CCGTAATCCCAAAGCCGCTGTCGGCCGAGTTCTCCCCGTTGGCGATTACTGCGTCAAGCTTCAATTCTCGCCGAAGTTGGGGAACGAGGGCTTGAACTGCAATGCAGCTTGCGGGCAGGACAACATCCCCGATGAAGAGCAAGCGGAACAGCTTCTCCATATGCACCCTCCGTATATGCCTAACTTTCTCGCAGTGAGCATGCGACTACATTCCTATCAAGATTATTCAGGACCGATCTTTGATATGCCCACTGAAACGTTTGATGGGGTCCTCAGTCTATTCTAAGTATAGCATCCTGGCAGTAGCCCATATTTTGTCTAGCTTTTCCTTTGTTTCTGCCATCTACCATACATTATGATTCGTATATGTGGGTCGTCTATTTCACGCCAGTATTCAGGGTTTTCGAGGTGCGCTGCCGCTTCAATACGCTGGTTAAGAACTTGATCGACATACGCTAGAAGTTGAAGATAGGTTCTCGTATCTATGCCCTTACTTGTCAGATACGCATTGAGATGTTTTTGAAACGTTGCATCATCCATACTCACTGACATAACTTCATTCTCAAATTTCCATACTCGTCCGTCGTAGAGAAATCTGCTCATGCTCTTTACCCTACTCCCTCCTGGCTGTTTCGTATTCTACAGTTAGCTGACGTCTCAGATTTGCAGCTTCTCTGACATAGCCTTTCCTTTTATATCAATGCCATATCCTTAACTACGTACCTTTAACTATATAACTTTAGTTACAGTTCTGTCAATACGTAATTCCTGCTACAATCGGGCCAACATGACAGAGGAGGCAACCTTGAGACTACGCTTGAGAGTAAAAGAAATTGCTGAAGCTAAGGGTATAAGCATGGGAAAGTTAGAAAGGCTTGCTGACTTATCACATCCAACAATCAGAGATATCTACCGCAACCCATATAAAGAGGTCACGTCAACAACACTTGCTAAACTAGCTACCGCTCTTAGCGTTTCAGTTTCTGACCTGTTTGTAGAAGAGCCTGACAAGAATGATTCTGATTAAACCAGGGTCCTTTAACGGGGTAACTAAAAGGTATCTTGTGGTGAAGTGCTCAAACACCACGCTACGCATTTACTTACCCCTACAGTTATAGATACACCGTGCGTGAGTAAATGCGGAAAAGACATCAACATAGCTTATACTCAGGACAGATATGGCGTTAACACACTTACAACAATTGATTATCGAGCGTATACAACGGGAAGGGCCCTTGACCTTCGCCGAATATATGCGTATGGCATTGTATGAACCCCATTACGGGTATTATATGACGGGTTCGACAAACATAGGCTTCGAGGGAGCTGACTTCTATACCAGCACTGATGTCTCCTCGACGCTTTTTGCTAACTGCTGCGGGCGACAACTCTATCAATGGTGGGAGAAGTTGGGACGCCGCTCACCTTTTGTTGTACTGGAGCAAGGGGCGGGTCGAGGAGACCTGGCTCGAGGGATACAAAGCTGGGCAGAACAAGAGGCCACTGATTTTCATAACGCGCTCGATTATCGCCTGGAGGATATAGGCACGGGGCAGGATGTGCTCGCGTCAAAAAAAAGCGAGAGCAGCACTGTATCTCCCGGGCAGTCAAGCGCTTCCAGGGTCAATATGCGCGGGGGTGATGACACGGCACAAGCCCCTTCTGTTATCCTTTCAAATGAACTGGTCGATGCTTTTCCTGTGCATATCGTGGAGACACAACATGCACAACTCTATGAAATATATGTCGATGTGCAGGATGGGCGCCTGTGTGAAGTTCTGGGCGAACCGAGTTCCGCAGAGGTGCCTACCTACCTGGGTAGCTATCAAATACCGTGGTCGCAGTTTGGCGATGGATGGCGAGCAGAAATCAATCTCGCTGCGCTGCGCTGGATAAGGCGTACCGCGCGTTTGTTGCGGCGCGGCTATATCCTCACCATCGACTACGGTGATAGGGCCAGGGCATTGTATAGCCGCGCCCGGCATCATGGTACGCTCGCCTGCTATTTCCAGCATCAGATGAATGAGCGACCCCTGGCGCGGCTGGGAGAACAGGATATCACGGCCCACGTAAACTTTAGCGCGCTGATCAACGAGGGAAGGCGCCAGGGGCTGCGCTTGCATAAATTCACCACGCAGCGCCTCTGGCTGGAGAGCCTTGGCATTCGCGAGGAATTGGAGCAACGCCGATTACGTGACTTTGCCGAGTCTGTGACAGCACGAGCCAGCGACCGTGGCCAGGTGGCCCTCCTGCAGTGGTATGATCTGCGCCAGCGCGTGGCGGCTCTGACCGATCCAACAGGGATGGGCAATTTTAAGGTGCTTGTTCTAAGGCGCTGATAGGTCCTGAATTAAGTGGTAGCTTGCTTAGCTACATCCAGAAGAGGCTCTTTAGCGTGCTCTATAGAGAGGGCTATACAAAAACGAAGGGAGCAAAGAGTATGAGCGCGGCAGAAGATATCGTAAAAACTTTCATGACAGCACTGGAGGCGAAAGACTTTGATACGGCCAGCAGCCTCCTTTCTGATGATTTTGTTTTTAGTGGCTGGACACCCAGGCCTCTGGACAAAAACCAGTTCCTGACACTCATGGGAGGATTGAAGGAGGGCATACCAAATTTAACCTACCATTTTCACATCGTTCATGATATACATGATATACATGACCGGCAACAAGATAGTAGAGTGAAAGCAACTATCCAGTTGAGTGGAACGCAGACCGATGGGTTTGTCTTGGCGCCGCTGGGGTTGCCACCGATTCCGCAGATGGCGAGGGCTGTTTCTCTACCTGTAGAGCACTGGAATTTTACCGTGGAGCACGACCTGATTACGCGAATCGCCGTGGAACATGTTGAAGGGGGAGGCATTCAGGGTGTACTCAAGCAGTTAGGCGTTGATGTACCGATCATTCAATAGATGACACGCGAAACGAGGCATGGGCTGCCGCGGCAGCCCATGCCTCGTTTCGCGTGTCTATTAATTAAAAGGATTTGTGTAAAATCACTCCAATAAAATTCGTAGTAGAAAAAAAGAGGGAAGTAGCGTCTATCTCAAAGAACCAGGAAGTTCACAGTCAAGCATCTTCTCGTGTGAAAAACGGCAAGAAGAAGGACGATTACGATGGTTACAATAGATGCAAATATCCCTCCTCAAATAGCAGGTCCCAAACCATATGCGGTGGTAGAGAAGTGTATACGAGATGTTCGCGATCAAGCAAAGCATACCGGCAGCTATATGGCGGCACTCTTGTCAACAGGAAACACCGTTCCGATCTTTGCTGCGTTCATGAGTGTTCTCTTCTACATAACCCTCTCTCGTTTCCCAGGGTTCACCTTGTGGGCCACTGCTGGTGGTAGCCTGGTCATTCTCGTGTGCTGGTTACTCATAGGATTTTTGTACAAGCGTTTCACGGCAGTTGATCGTGCGAATGCTGCCAGCTATGAGCAACTCCTCAATCGCTTACAGCAAGCAGCCGCCTGGTATGAGACCTTGACGCAGAAACACAGTCCCAAGAACAACAGTCTTTATGCTATTGGCATGCAGGAAATCTCCACCTCTTTATGCACGATTTGTAAGAGTCTTCAAACTCAAGGACCATCCTGGATATCAGCCACTGGTTATACAAGTGCATGGAAGCTCATGCACCGCATCGATGAAGCCTTCATAGAAATTGAACCGGTTGAAGCGGTCATCCACAATGCCCTTCATGACGAGATGAGTCTTCAGGATTCCACGCTCATGAACAGAGAAGAATTACTCAACAAATTACGCAGAGCAGTGAATAAGCTTGCCCCAGAAGCTGCTGTCTACCTCAATCAGCAACTACCCCAAGTTACGAAAGCATCTCAGGATCAGCCCCAGGATGACCAGACCAAGCACAATGACCTCCAGGCAACACGTGCTGCCATGCAGAACGGGGACAACCCAAATGAGAACGACTATGAATTTTCTAACGCCATAGATTCCGCAACACAAGCAAGAACCATTATCTATGAAGTGAGAACCACGCTCCATCATTTTCGCGATGATCGTTGGGACAAGCTGATACGCGTTCGTAATCAGCTGATGAAAATGACCCTGGTAACCGGGCTGCTTCTCTATGCCTTCGTGGAATTTGCGATCATGATGAATGTAGGAACAGAGACCCTGAAAGCCGCAACCATCCTCTTTTTTGTTGGAGGTCTCGTCGGGCTGTTTAGTCGATTGTACGATCAGTCGAAAACAGACACCTCCATCGAGGACTTTCGCCTGGCAACTGCACGCCTGATCGCTGCGCCGCTTTACTCTGGCTTATCGGCCATTGGCGGTGTCCTGGTGGTCCAACGAATGTTTGAGCTGAATGTAAGCAGTCTTCTCATCGCAGCTGCTTTCGGTCTAACCCCAAGCCTCTTCACGACCGCCATTCAAAAAGAAGCAGATCAATATAAGACGGACTTGAAAAGTACCACGGCACCCACGGGAGAGAAGCGGAAGAACAGCTCCTAGTCTAGGAGCTACCTATGGAGGTGATTTCTTTCGCTGTCCCTCCACCGTTACCATAATATTGTCTGCCGCGCCAGTCTACGCCTTTGCGCGTCAAGACGCGCCAGGTTGATTGCGCTATGATGCCTTCAAACATGGCAGCCGCCAGCGGGTGGGTAAAAGCATAGTACCAGGGCACATTTAGTTGTTTGTCCATCCACAAGCGATAGGCGAGCAGCGGCCCGAGCTCCAATAAGGACGCGGTGTAGAGCTCTGCAGCTGAGATAGCATTGCCCTTGCGCATGCTTCGTCTTTTTAGCCACACTAGAAGCGGCAATAAGAATGGGATAATGGCTATCATGGGCAGGCCGATGAGTTGCAGCAGCACAAAGGGCAGCCCGCCGCGGCTCCCCAGGAAGACATTCTTGCGCCAGCCTCGCCAGGTCTCGCGCAATGTAGCGTACATACGAACGCGTACCAGTTTGCGCCCATCCACGAATTGCAGACGGAAACCATTCTCTTTGATATTGCGAGCGAGATCGCGGTCATCCAACAGCGTGTTGCGCATGTCAGGGCGAGCATAGCCACCCACAATATCGTAAGCCTCACGGCGCAGCAGAATAAATTGCCCATTCGCGATAGCAACCGGGCTGTTGGGATCATTGACCAGCCTGGTGGGATATTGCATGCTGATGCCTAAATAGGCCATTGGCATCATGACCTTATTCCAGAAACCGGGCAACTCCTGTTCAGTACTTAATGAGAGCAGGTCGATGCCTTCTGCGAGCGCTTTCGACATGGCGAAGCGCAATGCACCGGGGGCATGCCAGGTATCGGCATCGGTAAACATTAGCCAATCGCCGCGAGCCTCCTGTACACCCGCGTGAAGGGCATGCGGTTTGCCTGCCCAGCCCTTTGGGAGGGCGCGCAAGCGCAGCACATACAGTCGTTGCCGCTGCGGATGATGGTGAGCGATTTCGTCCAGGACACCAGCCGTACCATCAGTCGAGCCATCATCGACAACGATCACTTCGTAATCATCGTAGTTCTGCTCCAGCAGGGAGGTGACGCAGCGACGAATGTTCTGTTCTTCATTGCGAGCGGGCACAATGATAGATACCGATCTTCCTGCTTGAGCGGAATTGAAGATCGATGCTGATTTAAGCGCTGGCTGACTTTTCCGACTGTTGGGATTTGTGCGAAACCAGAGCACTATGTAAAAACCGACCACGCCCAGCACGTGAGACCACAGCAGGAGGCGTCGCCAGGATGTGAACCAGTTGCGTTTTTTCATATATTTGATTATAGCAATGGGAGACGGCGAAAACAAATATTGCGGGCATGTGGGAACTAAGGTACAATCTCCACAGAGATATCCTCAAGGCAATTTGACAAGGAGCGTCATGCGACAGCGACGATTAGCGAGTCAGGGTACCCGAGGTGGGTATCCCTATCTCAGGTTTCTACTGCTGGCACTAAGTGTAAGCATTCTTCTATTCTTCAACTGCATCAACCCTGTTTCAAGGGGACCGGTGGCGCTGGCACATGCCTTTGTAATCGGTTCCGACCCTGTCGATGGCTCGACAATAAGTACGGTACCCAGAGTCGTGCGCATCTTTTTTGATGCACCAATCAGCCCGGCCAGTACTGCCTATGTTTTCACACCCGACGAACGCATGGTAGACGCTTCCCATAGCACCGTATCCAGCAAGGACTCCCACGAGCTAGATACACCCCTTATGACCCCTGACCAACTCCCTGAGGGCAGCTACACGGTGCGCTGGACAGCCTTATCTTACAGCGATGGTCACACTACACATGGCGTAATTGGCTTTAATGTTGGGCGTTCCAGTTCGGGGCTGCCGGGAGAGACTATTTTAGGGCCCAGTACCAGTAATATCCTGCCAGTGCTCGATGCGATAGGTGTCCTCTCGGTGGCCTGGGAGTGGCTGGTACTGCTGGCACTGACAATTTGGATCGGTATCCTCGTCGTTGAAGGACTGATTCTCGCTGGCGTTGAACGTACCTCGAGCCTGCTGACCGAGACGCGCAAGCGAGCGCGCCCGCTACAATGGCTCTGCCTTAGCGCGCTCCTCGTGGGCGAACTCATCACGCTTTTTCTCCGTGCCACACAATTGTCACAGGGGTTGACTGGGAGCGGAATCGATCTTTCCGCCCTCGGTTACATCCTCTTTGAAACGAGCTATGGCTACCTCTGGCTGCTGCGCATCGCCCTGATCTTGATCGCCACCGGGTTCCTCTGGTGGACAACCCGACCGCGTGGCAATAACAACCGGACAAGACGTACACGCAGAGCGGGCCGCCGTTTTCAGAAGATGCGACAGAGGATCACCCAGGAAACCGGTGATACGAAAAATGAGGTATCAACCGAAGAGAATGCTATCCCAGCTACAACAAAGGTGCGGGTTTTCACCATCATTTGGCTGCCGCTGGCGGGCCTTGTTTTGCTTACGCTCGCGCTTTCTGGAGACGCGGCAGCTTTATCCCAGGCGCCCATCAGCTCTGTCGTCCTGGATTGGCTGTACCTCGCGACACGCAGTATCTGGCTCGGCGGAATAGCTTACCTGGGATACGTCCTCCTTCCACTCTTGCCAGTAGTTGAACCTGACCGTCACAGCGAGACACTCTCCCTCCTGTTGCGGCGCTTTCACCCACTGATGCTGGGGACGTTGGGCGTGTTTCTTGTCAGCGGACTCTTTTTGACTGAGATAAGCGTGAGGCAGGTGCAACAATTCATTAGCGACCCCTATGGGAGGACCTTGCTGGTTGAGTGGATACTGGTCGCGGCAATGATCCTGCTCAGCGCCTACGCGTTGTTTATGCTTTACCCGAGACTCTCCAGGCAGGCAACGCTGCTACCGGTGGTGAACGCTGAATTACCGGCGCGGCGAACACGCCAGACAGCTCTCGATCAAACGGCGCGTAACTTAAAAGGGGCTTTTCGCATACAATCCTGGCTGGGTACGGGAGTACTTCTCTGCGCTGCTTTGATGTCGTTCTTTGCCCCACCAATTGTCTTTCCCAACATTAACTATGCTCAGAATGCGGCGTCCGCTGCTGCCAGTCCCACAGCCTCCAATATGCAGACCCAGAAGGCAGGGAACCTGACGATCACTCTGCTGGTCCTTCCTGGTAGGGTCCATTACGCTAACACAGTGATTGTGTCGATGGTAGATAACAGTAGCGGCAAGCAGATCACTGATGCAGTGGTAAAGATGAGCATCAATATGGATGTGATGGATATGGGGACGACGAATACTACTATCAAGGGGAATAACCCGCTATATATAGCCGCTTTTAATAGAGATACAACCTTTTCTATGCCTGGAGCGTGGGATATCGGGTTGAGCATTCAGCGCCCAAATGAAAGACCGGTGGAGGCTATTTTCACCGTGACCATTGGAGCTTGAGTGGCACATATGACTCCACGCCTCCTAAGCACGGCATAACCTGTATTCGCGCAGGTCATCAGTTACGTATAAGACGGTAGAAGCATACCATTGTATAAGTCCTGGCACACAAAGAGGCTCTAGGAGATATTTGCTCTATATGGTACTGGGAAAGCCTAATGGTATGCTCACAGGATGGACCTATATGAGAGTATGAGGGTATGAGAGAGAAAGTATAGAGAATATGCCAGGACATGATATTATCGTCGTGGGTACTTCCGCGGGGGGTGTAGAGGCGCTAGCAACTCTTGTCAGCACACTGCCGCCTGAACTTCCCGCAGCAATCTTTGTTGTGCTCCATATCCCGGCCCATAGCCCGAGCTTTGTGCCAGATATTTTGGGCCGCAGCGGACCGCTCGAAACAGTTCAGGCCAGCGATGGCATGGAGACCAAGCATGGCCATATCTACGTTGCTCCACCGGATCATCACATGCTGGTGGAACGCGGGAATGTTCGTGTTGTGCGCGGGCCGAAAGAGAACCGTCACCGGCCAGCCGTCGACCCCCTATTTCGTTCGGCCGCTCTGGCCTATGGCCCACGTGTAGTGGGAGTGATCCTTACAGGGGTCCTGGATGATGGTACTGCCGGGCTGCGGGCCGTGAAACGCTACAGCGGAATCGCCATTGTGCAGGATCCTGACGAAGCCATCTATCCCGGGATGCCACTGAGCGCAATAGAACATGTACAGGTAGACCATATATTGCCGCTTGCTGCTATTGGCCCGCTGCTGGTGCGCATGGCGAGCGAGCCTGTTAAAGAAGAGGCAGGTAATCATATGTCCGAAGATTTGGAAAAGGAAACGCAAAAAGCGCAAATGGACACAACCTTAATGCGGGCTGATGAGCAGGATGGTACCCCCTCGGTCTTCTCTTGCCCCGAGTGCGGCGGCGTCTTATGGGAAATCCCGGATGGCAATATGCTGCGTTTTCGCTGTCGCGTAGGGCATGCCTTCTCAATCGAGAGCATGTTTGCGGAGCAGTCCGAGGCGCTCGAGACGGCACTGTGGGTTGCCATGAAAACGCTGGAAGAGAGCGCGGACCTTTCACGGCGCATGATGCAGCAGGCTAACATGCGCGGACAAAAGAGGCTGGCAAGCCGCAATGAGGCAAAGTTGCGGGAGGCGGAGCAGCGCATTGCACTGATTAAGCGGGCGTTGATAAAAAGCGAAACAATTGCTGAAGACGAGCGTCCGGCAACTGAGCAACAGCTGGATAAGGCATAGATATTTGCGGCATTGGTGCAACATTGCTTTACACAGGAATAGAAAAAAATTAGCGGCAAGACTTGACAGAATACCACAACCGACATATATTGATAGCTGGGCAGAGATCTAATGATTTTTGGCAGAGACCCGCTTGTGCCTGGCGCAACAATCTCTCAGTACAACATATTTTCACGAAATCTCGCACCTGTCTGCACCTGTTTTAAAACCGGGCGCTCTGTAGAAGGAGAGGTAGATATCTGATGAGTGACCGTGAGAACGTGACATCGAGTAATGGTGACCTGGTGGTGGTTGGCTCCTCCGCGGGTGGTATCGAGGCCCTCTCGATTTTGGTGAGCACCTTATCAACAGACTTTCCAGCGCCCATTGTACTGGCGCAACATCTCGATCCTAACCGGCCCAGTAGCCTGGACACTATTTTACAGAGGCGAACCGCTTTAACCGTCGAGGTGATACACGACCGTACCATATTGCAGACCGGCAAGATTTACGTGGTACCCGCTAATCGCCATGTTTCTGTCGTCGATGGCTGCGTTGAGATTCAGGGTATCAACCCAAAACGGCCCAGGCCCTCTGTAGATTTGTTGCTATCGAGCGCGGCCGAGGTGTATGGTGAACGCTTGATAGCGGTGATCTTAACAGGTTCTGGCTCCGATGGTGCGGCGGGAGCGATAGAGGTGAAGAACCTGGGTGGAACGGTGATTGTACAGGACCCTCAAACAGCACGCTATCCTTCGATGCCGCTGGCCCTGCCCCCTACGGTAGTGGACTTCGAGGTGGAGATCGAGCAGATCGGGCCGCTCCTCTCCGATCTTTTGACTGGGGTAAACACGCGGCTGCCTGAAGAGAAGACGGAGGACGTGCTGCGAAATATCCTCGAACAGGTCAGTCGCCAGGCGAGTATTGATTTCCGTCCATATAAAACCACGACCATTCTGCGACGTATTGGCCGGCGTATGACCATAACCCACAACCGGACGATGAGCGACTACCTGGAATACCTGAAAACACATCCAGAGGAAGTTGGCGAGCTAGTCAAGGCATTTCTTATCAACGTCACGCAGTTTTTTCGCGATGCCGAGGCATTCACCTACTTGAGAAGGGAGATCCTTCCAGACTTGATAGTAAAGGGGCGCGCGCACGATCGCGTCTTGCGCTTCTGGACGGCGGGGTGTGCAACAGGCGAGGAGCCCTATTCGCTGGCGATGCTAATCACAGAGATGCTGGGCGAGGAACTCTCCGATTGGAGCGTCAAAATCTTTGCCACCGACCTGGATGAAGCGGCTATCAGTTTTGCCAGGCGGGGTGTCTACACTGAAAACCTGCTCAAAGGTTTACCGGCAGAGTATAGTAGCCGCTTTTTTGAACATACCGAGCATGGCTACCGCATTGCAAAAGCACTGCGCCAGATGGTCATATTCGGCCAGCAAGATCTGAGCCGCAGCGCGCCCTTTCCGCGCATCGACCTGGTCCTCTGCCGCAACGTCCTGATCTATTTCACGCCGGAATTGCAGGAGTATGTACTCAACCAGTTTGCCTACTCCCTTTCTAATGGCGGCTACCTCTTCCTGGGCAAAGCCGAAACGGTGCGTCCCGTGCAGTCATTTTATGAACTGGTCAACAAACGTTGGAAAGTGTACCGCTGTATAGGAAATGCGCTCCCCTCGGCTCGGCGCCCAAATTCGAGCGAATTGAGCAGCGCGCGTGTAGAGCACCATAGCAGTAGCATTTCTGCGCGAAGAAATGGACAGCAGCATAGCGACCAGGGACAGCAGCACGCGCCCCCCGTCCAGGATGTGGGGCAATTGCGGCGCTATAACGAATTACTGCTGCGCTTCTTACCCATCGGGGTTGTCGTCATTGACCGGTCCTACCGTGTCCTTACGGCTAACAGTACAGCACGCAGGCTGCTGGGATTGCGAGATGCTGCTACTGAGCAGGACTTCTTGCACGCTATCCGCGGTATTCCTTATGCTGAAGTGCGTAACGCCATTGATACCGTCTTTCGAGAGCGCAACATCGTCACCTTACCAGAAGTTGAGCTGGCGATTAACACGGGAGGCAGTGGCCGTTTCATTCATCTTTCGATCGCCGTTATGCAACTTGAGAGTGAAACGCCAGAGCTGGCTACTTTAAGCGTTACCGACGTGACAGAGCAAGTGCAGTCAAAACGCCAGCTAGAGGCAACGCAGGCTGAGCAGAAACAACTTACCCAGGAATTAAGCAGCACGAACAAACGCCTCAACGATATGAATAAAGAACTGCTGGATGCCAACGAGGAGCTGCAGGTAGCCAACGAAGAATTAATGCTGACACACGAGGAGTTGCAGGCCAGCATCGAAGAGTTCGAAACAACCAATGAGGAACTCCAGGCAACCAACGAAGAATTAGAAACAAACAATGAAGAGCTGCAGGCCACGAATGAAGAACTTGAAACGACCAATGATGAACTGAGGGCCCGCACCGGTGAATTACAAGAGGCAACCATCTTGCTCGAAAGCGAGCGAGGCCACCTGGCAGAAATGGTTGAACTTGCGCCCTTCAATATCATGGTTTTACGCGGTCCAAACCTGATCGTTGAGGCATATAATCCCAGCTACGCTCAGATACTGAAGGGGCGGGAAGTACGTGGGCGGCCCCTTGAAATTGTCTTCGAACTTTTCTGGGAGGAAGGCATCCCTATTGTACGCGCCGCGCACGAGGTCTTTAGACAGGGCATTACGCAAACGACCCCCAGAGTACTGACCCGAGTGCCAAATACCAATGGAGGGTATAGCGAAAGTTATTTTGTCTATACACTTGTACCTTCACACGACGCCGGAGGAAAAGTATCGGGCGTGATCATTTACGCCGTGGACGAGACGCAACATCGCGTGAGAGAGTTGATGGAGGAACGCGAAAGGCTCAGGCTGATTTTCGAGCATAGCGATATGGCTGCCCTCGCTCTCTACGATGCTCAGACAGCCGAACTGGTGATGGGAAGCCCCCGCTACCTTGATATGAAGGCAAGCACCCATAACATCGAACGTGACAAGCTCACCGGCAAGAAATGGCACGAGCTGACTATCGCCTCGTGGCCGGACGAGGAGGAGAGCCCCTGGCAGAGGGTCATAAAGACTCACGAACCGCTTCATCTGCCGGAGTTGCATTTATCGTCTTCTCAAAATAAGCAAGAAATGGTTTTGGACTATTCCCTCATTCCGATCTTTGCGAGGGAGGAACAGGACACTATTCGTTTTATCGTTGTCTCTGCCATTGATATTACGAAGCAGGTGCAGGCGCGGCAGGAATTGATACAGTTGAATCGCCTCAAAGATGAATTTTTGTCGCTGGCGAGCCATGAACTGCGCACGCCGCTCACCTCGATCATGGGCCATTCTGAGCTTCTCCAGCGCGCGTTAAAACGGTTGGACAACGGGGAGGTGTCAAAGGCAGACTTCTCTCAGGAGGCGCATATCCTTGATATGATTGTTCACCAGTCCCGGCGTTTAAATCACCTGATCGAGGAGATGGTGGATATCACGCGGATTCGCAGTGAACAGTTCGAGATCAAACACAAGGAAAACGTGAATATTATCCAACTGGTGCAGCATGTGCTTGAACAATATATCGACTCCAAGCACGAGATCAATCTCGTCACACGCGATGATGAGATCATCGTGAACAGCGATGAAGGGCGGATAGAGCAGGTACTGAACAACCTGGTCGGCAATGCCGTCAAATATAGTCCGGCAGGGAAGCCAATCGAAGTAAGGGTGGAGCGCGATAAGCATGAAGTGACGATCGCTGTGCGAGACGAAGGTGTAGGCATCAGTGAAGAACAACAGAGGCATATTTTTGAACGCTTCTACCGTGTCCACAACGACGCGAACGCCGCCATTGAAGGATTAGGGCTGGGTCTCTACATCGCTCATGAGATTGTGGTACGACATGGAGGCCGCATGTGGCTTGAAAGCAAGCCAGGGAAGGGTAGTGCGTTCTACTTTTCGCTGCCGCTATCTATGTAGAAAGACCAGATCATTCCGTTTTTTCTGAATCCTTCTCGCTTCATCACTCAAAAGGTGAACAAAGAATCACTCAATTGGGTGATGTGCTGCCAGCCTATTGTGTCCTATACTGTACGTAGTAGCTGAACAGGAGGTGAGTTGTGAAGAATCGAAAGGTATTACTCACAGCAGCGATAGCAACTATGGGAGCCGGTGCTATCCTAACAGCAGCAATTGCGGTCGCCAAGGCCCAGACAGATAGTACATTGGACGAACTGGCAGCGCACAATGACAACCCTGCTACCGATTATGACGCTGCGATTGCTCGCTTTGCCCAGGTGCAGGCCGAAGAGGGTGACGCGATCAATCCGCTGTGCCACTCGAAACTGATGACCCATGGTAATAAAACGGAGCGGGTCATTGTGCTGGTGCATGGGATGACCAACTGCCCACAGCAATTTGCCGAATTTGCTCCCCTGTTCTTTGAACACGGATACAATGTCCTCATCCCGCGCATGCCGCGCAATGGCCTGGCTAATCGCATGACCGAGGAGTTGAAGTATCTCACCGCGGAGGAATTGCGGGACTGCTGCAACACGATGGTGGATATCGCAAGAGGGCTCGGCGACCACGTCACCTTCCTTGGAATCTCAGCGGGCGGCTCCATGGCCGCGTGGGTAGCCCAACATCGCGCCGACGTCGATAAAGCCGTCGTGATTGCTCCATCGATAGGTTTCACTAACCTGGGAGCGGATAAGCTAACGAGTTTCGCTATCATGCTCACTCATTACCTGCCAAATATCGGGTCGCAGTATTTCTTTCCCTTCCAGGATGGGCCACAGTATAGTTACCTGGGATATTCTTCACGCGGCATCGGTGAGGTTATGCGCTTCGGAAAATCTATTAGCAAATCCGCGAAGAATGAGAAGCCTGCTGCAAAGTCTATCCTCGTGGTTACTAACGGCGCTGATACTGCCGTCAACAGCAAAATGAACCTGGCACTGGTGAAGATGTGGCGAAGTTGTGGTTACGAGGCTATCGAGCAGTATGAATTCGACGCGGACAAGAAACTTATACACGATATCATCGATCCACAGCAGGTTCAACAACAAACGGCACTGGTTTACCCGATACTATTCGACTTAATTACGCGTTAGTGGGTATGCGGCGTATAACGTTCGGTGCAACAGCGAACGCGAGATTTATGTATGAGAGAGCACCGGTGTAGCTCGCTTGTTCGTAGCGTTTCAAAGGTTCCGCTATGTATACAATAGACACAACAACAATTTTTCATTTCTTGCAGACGATGTGGGCCCTGGCATGGGGGGCTATGAAGCTTGACCCGGCAGCATTTAAGGCTGTAGAACCGACAGGTACTGGTCTTTTGATCACTGCTATAGTCTTCCTGGCAGGTGTATCTGAAACGATTGGACAGAGCGTGGTACTTTTCGCCAATCGCGTCAAACCCGGGCGTTTTGCCTTGAGTTTGCTGTTGAACGGGATCCTCTTCATCGTTAGTGTCTTCATATTGACAGGTTCTATCTGGGGTATCGCGAAAGTCCTCTTTCATACCGATGTACCGTACATCGGCCTGCTCCGAGAGGCTGGCCTTTCCTACGCCCCGCTGCTGTTTAGTTTTTTCGTCCTGCTCCCCTACATGGGTATCTTTATCAATCGCGCTCTCAGCGTCTGGAGTTTTCTGGCGCTGCTGGTAGCGCTAAAAGTGGTAATGGGCTTCGTCCTCTGGCAGGCGCTCATCTGTTCGATCTTTGGCTGGGCGCTCGTGCAGGTGCTGAAATACACGCTTGGTAGACCTTTCGTCGCCATCGAGCGCTGGCTCCGGCGCATTACTGCCGGTGTGAATCTGGCGGTGGAGTCACCTGACAAGCTTATCGAGACAATCATCGAGCAAACGATTGACAATCCTAAGGGAGGAAAATCGTGATCTTTTCTTTCATCATGCAGTTATTGGGCATTGGTCTCATCCTTATTCTCCTGATGGGATTGTTATCTCCTTTAGAGTCAATGGGCTGGTGGGCTGGCTGGTCAGATGTGGACAAGGACAAGGCGAAAGTCGCAGGTACACCGAAGGATCAGGAAACGCAAGAAATTACTGGCCAGTCCGCAGCCGGGCATTACGTGGTCTACCTCTCCGGTATAGGGGCCATCGCTGGGGATTTTCTAGAAAAAGAGGAGATAGCCTTCCTGGACAAAGTGGAGGCATGCGTTCCCGGTACAGCAGTGGTGCGAGATGTCTTTCCCTATGCCATGAACAACAAGGGCCTGACCGGACACAGGACTTTCAGGTCCCTCTGGCAGTGGATCAAAGATCTCAAGTTGAAAAACAAGTTATTGATGAGCAACCTGATTAACCTGCGCAATCTCTTCCAGGTTGCTGTTTCCGCCGACAGGCGCTACGGCCCAATCTACAATTATGGTACAGCCGGGGTGATCCTCGATGGACTGCGCCGCAAAGGGTATGTGGCTGGCAGCGGCATACCCCTCACGCTTATCGGTTACAGTGGTGGAGGGCAGATCGCAGTTGGCGCAGCCACTTACCTGGGTCCAATACTGAAAGCGCCTATCCAGGTCATTACCCTGGGCGGTGTCATGGCCGATGATCCAGGTTTCGCAAATGTCAGGCACCTCTATCAATTCCATGGCGAGAAGGACCCCGTACAGGCTTTGGGCAAGGTTTGCTACGCTGGTCGCTGGCCTATCCTTCCGCATTCGCCCTGGAATATAGCGTTGGCCGAAGACAGAATCACGGTGATCGATGTAGGACCTACAACACATAATGATCCGGGGGGCTACTTTTTGCAGTCTGAAGAGCAGAAGGCGAAAGGGGAGCACTACCAGGACCGCACTATTGATAGGATTGTTGAAATTATTAACCACCCTACCGAGGTGGTGAGTTTCTCTGACGAGAAGCAGTTGGCAGCGGGAGCGTAAAGCTACAATTCGATCCCTCCAAGGGATTCTCTATGCTCAATGGCCCGTTGATAATAACCCTCGGCTCTGGTCAATAGATTTTGACGTTCCGCATCAGTCAGGTCACGTTTCACTGTCGCCGGTATCCCCACCGCAAGCACGCCTCCTGGAATAATCTTATGTTCTCCAACGAGTGTGCAGGCTCCAATGATCGTATTTGAGCCAACCTGCGCGTGCGATAGCACTACGGCGCTCATCGCTACCAGCACATGATGGCCCAGGGTAGCCCCGTGTACAATCGCGCCGTGTCCAATAGTACACTCATCACCAATCGTCAGGGGAGCGTCTGCATCGACATGCAGCGTACAATTGTCCTGGATGTTTGTACGGCGACCTATGACGATAGGAGCAGTATCCCCTCGCACAACAGCGTTGTACCAGATGCTTGCACCTTGCTCTATGGTGACATTGCCGATGACCATTGCGCCAGGGGCGATAAATACGTCTTCGGCGATGGTAGGCATAACACCTTTATATGGCAGGATCGGCATGATTGCTCCTTTTTCCACTGGCTATGCGCAGCACGACACAGGGGCGTGCGCTCCCAGCGCCGAGAGTTCCTGTTTTGTTTTTTGCCTGCACCTAAACCGCCACGCGTTTTACCGCCCAGACAATCTGATCCAGATGTGGGTAGTAATGAGCGTCAGCGGGGTCAAAACTATTGATGACAACCTGGTTGTAATTCTGCCCTTCGGCATGTATGTACTCTTTATTGTTCAGGGCCATGGCAACATGGGTTATTTCCTGGCTGCCGAAGAAGACCAGGTCTCCCTGCCGCATTGCAGCGCGATCGATACGACAGGGCAAAAAATCATGCTGTTGATCAGCATCACGTGGAATGATGTAGCCTCCCATGCGGTAGCACAGTTGCACCAGGCCGCTGCAATCTATCCCTTCCCAGCTTGTTCCTCCCCAGAGATAGGGGCGTCCGAGAAAGGCGCGGGCGTATCCTGTGATCGTCCCGGTCTCCGCGCGTGGATAGATTTCCTCGCCTTCCCGTATCACAACATCGTCACGCGAGAGCCAGCCAGTACGCTCACCCGGCAATACAACCTGCACACGTCCTGGCACAGTTGTGTCCACTATGGGTAAAGCAGTCGAGAGGTAGAGTGTTCCAAGCGTGTCGTTGTTCTCCGCGTGCGCAAAGAGCGCGATACGAGGCTTGTTGATGACAGCCATCAGCTGCAAGGGCGTCCTACAATGCTCACCGACTTTGCAAAATCCCCTGTTGACCGGTTCCTCCAACTGATCTGAGCGAAGCCAGCCCGTGTAGTCTGAGAGCGTAGCATGCGTCCACTCACCGGCAACTTCGCCAGCGGCTACAGGAGCATTCATCAGCGCCTGGGTGACCAGTTCAGAGGCGACATCCCGGCAGCGACGGATATCCGCCACACCTACCGATACAGCAAAAGATGTCATTGTCGTGGTCATGAACTTTTCCTTGGAGAGATAATCCTCAACGCAGGGCGTTGCTCATTACGAACATTAAGTTTGAAGGACGTTCCGCCATGCGCCGCATGAGATAGGGATACCATTGAGAACCATAAGGCACGTAGATGCGCATATTGTACCCCTGTTTCACCAGTTTTTCTTGCAGGTCGCGACGGATACCATAGAGCATTTGAAACTCAAAGGCCTCCTTGCTGATGCCGTGATCGCGCGCATATTTGCAGGTCGCATTGATGATGGCCTCGTCATGGGTAGCTATCGCGGGATAATTCCCGCGCAAGAGCAACATCATCATCAGCTGCACAAAGCTGTGATCGACATCTTTCTTCTCCTGCATGGCGATGGTCCTGGGTTCTTTGTATGCGCCTTTCACCAGCCTGACCCGTACTCCTTGTGCGATAAGCTGCTCTACATCCTTCCTACTTCTATAGAGACAGGACTGAATCACGGTACCTACGTGCTCAAACTGCTGATGCATACGCAGCGTAATATCGATCGTCTGCTCTGTATAGGGCGATCCCTCCATGTCGATACGCACGAAGATCGAATATTTGTGAGCATGTTCAAGCAGCCGGCGCACATTCTCTTCACAGAGTTGCTGGGAAATATCCAGGCCAAGGGCAGTGAGCTTGATGGAAATATTCGCATCGATACCGGCCTGCTTGATAGCATCAAGGACCGTGATAAAATCCTGTGTGGCTGCTCTGGCCTCCCGGTCATCTGAAACGTTTTCACCAAGGTGATCGAGAGAAACGTGCATGCCCCTTTGATTCAGCACTCGTGTAGCCTCTATGGCTTCATCCAGCGCTTCACCTGCCACAAAGCGGCGGGAGACACTACGAGTTGCCGAGTTGGTGATAACGAAGTTACGTAAATTGTCATTTTGAGCCAGATACAACAGCGTATCTCTGAGTACCATTGCGCGGTTACCTCCTTGTTCCGTAACAACGCTGTTCCTGCTGGTAGATGGCTCCTCTGCTATCTGCCAGTATAAAGCTATGTAAATGGTTGTAAGATGTCAATGATGTCAGAACCAAAGTCCTCATATGTGGCTTACAAGGCTATTTTCTCTCCTTGAGTATACATCTGATACAGAGTTGAAAGCAACCTGTTCTATGCTGGTTGGCGGTTCATCACTGCATCATGTAGCGGGAAGGATGCCTGGGATCGAGACGAATACCTACCAAATGGCCTGCCTGGTAGCCCATATCGAGTCGTTGGCCTTTAAACGTCCATCTGCGTCCTGTTCGTGGGTCTGTCCAGGTGGCGGTCACCAAGCATGTCTGATGAGCTATGTTGTCCCTTCTTACATGTGTGATGATCGCGCCTACATCAGTTCCGTATGCCTTGAGCCACCTGTAGTTAGAGACATAAAACACCACAGAGCCACCTATCAGCAAAAGGAGGGCTCCAGTAAGTGCCAGATCGAGAATAAGGATAGAAGTCATGCGCCTTTCCTTTCGAGACCTACGAGGAGTCAGCAACGTGTGTGGATCCTCATGATAAAGTAACAACGTTCTTCGCTTCAATAACTGGCCAAGCTCAACCTTGCATGCTTCATTATAACTTATTCTTCAGATAAATGGAAAAAAATGACGCAGTTCGATTTTTTGGTCACATGCGGATATTCGTGAGAACACGAGGAGAGGCACCAATGAGTAACAACTGGCTTCGTTTTCGTGGAACGCTACTTCGTATGAGAGGAAGCGGTAGTGCTGTCTTTGGCTTAGCTTGCTGATGACGAATGGCACTCAGCAGTTTTTCCTGGTTGGCCTGGAAAATGACCAGGCCAACCAGATCAATGGAGGAAACAGCGGTGAGTATCCCTTGTGGTTTGCAGGCCTGCACGCGCACGGGAAGAAGTTTCCCATCAGCTCCGGTTGGCTCCTGGACAAGAGCAGCGGCCCATTCTGGTTGCGTGTAAAGCGCGTTCAGATCATCGGGGGAAAGGACAGCGATCGTCTGCTCCGCCTCGATAGTGGCTTTGCGCACCTGTTTCGCATTTTAGAGCGCAAGGCATAGCCTAGGCCTCTTGCTCCGGGCCGATACGGCTCCACAGACCAAGGCGTAATAATTCGTTGCGGGCCTCAAAACCAAACGAATCCGGGTCCA
>WNFW01002156.1_pt1 | contig 19690 bp, 21 predicted proteins | sample 5400131 | NCBI WGS metagenome assembly WNFW01 (sample SAMN13153362, study PRJNA577476) | soil metagenome | isolation source: 20 cm soil or saprolite under grassland replicate 1 | place: USA:California | collected 2016-06-15 | reverse complement strand
CGCGGGGTTCCTCGAGCCCCGGCTGCACCGCGCTCATCGTCGACTCCAGTTCGCGCATCGGTTTGAAAGCCAGCCGCAGGATCAGGAAGTTGGCGACCAGGATGGCGACCAGCCCGATGGCGAGCAGGCCCAGCAAGAACGGCAATCGGGTGCGACCGGAGAAATTCAGCGTGATCAGCGGTCCGCTGACGGCGCCCGCGGCGATGATGGCGCTGTTCGCTACCACCACCTTCTGGAACGTGGTGAGGTTGCGGTGCCACCACCGAGGGTCCAACGAGGTCCTCACGATTCATTCTAGGCACGGATTTGGAGGGCGACTCGAACTCGGCCCGCCGAATCAGTTCAGGCCGAAGCGCAATCAGGTGCGCGCCGGATGCCGGACGCTGGTCAACGCCCCGCAAACTGGGTACAGATACGACTGGGTCGACCCACCCTCCCCCTCCTTTTGCGGGCCGTTTCCCCAACGGCCCGCTTCTTCTTTTCATCGGGCGGAAACGGTGCGGGAGAATAACAGGATGGCCTCGCCCAGCTTCGACTTCGAGCAGGTGACCCGGGTCACGGCCGGCGCGATCGGTGAACCCGGAAAGCGGGCCTTTTACCTCCAGCTGCGGGCCGCCGGCGAGCTGGTCAGCCTGGCGATGGAAAAGGACCAGCTGCGGGCGATGACCGAGCGGTTGCAGGAGGTCTTTTCGCGGGTCGCCGTCCCGCCCGCTGGGGCCGTGCCGAACATGGCCCTCGAAGAACCGATCGCTCCACTCTGGCGAGTTGGATTCATCACCCTGACCTACAGCCAGGACGAAAAGACCTTCGAAGTCTCGTTGGTCGAGCTGGTCGAAGAGGGTGCTGAGCCGGCTACCGGACACTTTCAGGCGAGCCTCGCCCAGATGCAGGCGCTTGCCAGCCATGCGGCGGGGATCATCAGCGCCGGCCGACCACCCTGCCCGATGTGCGGCGGACCCGTCGACCATGATGGCGGCGTCTGTCCGCGGCTGAACGGGCATCATTGAGGTCGATGGCACAGTCGGCCCCATTCGTGGACGGCGAGGCGCAGCACCAACTCCTGCGGGAGGGGCGGATCAAGCCGCGCGGGCTGATGCCGGATTGCTCCAACTACACCTACCTGGCGCAGGTCCGCGGCCCCGACGGCGCGGAGACCCTTGCCGTCTACAAACCCGGCCCTGGCGAAACGCCGCTCGATGACTTCCCCGACGGCACCCTGGGCAAGCGCGAGGTTGCCGCCTACCTGGTCAGCGACGCGCTCCGCTGGCAGGTCGTGCCCTTCACCGTCTATCGGGCCAATGGACCACTTGGACCGGGATCGCTACAGCAGTTCATCGTCGCCGACCTCCGCGAGCATTATTTTTCGTTGATGCCGGCTCGCGCCGCGGCCTTTCGCACCATGGCGGCCTTCGACGTCATCGTGAACAACGCGGACCGGAAGAGCGGCCACTGCCTGGTTGATCGCCAGGATCGCATCTGGGGCGTCGACAACGGCCTGACGTTTCATACCTTGCCCAAGCTTCGAACCGTGATCTGGGAGTTCGCCGGCGAAGACGTGGCGGCGAACCTGCGCGAGGACGCCCGCCGCGTGGCCGGCGAGCTTGCTTTAGGCAAAGGCTGGGTCAATGAGCTTCGCGCGTTGATCTCGGCCGCCGAACTCAGGGCGCTCCCTCAGCGGGCTCGCCGCCTGGCCGAGGTGGGGCGATACCCTGAGCCGACCTCGCGCTGGGCCTACCCCTGGCCGCTGGTCTAGACGATCGTGGCTAGCGGCCGGCCGGAACCGGTGTCCGGGGGCGGCCGGCTTCCGCCGGCAGCTCGTCGTCGAGCCGGCGCAACCAGGCCGGTGCGCTGGGCGGAAGGTCCGGGAGCTCCAGCTCCCGATCCTCCCAATCCGGCGGTTCCGGCTGCGGAGCCAGCATCCGCCAGAGGATGACGAACGTTCCGGCGACCAGCGCGAACTTCGCCGTCCCGAAGAGCAGCAGACCGGCGATCTGCTGGTCCTCGATCGAGCGATACGCCTGATAGAAGAGATGGTGCGAGAGCGCCAGGGTGATCCCCGGGATGGTTGGCGGCACGCCGGCCACCATCAGGTAGCCGATCTTGGCGATCGGCGTCAGACCTCCGGGGCGGACGATCGGCGACCAGAAGAGAAAGGCGCCGGTCATGAACGCGGCCTGCGCCGCCTCGCCCAGCACCAAGTGTTTGGCCGTGAGGTCGAGGACGGCCGGAAGCTGCGAGCCGAACAGCACCACGTTGAGCGCCAGGATGCCGGCGATTGGATGCAGCCGCGCCAGGCTGCCGCCGATCAACGGCTGCGCGCCGTAGGCCAGCAGGGGGATGACGAGCGCCAACAGCAGCATCTGCAGCAGCATGTGGAGGCTGAGCCGCCGGTCGGCGAATCCGATCGCCGGCGGAAGCAGGGCCGCGACGGACAAGAGCGACCCGGCGGCCAGGGCTGCGCGATGACGCCGCGCCATGAGCTCTATTGTCGCGCAGCCGCAGGGGTTGCCGCGTAGCGGGCAAATAGGGCGTCGATGAATTCGACGAATCGGTCGGCCAGAGGCGCGCTGTCGAGCTCGAGCAGGTTCTCCGCGTTGTCCTCACCAGCATGCGACAGGTTGTAGCTACCGGTGAATACCGTGTTGTCGACCACCGTGATCTTGGCGTGCATGTAGTCGTGGACGCTGGTCGGCGAGTAGGGTGTCGTCACCTTCGAGGCGAACGGCAGAGCGGCGCTCACCGCCTGGAAGGCCGGTCCCTTCCAGGTCGCGTGGGGGTCGACGCGCCACTGGCCGAGCACCTCGGCCATCTGCGTGCGGTCATAGACACCCTTGAAATCTGGATGCGTTCTGTGCACCAGGTCGCCCAGCGTCCCCAGGATCACTCCGGCGGTGATCACCGGCGAGCACACCCGGATGCGGTGCTTTGCATGCGCAATCCGGTCAGCGATCACATGCGCCATCTGGCGCCCGCGCCCCGGCGCGAAGAAGACGTGCGCCTTTACGAAACTGTCCTCGTAAGCAATGGGGACGCCGGCGAGATCGTACTTCCCGCTGCCTTCGACCCGGGCGGTTTCCCACAGTTCCCCGAAGTTCTTCGCGTACTCCGCTGCCAATGCTGGGGACGGGATCTTGACGATGACGTTCTCCTCTCGCGTCCACGAATCGTTCGTCCAGTTCATGGAGCCGGTCCAGACCGTCGCCGCATCGGTCGCGCCGTCGCGCACGATGTATTTGTGATGCATCAGGTCAGGAACGCCTGACACGGGTTTGGTCGGCACACCAAGACTGGCGATGAAGGCGGTGTCGGCCTGCGAGGGCGGCGGCACCGGGATCGGGTTGGGAAAGTCGACGTTGTAGAGGAGCCGGATCGCGACCCCGCGTCCGGCGGTCGCCTGGACCGCCGCGCGCAGCTTCTCTGCGGGGGCGCCGGTCAGATTCAGGTCATAGATGGCGATATCGAGGCTGCGCTGGGCGCCGGTGATGAAGGCAGCTAGTTCGCCCGCCACCCGCTCGGCCGGCTGCGCCCCATCCTGGAGGAATAACAGCTCCAGGGACGACGTCACTGGGCGTCGCTCTTCTTGGGCTCCGCCCGCTCTTTCGGCTTGCTCTCCAGCACCTTCCGTTGGTAGTACTGCTGCACGATGTCGGCGGCGTGCTGGATGTCGTCGGTGACAACCATGAGGTCCAGGTCCTCCGGCGAGATCTTGCCCTCAGCCAGCACCCGGTCGCGGATCCACTGGTGCAACCCGGCCCAGTAGTCGGAACCGAACATGATCACCGGGAAGTGCACGATCTTCCCCGTTTGAATCAGCGTCAGTGCCTCGAACAGCTCGTCCATGGTGCCGAAGCCGCCCGGGAAGATGACGAAGGCCTCGGCGTACTTGACGAACATCGTCTTGCGGACGAAGAAGTAGTGGAACTCGATGCCCAGGTTGACGTATTCGTTGAGGCCTTGCTCGAAGGGCAGCTCGATGTTCAAGCCGACTGAGAGCCCGCGACCCTCACGCGCGCCCCTATTGGCCGCTTCCATCGTGCCCGGCCCGCCTCCGGTGATGACTGCAAAGCCCCGGCGGGCGAGCTCCGCCGACAGGGCGCGCGCGGCATCATACATCGGGTCGGGTGGACGAACGCGCGCCGAGCCGAAGAAGGTTACGGCCGGACCTAGCGTGGCGAGCGCATCGAAGCCCGCCACGAACTCTGCCTGGATCCGCAGCACTCGCCAGGGGTCGCTCTCGAGAAACTCTGGCGGGAGCTGCGGCCGCTCCAGCAGCTTGCGGTCCTCGATCTGCCGCTCCACGCCACGGCGGACGATCCCTCCGGTGCGCCGCTCGCTGGATTCCTCCCCCATGGCCTCGCTAACTCTAACCGCGGGCAGCCACGACGTAGAAACTGGGACTCGCGGCGAGCTCCGCATCCTCGCGTCCGAACATCCGGCGCAACCTCAACCCCGCGCCGGTGGCAAGCCAGTTTTCGACCTCGTCGGGCCACACAAGCGGAATCTCGGCTTGCTGTGTAACGACGCGCCCATCGGCCAGCGCGTAGTCGATCTTGAACCGCGCCCCATTGCCATCAAACGACTGGACCCGCACCCCGTGGCTCGCGCCGGCTTGTAGCCAGTAGGGATTGGTCAACTCGAAGGCGAGCGTGCCGCCGACGGATAGGTGGTTCGCCGCGGCGCGCAGCCGCTCCACGAGACAGAGGATGTTCGATGGGACGATGATGAGATCGAACTGCCGGCCCAGGTTGAGGTCTTCGATCCGAGATCGAATCAGTTCGGTGTCTGGAAGACGTCGTCGCAGTGCCTCGAGCATCCCGGGGTGGCTATCGACCCCGACCAGCGTGACGCCGGCCTCGTGCAGCGGCACGGCGAGCCGGCCGGTCCCGATGCCCAGATAGAGGACGGGTGGGGTTGCCGCAAGCGCGAGGTCCTTCCATGGCCAGAGATCCGTGGCGTCGGGCAGGCTCGCGTACAGTTCGGCAAACCCCGGATCAGGCTGTAACGGGTCATCCCGTACGACGCTACGCGATGGCCTGATCGGCGATGTCAAGCGCCCTGTCGATGATGGCGAAGCCTTCCGCCAGCTCGTCCTCGTTGATGCAAAGCGGCGGGTTCGTCATGATGGTGTGCCAGCGCACGAAAGTGTACAGGCCGTGCTCGCGGAAGTACGTGCCGACCGCCTTCATCTCATCTGAAGTCCCGTTGAACGGCGCCAGCGGTTCCATCGTCTTGCGATCGCGGACCAGCTCCAGGATTCCAAAGAGGCCGATCGACCGCGTCAGCCCGATACACGGGTGTTTTACCCGCAGGGTTTCGTGATGGCGCTTCATCAGCTCGCCCATTCGCTTTGCATTGCCGATCATGTCGTCTTCCTCGTAGGCCTGAATGGCGCCCAGCGCGGCGGCACATGCCAGCGGGTGACTGTTGTAAGTCAGGCCGCCGAAGAAGACGTTCCTCTCGAAGTGCTGGGCGACCCTCGGGCGCATGCCAACCGCGCCCAGCGGGACGTAGCTGCTGGTGAGCCCTTTGGCCATCGTGATGATGTCGGGGACCACGTTCCAGTGGTTGACGGCGAACCAGGCCCCGGTCCGGCCGAAGCCCGACATGATCTCGTCGCAGACCATCAGGATGCCGTAGCGGTCACAGAGGTCGCGGACCCCCTGGAGGTAGCCGTCCGGCGGGATCAGCACGCCGTTGGTTCCGGTCACGGTCTCCAGGAAGAACGCGGCAATGGTGTTCGGTCCCTCGAGCTGGATCGTCTCCTCGAGGTAGCGCAACGATTCCTCGGCCGAGTCGACCTCGCGCTGCGGCCCGTGGTAAGGGTCCAGCACGTGGACCACGCCGGACGTTCCCAGATCGTTGGGCCACCGACGCGGGTCGCCGGTCATCGCCATCGCGGCCCCGGTCGCGCCATGGTAGGAGCGGTAGCGGGAGACGATCTTATAGCGGCCGGTGACCGCCCGGGCCAGCTTGACGGCGTTCTCGTTCGCCTCCGCGCCGCCAAGGGTGAAGAAGACCTTGTCGATGTCCCCGGGGAGCAACTCGGCGAGCTTCTTCCCCAACAGCGCCCGCGGCTCGTGCGCCATGAAGGGATTGGCGAACGCCAGCTTGTCGGCCTGGCGCTTGATGGCCTCGATGATGCGCCGGTCGCCGTGCCCGGCATTGACGCTCATCAGCTGGCTGTTGAAGTCGATATAGCGCTTGCCGTCCGGGGTGTAGAAGTAGACGCCCTTGGCGGTATCAACCGGGATTGGATCGGCGGCCGACTGCGCCATCCAGTCGTACAGCGTGTACTGGCGGCAGAGGGCGACGATCTCCTCGCCGCTCAGCACACGTGGCCGAGCGCTCGTTTCTAAAGCCACCGGGTCGTGATCACCTTATGCCGGGTATAGAACCGCACGCTGTCCTGCCCGGTGGCGTGTAGGTCGCCGAAGAATGAGTTCTTCCAGCCGGTGAAGGGGAAGAACGCCATCGGGGCCGCGACGCCGATGTTCACACCCAGCATGCCGGCCTGGGCCCGACGCTTGAACTCCCGGGCGTACTTGCCGGAGCCGGTGAAGATCGATGCCATATTGCCGTAGGTGCTGGCGTTGAGCAGGTTCAAGGCCTCGTCGATGTCCGAGGCGCGCATCACCGACAGCACCGGGCCGAACAACTCCTCCTTCCAGATCTTCATGTTCGGGGTGACCCGATCAAAGATCGTCGGGCCCAGGAAGAAGCCATCCTTCAGCTCGACGCTGCGGCCGTCCGAGACCAGTTGCGCCCCTTCGGTCTGCGCGCCGTCGATGTACTCGATCAGCTTCGCCTTTCGCTCACCGCGGATCACCGGCCCAAGCGTCGTCTTGGGATCCGTCCCCGGACCAACCTTCAGCTTGGCGGCGTCGTTGGCCAGCTCGCGCACCAGGGCGTCGCCGATCTTGCCGACGCCGACGGCCACGCTCCCAGCCAGGCAACGCTGGCCTGCGTTGCCGAACGCCGATGAGATCACGTGCGGCGCGGACAGTTCCAGGTCAGCGTCGTCCATCACCAGGATGTGGTTCTTCGCGCCACCCAGCGCCTGGACCCGCTTCCCGTTCGCCGCGGCCGTCGCGTAGATGTAAGCCGCGACCGTGGCCGACCCGACAAACGAGACCCCGGCCACATCCGGATGGGTCAACAAGTGGTTGACGGCGTCGTTGGCGCCGTGCACGACGTTGAAGACGCCCTCGGGGAGCCCGGCCTCTTGCAGCAACTCGGCGATCCGCATCGCCGAGAGCGGTGTCAGCTGCGATGGCTTCAGCACGAAGGTGTTGCCGGTGACGATCGCCACCGGGATCATCCACATCGGCACCATGTTCGGGAAGTTGAAGGGCGTGATGCCGGCGACGACGCCAACCGGAAATCGGGTCAGCTCCTCATCGATGCCCTTGGCGATCTGGTCGAGGTTCTGGCCCATCATGAGCGTGGGAGCGCCGCAGGCAAAGTCGATCACCTCGATGGCCCGCTTGACCTCGCCCCGGGACTCATCGAGGGTCTTGCCGTTCTCCTGGGTCACGATCGCGGAGAGCTCGTCGATGTGCGTATCGAAGAGGGCCTTGAAGCGGAACATCACCTGGGCGCGCTCGGGCGCCGGGGTTTCGCTCCACCCGGGAAAAGCCTTCTTGGCCGCGGCAATCGCCTCGTTGATCTCGTCGCGGGTTGAATAGGGAAGGCTGGCGATCGTCTCGCCGGTCGCCGGGTTGGGAATCGGTTGGGTCTTGTCCGCGCGCGAGTCCCGGAACTTTCCGCCGATGAAGCTCTGCACGGTCTTCGTCGCGATCATGCTGTCACTCCTGCCGGACTTGGCTCGCCAGCCGGCACACCGTGGAATGGCGAACGCCTCAGAAACTGGCCGGCGCCCTTGACCCCCTGGAATTTCCCGTCGCGTACCAGGACGTTGCCCCGCTGCATCACCACTTCGGGGAGGCCCCTTACCGTCATGCCCTCGTAGCAACTGTAATCCACGTTCATGTGGTGGGTTCTGGCCGACAGCGTCCGCTCGACGTTCGGATTGAAGATAACCACGTCGGCATCGCTCCCGGGCGCGATCGTGCCTTTCCTGGGGAAGAGGCCAAACATCCGGGCGGGCGCCGTGGCGACCAGCTCGACGAACCGGTTCAGCGAGATTCGGCCGGAGTTCACGCCGCCGTGGAAGATCAGGCTGAAGCGGTCCTCGACACCCGGCAGCCCGTTAGGGATCTTGGAAAAATCGCCCCGGCCCATCTCCTTCTGCCCCTTGAAATGGAACGGGCAGTGATCGGTCGCGACCAGCTGCAGGTCATCCTGGATCAAGCCCTTCCAGAGCTCGTCATGGTGCGGCTTGGTTCGCAGCGGCGGCGAGCAGACATACTTCGCGCCTTCGAAGCCAGGCCGGCCGAGGTCTTCGAGGCTCAGATACAGGTACTGAGGGCAGGTCTCAGCAAAGGCAGGAGCGCCATCGTCGCGCGCCTCCCGCACCGCATCCAGCGCGTCGCGAGAGCTCAGGTGCACGATGTAGACCGCGACCTCCGCCAGGCGGGCGAGCGCGATGGCGCGACTGGTCGCCTCGCCTTCCATGCTCGCGGGCCTGGTCAGCCCATGATTGATCGGGTCGCCCTTGCCTTCCGCCAGGTAGCGCTTCACCAGCACGTCGATTGCGCCGCCGTTCTCGGCATGCATCATGATCAAGCCGCCGTTCTCGGCCGTGCGGCCCATGGCGCGGAAGATCGCGGCGTCGTCCAGCATGAAGACACCGGGATAGGCCATGAACAACTTGAACGATGGGACCCCTTCCTTGACCAACGCGTCCATCTCCTTGAGTATCGAGTCGTTGACCTCGCGCACGATCATGTGGAAGCCGTAATCGATGTGCGCTTTGCCATCGGCTTTCTGATGCCACTGGTCGAGCCCCTGGCGCAGGGTTTGGCCGAAGCTCTGCACCGCGAAATCGACGATCGTGGTCGTGCCGCCCCAGGCAGCCGCCGCCGTGCCAGTGGCAAAGTCGTCGGAGGCGAAGGTGCCGCCGAAGGGCAGCTCCATGTGGGTGTGGACGTCGACCGCCCCGGGCATCACGTAGCGCCCCTCGGCATCGATCGTCTGGTCGGCTTTCACCTCGAGGCCGTTACCGATCGCCGCGATCTTTTCCCCATCGATCAGCACATCGGTTTTGGCCGTGTCGCTCGCGGTCACCACCGTCCCGTTTCGGATCAGGGTCTTCACGGCAGCTCCTTGACCAGGTCCTGGTAGGTCTCCGGCCGGCGGTCGCGCAGGAACTGCCAGGTGTTGCGCACCTCCCGGATCATGTCGAGGTCGAGGTCGCACACGAGCACTTCGTCTTCCGTCTCCGAAGCCTTCCCGATGATGCGTCCCCGCGGGTCGCAGAAGTAGCTGGACCCGTAGAACTGTGCCTCGTTGAGTGGTTTTTCCACGCCTACACGATTGATGGCGCCGATCCAGTAGCCGTTCGCCACCGCGTGGGCCGGCTGCTCCAGCTCCCAGAGATACCGCGAGAGCGACTTGACAGTCGCGGATGGATTGAAAACCAGCTCCGCCCCCTTCAGGCCCAGCTCCCGCGCCGGTTCCGGGAAATGCCGGTCGTAGCAGATCAGCAGGCCCACCCGGCCGACCGAGGTGTTCCAGACCGGGTAGCCGAGGTTACCCGGCTTGAAATAGAACTTTTCCCAGAAGCATGGCCCGACGTGCGGGATGTGCGTCTTACGGTATTTGCCGACCACCGTCCCGTCGTTTTCGATCACGACCGCCGTGTTGTAGTAGACGCCGGTTTGCGCCTCTTCGTAGAAAGGCACCACCAGCACCATCTTGTGTTTTTTCGCCAGCTCCTGCATACGCCGAACGGTGGGACCGTCATCGGGCTCGGCGGTGTCGTACCACTTGGTGTCCTGCTCGGCCGGGAAGTAGGGCCCGAAAAAGATCTCCTGCAGGCAGGTGACTTGCGCTCCCTTCTCAGCGGCCTCTCCGATCAGCTGCTCATGTCTTCCGATCGCCTCGTCCTTGGGCATGTTCGCGTACGCCTGGATTAGCGCCGCCCGCACTTTGGCCATGAATGGTTCGCCTCCTCGCTAACTGAACGCCGGGATGATGGCCTCGCCGTATTTCTCGATCACCGCCTCCGGTTTCTCCACCATGAGGTAGAGGTTGAACTGGTCGACGCCGGCGTCGATCAACTCCTCGATCCGCTGCCGGCTCTGCTCTACCGTCCCGATGACGCAAAAGCGATCGATGACGTCGTCCGGCACGAAGTCGGCGTGGGCCGCGCCTCGCTTGACATGGTCAGCATAGTCATAGTGGTCACGCGCCTTGATGTAATCGGTGAGCGTCTTGGGCAGATCCTGGGCGTCGTACCGCTTGAGCAGGTCGACGACATGGTTGGAGACCAGCGCCGGGAACCAGCGCACCTGATCGCGCGCCGCTGCCAGGTCGTTGGAGATGAACGCCGGCGCCGCCGCCTGGATCTTGATGTCGTCGAAGGATCGTCCAGCCTCCTGAGCCCCCTCCCGCACGAATTGCAGGCACCACCTGATGATGGCGGGGTCGGCCAGCTGAATGATGACCCCGTCCGCGACCCGACCGGCCGCCCGGAGCGCCTTCGGTCCGTAACCGGCAATCCAGATGGGCAATTCATGCTCCGCCCACTTGAGCCGGATCTTCACCCCGTCGTAGCTCACCTCGCGGCCGGCGGCCAGGTCGCGGATCAGCCGGCAGTCCGCCTCCAGCTGCTCGACACTGACGGGCTTCTGGCCGAGCACTCGACGGGCACTGTCGCCCCGTCCGATCCCCATCACCATCCGGCCGCCCGAGATCTCGTTCAACGTGGCCAGCGCACTGGCCGTCACAGTGGGATCGCGGGTGGCCGGGTTCGTGACGCAGGGACCGATCTTGATCCGGCTGGTAGTGGCCGCCATCAAGGTGAAGATCGGGTAGACCTCCTGCCAGAGGACGTGCGAATCGAAGAGCCAGGCGTACTCGAAGCCCTGCGCCTCGGCAAGCTTGGTCAAATCCGCCCAACGACTGGGGGGAGGATCCGGAGCAAAGCAGACGCCGAAGCTCAACCGTGCCATCGATCTCCTGAAAGGCTGGAGCCCCGGCCGCGAGGTCGGGGCTCCAGCGCGATTGACGCCGAGGTTAGGTCGCCGCCGCCGCCCGTGGCCGCTGAGATACGGCCCCCACCGGGAAGATGGCCGAAAGCGCGAGGTATAGGACAAACGCCGCCACCAGGCCGACGATCCAGCTGTAGTCGTAGACGTGGATGGGGAACCAGCTATACAGCGGGCCAATGATCCCGCCCGGCGGGAACGGACCGTTGCCGGGTGTCGAGTAGGCACCGCCCACCGCCAGAACACCGCCTACAAGCAAGCTGACCAGGCCTCGCCAGTTGAATCCGCCCGAGTACCGGTACTCGCCGTTGACGCGGTAGAGGTCACCCAATCTCAGGTTGTTGGTGCGCACGAACCAGTAATCGGCGATGAGCACGCCCGCGATGGCTCCCAGTGCCCCGCCGTAGAAGCCCAGCCAGGTGAAGATGTATACGTTCGGGTTCGCGAGCAGATTCCAGGGCTGGATCACGATGCCCAGGACGCCGGTGATCAGTCCGCCGGTGCGGAAACTGATCAGCTTCGGGATCACGTTCGAGAAGTCGTAGGACGGGCTCACGATGTTGGCCGCCACGTTGACGGACAGGGTGGCGACAGCCAGCGTGAAGAGCGCGAAAACCACGACCAGCGGGTTGTCGAACTGGCCGACCAGCGCGACCGGGTCCCAGATCGCCTTGCCAAACACGACCACCGTCGCCGACGTGATCAGCACTGCCACCAGCGGAAAGAGAGTCATCGTGGTGGGCAGCCCGAGGATCTGACCGAGCGCCTGCGCGCGCTGGCTCTTGCCGAACCGGGTGAAGTCGGGCATGTTCAACGAGAGCGTCGACCAGAAAGCGATCATCCCCATCAGTGCCGGTGGAAAGAGCTTCAGCCAGAAGTCGCTTCCCCAGCCAATCTTGCCGGGCTGGCTCACGATTGGGCCAAAGCCGCCGGCCTTGCTCACCATCCAGATGAGAAGACCCAGCGCCACGACCAGGACGAAGGGCGCCGCCCAGTTTTCGAACCGCCGGACGGCGTCCATTCCCCGCATGATGATGAAAATGTTGATCGCCCAGAAAATGGCGAAGCTCAGCCAGAGCGTCCAGTGCTGTCCGGCAAACATGCCCGAGTTCGTCCAGCCGGATCCCAACAGCTTTCCGGTCAGCGCGTAAAGCGCGCCGCCGCCGATCCAGGTCTGGATGCCGAACCAGCCGCAAGCGATAAACGCTCGAAGCAGGGCTGCGACATTCGCCCCGAAGACGCCGAATGAGGCCCGGGCGAATACCGGGTACGGGATGCCGTACTTCGTGCCGGCGTGGCTGTTTGCGAGCATTGGAATCAGGACGATGATGTTCGCCACTGCGATCGTCAGGATCGCCTGGTACCAGGCCATGCCGAGAGCGACCAGGCCCGATGCCAGCAGGTACGTCGGGATGTTGTGCGCCATACCGATCCACAGCGCCATGTAGTTATAGGTGGTCCAGGTCCGCTGTTTGATGGGTACCGGCGCCAGGTCGGCGTTGTAGAGCGGGCTGTTTCGAATCGCCGCGTCGTCGGCAAGCTCGTGGCGGCCGTCCGCATAGACGAGCTCCTCCCCTATTCGCTGCGCCGGAGGCGTTAAGGTCGCTACTCCCATGTTTCCCCTCCTTGAATTCGCCTCGCCGTTTTCGCGAAGCTAAATGTACGGTTGGCGACCGCCTAAGTCAATGGCACTTTGGCGCCTACACTACAGCCCGTTGCCCCCCAGCCTTCTGCTCAAGGTGGTCCTGACGCCCGCGCTCATTGCCACCGCCACACTGGTGGGTCGTCGCTGGGGCGGAACGATGAGCGGCTGGCTGGTCGGGTTGCCGCTGACCTCGGCACCCGTCGTGTTCTTCCTGGCGCTGGACCAGGGCACCGCGTTTGCGACGACCGCCTCGCTAGCCGTCCTCCTCGGCACGATCTCGCAGGCCGCCTTCGCGGTGGCCTACGCGAGGGTCGCCATCCGCACTGGGTGGTTGCCCGCCGCGGCGGCCGGATCCGCTGTCTTCGCGGTGGCGACGATTGCCTTTCAGCAGGTCAGCCTGCCAGCCTTGCCGGCCTATGGCGCCGTCCTCGTCTCACTGGTGATCGGGATCGTGTTCATACCACGACGCGAACGCCCGGCTGCTACTGACGCCGTCCCACCGGATTGGGATTTGCCGGTGCGGATCGTGCTGGCCACCGGCCTGGTCGGCGGCCAACAAAGTGCTCAAAGGTCTGCTGCTTGGGCTCTTCGCGTTTGCCAGCTTCTTCCTGGCGCTGGCCCTCGGCCTCGACCGGCTTGGCATCGGTTTGTCCTTTGGGTTTGCCACACTGGTCGCCCTGCTGGTGCAGGCCTCGACGCTTAAGGCGGCGCGCGCAATCGAAGCCTGACTCGCCGCTACAGGTCTCTTCTGGCAAAGCTCCAGTTCGCCAGGACCAGCACGATCAGGATCCAGGCGGCGATCCAGACGAGATATGGAAGTGGCAGGGGTGAGTCGGCAAAGAATGGGTTGCCCGCTCGAACTCGCCCCGCGGCCTGGGCGGCGGCCAGGAAGTCGGATGGCTCGAGGTAGAAGATCGCGCCATGCCACAGGCCGTCCGTCGGAATCAGGAGCCGACTGCCGACGCCGATATTGATGATGGTGCTGTTCTGGAACGTCTGTCCGATGGTGAGCGCGATGCCACCAATCCAGCCGACGAAGAAGAGCACGAGCGCGATCACCCCGCCCGTCATCGGCGCCAGCCGCGTGCTCAGCAGCAGGGCAAGCGTCATTAGCACGATGCCTTCGGCGCCAACGAACGTGATGGCGACAGCCGGACTCGGCGGAAGATAGGCGGTCGCCCACCAGATGCCGACCATCTCGAGCACGCCACTCAGGGCGGCGTACAGCGCGATCAACACCGCAAGCCCCAGCCACTTCCCGATCAGAACCTCGCTTCGCCGGATCGGCCGAGGCAGAATCGCGAGCGCGATCCCGGACTCGATATCACTGGCGATGCTGGGCGCCGCCACCAGCGTGGCGCCGAGCGCCAGCACGCCGCTGAACATGAAGGCGACCAGGATCGTGAGTTGCGATGCCGCCACCCGGACTTCGGCAGGGGTCACGCCATTCATAGTCGGCAGGCGGCTGAACCCCCAGCTGGTCAAGACGATCACAACCAGGGTCAGCAGCGCCAGGGCGAGCAGCAACTTTCGCCGCGACGCCTCGAGGATGGTCAACCGGGCCATTGTCAGCACGTGCATCAGCCGTCCTGCTCCTTGAGTAACTGCAGGAACCGATCTTCCAGCGTTTCATGGCGCGGCTCGACCGCATACACTCGGCCGCCCTGGTTCACGATCTCGCTCACCAGCTCGGGAACTCGCTCCTGCGAGAGACCGCGGAAGGTCAGCCACTGACCCTCGTCCTCGAGATTGCCGTAGGCGCGCAGCGCGGCGCGCCCCGCCGGTGGCAGTCCGGTCACTCGCACCCGAACCGCTCCATCCTGTCCGAGGATTTGCGACATCGTCCCGGTAGCGATCACGCGGCCACGGTCGACGACCGCCAGCCGATCGCAGACTTGTTCCACCTCACTCAGCAGGTGGGAGTTGAGGAACACCGCGGTGCCTCTGTCCTTCAGCTGCCGAATGATCTCCCGAACATCATGGCGTCCGACGGGGTCCAGCGCCGAGGTCGGCTCGTCCAGCAGCACCAGCTCGGGGCGGCCGAGCAGGGCGACGCCCAACCCCAGCCGCTGCTGCATGCCCTTTGAAAAACCTTCCACCCGGTCGTCGCCGCGTTCGCTGAGTCCAACCGTCGCCAGCGCGCTGGCAATTTCGGCCTTCCACCCGGCGCGCGGTAGGCCGGCCAGCTCGCAATGAAGGCTCAGCACCTCGCTCGCCTTCATCCATCCCTGGTAACGAAACAGCTCCGGTAGGTAACCGAGGCGCCGGCGGGTTTTCAGGTCACCGACTGGCGCACCTAAGACCCACGCCTGGCCGGCGCTAGAGCGGGCTAATCCGACGAGCAGCTTGACCGCCGTCGTCTTGCCCGCGCCGTTGGGCCCCAGGAATCCAAAAACCTCGGCGCGGCGAACGCTCATCGTCAAGCCGCTGAGCGCGACAGTCTTCCCGTAACGCTTGGCCAGGTCCTGCGTATGGACGGCAAGGGAGGCGGCGTCGGCCGCCTCCATTCGATTCAGGTTGCGATCAGTGGAGGGTTGTTGCAATGGCGAGCACCTGGTCGGGAGTGAGTTGGCCTCCGACGGCGTAGATTACGCCATTCTTCTCCCAGACCACGCCCGCTGCGATGGCGGCTTTGATCATCAGCCCCGACACGCCGTTAACCTGGACGGCTTCAGTGGTTGCCAGCCCCTGGGGAATCGGAACCGGAAGCGTGGACGCTGGATCTTTGATGGCCCGTAGTTGCGCCGCAATCTCCGGCGGCACCACACCTCGATCAGCGCCGGGCCGCCGTTGACGATCAGCGTACTGCCGTTGATCGTGGACGGCATCGGGTTGACGCGCACACCCTTCTGCGCCGCGGACGCGCGCAGCCGTTCCGCATCGAAGGTCAGCGATCCCGTCGCGTGCGAAACCACACCAAAGCTGACCGGACCCGACACCCCCTTCGGCAGTGACGCCGGCACCAGTACAGGCAGGCCTGACTGCGACCGGGCGGTCGTCGCATTGCTGAGCGGCTGCAGCTTGGGAGCATCCGGCAGCCACTTCACCTGGCCGTAGTCCAGAAGCGCGGTGCCGCCGGCAAAATCCGAGGGTGAAACCTGCACCGCGACGATCGAATTCGGCTCAAACACGCGGATCAGACTCGCGGCAGCGCCGCTTACCGCGATGCCGGTGACAAATGCGGCCGCCAGGAGCACGGCGATCGCCGGCGTCGCCAAGGGCCGCAAGCGAGGCGTGGTCCGGACCAGCCAGCGCTCGTACCAGCGAGGCGGCCGAGCTGCTTCCTCCCGCTGGATGCGAGCCCGCAGCGATCGAAAGGCGCCCACCGGTTCCGGCGTGAAGGCGGGCAGGTCCAGCAGGGCGCTCGTCGTTCGGGCCGTGCCGGCAATCGCCTGAAAGCGCGTCTTGCACTCGGAGCATGTGTCGTAGTGCGCCTGGTCGGTCGCGGTCAGCGCAAGCGGCTCATCGTAAATCCGTCGCAGTATCCCATCACTCAGATGTCGCACGATTGACCTCCTTGCGCAGGGCATCTTCCGCCCGGCGCAGCAGCGTTCCCACGTTTCCAACCTTGATCCCGAGCGCGGTCGCGACCTCCGCGTAACTCAAGCCGCTGTGTCGAAGCATCAGCAGGGCCGCCGCGCGCGGGGCAAGCTTCCGAAGCGCCCGCCGAACCTCGCGCCGTCCTTCCGCCTCCTCGATCACCTTCTCCGGATTCGCGATGGAGGTTTGGACCGGGTCCAGCGCATGCGCTGACTCCCGCCGAGCGCGTCGCCGCTCGCCGCGGAGCACGTTGAGCGCCGAATGGACTGCGGCGGCATGCAACCACCCTGAGGCGCGCTCGGAGTCGGGGGAGAAACTCCGGTGGAACTTGAGGAAGACCTCCTGGGCGACGTCCTCGGCCGCCGTCCGATCGGCAAGCACCCGGTAGGCGATGGCGACGACCTTTGCATACTCCTGCACAAACAGCCGTTCGAAGGGGTCCGCCGCGCGCTGATTAACCGGGCTCAACGCGGCGGGCGGCAGGGAGCGGCGCCAGGCATCGAGCTGCAGCATCCAGCCCATACGCACCGCCGGGGTCCCCATTGTGACAGCCTGGCGTTTCTCGACATGGTGGCGCGGAGATCAGCTGTCAAGGCATTGTGGGGAAAGGCGTATACAATACTGTAAGGATGGGTGAGCCGCCACCCGTAGGGTGGCAAATGGAGTCCTGCGGGGAAGTGGCAGCGTGATTGGGCGGGCACGACGCTCCGTGAACAACGTCGGTGAGTTGAGCCTGCTCTTCCGCGAGGCGCTGCGCGGCGCCACGCGCCGGCCCTTCTACTGGAAAGAATTTTTTGATCAATGCCGCTTCATCCTGACCGCGAACTTCATCCCGCTGCTGCTCACCGGTGTGGGCTGGGGCATCATCGTCTCCCTGGAGGCGGGCCATTTCTTCAAGGCCGCCAGCAGCGAGTACCGGCTGGGCGGCTTCACCGTGATGGCGAACATTCGGGAATTCTCGCCGGTGGCCACCGGGCTGATGATCGCCGCGGTCAGCGGCACCGCGATCGTCGCCGACCTGGGCGCCCGCCAGGTTCGCCAGGAGCTCGAGGCGCTGAGCGTAATGGGGCTCTCCAACGTCCTCTTCATCGTGGTGCCGCGGGCGCTGGCCCTGATGGTGATGACGGCGCTCTACAACGTCCCCATGATCGTCTTCACCACGTTGTCCGGTTTTTTCATCGCCGTGGCGGTGGTGGGGGTCAACCCGGGCGCGTTCCTCGCCAGCTTTTTCACCCAGGGCACGCTGGTCGACCTGTTCGGTGGCGAGATCAAGTGCATCCTCTTCGGCGCGCTCGTTGCCGCCATCTGCATATATAAAGGTATTAGCGCCAAGGGGGGCGCCGAGGGTGTGGCACGCGCGGTGCACTCCGGTGTCGTCTGGTGCTTCGTGGGGATCCAGGCCCTCGAGTACCTCTATACCCCCACCGTTCTGGCCCTGTTCCACAACCAGAACGTCCTTCGCTAGGCCATGGCCACCACATCGGTTCGGCCGCCCGCCCAGCAGTTCGGTCCGGTTCCACGCCGCTTCTGGGCCCCGGGGCTGGATCTGTTCGATGTGCTCGGCCAGATCGTTCTCTTTTCGGTAACCGCGCTCCGCTCCATCCCGCGGGCGCTGCGCTACCGAAAGGAGATCTGGTGGTATGCAGCTTTTCTGGCGGTCGGTTCGACGCCGGTGGCGTTGGTCATGACCTACTTCAGCGGGTCCGAATGCTCGGTCGAGGCGTACTACTCTCTGCATCAGCTGGGCGGGGCCGAGAGCCTGGCCGGGGTGTTCAACGCGCTGTGCGACATGCGCGAAATCACCCCACTCTTCTTCGGTTTCGCGATCGGCGCCAAGGTCGGCTGCGGCCTGGTGGCGGAATTGGGAACCATGCGGATCAATGAGGAGATCGACGCCCTGGAGACGATGGGCGTTCCGTCAATCCCCTTCCTGGTTACCACACGCATGCTGGCCGCGTTACTTGTGCTCCCGGTGATGTACGTGCTCGCCCTCGCCACCAGCTTCTTCGCCAGCTGGGTTGTGCAGCGATTTCAGATCGGCCTGGTGTCGAACGGGGTCTACTTCTCCTACTTCTGGCGTTTCACGAACCTCACCGACTTCGGCTACTCGCTGATCAAGGCCGTGATCTTCGCCTTCCTCGTCATCTCTGTCGGGGTCTACTACGGCTACCACGTAAAAGGCGGCGCGGTCGGCATTGGTCGGGCGGTCGCCAAGACCATGGCGATCAGCCTCGTCATGATCGTGGTCGTCAACGCCATCCTCACCCAGATCTTCTGGGGCACCAACCCGAATCTTCCTATTCCGTCATGACAGAACCGCTCAAACGCTCGCATGGCACTGACCTCTCAAACGCTCGCATCGCACTAAAGCGCGGCTCGCGTGGGGCGAGGCCCCGAGCGCCGCTATGAGCATGAATAGGAACGGCGAGAACATGATCGAGATCGAAGACCTCCACAAGGCCTTCGAGGGGAACAAGGTGCTCGACGGCATCACCTGCCAAATCCCGGCGGGCAAGATCTCGGTGGTGATGGGCCCCTCCGGCACGGGCAAGAGCGTGCTGCTGCGCCATGTGGTCGGCCTGCTCTATCCCGATAAGGGGGATGTTCGGGTGGCCAGTAAGAGCGTACCCAGCCTGAATGAGGAGGAACTGCTCGAGCTCCGACGCAACGTCGGCATGCTCTTCCAGGACGGCGCCTTGTTCAGCTCGATGAACCTCTACGACAACGTCGCGTTCCCGCTGCGGCAGCACACGAAAAAGTCAGAGGGCGAGATCAAGGAGATCGTCATCCAGCGGTTGGAGGAGGTCGGCCTGACCGAAGCGGTCAAGAAGATGCCCAACGAGCTCTCGGGTGGGATGCGCAAGCGCGCCGGTTTCGCGCGCGCCCTCGTGCTCGAGCCCGAGATCCTGCTCTTCGATGAGCCGGACTCCGGCCTCGACCCGGTGCGCACCGCGCTGCTCTGCGACTTGATCAAGCAAATCCAGCAGAAGTACAAGTCGACCGGCGTCGTGATCAGTCACGACATCAAATCCTGCTTCAACATCGGCGACCACATCATTCTCCTGCACGGTGGCAAGGTCGTCGACCAGGGTTCCAAGGAGGAACTGCAGCAGTCGCGCAACCCCTTTACCCAGCAGTTCATCAAGGGCGCCGTCGAGGGCCCGCTTGGCATGGAATAGGTGGACGCCATCCGTACCTGGGCAGCCAGGTATCGCGTCGGCATCGTTCTGGCGGTGGTCGTGCTGCTGGCCATCCTCTCCTCTCGCATCGTCAACGGCCTGACGGAGTACCGGCTCGTCGTTCCCATCGACTCGGCGGATGGGCTCTATCCCGGTAGCGACGTCTTGATCGCGGGCGCCAGGGCGGGCAGCGTTCGCGATATCAGCGTCGACGG
>WNFW01000897.1_pt1 | contig 19705 bp, 17 predicted proteins | sample 5400131 | NCBI WGS metagenome assembly WNFW01 (sample SAMN13153362, study PRJNA577476) | soil metagenome | isolation source: 20 cm soil or saprolite under grassland replicate 1 | place: USA:California | collected 2016-06-15 | reverse complement strand
CTGCGAGGGATGCCCGACTCGTCGCGGTCATAGAACGCCGGCACGACCTCGCGCTCGAGCAGGCGGAACAGCCCCTCGGCTTCGGCGACGTCGTCGATCTCGGGCCGGTCGAGCGTCGCGCCGGAAGGGATCGCCCAGCCGAGCTCGGGGCGGTAAGCCTCGTCCCACCATCCGTCGAGGCCGCTGACGTTCAACGCTCCGTTGGCCCCGGCCTTCATGCCGCTTGTACCGCTCGCCTCTAGAAAGCGGCGTGGGTTGTTGAGCCAGACGTCTGCCCCCTGCACAAGATGACGCGCGAGGGCGATGTCGTAGTCCTTCAGAAACACGACGTGAGGCTCCTCGCGGGCGAGGCCGACGATCCCCGCCACGATGTCCTTGCCCGGCTGATCCGCGGGATGCGACTTGCCCGCGAAGAGAATCTGCACCGGTCGCTTGGTGTTGCGGAGCAGCTTGGTCAGGCGCGGCCGGTCCCGCAGCAGCAAGTTCGCGCGCTTGTAGGGTGCGAACCTGCGGCCGAATCCGATCGTCAGCGCGTTCATGTCGATCTCGTGCGGCGTCTCGGCGCGCTCCTTCGAAAGCTCGAGGAGCCGTCGCTTGAGGTCGCAATGGATCGTCCACAGCTCCGCCGCGGGTATCTCGTACACGGCGTGCCATCTGCCATCGGCCGGATCGAGATCCCACCAGTCCGGGCCGACGTACCGGCTCAGCAGCGAGGCGATCTCCGGGGCGACCCAGGTCGGCATGTGGACCCCGTTGGTCACCGATCCGATCGGCACCTGCGCATCGGGCAGCCCGCGCCAAGCGTCTTTCCAAAGCCGGCGCGAGACGGCCCCGTGCAGCCGGCTGACCCCGACCGACTGATCGGCCAGGCGGAGTGCGGCGTACGTCGTGCACAGCCTCTCGCGCGGATCGCCGGGGCGCTGCCGGCCGAGGTCCATGAAGCGATCGAAGGAGATGCCCACCTGCGCCAGGTATGGGCCGAGGTGGTCCCACACCAGGCCGGCGTCGAAGTAGTCGCTGCCCGCCGCGATGGGCGTGTGCGTCGTGAAGACGATGCCCGCGCGGGCGACGAGCCGCGCCTCCTCCAGAGTCATCTGGCGCGAGGCCCTGAGCTCACGGATCCGCTCGATCGCGCAGAGGAAGCTGTGTCCCTCGTTGAGGTGGAACACGCCAGCGTCGAGACCCAGGGCGCGCAGCACACGAACTCCGCCGATGCCGAGCACGATCTCCTGGCGCAGGCGGCGGTCCGGCTCAGGGACGTAGAGGCGGTCTGTGATGTTGCGCAGGTCGTTGGGGTTGGACTCGAGATCCGTGTCGAGCAGGAAGAGCGGCACACGGCCGACCTGGGCGCGCCAGACTGCGATGCGCACGTTGCGCTGGCCGATCGGAGCCTCGACCTCGACGCCCTCGACCTTGTTGACCGGCAGGTCGGAGCCACGGTTCTCGGCGTAGACCTCGAACTGGCGGCCGGCGGCGTCGATGTCCTGCCTGCCGAAGCCCTGCTTGTACAGGAGGCCGACCGCGACGAGAGGGAGACCGAGGTCGCTGGTGGCCTTCAGGTGATCCCCGGCGAGGACGCCGAGGCCGCCTGAGTAGATCGGCAGGCACTCGGTGAGCCCGAACTCGAGCGAGAAGTAAGCGATGCCAAGCGGCGCCTGCGCGTCCATGAATCGAGGCTTGCGCTCGTAGTACTCGTGGTAGGCGGCCCTCGCATCGTCGAAGACGCGCTTGACCTCCTCTCGCTCGCAGGCCTTCTGGACACCTTCCTCGCCTAGCTGGGCGAGGAGCAGGACGGGATTTTCACGCGTGGATTTCCAGAGTTCGGGGTCCAGCACCCGAAACAAAGCCTCGATGCGGGGCTGCCAGGTCCAGAGCAGGTCGTACGCGAATCGTTTGAGTTCTTCCACGGCGCATAAGATCCTAGTGAGGAAGGGGATATGAAGGCTGTTGTCATGGCCGGCGGGGAGGGGTCGCGTCTGCGACCGCTCACCAGCAACATGCCCAAGCCGCTGGTACCTGTCGCCGGTCGGCCGATCATGGAGCACATCCTTCTTCACCTGCGCCGCCACCAGCTGCGTGACGTGGTGGCGACCGTGCAGTACCTCGGCGCTTCGATCCGCAACTACTTCGGCGACGGCTCCGAGCAGGGAGTCGCGCTCAGCTACTCCGTCGAAGACTCGCCCCTGGGAACGGCCGGCTCGGTGATGCTGGCACGGCAACAGCTGAACGAGCCATTCGTTGTCATCTCGGGCGACTCGCTAACGGATATCGATCTCGGCGCCGCCGCCCGGTTCCACCGCGAACGCAAGGCCATCGCGACCATCGTCTTGAAGCCGGTGCCGAACCCGCTCGAGTACGGGGTCGTGGTCGTCGACGAGGGCGGCGCGGTGCAGCGGTTCATCGAAAAGCCAAGCTGGGGCGAGGTCATCAGCGACCTGGCCAACACCGGGATCTACATCCTCGACCCGTCGGTGTTCGAGTTCTTCCGGTCCGGCGAGGTCACCGACTGGTCAGGCGATGTCTTCCCGAAACTGCTCAAAGAGGGTGAGCACGTCTTCGGCTGGATCGCCGACGGCTACTGGGAGGACGTGGGCAGCCACTCCGCGTACATGAAGGCCAACTTCGACTGCCTCGAGGGCCGCGTCAAGGTGCAGCTTCCAGGCGAGCGGGTCGGTGAGTCGACGTGGATCCATCCGGACGCCGAGGTCTTCTCCGGCGCGAGAATCGACGGCCCGGCGCTGATCGGCGCCGGTGCAAAGGTGCGAAGCGGGGCCTGGGTGAACGGGCCGGCAATCATCGGCGCGTACACCACGGTCGATTCGGGCGTGAAGATCTCGAACTCGATTGTCTGGGACCACAGCTATATCGGTCTGAACTCCCGCCTGCGCGGCGCGGTCGTGTGCCGGTCGGTCACGGTCAAGAACGGCTGCCTCCTCGAAGAAGGAACCGTCATCGGCAGCGACGTCACGATTGGCTCGGGGTCGACGGTCAATGCCAACGTGCGGATCTGGCCGAACAAGGAAGTCGAGCCCGGTGCCGTGGTCCACGAATCGATCATCTGGGCCGGCTCCTGGAAGAGAGGGCTCTTCAGCTCCTACGGCCTCACCGGTTTGATCAACATCGAGATCACACCCGAGTTCGCTTCGCGTCTGGGCGCGGCGATCGGGGCGCTGACGCCGAAGGGGACGGAAATCGCATTCTCGCGCGACTACACACGTTCGGCACGGATGATCGGGCGAGCGTTGATGTCCGGCATCATCTCGTCGGGCAGCAACGTGATCGACCTGTCGGTGCTGCCCGCGCCCGTGTCGCGGTACTGGTCGCGCCGCAATCACGTGTCCGCGGTACATGTGCAGACCTCGCCCGTCGATCCGCGCGCGGCGGACGTCCGCATCTTCGACGACCACGGCCTGGACGTCGACAAGCGGAGCGAGCGCAAGCTCGAGGGCCTTTACTTCCGCGAAGACATCCGCCGTGTCTCGCATTACGAGATGGGGCGGATCACCCGACGAGACCAGCAGACCGAGCGCTACATGGAGGATATGCTCGCGAACCTCGACCTGGAGACGGTGCGAGGTCAGGCGTTCAAGGTCGTCATCGACTACAACAACGGGGCCGCGGCGATGGTGCTGCCTCAGATCCTGCGCGAGCTGAACTGCTCGGTGATCCCTCTCAATGCGGCGCCCGCGGAGGTGTTCCTCGAGGAGGACGACGAGACTTTCCAGGCTCACCTGCAGGAGATGGGCGTGATCACGTTGGCGGTGAAAGCCAAGCTTGGTGTATTCATCGACACGCCGGGCGAGCGGTGCTTCATCGTCGACGAGACGGGGACCCTGCTCAGTCACGACGAGGCGTTCGCGGTTCTGACTCAACTCGTGCTTACGACCAAGGCGGGCATGGTGCTGGGTCCGGCTTCGTCGTCGCTGGCGTTCTCGATGATCGCCGAGCGGTTCAAGAGCCGGTTCGTGCCGACCAAGATCACGCCGGGGGCTGTGTTGAGAGCGGCCCAGCACGCCGAGGCGGTCCTCGCGTCGGACGGGGGCGGGGGGTTTTGCTGGCCCGACTTTGCCGTCTCGTTCGACGCCATCTTCACGGTCGCCAGGGTGCTCGAATTGCTGGCGAAGACGGGCACCTCGCTGGGGACGTTACGCTCGCGGATTCCACAGGTCACACACCGGACCGCGGTCGAGTTTTGCCCGTGGGAGGTCAAGGGGCGCGTGATGCGGACGATGATGGAGCGCCATCTGCGGGACCGAGTCGATCTGACTGACGGGGTGAAGGTTTTCGTGGAGGATGGGTGGGTCCTCGTGGCGCCTGACGCCGACCGGCCCGAGTACTACATCATCGGATCGACGACCGACCCGGGCCACGCCGGCCGGCTGGTGGAGGAGTACTCGCAGCTGGTGCGTTCGGTGGTCGCGGAGGCGGCACCCCAGGCGGAGGCGGTCGTCGAGACCTAGAATCGATTTTCTGCCGAGCGGGCGTAGCTCACCTGGTAGAGCGCAACCTTCCCAAGGTTGAGGTAGCCGGTTCGAGGCCGGTCGCCCGCTCCAACCACATCGACAAACTGTGCCGAAATTCGGCCACTTAGCCCCGAATGGGGCGCTTTTCGGCACAGTTCTTAACGGCCGAGGTTTGAATCGGCTCGGTGGGCCACGAAGATCTACGACGTGGCTCGCACTCTCGCAATTCCGGCCGAGCTGGCGGCGGTAAAAGGCCGTCTCTCGCCCAATGCCGCCTTTTCGGGCCGGACGGCCGCGTGGCTCCATGGACTCGATTTCCCCCCGTGCGATCCGATCGAGGTCACTCTTCCTATGGATAGCCGGACCTCGCATCTGGCGTCTGTCCGGCTCACGAGATCGAATCTTTCGGAATCAGAGGTGGCAACGGTTGGCGACTTCCGCGCGACATCGAAGATCCGCACGGTCGCGGACCTCGGCCGCTGCCGGCCCGTGGTTGACGCGGTCGCGATCCTGGATATGGGTTTGCATGCGCGAATGGTTACCACGAGCCAACTTCGCGAGTGGATCGCCTCGCACGCTGGGTACCGCGGAATCGGAACACTGCGCCGGGCGATCGAGCTTGCCGAGCCCGCCGCCGAGAGCCCCATGGAGACGAGACTGCGATTGCTGCTCATGCTGGCTGGGCTGCCCAAGCCTCGCGTCCAGGTCTCGCTCCGCGACGGCCGTGGAATCGTCATGGCCCGGGCAGACCTTTACTATCCGGGTCGGCGACTGGTGATCGAATACGACGGTGGGACACAGGGGGACAGCCTGGCGGCCGACAATCGGCGCCAGAATCGCTTGATCGATGCTGGCTGTCGAATCCTCCGCTTCACGGCGGTGGATGTTCTTCAGACTCCAGCCACAACCGTGGCTCTCGTTCGCCGAGCGATCGCCGGATGTTGATCCTGCCGCTGGCGCTTGCCCTCGGCGCCCTCGGTCTGCTTGCCCGCGGCCGCCGGCGCGTCGTCCTCACGCTTGCCGTGGCCGCACCGATCCTCTCCGTGCTCGCGCTCGCCGCTCAGTACCTCCCCGGCGGCCTCGAATCCTGTACCTCTTCGACATCCGGAGCCATGGTCTGCCATTCGCTCCCGGCCATCTACGCGTGGGCCGGGCCCTTGCCCTACCTGATCGCCATGGGACTGATCGCGCTTTCGCTGGTGCCGCTGGCGAGCGTGCGCCTCGGGAAGTGGTGGCCGGCCGCTGCATCAGCCTTGCTGCAGGCCGTTCCTCAGGTGATCAGCTTCGGCGGCTTCATTGATTGGGCACCCGCACTGGCAGTGACGATCGCAGTTGCATTCGCGATGACCCGACCTCGCACCGCCGGCCGGCCGACACCGGCCGCTTCACCCGACCGCTGATGGCCAACAACCTGGCGAGTCTCATGTTTCGGGCCATGTATCGGTTCGGATTCAAGCCCTGGGACTCCGGCATCCCGCCGCCCGAGCTGAAAGAGCTGATCGAGGGACCACAGGCCCGAGCTCCCGGCAAAGCCCTCGATCTCGGCTGCGGCACGGGCACCAACACGATGTACATGGCTCAGCACGGCTGGGATGTGACCGGCATCGACTTTGTCTCGACGGCCATTGAAGCGGCCCGCAAGAAAGTGCAAGCCGCCAACGTGACGCCGCGGCTCATCCAGGGCGATGTCACCCGCTTGAAGGAGCTCAGTATCGGCGTCGGCTACAGCCTCGTCTTCGACCTGGGGTGCCTGCATTCAATTCCTGAGGCGCGCCGTGACGGATACGCGGCTGGTGTCAACGAAGTGACAGTGCCAGGCGCCGACTTTCTCGTTTGGGGTTTCTACGCCAAGCCCAATTTCTTCGTGAACGCCAAGCTCGCGCAGAACGAGCTCGTGGAGCGTTTCGGCAGGTCGTGGGACATGGTGCGAGCGTGGGGAGGAGAGCAGCCCGACCGCTTCCCCGGTCGCTGGTACCACCTGCGTCGTCGAAGCTGATGGCCGGAACCGTGTTCGACTTCTACGCGGGGTGGGAGCAGCACAACGCGCTCCTCATCAAGTCGATCGCCCCGCTGCAACATGAGCAGCTCTCGTGGTCGGTCGCCGAAGGACTGTGGCCCATCCGGATGCTCGCCTGCCACATCGTCGCCGCAAGGGCCTGGTGGTTCAGCGAATGGATGGGCGAAGGCGACCGCGAGCTGAGGGACTTGGTCGACTTCGACGAGGACGAAGGCTCGCCCTCCCGAGATGCGGCGGCGATCAGCCACGCGCTGGAATCCTCATGGGCCCAGCTCGCGTCCTGCCTTCACAAGTGGACCGAGACTGACCTTGTCGCAGAGTTCCAGCGTCCGGCTCGGAACGCGCGAAAAGGCCGGCCCTGGCGCAGTAGGAGGTACATCATCTGGCACGTCGCCGAGCACGACGTCCATCACGGCGGCGAGATCTCGCTGACGCTCGGAATGCATGGGTTCCGCGGCCTGGACATGTAGCAAAAAACGGAGGATCGGGCGCGGCGGCCCGATCCTCACCTCGAACGCCCTCTTGTTAACTATGGATGCGGGGTTGGCGGTCCAGTCGGGTGGTCCGTCGAGTTGGGATGGCCCGTCGGCTTCCCGCCAGGGTGATCGGTGGCCGACGGGTGGTTGGTGGCCGACGGGTGGTTGGTGGCCGATGGGTGGTTGGTGGGCTCCCCGCTGGCCTGATGCTCCGAGCTCACCTGCTTTCCATGCTGGTTGGCAAAGGTGCTCACGCACTCGCCGATGCCGTGCGATCCGGGCGCGAGCGCATCCTTGCACGTTTGAACCTGCTTGACGACCTGCTGCCCCCAGTTGCTGGGATTGGCGCTGCCGGTCACCACCGTCTCTGCGGTCGCCCCGGCGGCACCGACTGCGAGTACCGCGACCGCGAGCCCTGCCGCCCCTTTGGCGGAGATCACGCTGGCCGCTGTGGCAAGACCTGACATCTGTAGACCTCCTTGGAGATGTGCAGAGTGGTAGGTGGCTTGGGCCGCGTCCGGGCTGGGACCTCCGCGTCCGGCGGTCTCTTGCTGCAGCGTTTGCTCCAGCCACTGGTCGAAGCCTTCGCCATTTACCACGTCATTGCTCCAGAGGGACTGGTTGGCCCATCGAAGTACCCATTTCGTCCTTCATCCGATCCCCGAGCCGGCTGCGTAGACGACCTTTGGCCACAGCGAGCCGGGAGGCGACAGTCCGCTCGGGCACGTTCAGGACCGCCGCGATCTCCCGGTTGGTGAACCCGTGCAGATGGCGCAGCACGATCGCGCTCGCCTGCTTTGGCGGCAGTGCACGGAGCTCGCGAACGAGATCCGACTGCATCGAGTCGGTCGGATCCGGATCAGCGGGCCGCCCCAGGCGCTGCAGGATTGCCCCGATCTCGAACAGACGCTCCCGGCGGCGCTGGGTAAAGGCCACGTTCAGAGCGATCCGAAAGAGCCACGCTTCCGCTGGGGCATCCTGCTTCCACGTGCGCCACGCGCGGAAAGCGCGCAGGTAAGCCTCCTGGGTCGCATCCTCCGCGGCCGCCGGGCTTTTGAGAATGATCACCAGCGTCGCGAAGATGCGCTGGTAGGTCGACCGGTACAAGCGGTCGAAATCGTCCTTGCTTCCTGGGCGGTAGGACTGGGCTGGCTGGTCGATCACGTCAGTTTGAGGCGACGATTGATTTCTTAACCCTCTTCAAGTAGTGTCCTGAAGGTCCACGGGGGGGCGCACCTTAAGGGGGAACGGTATGAGACACAGACGCTTGCTGTTGCTTGCCTCGCCACTCTTGCTGGTTGGGGGGCTGGTGAGTCCCAGCCTCGCAATCGCGTCAGGCGGTCCGCCGCAGGGCACACAGAGCAACACGTATTACGCAAACAGCGGCACTCGAAACGGGGTTACGAACGTCTACGCGACGACAAAGACAAGCTGCTACCGACCGGAGGTCTCGTACGCCGCGAACGCCGGTCCGAACGACGCCTACACGGGTCTGACCGGCTGTCCCGGCGCAACCACAGATGAGGACACCGGCGCCGCGGCCCCGTATCCGACCCAGGTCGGGAGCAACTCCGGTTTCGCCACGGGCCCGTCAGCGCTCGTCAAGAACCATTCCGAGTCGGACATTCGCGTCGATCCGACCAATCCGAATCACCTCATTGGATCGGTCAAATGGTTCGTGAGCGCGGAGGGATACAACCACCTCCTCGGCTTCTACGAGTCATGGAATGGCGGCACGACCTGGCCGGTCCAGGGCCACATCCCGGGCTATGAGGGATGGACGGACAACACAGACCCCGTCGGCGCGTTTGACGGTTTCGGCAACTACTACGAGCTCATCCTGCCCTACCAGTTCTATTACGACGCCGGCGGTTCACACAATTACCAGATCAACAAGAACAAAGAGCCGAATCCGACCGTCGCGGCCGAGGTCATCTCCGTCTCGGTCCGCCCACATGGCTCGACGACGGCGACGCAGTGGATCACCACGCACAACGGCGCGCCGGACTACGTCGCTGCGTACGCGATGAAGGGTCACGAACCGGACAAGCAATGGATCACGATCGACACCAACCCGAGCAGCCCGCACTACAACACGATCTATGCGATGTGGGCGATCTTCGACGGCATCAACAGCAAGCCCCTCGTTTCAACCGCGCATGCGTACGCCGACGGCACACACACCGACTGGTCGGCCCCTCAGCTGCTGCCCACCGTCAACAACACCGCGAGCGACACATATCTGCTGCCGCATGTGACTCCCGACGGGGCGGTCTGGACGTCTGTGACCAACTTCCCGGCCAAGCACGGCTACTGCTGCATCACCGTGTCGACCGTTTTCTCGACCGACGGCGGCCGGACCTGGACCGCGCGCCCGATCGCTGTCAAGAATGTACTGATTCCGTCGTTCGTCGGCGGCTACGCGAACACGACTTTCACCGACGGCATCGACAACACATTCGCGACGGGCACCATGCGGGTCAATGGCAATTACCCGCTGTACATCGCCTACAACCAGGAAGATGGCTCCGTCTCGAACGTCTACATCACGGCCTCCTACGACGGCGGAATGACGTGGACGTCGCCCATCCTGGTCAACGACAACGCAAGTCCGGTTGACGAGTTCCAGCCGAATCTCGCCGTGGCTGCGAACGGAACGGTCAGCGTGAACTTCTACGACCGTCGCCTCGCCTGCCCGTCAGCGGGCACCGCCGAGGCCACGGCGGCCGGCCTGGCCCTGGACACGAGCAACGTCAACTACGGCGGCAGCCTGCCGCCCTACGGCGCCACGAACTATTGCATCAACACGAGCATCGAGTTCTACATGCCGACGCTCACGCCCAAGGGCCACAACATCCGTTTGAGCCTGCACACCTGGGACCCGCAGCTCAACTCTCCGCTTCGATTCTGCGTGTGCTCACCCAACGCAACTTTCATCGGCGACTACTTCGGCAACACCACCGCCGGATCCGTTGACTACACGACATCCGTCAGCACCTTCGACGACGGCAGCAACCCGGGCCACTACCAGCAGCAGGTTGTAGCGGCGGTGGCCATTCGATGACCGCTAAGTAACGCTTTTGGATCTGGGGCTCCCATAAGCTTGGGAGCCCCGTTTTTTCGCGCAGGAGGTTTGTGTCCATGGCCCGCAACCCGCTGCTGAGCAGGTTCCAGACGCTTTTCGCAGACTTCGACCAGGCCGAGAGGTCAGGCCGCTCGGTGGCCCAGATCCGCGAGGAGCGCCGGCTCATGAACCTGACGAGACGTGACTTCTTGAAGATCACGGGGGCGGCGGTCGGAGCAGCCGCCCTGAGCGGCCCCGCCGCCGCGGTGGCGGCGGTCACCGGACGGGCCGGCACACAGGGCACAATCGCCATCATTGGTGGTGGCATCGCCGGCCTGAACGCCGCGCTGACCCTCCAGGACGCCGGCATCACCTCCACCGTCTACGAAGCGTCGAGTCGTGTCGGCGGTCGGATGCACTCCGACACCACCTCGTGGCTGAACGGCCAGACCAGCGAGCACTGCGGTGAGCTCATCGACAGCGGTCACAAGACGATCCTCGGCCTCGCCAGCCGGTTCAAGCTCCCAACCGTTGACCTGCTCGGGGCCCAGCCGGTCCACTCCACGGACACCAACTACTTCTTCGGCAACTACTACACGGACGCGCAGGCCCAGGCCGACTTCAACCCGGTGTGGAACAACGTGAAGAAGGATGTCAACGCCGCGAGCTATCCGACGACCTATAAGCTGTCCACTCCCGCGGGGCGCGTCCTCGACCAGATGAGCATCTACGACTGGATCGAGAGCCGGGTCCCCGGCGGGCACTCGAGCCCGATGGGCCGGCTGCTCGACGTCGCATACAACATCGAGTACGGCAACATCACGCAGCAGCAGAGCTCGCTCAACCTTATCTACCTGCTCGGATTCTCCTCCAACCCTGGCAACTTCCAGATCTTCGGCGCGTCCGACGAGCGGTATCACATCGCCGGTGGGAACGAGCGACTTCCGCGGGCGATCGCGGCCGCCCTGTCCCCGGAGACGGTGCAGCTGAACACCGCGCTGACCGGAATCCTCCGCAACTCCGATGGCACCTACACGCTCTCCCTGAAAAGCGGTGGGACGACGACCACGCAGATCGTCGACCGCGTGATCATGGCCATCCCCTTCTCGGTCTTGCGCACAATCCTCTCCTCGGACGCCGCGTTTGGCGCGGCGGGCTTCGATTCGCTCAAGCAAACGGCGATCACGCAGCTGGGCTACGGCAAGAATGCCAAGCTCCACCTGCAATTCAACACGCGGTACTGGAACTCGCCAGGGCCGTGGGGGATCGGCAACGGCAGCACTTACTCGGACACCGGCTACCAGAACACCTGGGATGTCACGCGCGCGCAGGATGGGACCACCGGACTCCTCGTCGACTACACGGGCGGGGGTGTGCCGCTAGCTTCGTTCGGTGGCGATCCAACGAATGGCGCGCAAGTGGCCAAGTTCGCCAAGACATTCCTGAGCCAGATCGAGCCCGTGTTTCCAGGCATCACCCGGCAGTGGAATGGACGCGCGACCCTCGACGTGCCACTGAGCGACCCATTCTTGCTGGGCTCGTACTCCTACTGGAAGGTCGGGCAGTACACGCAGTTCGCCGGCTACGAGAAGGTCCGCCAGCCCGATCCTGTCAGGGGCAAGTGCCACTTTGCTGGCGAGCACTGCTCACAGGACTTCCAGGGGTACATGGAGGGCGGCGCGTCGGAGGGCTTGCGCGCGGCGAATGAGATCATCGATGACTACAAAGTCGGCCTGACGCCTTAACCCCTCAGGCGGCGGCGCGCGGTGCGCCGGGAGCCGGCTACGCCGGGCCCGGGGCAGCAGGGGGACTGCCCCCCTCGCAGGGGGGTGCGCCGGGAGCCGTCTACGCTGGGCCCGGCGCAGCAGGGGGGCCTGCCCCCCTTGCAGGGGGTGCGCTGGGAGCCGGCTACGCCGGTCCCGGCGCAGCAGGGGGGACTGCCCCCTTCGACGGAATGCGGAGGGCCATCGCACCCCAGGCCATCGCCGCCGCCGCCCCGATTCCGGGTACGAAGGCCAGCAGGGCCAGACCGGTCGCGTCCCACAATGCTCCGGCGAGCAGAGGGATGACGAACGCCGTCGCGTACTGAAGCGTGAAGATCGCCGCGCTCATCCGGGCCACGCCGCCGGGCGGAGCCATGCGTGGCGGAAGGCTCAGCACCACGACGAACGAAAGCGCGGTCGCGAACCCGAGCACGAACGCCCAGGCGACGATACCCACCCCGGGAGTGAGCACCAGGCCGACCTGTGCTGTTCCCATCAGAACCGCGGACCCGATGAACCCGATGCGGCCGGTGAGCAGCTTCTGCCAGAGGGCAACTGCGGGAGCCGTCAGCAGCTGCGATCCGTTGAGCACGGCCAAGGTGGGGGAGATGAGATCGTGGCGCCCCGTCTGTTCCAGAAAGTCAGGGATGTATGCGTTGGCCCCGAAGTACGTGGCGGATGCCATTCCCATCACAAGGCCGATTCGGACCGTCTGGTTCTGCCGCCAGTCGGGCCACCATCGAGCGTGGGTGGCGGCGGTGGCGGCCTTCGATGGCGCCGCCGCACCGATTGCGATGGCGCTTACCAGGACCAGCGCCGACCACGAAGCGAGAGCCCAACGCCAGTCGCCGTGGGCTAGTGGGAGCACCCCGATCGGTGTGGTCACCACGGTGGGAAGCGTTTCGCCGATCAAGATCCCGTTGCTGTAGACCGCCGTAGCGATCGCGATGCGCCGGGGGAACCACTCGCGAACCAGGGCGGGAAACGCGGGCTGGGTGATGGCAACACCGACTCCCATGAGAAACGTCGACGTGAACAGGACAGAAACACTTGGCCCGTAGCCGCGCAACGCGCCGAAAACCGCCACCGCCCCGAGCCCCGCCAGCAACGCGCCGCGTGCGCCGAGCCGGGCGATGAGAAGAGAACCTGGGATCGACGCAATGGCAAGGATCAGCACCGGACCGGAAACGACCGCGCCAATCGCCTTCTCGTCGAGGTGCAGGTCGCGGTGGATCAGGGGAATCAGAGGCGGGACCGCGAGCATCGTCAGGCGGATGTCGATCCCGCCCAGCCAGAGCAGCAGCAGCCTCACCCAGTCGGCGCGCGTCAGCCTCAAGACTTCAAGCCATACTGTTGGCCGTGGCCGGTCTTCTCATCGTCGCGGCAAGCGGACCAACTGACCCAACGCGCGCCACCGTCCCATTCCACATCGCGGTGAACGGAGCCAGGCCGGCCGGCACGCAGGTCGCCATCGCCCTCGCGGGCGACGCGGCCGAGCTGATCAAACCAGATGTCATTGCGAACGTCGTGGGGGTGGGCGTGCCGCCTCTTCGTGACCTGCTCGACAAATGCATCGACCAGGAAGTACCGATCTACGTTTGAAAGGGGTGTGCCGAGGCCCGTGGGGTCTTGCCGGAGATGCTCACCCCGAACGCCAAGTACATCACGCCTCCCGACCTGGTGCGGCTGACCATGGAGGCGGATAAGGTCCTCAGCTTCTAGGCACGGGTCGCGCCGATGGCCGCCAGCGCGCTCGGGTTCTCGAGCGACGAAAGGTCGCCTGGGTCGGTGCCTGTGTAAACCGATCTGACCACGCGGCGGAGGATCTTCGCGTTGCGCGTGCGCGGCAGGTCGCCTACGAAGTGCACCGCCTTCGGCCTCAGCGGCTTGCCCAACGCCCCGGAGACGAGCTCCTGCAGCTCCGAGGCGAGCGCATCGCTGGGCTGATGGTTGGGGCGCAGAACGACAAAGCACACAAGAGCCTCGCCTTTCATCTCGTCGGGCACACCGATAGCGGCTGCTTCGGCCACTATCGGGTGACCGACCAGGATGGATTCCACCTCTGCCGGACCCAGGCGTTTGCCGGCGATCTTGATCGTGTCGTCCGAGCGCCCGAGCACGTACCAGAGACCGTCCTCCGGGTCGACGTAGGCCCAGTCTCCATGGACCCAGATGTTCTCGAACCGGTTCCAGTATGTCTCGAGGTAGCGCTGGCGGTCTCCCCAGAAGCCTCGCGTCATCCCCGGCCACGGATTCCGGATCACCAGCTCGCCGACCTCGCCGCGAACCGACTCGCCGTCGGCGTCGAGCACGTCGACCGCCATTCCGGGCACCGGTCCGGCAAAGGAGGTCGGGCGCAGGTGCGTGATCACATTGCCGCAGAGGATTCCGCCGGAGATCTCCGTGCCGCCCGTGTAGTTGATCACGGGCACACGGCTTCCACCGATGTGCTTGAAGTACCACTGAAAGGGCTCGGGATTCCAGGGCTCTCCTGTTCCGCCGAGGATGCGCAGGCTCGACATGTCGTGACGAGACGGGACCTCGTCGCCGTGTGTCATCAGGCTACGCACGAGCGTCGGGGAAACGCCGAGCACGGTGACCCGGTGCTTGTCGACCATCCGCCACAGGCGGTCCGCCGCGGGGTGGTCCGGTGTGCCCTCGTAGAGCACCATCGTGGCGCCCAGCAGCAGCGTGCCGAAGATGAGCCAGGGACCCATCATCCAGCCGATGTCTGTGTACCAGAACACGACGTCGTCGGGGCCGATGTCGAAGCAGTGCGCCATGTCTTGCGCTGACTTGATGGGAAACCCGCCATGCACGTGCAGCGTCCCTTTCGGCTTGCCCGTCGTGCCCGACGTGTAGATGATCATCAGCGGGTCCTCGGGATCGAGCTCTTGTGTGCTCGCGCGGTCTGGGTGGTCCTCCAGCAGCACTTCCCAAACCTCGTCCCGTCCATGCGTCCATGGGATCTCGCGTACGACGCGCCGGTGGACGATCACCTTCTTGACGGTCGGGCAGCTCACGAGCGCGCGGTCCGCGGTCTCCTTCATCGCGATGACCTGACCGCGGCGGTAGAAACCGTCTGCGCAGATCAGGACTTTCGCTTCGCCGTCCCGCAGCCTCGTCGCGATCGCCTCCGGCCCGTAGCCAGAGAACAGCGGAATGATGACGGCGCCGATCTTGGCCGCCGCCAGCACCGAGATTGCAACCTCGGGGCACATCGGCATGAAGATGCCGATCCGGTCGCCCTGCCGGACACCAAGCTTGCGCAGCGCGCCCGCCAACCTCGAAACCTGCTGGTCGAGCTCGCCATAGGTCATCGTGCGGCTGTCGCCCGGCTCGCCCTCCCAGATGATCGCAGGCTTGCTTGCAAACTCTCCGTCGCGATGGCGGTCGAGACAGCTGGCCACGATGTTCATGCGCGCGCCGATCCACCAGCGGGCCCATGCCTTGCCCTGCGAAAGGTCGACGACCTTGTCGTAGTCGCGGTAAAAGGCAACGTCGAGGTCTTTGATCGCGGCATCCCAGAACCATTCGATGTCGTCGTCCGCACGCCTCAGGAGCTCGTCGAACGTCTCGATGCCGTAGCGGTCCATGAATCGTTTGAGTCGGCTCCTTTCGATCACCTCAGGGCTCGGCTCCCAGATCACATCGCCTATGACGACCCCCTGCATTAGGGTGTCGCGCCTCCGATGTCCTTCGGATCTTCGCGGCCTCGGCGCCCGGGCGCCAGACCACCCCAGGAAATCTGGCGATTTCCCGGGGACCCCGGTAAGGGCGCTGAAGCCCGCGTCAAGGGGCCCGGCGCTGCGTCGTCGCGCATTGGCAATGCGCTCCTAGCCACGCCACCCTTTCCTTGGCTCCGGCCACCGATGCCACGAATCTCTCTCGGACCTCGGAGTCGCGACACCCTTTAATTGTGTCCGCAAGGCCATGAGCGAGCTGCCAGACGACTTCGCGAACAGCCTCAGCCGAGTCCTCGATCCACGACACCGGGAGGTCGCGGCCGAGATCATCGAGGCCGCGACCATGCTGGACGACGTCGGCCTCCGCCGCTTCCTGCAGCTGTTCGCGGCCCGAGTTCGCGCGTCGGATGCGCCGGTCAGAGCCGAGGAGCTGCGGAAGTTCCTCCAGCAGGCCGCCCGGGCACGCCGCTGAGCCTGCGTTTGATCCTGTCTGCGTCCTGCAGCAGCGCCCAGTAGTTGTCCCACGCAACGTCCAACACGGCGACGGCCATGGGCGCGTGCATCCGCAGCCGCGTCGCGCGGACCGCCTGCTGCTGGGCGTAGCACCAGCGGTCCCAGGCTCGCTCGACGGTCTCGTCGACGAGCTCGATCCAGTCGGCGTCCTCGCCACCGCTGGTGGGAGGCGGAAGAGTCAGCACCTTCCACTTCCTGTCTTCGCGAACGATCGTGAAAATCGGCTGACCGCTCGGCCGTCCAAGATGGCGAAGGGGTCGCGGGTTGCGCGGGTTCGCGGCCATCAACCTCTGCTGCACGGCAAAGACCAGCTCGTGCGCGGCGTCGAGAGTCTCCGATGGAAGCGGAGGGTTCCGCCGGCCCAGGCGGATCTGGAGCGCGCGGATGGCCTCGCGCAGCCGGGGCGGCGCCTCCACGGCGTCGAGCAGGCGAAGCGTTTCGAGGTCATCGAGCAAGATATCGGATTCCGCAAGGAGGAGCCGTCGCTGGAGCTCGGCGGTCTGCGACATGCGCAGCACGTTAGCCAATGGCTGCGCGCTGTCAAGAGTAGCTTTACAAGTCAGGCAATTCCAAGTAGCCGCTTGCCGTTGTCGACGAGCACCTTCTGCAGCACGGCCTCCGGGATGTCGAGGGTCTTCAGCTCGTCCAGGCACCGCTGCGGCTGGATGAAGGGATAGTCGCTGCCGAACACGAACTGATCTTGCAGCCGGCCCTTCATGTCGCGTAGGACCTCGGTCGGGATGTAGCGCGGCGCCGACCCGGAGATATCGATGGAGATGTTGGTCTTGTGCAGCGCCATCGCGAGCAGCTCGAGGTGCCACGGATAGCCGAAATGTGCGGCGACGATCTGGAGGTCCGGGAAGGCGGCTGCGGGCGGGTCGAGCCAGATCGGTCGGGCGAAGTCGATTCGGATCCCCTGGCCACCCGGCTGGCCGGCACCGATCCCGCTTGTCCCGGTGTGAAACAGAACGATCAAGCCGAGGTCCTGGCACTTCTCGTACAGCGGCCAGTGCCTTTCCTCGTTTGGCGCGAACGCCTGCAGTGACGGATGCAGCTTCACGCCTTTCAGGCCGAGCTCGGCGATGCGATCGACCTCCTCGACGGCGCGGTCGCCCTTCAGCGGGTCGACGCTGCCGAATCCCACAAACGTCGTCGGATACGTGCGAACCGCCTCGGCGACCAGGTCGTTGGGCACCCGCGGCCTGCCGGTCGCCGTCTCGGCGTCCCAGGCGAGGAGCACGGCGACGATGTCCATGGCGTCGTATTCCTGGGCCAGCTCGTCCAGCGTCTTGCGCGCGACCTTGGACCGGAAATAGGTCTCCGCTGCCTCGACGTAGCCCCGCATCGACACGTCGAGCCAGTCGGGCGTGGGCAGGTGGACGTGAAAATCGATCGCCTTCACGGCGAGACTAATGCTGATGGACGCGACGCTGGTCGTGCTTGCGGGAGGCGACAGCCGCCGCATGGGACGCCCCAAGGCCTGGATCGAGGTAGGAGACACCGTGCTCCTGCGCTACGTGGTGGAACGGCTTGCTCCCGCGTTCTCGGAGGTGGTGGTCTCTTTCGGCGAACCGGAGCAGATGGAGCAGCTCGTGCCGTACCGCGTTGTGTTCGACCGCAAGCGTGGCGCCGGCCCGCTCGCCGGCCTCGAAGCCGGCTTGATCGCGGCTCGCCACGACGTTCTGTTTGCGGTTGCCTGCGATATGCCGTACGTGACTCAAACGACCGCGCAGCTTGCTGTCGCGGCCGCAAGAAACAGCGACGCGGCGATCGCTCGCCACGACGGCCTCTTCGAGCCGGTCTGCGGGGCCTATCGCAAGACCGCCCTGCCGGCGATCGTCGGCGCCCTCGACGCCGGCAACTACACCGCTCACGACGTGGCCGAATCGCTCGATGTGACGTGGCTGGAGGGGCTCGACCCGGCGGAGTTCGAAAGCCTCAATACGCCGGCGGACCTCGTGCGATTCCATGCCGCTTTTTCGGCGCAGCGATAATTGGGCGACATCCTTTGAAGATCGTCGTCACCGTCAAGCAAGTCCCAGATCCGAACTCCAACCTCACGCTCGAGGCCGACAACTCCATCTCCCGCGAGAAGGAAGTCGTGCTCGATCCCGGCGACGAATGCGGTGTCGAAGAGGCTCTTCAGCTCAAGGAAGCTCACGGCGGCGAGGTCGTGCTCGTGTCGATGGGCCCTGAGCGGGCGAAGGATGCCATCCGCAAAGGGCTGTCGATGGGGGCCGACCGGGGTGTGCTGATATCGGACGCCGGGCTTGCGGGAGCCGACGCGCTGCTGACCGCACGGGCGCTCGCCGCGGCGATCAAGGCGGAGCAGCCGGATCTTGTGATCTGCGCCACCGAGTCCTACGACGGCAGCACGGGCATGGTTCCGCCAATGCTCGCCGAGCTGCTCGGCTTCCCACAGCTGACCTTCGCCAAGAAGGTCGAGGTCAATGGTTCGAGCGTGAAGGTGCATCGCCAGACAGCCGACGGCTACCAGGTGATCGAGGCCTCGACGCCCGCGCTCATCACGGTCACCGCCGCGATCGCCGAGCCCCGCTACGCGTCGCTCAAGGGGATCATGGCCGCGCGCTCGAAGGAGATCAAACAGGTCTCAGTCGCCGACCTGGGCGTCGAGAAGGGCCAGCCCGCCGAGACGATCGAAGGTGTCACCGACGCCGAGCAACGCAAGGCCGGCGAGGTCATCGAAGACGACGGCACCGCCGTGGAGAAGATCGTGCGGGTCCTCAGCGAAGCGAAGGTGCTGTAGATGGCCGCGATCCTCGTCTACGCGGAGCTGAACCAGGGCAAGGTCGCCGCCACGTCGCTGGAGCTGATGACCAAGGCCCGCGAGCTCGGTGACGTGTACGCCGTCGCCCTGGGCGCCGGGGCCAAGGCCGCCGCCGCGACGCTCGGCAAGCACGGCGCCAAAGCCGTCCATGTCAATGAAGACCCTGCCTTCGACGACTACATCGCGGAGCCGGCGACCGACGCGCTGGCGGCGTTGTACGAGAAGGAGAAGCCGGACCTCATCCTCTTCGCCTTCACCTCGGACTCGCGCGAGGTAGCCGGCCGCCTTGCGGCGCGACTCGGCTCGGGTCTCATCTCCAATGCCAGTGACGTCGTTGCCAAGGGCGGTGGTTTCGTTGCTCGCGTGCCGTACTTCGGAGGCGCCAAGGTCGCCTCGATGAAGGCGAACGGCAAACCCGCGATCGTCCTGGTGCGACCGAAGTCGTTCGAGGTATCGGAAAAAGGCGGGACCGCGGAGATCAAGCAACTCGAAGCCAAAGTCGGGGAGGAGTCGAAGCGCGCGCACATCACAGAGCGTGTCGTCGAGGCCTCTGAGAAGGTGAAGCTCGAGGAAGCCCGCGTGGTCATCAGTGGCGGACGCGGCATGGGCGGGCCGCAGAACTTTCCGCTGCTGGAGGACCTCGCAAGCGCGCTCGGTGGCGCTGTGGGGGCCAGCCGCGCGGTCGTCGACGCGGGGTGGGTGCCTTACTCGATGCAGGTCGGGCAGACCGGCAAGTCCGTGAGGCCGGGCGTCTACATCGCGGTAGGCATCTCAGGCGCGATGCAGCATACGGTCGGCATGAAGACCTCGAAGGTGATCATCGCCATCAACAAGGACGCCGAGGCGCCGATCATGAAGATGGCGGACCTGGGCGTCGTGGGCGACGCGCTGAAGATCGTGCCGGCGCTGACCGCCGCGGTCAAAGCCAAAAAGAA
>WNFW01001744.1_pt1 | contig 19711 bp, 18 predicted proteins | sample 5400131 | NCBI WGS metagenome assembly WNFW01 (sample SAMN13153362, study PRJNA577476) | soil metagenome | isolation source: 20 cm soil or saprolite under grassland replicate 1 | place: USA:California | collected 2016-06-15 | reverse complement strand
GACTCGACCGACAATCTCAATTTGGGTGAGGGGGACACGCCGCAAACGGGCGCTCAAATTTCACGCTGCTCGTCACGCGAGATGGCCCCTCACCCCAACCCTCTCCCCGCAAGCGGGGAGAGAGAGCACACCGAGTGCGGGGAAGGAGCACACCGAGCATGCGGCGGGGCTGCGCCCACACCTCCTCGCGCTACGCCGCCTTGGGCGCCGGCAGGTCGCTGGTGAGCGCTTGCGCCATGCCTTCGATCAGGGCGAGCACGTCGGGATGCTGTTCCGGCCGCCAGCGCGCGAGCGTATCGGAAAGACCCGTGCGCCGCGCCGCGACCACGCGATCGCGCATGCTTGTGCCGAGCGCCGTGAGTTCAAGCTCGCCGTTTTGCTTCTCCTCGGCGATGCCGCGCGCACGCAGCGCGCGCAGTGGCGCTTCGAGCTCGCCCTGCGGGATCTCGAGCTCGGCGCTGAGCGAAGAAAGCGTCAGCGGCGCGCGCTCGCCCAGTCGCGCCAGCATCCAAAGCTCGGGCGCGGGCAGCTCGATGCCCGCGCGGGCGGCGAGATCGGCGTACAGTCGCCAGCGATTCTCGCGCGCGAGCAAGAGCGTGATGATGCGCTCGAGCTCCTCGAGCGAAGTGGCGTCGCGCGGCATCGCGAAGCTCTCGCCCATTCCCTCGGCGGGTGCGCCCTCGCGCAGCGGATATTCGCGCAACATCCAGGTGAGCACGAAACCGAGCGCGGAAATCGCTGCCGCCACCAGGAAGACCGGCCGCAGCGCCAGCATGACGGCAGTGATGTATTCCTCATGCAGGTTGGGCGGCAGGCCTCTGACCGCCGAGGGAATAACGCTCGCCAGGAACTCCATCCCGGGGCCGGCGAGCTGCGCGTGCAGGCCATTGGCAAAAATCGCGCCGAACAGCGCCACCCCGAGCGCGCCGCCGAGCGAGCGAAACAGCATGGTGCCGGAGGTTGCCACGCCGAGATGCTCGTAATCGACGCTGTTTTGCACGGCGATGATGAGCACCTGCATGACCATGCCCATGCCGAGCCCGAGCCACAACGCGTCGATCGCGGTCTGCCAGTCGTTGCTCTCGAGGGCGAGCAGCGACAACGCGGCGAGGCCGAAGGTCATGGTCGCCGTGCCGAGAATGGGAAAGAGCTTGTAGCGCCCGAAGCGGCTGATGATGCGCCCGCTGATCACCGAGGTCGCGAGCATGCCGAGCATCATCGGCATGAGCAGCAAGCCGGAGCTCGTCGGGCTCACGCCCTTGACGACCTGAAGGTAGATCGGAAGGAAGGTCACCGCGCCGAACAGCGAGAGCCCGACAATCAGTCCGACCCCGCTCGCGACCGCGAAATTGCGGTTGGCAAAGAGGGTCATCGGCAAGATCGGCTCGCGCGCGCGCAGCTCGATGGCGATGAAGGCAAGCGTCGCCGCAACGGCAACCGCGACGAGGCCGAGCATCATCGGCGCGCCCCACGGAAAGGCCGTGCCGCCGAGCCCGGTAAAGAGGATGGCGGCGCTGAGCGCCGCAGTGAGCAGGATCGCGCCGATGTAATCGATCGCGTGGCGCCGCCGCGCCGAGCCCGCCGGCAGCACGGCGGCGATCACCGCCATCGCCAAAATGCCGGTCGGCAGATTGATGTAGAAAATCCAGCGCCAGCTTAGGTGATCGACGAAGAATCCGCCGACCAGCGGGCCGACGATGGTGGCAACGCCAAACACCGCGCCGAAAAAACCCTGGTAGCGGCCGCGCTCGCGCGGCGGGATGAGATCGCCGATCACGGCGATGGTGATGACCATGAGGCCGCCGCCGCCTATTCCTTCGAGCGCGCGAAAGGCGATCAGCTGCACCATGTTCTGCGCGAGGCCGCAGAGCGCGGAGCCGACAAGAAAGACCGCGATTGCCACTTGCAGCACGATCTTGCGGCCGTAGAGGTCGCCGAATTTTCCATAAAGCGGGCCCGAGACCGTGCTGGTGAGGAGATAGGCCGTCACTACCCAGGAGAGGTAACTCAAGCCGCCGAGATCGCCGACCATGGTCGGCAGCGCGGTCGAGACCACGGTCTGATCGAGCGCCGCAAGCCACAGCGCCAGAAACAGCGCGCCGAATATGGCGCGGATGGAGATTTGTTTCTGTTTCGGAGACATTCTTGCTCAAATTGCGTGCGCTTGAGAATGACGCACGGACAATGGCGCTTTCAATTCATCCGAACGGAAGTGGCCCCTCGATTCGTCATGCGCGGGCTTGACCGCGCATCCATCAAAAAAAGCTATTCTAAGCGATGGATTGCCGGGTCAAGCCCGGCAACGACGGTGGGTGGATCAGTGCCAATACGGCCCCCTCTCGCGATGCATCATGCTCACCGCGCGTCACGCCGCGAGATTGCCGAACCGCTCGAGATTGGCCTTTTGTTGCGGGCTGCGCGGCGGCAGCTTGAACAGGCGGGCCGCGTTGCCGCCGAGAATGTTGTGCTTGGCTTGCTCCGAGAGAAACGGCAGGTCCCAGATCCGGCTCGGCACGTCGAAATCCCAGTGCGGGTAATCCGACGCGTAGAGCAGCTGCGTCTGCGCGTTGATCATCTCGAAGGTGCAGGCGAGCGCGCGCAAGTTGTCGGCCTCCATCGGCTGCGAGGCGTAATACATCGCGCGCATGTAGTCGCTCGGCTTCTTCTTCAACAGCGGATACTCGGAGCTGCGCAGCATGTATTCGTGATCGAGGCGCTGCATCAGGAACGGGACCCACGCGAGCCCGCCTTCGATCCAGATGACCGGCAGTTTTGGAAAACGCTCGGACAGTCCGTTGGTGACCCAATTGGTCATGTGGAGGATATGGTAGAACGGAAAGCCGAGCGCGTGCACCGAGGCGAAGCGGTTGAGATTTTTGAACACCGGCTCGCCCGGATTGATGGCGGAATGGAATGCGAGCGCCAGGCCGCGTTCCTCCAATGCCCGGTAGATTTTCATGTGCGCGTTGTGATGCACGGCCAAGCTGCGCACGCAGGTGATCATGAAGCCGGTGACGTATTTGCGCGCGCCAAAAGTCTCGATCTGGCGCAGCGCCGCGTCAGGGTCGGAAAGGGGCAGCGTCAGCATCGAGTAGAAGCGGCCGCCGCCTTCGGGCAGCGCTTTCTCGGTCAGCCACCGGTTGTAGGCCCAGCACAGCTGGACCTCCATTTCCGCGTCCGGATGAAGCCCGACGGCGAGCATCAAGGTCGGGAACAGGCAGGAATAGTCGACGCTCAGCGCGTCCATCCACCGATGCCCGAGCTCGACGTCGCGCAGCTTCCCCTGCGCGGTCTTCTCCGATCCACGCATTGGATAGCGCGTGATGCGCCCGCCCATCTCCTGGAAACCGACCGCGTTGGTGGGAATGATGCTGCCGCGGCCTTTTCCGCGGCCGCCGAGCGTGAGCTGCCGCAGGACATCGTTCTCCATGAAGGGGAGAAACTCGTCCAAGCATTCGTTCTCGTAATGGTGCGCATCGACGTCGACGATGAGCACGTCGTCAAGTTTGCGCTGCTGCGCCTGTTTGCGGGCATGCGCAAGCAGCCGCGTGGTGTTGAGCTCTTCGATGGCGACGCGCCGGCCGCGGTCGGCGATGAGGTCCATGGCGTTGTCCCGGGCGCAGCACAGCACCAAGCACGAAGTGCAAAGTGGTGCGCTGCAGAGCCGGGATCGTTCGAGACTGCGGCGGTCGAATCAGCGCTGCCCACTTTGCTTGCACTCGCGCTGCACCGTATCCGGGATGAAGGTCCGGCGCACACCGCTAGTCGCGTGGGAGGGGCTTACGGCTGCAGCTCGGTGTCCCAGTAGAGATAGTCGAGCCAGCTCTCGTGCAGGTAATTGGGCGGAAAACGGCGGCCGTTGCGGTGCAAATGATTGACCGTCGGCTGGAACGGCATCTGCGACGGCCACATCTTCGCCTCCTGCATCGTGTTGTTGCCTTTTTTGAGATTGCACGGCGAGCAGGCGGCGACCACGTTGATCCAGGTCGTATGCCCGCCGCGCGAACGCGGCAACAGATGGTCGAAGGTCAAGTCCTCACGCGCGCCGCAATACTGGCAGCTGAACTTGTCGCGCAGGAACACGTTGAAGCGAGTGAACGCCGGCTGGGTCGAGGGCTTCACGAAGGTTTTGAGCGACACCACGCTCGGGAGCTTCATTTCTACGCTTGGGCTGCGCACCGCCCGATCGTACTCGGCAACGATGTTCACACGTTCGAGAAAGACCGCCTTGATGGCGTCCTGCCACGACCACAGCGATAGCGGATAGTAACTGAGCGGACGAAAATCCGCGTTGAGCACGAGAGCGGGAAAGCCTGCCGGGGACAAATTCACGACGCTCCTTGTCACCTTCCCTTGCGAAGCGCAGCGGTGCGCCACAGTCTATAGGGGAGCATGACAGGATTGTGAAGCCCGCTCCGCGGCTTACAGAGCGGCCGCGGAACCGGCGGCCGTTTCCGTTCGGCCGCGTGAAAGCGGGGCCCAAAGTACGAAGCGCGGCCATGAATTGCCGCTCGCGCGGGAATGAGCCGAGAAATTCGGCGGCTACGAGCCGCGCGGCGAGGACAGTCGCCGCGCGAGAAACTCGCCGCCATGGCGCAAGCCTTCCGGATCGATGCCGTGGCCGATGCCGTAAGACATGTGCCATTCGACCGGCACGCCGAGCGCGGCGAGCCCGCTCGTTGCATGGAACAGGGCTTGCGGAGGGATGAGGTCGTCGCGATCGCCGTGGACGAGCAGAATCGGCGGACGCGACTTGATCTCGGCTGCGAATTTTTCCGGATTGACCTCGGGTGGAACCGCCAGCAGGCCGGAATAGCCGACGATCGCGGCCGGCGCCGCCGCGCGGCGCAGCCCGACGTGCAGCGCCAGCATCGTGCCTTGACTGAAGCCGACGAGCGCAAGCGCCGAGGGCGGAAGGTTGCGCCGCTTGAGCTCGGCGTCGAGGAAGCTGGTGAGGACGGGCGCCGCTTTGTTGACTCCATTCCAGCGTTCATCGGGATCGCGGAAGGTGAGCGGGAACCATTGGGCGCCTGAGCGCAGGGCTCCGGCGCGTGCGGCGAGACGAACGCCGCCTGCGGCAAGAGGTTTTGCCAGGCGCGGCCGATATCGATGAGGTCATTGCCGTCGGCGCCATAGCCGTGCAGGAACACGACGAGCTGGCGCGCGGGCGGAGCGCGCGGCTCGAGGCGCGGGCCGTCGAGCTCAGCCATTGCTCGCCATCGCCGCGGCGATCGGCGCGCCATCGCGCTGCTTGGCCGCGCGATAATAGGCCCAAAGCATGCAGGCTGCCGCCCCGCGCCATGGACGCCAAGCTTCGGCGAGGCCTCCCATCTCTTTCACACTCGGGCGCGTTTTGAGCGCGAGCAAGAGCCGCGTCGCCTCCTGCAAGGCGAGATCGCCGGCGGGCCAGGCATCGGCGTGACCAAGACAGAACAGAAGGTAGATGTCGGCAGTCCAGGGGCCGATGCCGTGGACCGCGGTCAGCACGGCGTGTGCCTCGTCCGCCGGCTTGGTGACGAGCGCGGGCAGATCAAGCTCACCCCGGTCGACGGCTTTTGCGATCGCCTTGAGCGTGCGAATCTTAGGCGCCGAAAGTCCGGCGCGGGCGAGCTTGGCCGCGCGCGCGCGCAGGATCACCGCGTGGTCGAGCGGATCGAACGCTTCGTTGAGCCGCGCCCAGATTGCCTTTGCGCTCGCGGTCGAGAGCTGCTGCGAGACGACGATCGAGGCGAGGCCGGAGAATCCGTCCGGCCGTCGCCGTAGCGGCGGCCGCCCGGCCCGCGACAAGACCGCGCCGAAGCGCGGATCGGCATCGACGAGGCGGGCGATGGCGTGCTCGAGGTCGGCTTCGGTGTGGATGAAGAACATGAGCGCGGCGAAGCATCTACAAACGCGATGGCAACGCAACCCCTTTCTGGGACCGCTCGGGCGCGCATGACCACACCTGTCTTCCGGTTTGCGCCGAGCCCGAACGGGTATCTGCACCTCGGGCACGCGCTCTCCGCGCTGATCAACTTCGAGATGGCGCGCGCGATGGGCGGGCGTTTCCTGTTGCGCATCGAGGATATCGATGCGACGCGCTGCCGACCGCACTACGAGGAGGCGATCTATGAAGATCTCGACTGGCTCGGCGTGAGGTGGGAGGAGCCGGTGCGGCGCCAGAGCGCGCATCTCGACGATTACCGAGCGGCGCTGGCGCGGCTCGATGAGCTGGTCTATCCGAGCTTCGAGACGCGCGGCGAGATCGCCCGCCTCGTCGCCGAGCGGGAACGGCATGCGCCTTGGCCGCGCGATCCCGACGGTGCGCCGCTCTATCCCGGCGCCGCGCGCGCGCTCGGCGCCGCCGAACGCCGGCGCCGGATGGCGGCGGGCGAGCCATACGCGCTGCGACTCGATGTGGCGGCGGCAGTCGCGCGAACCGGACCGTTGACCTGGACCGAAACCGGCTGCGGGGCTGGGACCAGGTCGGTTGCCGCGACGCCGGAAATATGGGGTGACGTCGTCTTGGCGCGCAAAGAGACGCCCACGAGCTATCACCTTTCGGTGGTGATCGATGACGCTTGCCAGGGGGTCACCCACGTGGTGCGTGGGCGCGATCTGTTCACCGCGACCAGCGTGCACCGCCAGCTGCAGGCGTTGTTTGCTCTGCCGGCACCGACCTACCATCACCATCGCCTGATTCTCGACGCCGACGGCAAAAAGCTGTCGAAGTCGACTCGCGCCACTGCGTTACGGGCGCTGCGCGAGGATGGCGCGAGCGCGGCCGATATCCGCCGCATGGTTGGCCTGGCGTGAGGCCGTGGCCGGCGACGTGTCGGCGTGGCAATGTGCCCTTGGGGGTATGATGGCAAGACGGAGGAGATCGGCCGGCAAGCTTCGGGCCAAGCGCGTGGCGCGCTCGCGGACAGCGCATGCGCGCGCGGTCGAGGCGACGCTGGCGGATATCGCCCACGAAATCAGAACGCCGCTGACCGGTATCCTGGCGCTTGGCGAGCTACTCGCCACGTCCGAGCTTGGCGCGCGTGAGCGCGATTGGGCGATCGCGATCAAGAGCACGGCCGAGCATCTCGCCTTGGTCACATCGCTCATCGTCGATGCGGTGCGCTCCGAGGCCAAGGGTCTGGTGCTTCGACGCGAGCTGATCCGGCCGCGCCGCCTCGCCGATGCGCTTGCGGCTTCGCTCGCCGCCCGCGCTGAGGCGAAGGGGCTCGAGTACGGGGCCGATATTTCCCCCGCGCTGCCGGAAGCGGTGATTGGCGATGCCTTGCGCCTGCGCGCGGCGCTGGAAAATCTCATCGACAATGCGGTGAAGTTCACAGAGCGCGGCAGCGTACACCTCGAGGCCGGCTTCGAACGCGCTGCGCGCGGCAAGGTGCGGCTCGTCTTTACGGTGACGGACAGCGGCATCGGGCTCACCGGCGCTGAGATCAAGCGGCTGTTTCGTCCCTTCGTGCAGGCAAACGAGCACATTGCGCGCCGCTACGGCGGCGCTGGGCTGGGGCTGAGCTTCGTCAAGCGCATCGCCAAGGCGATGGGCGGCGATTTGACAGTGAAAAGCGAGCCCGGCCGTGGCAGCCGGTTCCGGATGCGGATCGCGATGGACACGGTCGCCGAGGCGGCCGAGACCGCCACCAGCGAGGGCGCGGCAGCGCGCCAGGCGCCAGTTCGTGCTCTCGCTGTGTTGTGCGTCGAAGACAATCCGCACGGCCGTGTCCTGCTCAACACAATCCTTGCCGAGCTCGGCCATCGCGCGGACTTCGTTGCCACCGGCGCGGGCGCGGTCGAGGCGGTGGCGCGAGGCAGCTACGACGTCGTGATCATGGACGTGACGCTGCCAGATATCGATGGCGTCGAGGCGACGCGGCGCATCCGCGCGCTTCCTGGTCGCGCTGGCCGCGTGCCGATCGTCGGGGTCTCCGGTCGCGTCAATGCCGAGGCTGCTGGCCGGGCCGCGGGGATGAACGGATACCTGACCAAGCCGCTGAGCCCGAGCGCGCTCACACAGGCGCTCGGCTCGGCCGCGCAGGTATAGGGCAGGTTGTCGCTCGAACGCGAGCGCCGCGCTCAGGCCGCGGCGCTTTGAGGGCAGTTCGTGCTGCGCGCCGTCAATACCGGATGCCGACCGGAGCCCAGCCCCATCGATAATTGATGCCGGCTTTCACGATATGGATCTGCTGCTGGATGTCGATGTTTTGGAAGACCAGGCCCGTCGCATCTGTGAATTGCAGGCTGGTATGCCGGAAGCCCAGATAATTGTATTCGATCTTTGCGGACCAGTTGTCGTAGAACGCATATTCGACACCGGCGCCGGCCATCCATCCCCACCTGGTCTCATTACCGGCGAAGGTCGGCGCAGCAAGCCCGTTGACAGGGTCCGTCGCGGTCGTAGGCGCGTTGTACAGGTCGTTCGCCCAGGCGCCGCCAGCCTTTCCGTAAACGAGCAGGCGATCGAGCGCAAAGCCCATCCGGCCAGCGAATGTGCCTAGTCCCCTGACCGTGACACTGCAGTTCGCAGGGAGCACCGCGCCGCTGATCGATGTGGACGAGCAGGCACTGCTGCCCTTGAGATCTGACCCGCTGGCGTCGGCCTCTGCGCCGAATACCCAGGAGCCTACTTGGTACATGGCCCCGATCTGGCCGCCGGCGAGCCATCCGCTCGCGTCGACACTGAACTGTGCCGGCGTGAGCGTGTCGCCAAAGAAGGGGAAGGGGGTGCCGGTCTCGGTCTTGTGGCTCCAGCCGCCGCCGCCATGGGCACCGAAGTAGAAGCCGGTCCAGGTGAAGATCACCACCGCCGGGGCTGGCGCATACATAACGGGCGGGGGACCATACAGGAGGTCGGCATCGGCCGCGCCTGCGGGCTTGAGCGCAGCAGCCAGCGCGATCACGCCGACGCTCGCAAGGATCAATTTCCTCATCCCGCAGCCCCCAGACTTACGCCGGCACGAGCGGCCCTTGCGCCCTGCCGAACCTGCGAGGGAAGACCGTCGCGTCTGACTGCGGCGAGTCAAGGGCGAGCGCAGCGAAGCGCCAAACAAGCGATCCTCGTGAGGTTTGGAGGAGCGCAACTATGGGTTTGAAATGATTATCTCTTTTCGGCTGCGTTGCAGCGCGGCCACGGAGGGAGAACTTTCGCGCCGCGTTAGCTGACGCCGCGCTGCTTGACCTCATTGTGCTCCACGATCCGCACGATGTCCGCCATGATGCGATTGAGGTCGAAATCCTTGGATGTGTAGATCGCGGCGACGCCGGCTTTCTGCAGCGCTTGCGCGTCCTCCGGCGGGATGATGCCGCCGACGACAAGGGGGATGTCATCGAGCCCAGCCTTCTTCATGCGCGCCGCCACGTCCTTCACCAGGGGCACGTGCGAGCCCGACAGGATCGACAGGCCCACCACGTGCGCGGCCTCTTGGCGTGCGGCTTCCACGATCTCCGCCGGCGTCAGACGGATGCCTTGGTAGACCACGTCGATGCCGGCATCGCGCGCCCGCACCGCGATCTGCTCTGCACCGTTGGAGTGACCGTCGAGCCCCGGCTTGCCGAGCACCAATTTGAGCCGCCGGCCGAGCTTACGCGATATCCGCTCGACCTCGGCACGCAAGTCATCGAGACCGACGGTTTCGTTGCGCGGCGCATGTCCCACGCCGGTCGGCGCGCGGTACTCGCCGAAGCTGTCGCGCAAGGCGAAGCCCCATTCACCCGTGGTCACACCGGCTTTTGCGCAGGTGATCGAGGCTGGCATGATGTTGCGATTCTCGCTTGCGGCGGCGCGTAACTCCTTTAGCGCCGCCGAGACGGCTTGCTGGTCGCGGGCGCTGCGCCAGGCCTTGAGCTGCTCGATCTGCTCGGCTTCGGCTTGCGGCGAGACCGTGAGGATGGAATCGGCCGCGCCGGCGAGCGGCGATGGCTCGCTCTCCATGAACCGGTTGACGCCGATCACGGTCTGCTCGCCGCGTTCGATCGCCTCGACGCGCCGCGTGTTGGATTCCACAAGTTGCTGCTTCATATAGCCGTGCTCGACGGCGGCGACCGCGCCGCCCAGCCCCTCGATGTGCGCCAGTTCCTCCTTCGCCTCGCGCTTGAGCCGCTCGACCTTTTCGGCGATTGCGGGCGAACCGTCGAAAATGTCGCCGTATTCGAGCAAGTCGGTCTCGTAGGCGAGAATCTGCTGCATACGCAGCGACCATTGCTGGTCCCATGGCCGGGGCAGGCCGAGTGCTTCGTTCCAGGCGGGCAACTGCACCGCGCGCGCGCGGGCGCTTTTGGAGAGCGTCACGGCCAGCATCTCGATGAGAATGCGCGTGACATTGTTCTCCGGCTGCTGCTCGGTGAGTCCGAGCGAATTGACCTGCACGCCGTAGCGAAAGAGCCGCTGCTTGGGATCATTGACGCCGTAGCGCTCGGCTGTGATCTCGTCCCACAGCTCGGCGAACGCGCGCATTTTGCACAGCTCAGTGATGAAGCGCAGCCCGGCATTGACGAAGAACGAAATGCGCCCGACCACCTCGCCGAAGGCGCGGCGCTCGACCGCACCCGACGCTTGCACGGTGTCCAGCACGGCGATCGCGGTGGCGAGCGCAAAGGCAAGTTCCTGTACCGGGGTCGCACCCGCTTCCTGCAGGTGATACGAGCACACGTTGATCGGATTCCATTTCGGCATCTCGCGGGTGGTGAACAGGATCACGTCCTTGGTGAGCCGCATGGAAGGCGCGGGCGGAAACACATAGGTGCCGCGCGACAGATACTCCTTGATGATGTCGTTCTGAGTCGTGCCTTGCAGCCTCTCGCGCGCGGCGCCCTGCTCGTCGGCGAGCGCCACGTAGAGCGCGAGCAGCCAGGCGGCTGTCGCGTTGATGGTCATCGATGTGTTCATGTCGGCGAGCGGGATCGCTTCGAACAGCGTTCGCATGTCGCCGAGGTGAGAGATCGGCACGCCGACTTTGCCGACTTCGCCTTTCGCTAGCGGATGGTCGCTGTCGTAGCCGGTTTGCGTAGGCAGGTCGAACGCGACCGAGAGACCGGTCTGCCCCTTGGCGAGATTCTTGCGGTAGAGCGCATTCGAATCGCGCGCGTTCGAATGCCCCGCATAGGTGCGGAAAATCCAGGGCTTGTCGCGCTGCCGAACCGCGCCGGTCAATGGCTGGCTCATGGGGCGCCTCGCTGGCCTCGCGTTGTGCGCCGCAGCATACTCTTCCGGCATACGGAAGGGTAGCCACGCATTTCGGGCGCGGCTGCCTTCAGGAGACCGCAAGTGTCCAAAGCTGCGCAGCGGCGCGCAGTGCCTGCCGTGCGAAACCTGCCTTCGCAGCTTTGTGCTTCTCGCGTCGCGGTGCTGCGCTCGTCCGGTGTGCGTTATCGCTTGATGAAGCCGACGATGACCAAAAGTACGACGGCACCGATCACCGCATTAACGATCGAGCCGATGAAGCCGGAGAACGGCACGAATCCCAATTGCGTGAGTAGCCAGACGCCGATGAAAGCGCCGACGATGCCGATGATGATGTCCCAGATCAGTCCGAAACCAAAACCGCGCACGATTTGCCCGGCCAGCCAGCCTGCGATCGCGCCGACGACAATCATGATGATAATGCTGTCTATTCCAACCACGACATCCTCCCTTGGCCAGGCACGCGTCCTGCCCCGACTTCATCTGCAACTTAGGAAGCAACCCTCAACACCGACGCGGAAAGCGTAGCGCAAGTGGAGGACGCTGTCAGTAATGCAGCAGGCGCAGGAACGAGTTTGCGCTCGCCGTCGCTCTCCAGGCGATGCTGGCGCCGATATTGCGATGCAGCATAAAATGCGGCAGACTGGAATGGTCCAGCAAATTGCGGAGGCATTCATGCCGGCCGTCGCGACGACCACTCCGCTGCAGGCGGCGGTGCGCAAAGACCTTTACGAGATCGGCGAAGTTCCTCCGCTTGGTCACGTCCCGTCACGGATGCACGCTTGGGCGATCCGCAAGGAACGCCACGGTCCGCCTGAAATCTCCATGCAACTCGAGGTCTTGCCGACCTGGCCGGTCGGCGAGGACGAAGTGCTGGTTTATGTCATGGCCGGCGGTGTCAACTACAATGGTGTGTGGGCCGGCCTTGGCGTTCCAATCTCGCCACTGGACGTCCACAAGCACCCATTCCACATCGCCGGTTCGGACGCGTCCGGGATCGTTTGGGCCTGCGGCTCGAAAGTCCGCCGTTGGAAAGTGGGCGACGAGGTCATCGTCCATTGCAACCAAGACGATGGTGACGACGAGGACTGTAACGGCGGTGATCCGCTGCTGTCGCCTTCGCAACGCATCTGGGGCTACGAGACGCCGGACGGATCGTTCGCGCAGTTTTGCCGTGTGCAGTCGCGCCAGCTCATGCCCAAGCCGGCACACCTGAGCTGGGAGGAGGCAGCCTGTTATACGCTGACGCTTGCGACCGCCTATCGCATGCTGTTCGGTCATGCGCCCCACACCATGAAACCCGGCGATCACGTGCTGGTCTGGGGCGCGTCGGGCGGCCTCGGCGTCTTCGGCGTGCAGCTTGCGGCGGCCTCTGGCGCCAATGCGATCGGAATCATCTCGGAGGAGAGCAAGCGCGATTACGTAATGCAGCTGGGTGCCAAGGGCGTCGTCAACCGCAAGGAGTTTTCCTGCTGGGGCCAAATGCCGGAGGTAGGCACGCCCGAATATGATAACTGGGTCAAGGAAGCGCGCAGGTTTGGCAAGTCAATCTGGGAGATCACCGGCAAACGCGACGTCGATATCGTATTCGAGCACCCGGGCGAGGCGACGTTCCCAGTCTCCTGCTTGGTCGTGAAGCGCGGCGGCATGGTGGTATTCTGCGCCGGCACCTCTGGCTACAACCTGACCTTTGACGCCCGCTATGTCTGGATGCGCCAGAAGCGCATACAGGGATCACATTTCGCTCACCTCAAGCAGGCCTCCGCGGCCAACCAGTTCGTGCTCGACCGCCGCATCGATCCTTGCATGAGCGAAGTCTTTCCCTGGACGAGAATTCCGCACGCGCACGAATTGATGCGTACCAACCGGCACCCGCCCGGCAATATGGCAGTGCTGGTCAACGCGCCGCGCACCGGACTGCGGACGCTGGATGACGTGATCGAGGCGAGCGCGACATCCCAGGCGGCGTAGCCGGTTTTCATGCCATAAGATTGGCACTTTTATTGCTTCGAATGCTGGCAGTGCACGTACGGGGGGCTTGGAAGAGAGGAGTCCTCACCATGTGCGACTACAGCCTGCACCATGTGAAGTCGCGTGCTGCACGAGTCGGCGACAAGCTCACGACACGCAACTTTGGGACCGGCACACGTGGCTTTGCCTCCCAGGAAGATACCACTACGGCAGTGTGCGTGCCTCCGGGCACCGAACTTGCGTTTTCCCGGGACGTTGCATGCGTCGCGTCCGGATTCCTCGGCCTTGGCACGCGCAGAATGGCCCACCAGACGGCGATCTTTCGCCAGGTCAACAAGGATCAACCGCGGGTGCATCATGATGCGCTCGAGTTTCCGGATGGTGAGACTGTGCTCCTGACCGAGCTGGTCGAGGGGCAGGAGGCGACCGTGTTGCAGCTGCCCGCACAGCCTGCGACCGCAGCCGAGGCGGAAGCCCAACAGCGCGTCACCTACGTCGGGTGATATTGTTCGCCGTGCGGACGGCAGCGTAGGAAGCGAGGGCCGCTCCCAGCGGAGCGGCCTTTTTTGCTGTCGAATGATGCAAGCGCGCGGTGACTGCCACGCGAAATGGCTCGCACGCGTCGAGCCGCCGCTGGCTCGTTGAGTTTCGCGCACAAACGAAGGCGGGTGCGTTCAGGTGTCTGCGGTCGCAGCCGCGGCGGTGGCGCGCGGGCGCATCGCCGAATTGATTGCGCCGCCATAGACGAAAATCGATGCGGTCCAATACAGAAACACCAGCGCGATCATGGCCGAGGCAAGGCCTGCATAGTAGCTCACATAGGTTATGGCGAACTCGGCAAGATAGCGGCCGAAGGCGATGCCGGCGATAAGCCACAAGGCCAGCGTCGCCACGATACCGGGTAGGATATCGACCACTCGACGCCGGCCCGCCGGCAGCCACTTGTGCGCGACAAACAGTGCGACAGTGAGAACGACGACCGAGATCGCGAAGCGGAAGAACGTGAAGGTGCCCTCGAGCGGCTCGAGCCACGGCGCATGGCGCAGCGCGGTCCGGAATATCAACGGGCCGAGCACAATGAGAAAACCCAGCGCGAGTAGCCCGACCGCTGCCAGCAGCACATAGGCGATGGATTCGAGCCGCAGCAGGATCCAGTGCCGCGATTCCACCATGCCATAAGCGCGGTTGAGCCCGATTCGCAGGCTCTCCACCCCGCTGGAGGCGAAAAAAATGGCGAACAGGGCACCGACCGTGAGCGCTCCGGTATGCGTTGTGGTCAGCACATCGTGAATTTCCCGTGCGATCGGTACCGCCGCCTCCTCCGGCCAGGTCGCAAGCATCAGCTTCGCCACCTCGTCGGCGAGATCGTTCGAGCCAAAGACTCCCGCGAGCGAGGTCAGCACAATAAAGAACGGAAACATCGCCATCAGCGCGGAAAGAGCGATGTGGCTGGCAATCGCCCAACCGTCGTCAGCGAGGAAGTGCCAGTAAGCGTCGACGGCGATGTGGAAAGGTCGTCGCATCGAAGCGTCAACTCGCGTATGGGGAACCCGAATCCCAGCACGCGTTATCCCAAGCACTCGATGCCATTCCAAGTAGTCAATAATGCAGCAACGATTGTGCAAACGCGCGGCAACGTCCGCGATGGGCTGCCATGGCGTTGCTTTTGTGCACTGCACGCGTAGTCTGAGGGCTCGTGCATTGCAAGCTGAACGATAGCTGCACGCGGAAGGCGTCACCGAGAGTGAGCATAGTGTTGGAGAAAAGCGGCCGCAGTGATGGCGAGCTGATTGCGGTTGCACGGCAGGCGACGCAGGCAGCCGAGGCGTTGCTCGACGATGCCACGGCGGCCGTACGCCGGCGCGTCACCGTGGATCATCGGCTCGACGAGGAACTGCTCGACCGCGAGCAGCGTGCCGCGCATGGCCTTGCGTGGCTCGCGACCTATGTCGAATCGGTGCGGCAACTCGCGGCCTATGCCGAGCGGGCACATGCGCGCGGCATATTGGGCGATGTCGAGGAACTGCTCGTGCGGCTCGGGATCGGCGAATACCTGGCGCAGATTCTGGGTGGCATCCCCATGAGCCAGGGCGAGATCGTGCGTCCGGCCGATCTGGGGGTTGCTGCGGAGACCGCAGCGGCGCGCTTGGCAGACCCGCTGCAGGCATTCGCGACGTCGCATGTCGAGCACCGCGCGCGACTGGTCGAGCGGATGCGGAGCCATCAGGATTCCACAGTGGGCGACTGCGGCCTGGATGAGACACTGGGAACCATCCGCGAGGAGATGCGCAAGTTTGCCGACAGCGAGATCGCACCGCAGGCGCAACAATGGCATCGCACCAACAGCTATATCCCGCTCGACGTCATTGCGCAGATGTCGGAGCTTGGGGTGTTCGGCCTCACCATACCGCAGCGCTATGGCGGCCTCGGGCTTGGCAAGGAGTCGATGTGCGTTGTCTCGGAGGAACTCTCGCGCGGCTATATCGGAGTTGGTTCGCTTGGAACGCGATCCGAGATCGCTGCAGAGTTGATCATGGGCGGCGGCACCGACGAGCAAAAAGAGCGCTGGCTGCCTAAGCTCGCGGCCGGAGAGGTGTTGCCGACCGCCGTGTTTACCGAGCCCAACAGCGGATCCGATCTCGCTTCAATCAGAGCGCGGGCGGTCCGACACGCTGACGTCTACAAAATCTACGGCAACAAGACTTGGATCACGCACCCTGTACGCGCCGATCTGATGACGCTGCTCGTGCGCACCAATCCGAGCGAAAGCGGCCACCGCGGGCTCTCCATGCTGTTGGCGGAAAAGCCTCGCGGCACCGATGATGATCCATTTCCGTCCGCAGGCATTTCTGGCACCGAAATCGAGGTCCTCGGCTATCGCGGGATGAAAGAATACGAGATCGCGTTCGACGGTTTCGAGGTGAAGACTGAGAATCTGCTCGGCGGCGTCGAGGGGCTGGGCTTCCGGCAGCTGATGCAAACGTTCGAGTCGGCGCGCATTCAGACTGCGGCGCGGGCGATCGGCGTGGCGCAAGCGGCCATGGAGCAGGCGCTGGCCTATGCCCAGCAGCGCCAGCAATTCGGCGAGCCGATCATCAAGTTCCCTCGGGTCGCCGACAAAATTGCGATGATGGCAGTCGAGATCATGGTCGCGCGCCAGCTCACCTATTTCGCAGCGCGGCGAAAGGATTCAGGCAAACGCTGCGATCTCGAGGCGGGCATGGCCAAGCTCTTGGCCGCCCGCGTCGCCTGGGCGAACGCCGATAATGCAGTGCAAATTCATGGCGGCAACGGTTTCGCGCTCGAGTTTCCCGTCTCGCGCCTGCTGTGCGACGCGCGCATTCTGAGCATTTTCGAGGGTGCGGCGGAAATCCAGGCACAGGTCATTGCGCGGCGGCTGCTCTCTACGAGCAACTGAATCGAGCCTGAGGCGTTCTCTTTAGGCGCACCCAATCAAAGAACGCGCCCGCGGTTTAATCTGAGTCGATGGGTATCGCATGCAAAAGCTCAAAATCCGGCAAGGCGACTGGATCATCGTCTGCGACGGCAAGAAGGCTCTGGTGCTTGAGAATATCGGCGACGATAAATTCCTCAATCTCAGGACCAGGGAAGTTTACGAGCATCCTGACTCGAAAACGCATGAATTGGGAACCGACGCGCCGGGCCGCGCCTTGAATTCGCTCGGCACCCCCCGCAGTGCGATGGAGCAGACCGACTGGCATACGCAGGAAGAAGAGAGGTTCTTGCGCACGCTTGCCGGTCGCCTCGATGCCGCGGTGAACGCCGGGCAGGCGAAGTCGCTGATCCTGATTGCGCCGCCACGGGCCCTTGGCGTGCTGCGGCAAACCTATTCGCACAGTTTACGCGCTGTGCTACGCGCCGAAATCGACAAAGATTTCGTCAAGCTTCCCGTGCATGAGATCGAGAAGCATCTTGCAGCGTGAATGACGTTCGAGGCGACGGCGGCTTGCCGCTGCTCTCCCGGCGCGGTCATGCCGCCCTTGCTGGCCGCTTCAACAATTTGTCGGCGTTGCCTGACAGGATCGCCTCGCCGTCCTTGCCGAGCGCGCGCAGCTCCGTCACGAAATCGCGCACCGCGGCGCGCTCGCGGATTTCCTGCGGGTAGTCGGTGGCAAAGACGATGCGAGACGCCGGAATCTCGATCAATGCGCCCTTTATGGCTCCCATAGCGCCGCAGAACCCTGCCGTGTCGAACACCATGTTGTGCCGCAGATAATGATCGAACTCCCGCTGCGGCGTCTTGCCGTGACGCGTGTTGTCTGCCGTCCCCCAGAAATCCTTGTCCTGATAGGAGCGAATGCGGCCGAGCAGCGCGGCAAGCCCCCCGCCGAGATGTGACATGTGCACCGTCAGCGTCGGGTGGCGATCGAATACGCCGGCATTGATCAGCCGAATCGTCGCCATGACCAGCGAAAATTCCCGGCCGACCGAGCGCGCCATGTCATAGCCGTCGAACTGCTGGGTCTGATTGAGCTTGAGTGCGGGGTGGACGAAAACGAACAAGCCGAGCCTCGCGCATTCGGCCCAGAAGGGCTCGAATTCGGCGGCGTCGAGGTAACCGCCATTCGTTTCCGACGTGATCACCACGCCGGGAAAGCCGAGCTCGTGCTTGCAGCGCGCTAGCTCGCGCAAAGCCGGCGTGCCGCCGAGCGGGTTGGCGTGTGCGGCGCCAATGAAGCGGCCGGGATAATCGCGTTCCGCTTTTTTAGCGGTCTCATTGCACAGGCGCGACTTGTCGAGATCGGCGCACATACCTGCGGCGCTGGTGAGCAAGGCGACATCGATGCCGGCCTCGTCCATCATGCGGATGTGCTCGTCGAGATCGAACAACATCCAATGCAGGATGAAGCTCGGCGCACCGTGCTCGTCATAGGATACGATCTTGCGCCAGCCGAGATCCTTCGGCATCAGTTCGTGCGGCGTGAAATGATGCTGGAAATCGACGATCATCGTGCAGTCCCTCCCATCCGCGCTATGCCGGCGCAGCGCCGGTTAGGCGATTGCGCGGAGGTCCTCTAAGGCGCGTGCGACGGCAACGTCAAGCGGCGCGCCCGGGATGTCGCCGATGGCCGCCTTAAGCTTGCTGCCGTCGATGCGGTGCGGCTCGTTCCAGAAATAAGCGATTTCGGACAGTTCGCGGCAGAGGGGCACGATCGGCCGCAGCGCATGAATGAGCCACCACGTCATGCGTTTGTTCTCGAGGCTGGCCTGCATCGCTCGGGTGATCGCCGCCGTCAATTCGCGGCCGGTGACCGCGTGGCCGGAAAAGCCGAAGCTCGCGAACGGTGGAAGTGCTTCGCGAACGCTGGCAAGGCGCAAGAGCGCGGACGCGAAATCCGGCAGATAGGCCCATTCGTGCGTCACCTCGAGCGGTCCGGGATAGGTAATGCGATGTCGGCCGATCTCCTTGACGAGCACGAGATCGAACCACGACCCAGGCCCGCCGCCGTAAAAATCGCCGGCGCGCAGAATGATGGTGCGCACCCCGCGCTCGGCCGCTTCCATCAAGCGATCTTCGATCGCCACTCGCAGCTGTCCCTTGCGAGATGATGGCCGCATAGGCGTATTCTCGTCGATCACCGGCGGCAGCGGCGAACCATAATTGTAGAGGTTACCCGGGAAAAGCAGCGTGGCGCCCGCGGTTTCTGCCGCGGCGACGGCGGAATAGGCGAGCGGCAGCGCCAGCCGTGCCCAATCCGTATACGGCGGGTTGAGTGCGTGCAACACGACATCGACACCGCGCGCCGCTTTGCCGACCGCGGCGTGATCGAGCGCGTCGATCTCTAGCACCGTGGTATGGGCGGGTGCGCGGGCTGCGCCGCCCGGCCGCATCAAGCTGGTCACGATCCAGCCGGCATCGCGGAACGTCTCCGCGGCCTTGTGACCCAGCCGACCGGCGGCGCCGAGCACCAGGATACGCGCACTCATGATCGTCCACTGGCGAAAGGCATTCGTGGCGGCCCGGCGAGCAGTCGAGCAATCGTACGCGTCGCTCCGGTCATTTCAAAAGCCGCCGGTTTGATCATCCGACGAAGGATTAATGACGGCCGGAGCTGCAAGTCCGGTGATGGTCTCACCATATTGGGGATGATAAGAAGTTGCCGATGAGCGAATTCTTGTTCTATGCCCTCGTGCCGATTGCGATCGGCGCCGTCGCCGTGGTGCTGCTGCTGGGATTGCACAACATGGCGCGCGGCGGCTCGCCGCAGCGCTCGCAGAAGCTGATGCGCCTTCGCGTGCTGCTCCAATTCGTGGCGATCATCATCATTATGTTCACGATTTGGATAATCGGGAGATAGGGTGCTGCGATGGTCGTTCTCAACAGGATCTATACGCGCACCGGCGACGATGGCACGACCGCGCTCGGCAGTGGTGCGCGCCGCAAGAAGTACGATTTGCGCGTCGACGCATACGGTACGCTCGACGAAGTCAATGCGGTGATCGGCATCGTGCGGCTCCACTTCGGCGAGGAGCCTGCGCTCGATGGCATGCTCGCGCGCATACAGAACGATCTGTTCGACGTCGAGGCTGATCTCTGCCTTTCCGAGAAAG
>WNFW01000895.1_pt1 | contig 19734 bp, 14 predicted proteins | sample 5400131 | NCBI WGS metagenome assembly WNFW01 (sample SAMN13153362, study PRJNA577476) | soil metagenome | isolation source: 20 cm soil or saprolite under grassland replicate 1 | place: USA:California | collected 2016-06-15 | reverse complement strand
GCGTGCAAGAAACGAGTTGCAGGTGGTAGAGGACCCCATTGGAGCGCACCAATGGCTTGGGCAGGTAGGATGGCTGTTTGCACTCCAACCAGTTTACCATCGGCGTATAACTCAACTGGAATTGATCGCTGCTGGTGACTATAATTCGCAATTTGGGCCAGAGCAAACTTATTGCCCTGAATAGTATTTGAGGCAAGAGCTAGTAAAGCAGCGTTAGGAGCATCGGTGCCAATTTGCAGGTAACGCACCGGGAAAGGGACAACAAGTGTTTGATCGGTTGGTAGAACATGCCCATCTCCAATGACTAAAACCTGTGCGTCTGTGTGACCAGCAGCCAGCGAAGTTGCAAGCGAAAGAGCCTGCTCAAGATCAGCATCCTGGGTTGTGACCTTCGCTCGCTGGAGCGCTGAAGTAAGCTGGTTTTTATCCGAGGAAAACGCAATCAATACTTGTGGAGTTTTTGCCATGGTAATAAGTGAAAGCTGATCACTGGGTCCGAGTCCATCAATCAAATTCGTGATGTTGCTTCTAGCCGCCTCAAATCGGCTAGGAGGAACATCAGTAGCTTGCATGCTGGCTGAAGCCTGCAAGATGATAATAGTGTTGCCACCGATAGGGCTGCTTATGAAGGTGGCTGGTCGAGCGAGCACAAGTACGATCACAATTGCTGCGAGTATTTGGAGGAGAAGCAAGGCTGTGATGCGAAGTCGCTGCCAGGGACGGCTTGCTTGTAGGTCTTGTGATGCCTGCTGCCAGAGTAAAGTGCTACTTACTACTCGCTCTTGCCGTTTAGGACGCATGAAGTAGAGTAAGAAGATGATGGGTATAATGATGCTGAAAGCAAGGGCTGCAGGTAGAAGTAGACTCATACTACACCGCCTGACCTTGCAATGTAAATGTTTAATATAATTGAAGATGAGGGTATGAAAGTTCTCACTTAACTATCTCTACCTGTCTTAGCAGCCTTTGTACAACTTCTATAAGAGCTGTATCGCTGGAGATCATAGCATATGTCATGGCATGAGCATGAGCAAATGATGCCAGTTCTTGCATAAATGTTAGAAGACGTTGCTGGTAAGCTTGAAGTACCGCAGGTGTGCCACTTATTTCGACTTTGCTGGAACCCTCACTATCACGGAGCTGCCAGTCACCCTGTACATCTGGCTCAATCTCATCTGGCGAGAGAATCTGCAATAGCGCAACTTCTTGACGCAACGCGCGCACGGAGCGTAGCCCAATCTCATATCCACTGTGGGTCAGAAAGTCTGAGATCAAAATAGTGAGTCCTGGGCTATTCGCTACTCTACCAAGATCATAGAGCGCACGATTTAAGTCTGTTGGACCGAAATCAGGTAGGTGGTTGAGAAAATCACCGATCGTCCATAAAGCATGTTTGCCGCTACCAACGCGGCGGTAGGCTGCTAGTCGATCGGTGAGTGCTCCGACTATGACGCTATCTTCACATTTTAGTGCGATATATGATAATGCAGCAGCTATAGAAGAAGCCAGTGAAGCTTTTGAAGGTATGCCGTGCTGCATTGAGTTGGAGCAGTCTATCAAAATTGTTACCGTCAGGTTTTCCTCAGCTTCAAAGACGCGCAGAAAAATTCTTTCCAGCCGCGCATATGCCCTCCAGTCTATACGGCGAAAGTCATCGCCCGGAGCATAGCGGCGATAATCGGCAAACTCCATTGAAGTGCCTGCCAATGGTGAGCGCCGTCGACCTGGTCGCCCGCTAGCCATTGATTTGCGTGTGATAAGTGCCAACGTATCCAGGCGCTGTAAGGTACTGGCATCAAGAGGAAAACGCGCTAAACTACTATTGTTAGCCATTCAAGAATCCTCTTCCTAGATTATGGTCTCTTCAACAATTGTTTCGATCAAATCCTCCGCTGTTACCCCATCGGCTAAGCCATCGAAATTGAGGATAATACGGTGGCGGAGTGAGGGAAAAGCAACATGTTGCAGATCTTCCAGCGAAACGTTGTAACGACCTTCAAGGAGGGCGAGAACTTTACTTGTCATTATAAGCGCCTGCAAACCACGAGGGCTGGCTCCATAGCGAACATATTTGCGAACAGGATCGGGCGCATCCTCCTGGTCCGGGTGGGTTGCCAACAACAGGCGAACTGCGTACTCCTTGACATGCGTAGCGATTGGAACAGCTCGAGCAGTCTTTATTAAGTGCATCAATTGTTCGCCAGAGGCAACCTGTTTGGCCTGGAGTGTTTGCAATCCTACAGTCGTATCAATAATCTGCAACAGGTCCTTTGCGTTCGGGAAACGAACAAGAACTTTGAATAAGAAACGATCAAGCTGGGCTTCAGGTAGGGGATAGGTACCCTCCATTTCCAGGGGATTCTGGGTGGCAAGCACAAAAAATGGTCTGGGCAATGGGCGGGTTGCATCTCCTACACTGACTGTGTGTTCTTGCATGCCCTCAAGTAGAGCTGATTGCGTTTTGGGCGTTGCCCGATTTATCTCGTCTGCTAATACTATATTGGCGAAGATAGGACCCGGTTGAAAGCTGAAGATACGCCTATTTCCCGCTGATTGATGGTCAGATTGTTCAGTGACGATAGTCGTTCCAACAATATCAGCAGGCATCAAATCAGGCGTGAATTGAATACGTGCGAATTTGAGTTCAAGCGCGTCTGAAAGTGTGCGTACGAGCAAAGTTTTGCCAAGACCCGGTACTCCTTCCAGCAGCACATGGCCTCCGGCGAAAAGGGCCAGGAGTAATTCTCGGATAACTCGTTCCTGTCCGACAACAATTGAACAGAGTTCGCTTTCCAACTGATGGGCGATATGCATAAACATCTCGATATCGGCCTCTCCTGGTTGCTCTGCTTCTGTCCTGCTTTCCATAATTGAGACGTCACTAGCAATTTGCTGGTTGAGTTCTTCAAGCTGTACTTCGTTTGATGTCTCAACTCCCGTATGCCGTGAAGTGCTTTCACTCTTATGTGCCATGTTATTATTGTCGCCCTTCTAACGAGTTGAAGTAATTTTGAATTAGATTTTTCATATCAGGAGGGATATTGCTATCTTGAATGGCATCGTGGGCCATTTGTGAATACTGAGCAATAACCTGTGAGTACGGTACAGAATTCCCAGACTTAACAGTGCCAGAACTGCCATCGACGCTGATATTGCTTGTGCCAGAGCCAACCTGACCTGGCACAGATACCTGTTCATTTTTGCCAGATTTGTTATTGCTATTGTTCTGTCCACTTTGACCGCTAATTCCCTGCCCATTGCCAGGAGCTTTCGTTTGTCCTGGATTCTGTCCCTGGCCAGGATTTTGGGTTTGCCCGGCACTTTGACCGGTGCTGTTGTCTGTTGAAGATGCAAGCGCATTCGCGGCATTTTGAAGCGATTGTGATGCTTGATTAATACTGTCATTAGAAGCCTGGTTCACTCTATCCTGACTAGCAGCGGACTCCAGGGTTTTTGTTGCGTCAGAAATCTCACTGGGATTACCATCAGCAACAGCTTTTGCGAGCTGATGTAAAGCAGAACTAAGCTGAGGATTATTCTGACCTTGATTAGCCGCGCGCTCGATCTGTTGCGCGAGTTGCGCACGCTGGGCTGGAGTCATATGAGCTATTTGAGAAGCAAAATTCTGTAAAGAACTATTCAGGGCTTTACTATCTCCCGAAGCAAGTGCCTTGCCTGTATTGCTCAAATTGGCATTGGAGCTATTTTGTAGTGATGAACTGGCATTTGCGCGTGCCTGCGCTTTTTGACTTGCCTGGGGATCACGCAATTGGTTGAGTTCAGATTGTGCCTGAGCAAGACTTTGTTGGGCTTGTTCCTGACTACTAGACTGTTGCAAGCGCGCTATAGCATCCCTTAGGATTTTATCGATTAAGGCACGTTCTTGTGGTGAAATCGCTGCCTGGTTATCAATCACCAATCGTGTTTGCTTTATAGCAGCAATTTGTTTATTTAGACGAGCCTGGAGGGCTGCTTGCTGCTGAAGAAATGTATTCATTGGATTGGGTATCAGTATGAGCACAGCAAGCGCAATTGTAGCAATACCAAAAGTAAGCAGTCTAGCTCGTCCTGGCCATAAAGAAATCGTAACTGCAGGTGCATGTTTCCTCAATTGCCGAAGCGCATCGCGTCGTTGCAAAACTGATATGGCTGTAGAGTCAGCGCGAAGCTCCAAGGCTGTACTTATGCGATCATGTAATGCGAGCTGTGAATCAATATAGTGGGCGCTGCGCGAAAATGAGGGACGAAACCATAATGCAGCGCCGATCGCACAGAGCAGAATGCCTATTGTGCTGCCAATAGCCCAGTATGGGGCAGTGGACCAGGGAATAATGCGTGAGATGAGCAAGAGAAAGCATGCACAAATCGTGCTGATGATTATTCCATATTCTGTCCAAAGCAGTATTTGTTGTATCCATAACCTTCTGCGCCATGGCTGGAGGTTTTCGATGAACCTTTCACCTTCATTCTCTGCATGCGCCAGGGCTGAGTGGCGCGAAGGTGCATTAGCTACCATAATTCTCTACCCTCTCAATTCGTCTAGCCTGATCCTAACCAGGGCATTGACCAGGAAGGTTAGCACTTAAGACTTTTCAGATTGTTTGCCCGGGTTTCGAAACCAGGGAAGAAGGCGACCAATCGGGTCAGGCTTTACAAATACCAGACTAAGAAGAAACAGTATGATCGTTACCACCAGACTCACCAGCGTAAAGGCAACCCAGGGAGTAAGGTGCGCGCGAAATACATAAAAGTTACTTGATGTGCCTAGCCCACTGCTCACGGCACTATTGAGCGCTGAAATCGGATTCCAGGCATTCAACCACTGAATCCATATATACCAGCGAGAATTGCGGGGTATAGAACTTCCCAGGGTGAGAAGAGATATAACAGGATAGGCGAATAACCAGAAGGCACAAAAAGTGTATGCTGCAGCGGTTGAAGCTGTAGGGCGATGTACAATAGTTGAGCAAAATAGGCTGAAAGTGCCTACAACTATAGCCGTCGTAATGAATATAACAAGCGTGATGAGGACTTGCAATGGAGAGACACCACCAAAAAAGAAAACGAGGCTGAAGAGCGGAATAGAGGCAGCGATCAGTAATGACACATTGACTAACCCAGCGATTAATTTGCCTGCTAGTAGAGAGAAGGCAGAAAGTTTAGAGCATAAGAGCAAGTCAAAGGTTTGTCGTTCCTTCTCACCATTGATGGCAGTAGCGGTAAACGCCGGTGCGATAAATATGATCAAAAAAAGCTGTATGAACGAAAGTAAGGCGTAGAGTTGCGCTCCAATCTGACTAAGCAGGTAGCCCTGATATCCACCACTGAAGACATTAGCTCGCTGGAGGAATCCGAAACCGAGTAAACCCATCACCAGCAAGTAAATAATAATAAGCCAGACGAAACGTTCGCGTCGCAGGCGCAGGCGCAGTTCTTTCGTGAGTAATGCTGTAAAAGTCATATGACGCTTGCTCCTTCGGTAATACTCATATACACTTCTTCAAGTCGTTCAACAGCTCTGCGGGGTGCGAAGGATATAACAGGAATATCATGTGCTATAAGTTCGGCCAGAACGCGATGTAGCGCTTGATTGTCACCGCTGAATTCTGCCAAAATGACGGCCTCACTCTCATCATTCTCATCAATAATATTACTAATTTCTGACATTTCTTTGAGCAACTGCTTTGCGTCCATAGCACGTTCGAGTACACGTATTTCGATCTGATTTCCACCGCCGAGACTATGGGTAACCTGTTCAACATTACCAGACATAACTAATTGTCCTGCTCGAATAATGCCGATATCGCTGCACATCTCAGCAAGTTCAAGAAGAATATGTGAACTGATGACAATAGTCTTACCCATGCTTTGCAAGGTTCGCAGCAACTCACGAAACTCCACTCTGGCTCGCGGATCAAGTCCCGAAGCTGGTTCATCCAACAAGAGCACATCGGGATCGTGTATGAGAGCGCGTGCCAGACATAGACGCTGCTGCATGCCGCGCGATAGTGTTTCAACGAGTGCATCACGTTTTGTTGTGAGATCAACCAACTCGAGCAAATCTGAAACGACCTTTGGGCTTCTACGGCGAGGAATGCCATGAATTCCGGCATAGAATTCCAGGTATTCTTCCGAGGTTAGGTCTGAGTAGACACCAAAGAAGTCCGGCATATATCCGACTTTACGCTGTATCATTGTTGGCGATTGGGTGACCTCCTCGTCACCGAACCAGACATTACCTGAGTTCGGTGGTATCAGTGCCCCTAGAATACGTAGGAGCGTTGTTTTACCTGCACCGTTCGGGCCTATCAGACCAAAGATGGCTCCCTGGGGTATCTCAAGGTTGAAATCCTCTAGCGCATGAACTGAGCGATAGCGTTTGTAAATATGCTGGATGTTGATCATACCTTGCTCAAAATGCTCCCTGTACTTTTGTTAACTGCTCCCATACGATTGATCTGAAATAACTCCTTGCAGGTTAATTATTGGCCTACCGAAATCAAGCGACCCGACCTGGCCGGCCATATTGGAAAATTGTAGGAGCACACGTCCCGTAGCGCTAATGTATGCCCCAATATTGTTCGTCGTAAAGGTATTTTGATTTAGAGAAATGATATCCCAGGAGTTAGTATGCCAGTTGTATAAGCGAAATGGTGATGCATTGACGTTCGTAACTGTGCCAGCCTGAGCGAGTAAATTGATATTAGGCGGCTCTGCAATGGTTAAGCCTTTGACATGCAAATTGGAGGATTGTGGAATCAAATATTCAAAAGTCATGCTACCAGTTGAGATTGTGTAGACACCAGGGAAGCGGATCTGCGCATTGCTACTCGCAACATCGATCAATCGTCCTGTAATGAAATTGGGAGGCAGGTTAAGCGGTCCTGAAAGATTGATACTTAAGGGCTCTTGAATGAGTGTCTCGTGAAATCCCGCAGGATTCATATCGTTGATGGTTGCAGTATTGGTTAGATCCTGCGAATGTTCAGCCCAACCGATGAATGTAGCTGGGGAGCCGGAAACCAGCAGTGGATCAACTTCCCTTGTTGCTGAGAACTGCCAACCAGGTGTAGCTGTGATGCCTACAAAATTGCTAGACGTAGGTCCACTGCTGGATGAGGAAGAATTGGCTCCTGATAGTAAGGATACGAGCGGATTGACTGATCCATTACAAAGACCGGTACATACGGGTGAGAAATTGAACAGGCCTTCGCCATCGAGCGCATACAGAATTTCCAGGTGGCGTTGCCACGTGGTCTGAGGTTGCGCCGGCATCGCATCATAGGTGGGTGAGTTTGTATTAAGAGCGATCAGGTCGGCCAATGTTGAGCTAGGAGCAAGTGGAACAACACTCATTTTTAACTGAACATGCTTTGTTTCTCCTGCGGCTAGATGGCCGAGGCTGAATGCATCATTCTGCATCAACAAAAAGGCATCACTGAGGGCATAGTTAAATGTGTTGGTTACAGTTCCCACGAGAGACCCATTTTGGAGTGTAAGTTGGGAGACAAGGCCTTTTTGAGCTTGACGGTCTTGTTCAGCGAGAATGGAATGTAATGTCCAGATATTTACATCTTGAAGGTTCACATTGGTACTGTTCTTGAGCGGCACAACCGTTGCATGTGTTCCTGTCATCGGGCTATTAGAAGAAGGAACATTATCGGGTGATGGTTGAACCAGTGTATTAGCTGGGAATTGGACCTGATAGTCGCCCTCATTAGGCACAAATACCCCCATATAGGTTGAAATGTGGGCAGAGGCGCCATTCTGGCTAAACTGGGCTATTGAGATACTATCGCTCAAAATAGAAGAACCTTTTTCAACATAGGCAAGTCCATAGCTTAGCAAAGAGAAAATAACTATGCCACTCAGTATGATACGCCAACTCCAATAGCGGCCTTTCAGTCGCTTTACAAGCAAAAAACGAACTGGCCCAAGCACCAGCAAATAACAGAGGAGTAAAATGCCAAGCATACGCCAGGGAGGAGGAATAGTCGAAGGAAGTAGTGATTGCAGGAAACCACTCATCCTGTTAGCCAAAATAGGTTGTACCTGTTGCGTGGAATTCCCCAGACCAGCAGAAATGCTGGAGTGAGGAAGAAGCTGATCACCCAGACTACGCAATAGTAGGCTATCCCATAGATGACCGACGCCTGACCATCCAAGAATTGGTTCGAGTGTGGGGTCAAAGGCGAGGTAAATAATTGTACCCTGTTCCAGTTGTGTTTGTACGATTAAAGGTGCTGTTGGGGATGCAAGAATGATTTCACTTTTGCCGCCAATTCCATGCGTTTTTAACGTTGCAGCACTGATGGTAACAGGCGAATGTGTGAAAGCTGGCACTACTGATCCTCCTGAAGGCAAGAGCATTGTCCTTGCTGGAATTGTAGAGGCGCCATATACCTGGATGGGGACTAGTCCCGCAGGTAATGTATCAAGGGTGCGATGCCATTCAGGACCGCCAACAAGAATAAGTGACCCTCCCTGGTTCAACCAATTCTGCAATGCGTTCAATTGAATTGCGCTCAGATTAGTTGTCGTGAAATTATCCAGCACAATGATATTGAAATTCTTGAGTGCTGCTGCCATAGTGGGCATCGTGTTCGCGTTCAAAAACTCGAGTACGATTGATGCTCCTTGATTGGGGAGGGGCAATGCGCTTAAAGAAGTAAACCCTGAAGTTTGATCGGAAAGAACTCCAATAAATACATCTCCAGGAGTGAGTGGTATAAGAGGAGCTGTTTGAGATGCAATGGTGTGACCGCTGCTATCAAGCAACTTCACAGTCACATTTTGCACATCGAAATACAGTGGTAGATACATGGTCACATGCTTCTGTGCGTCATTAGCAAGAGATATTGGAACCTGATAGTTTGATGGAATACCCTGGATTCCACTCAACTGAAACTGTGGAGTAGGAGTCATCAGTGAAAGTACCCCGTTGAAATCAGGCCCATCGTTATGTAGTGTGATCTGTACAGGAACCCAATTGCCGTCGCGGTAGTGGGATTCAAATCCTGCTTTTACCTGAAAGGTGGGTCCACCTGCACGTTCGCGTGCCAGTACTTGTTTGTGGAAGGCAACGTTTATCAAAGCAATCATAAAGCAAATTGTGACCAAAGCTATGATACGTTTGTTTAATTGTTGCCACGATTGTCCGCTCGCCATACCTATTCTCTTTTAGTTGACAGCATTGTGCAGACTCAATGAAGGTCTACCAAAATAGAGTGCACCTTGAGAGGCATTCTGATTGATTACTTGTAACAACACACGTCCATCTGAACTAGTGTACGCTTTACTGTTTGTTGTTGTAAAGGAATTATTATTGAGTGTAATCGCATCCCAAGCTTTCGTATTCCAATTATATAGCCGTGCCGGTACCTGATTGATCCCAGCTTGTTGTGTAACAGCAGGTATGTTGATCGTCAAATTATTCACCTGCGAATTTACGGCGCCCGGTAAAGAGAATTCGAAAGTAATACTTCCCATGTTTATAGTATAAACACCTGGCGAGGTAGTTTGCACTTCATTGCCCTGCGCATTAATAACCTGTCCGTTTATAAGTCCCGGCGGAAGGCTCGATGATGGAGAGAGATCAACGTTAATGGGTACCTGAACAAAATCTTCGAAAGTGCCACCTGAATTAGTGCCATTCACTGTGACATTGTTAGTTGTATCTACCCGATTATTAGACCAGCCAATCAATGTTGCTTGCGCCCCAGTTAAAAGCAATGGATCATTAGCATCGATTGGATTCAGTTTAGGTGTTCCAAAAAGAGGAGCAATGATGGAATGTCTCCCAGCTATGGTGTAGGAACTACATGGGCCATCACAGGGGGTATAGTTCATACCTTCTCCGCTAAGAGCGGATAAGATTGCCAGGTGAAACTGGAAATCATTCTTCGGCTGTGAGCCATGTGCGAAAGGGAAATAAGGCACAGGTAAATGATTAGCTATTGTAATTTGGTCAGCAAGCGAAGCACCAGAACTCAGGTTCGAGCTATGTAATGTGATGTTCACCTGCTGGGTTTGCTGCGCAGGAAGGTTGCCAATGAAAGCAAAGCTATGATTCATCAGAATATATACATCGTTAAGATCTGTTCCCAAATTGTTGGTCACTGTTCCAGTGAGTGTGCCATTGTGAAGTGCCATGTGAGAGAGCAGGCCACCTTGAAGTTTTTGATCAGCCTCTGAAACAAAACGGTGAAAAGTCCATGCACTGCTATTCTGCAGCTTGATGTTGGTTTCATTTTGTCCCACGCTAATACCAATGTTTTCGGCTGTATTGGGTACACCAGTATCGCTTTGAGAAGAGGTATTTGTGATTGGCTGAGCGAGACTTTTCGCAGGCACATGAATCTGAGAATTCCCATTATCTGGAATGAATGAGCTGAAAAAATTTGTGACATGGGCTGTATCGTCACCTTGATTAAGCTGGATGATTGAGATGCTATTGATAACTGGTCTCTTTTGTACGTAAACAAAACCGTATGTGAGAAGACAGAAGACTACGATACTACTTATTATAATACGCCAATTCCAATCGGCTCGTTTCCGTCGATCTCCTTTTGATTTATTCAACACGAAGAAAAAGCGAATTGGTCCGAGAACAAGGATGTAACCGAGTAATAAGATGGCAAGAATCCAGGCTGGAAAAGGTGTCCCAGGCTGTAGAATTTGGAAGAATCCACCTCGCAAAATCGATTCCCCAGGTCCATCGGAATAGGTGGGAGCGTTAGCTGGAAAAAGAGATTGGTCACCCAGTATACGCAACAGTATACCTTTCCACAAAGTGATATTGCCAGCCCAGTTCAGAAGAGGCGCTCTTGCCGGATTGAAGGCTAGATAGCAGATGACTCCCTGCCCTTGATGTGCCTGCACAATGAGCGGATTGGATTCGGTGCCTAGAACAGTTTTAGAATTGGAGAATGACTCCTTCCTTGTATCACTACTCCCTGGCAGTTTTGCAGTACTGATCAATATAGATTGGCGTAACGTATCCGAAGTTGCTTTTTGGCCTGTCTCTGCAATGGTTGGACTGCCGGTAGGCAACAAATGGGTTCCTGCTGGCAGCACTCCTGTCCCATGCAAAACCACTGGTAACAGTTGAGGTGGAAGTATGCCAAGTGTACGCTGCCAATCTGAACCTCCGATTGCAACGAAGGCCCCTCCACGGTTGATCCATGTTTGTAAGGCTGTTAACTGGTCGTGGCTGAGAGTGCTTGTAGTAAAGTCATCAAGAACAATAACATCAAAGTTATCGAGAACTTCAGCCACATCAGGCATTGTGCTGGCATTCAAAGTTGCTAATTCCACAGATCTTCCAAGATCTGGCAATAAAACTTTGCTTAAGGGGCTAAACTCTGGGCTTTCTGCAGTGTGATCTGAGAGTATGCCTATGAGAAGAGAACCTGAGTGTAATATAAAAGGTGTAGCTGTTTGGGTGACGATGACTTTGCCTTTATTATTGCTTAAAGTAGCTACTATGCCTCGTGGTATCGCTGGCGTTTCGTAGAAAGGAATATTAAAATTGATCTGCTTTTGTGTGCCATGTGGTAAGTCGACGTTTGCCTGATATTTCCAGGGTAATGTACTACCAACTACTGCCTGCCTTGAAAAGCCCGCGTATGTTGTAACGGAAACTACTCCTGAGAAATTTGATCCTTCATTGTTCAGCGCAACCTGTACAGGAGTCCAGTAATTGACTCGGGAATCGTCTTCGAAGCCCACAGTGAGTTGGAGTGCGGGTAATCCCATAGGTGAATTTTTTGTGTGAGCTGATGCCTGGGCTGGAAAGAGCAATAGTGTGAGGGTTAGGCATAATGAAGTGAGGAGGATGATCATCCTTGCTATCGTCCACAGTGTATGATCCTCGCCCTGTTTTACTTGCCCTTTGAATTTAGCTAGTTGCATGCCTAATTTCATTCGTTAACGGATATGGTTATTCATGGAATGAATGTTATCAGTACGTTTGGCACGTAATGGTTAGTAAGTTTTAATCATATCATACTTTACATGTACGTTCTGAAGACGGTTACACTCACGAGGAGAAGAGGAGATTTTCTACTGGCATTACCGTGATAATGTGATATGGTGTACAGGCACATACATCCAGCACAAAATACACCTGAAGTGGATGCCTATTTTCGTGAGGAGCGGGATGCGTGTGAGATCTAAAATTGCCTGCAAGTGGTACCTACAGAGATCCCGGTTAGTTTTTAATGAAGCTTAAGGCAAATGTGTCCCCGGAGCGTCCCCTATGATGCTGGCTAACTGTTGGAACTCTGCATATATCAAATCTGTCGTTGGTTCGCTCCACATTTTATCGCTGAGCACTTGCATAGCAGGTTTGACCCTGGCATCTACATCAGCATCACTGACGACTTTTCCAAGCTTATCATTCCATTCAGCAAACATTGCACCTAGCAGATGTGGATCATTGGGGCTTAGATCAAGGTTTGGCTGGTAAAAGCTAAAGATATTTGGCTCCCATTGTTCGTAGAGCAGTTTGGTATCAAGAAAATCGTGGAAGTAACCGGCCTTTGGAACAATATAGAGAATATCGTCATTCGCGTTTATGACCTGGAATCCTTGCTGTACAGTATCTAAGGGATTTGCCCATCGATTGTCCCAGACGTCGGTGACAATGTCGTTGTTTACCGTGACGCTGCCTGTCACCCAGGAGAGAGTTCCCCACATTCTGACCGACTTGCCTTTATTTTTGAGGTAAGCATCATACGTGTTGATAAATTGCCTGTACTGGTTCGCATTACTTGTTGTGTATTCATCTGCACCAATATCTACTTGAGGACTATCGAACCATGGCAGAAACTCGTCCCAGATGGAATTCAGAAAGGTATAGGTTTTGGGGTTAGCCAGATCAAGAAGTTCTTTTGAATCTGTTTTGCTTGCAAGGTCTGGACGGTATTGTGTGAAAGCGAGATCATGAGCCGGGGAATCAATTTCTGGTGTGATGGTGACAGCGTATTGTTTAGCTATGGTCTGTAGTTCGCGCATATCCTGTTCAGTGTACGAGCCGTCTCTGGCTGCTAGCCCTTTGAAACGAGGGCTAGCAAGGCGGAACGCTGCGTATTTGTGCTTCCAGTCAGGACTTTTGCCACCATCGATCTCGTTATCATTCAAATGCAGGTGGAAGTTGTTCATTTTATACCATGCCATGAATTTCACGTAGTCTTCCAAGAATTTGAGGGAGAAAAACTTGCGCCCGACGTCAAGCATAAAGCCACGCTCTTGATAGCGCGGATAGTCTCTCGCGGTCCCCCTGACAATGTGTGTTTTTGCAGGATCTTGAATCAGGATTTGTAAGATGGTGCGCGTGCCGTAAAAAACACCTGAACTTGTGTTAGCGTTGATGACCACGGAGTCTCCCACCTTGAGGAGATATCCTTCTTTGCCAATGCTCATATCCGAATTCTTTAAAGTCAGGTAAAAGTCACCAATGGTAGGAGAGCTGGTAGTGACAACCGGGAGAGAAGAGCCGGTTACTGAAAATAAATCGCTTTGAAAAACATGTGCTGTATCTTGTAACTGAGTTGCAGATGCGGGGTCAACCGTAATTCGTGAGGCAGAATCGATCATGAACGAGCCGCTACTGCCCTGCCATTCACGCAAGCCAGGTATGACCTCTGGAGCCGCGTTAGCAAATAAAATTGTAGGAAACGTTATGTGCAAAGGGAAAAGAAATGTGAAGATCATGCCTATGCTTAGTAGCACAATCATGCTTACAATGATTGTTCTTTTTTTCAAGAAATGATCCTTTTTTGTTTCCCAGCCAGAAAAGTGATCTGGCCTATTAGGCTTTCGCTTCAATATTGGATACAGTATCGCGAACCTCTAGATTAGTCAACGTTGAATATAATACCTTCTCTCATAAACGATTACAATTGACACTACTCGATTATGACGGTTTTATTGTTTTGACACAGCTTGTATCCGTATTATACCTGAGAGTGTGCTTTTGTATAATATATGTAGTTTGATGCCAGATATAAGGAGGTAACTAAGATGACTGAACTTTTCGCAACAACTGGAGAAAATGTAGCGCATATCGTACAGCAAGGCGATATTTGGAATACAAATTTACTTCTTAAAGATAGTCGTGCCCAATGTCTCGCGCTTGATAATCGCCAGGCGGGTACACTGTATGTAGGTACTCACGGTAAGGGAGTTTGGAAGAGCAGCGATAATGGTGAGACCTGGCAGGATATGGGGTTACCGCAAGAAGATGTCTTCTCGATTGCTGTCGGCCCTATAGATGGCGCAGTTTATGCTGGTTGCGAGCCGAGTATGCTCTTCCGCAGCGAAGATGGGGGACAATCGTGGCAAGAATTGTCAGCGCTGCGTAGTATTCCATCAGCGCCGACGTGGAGTTTTCCGCCGCGTCCCTGGACCTCACATGTACGCTGGATTGCTCCCAATCCCCATGATGCTGCGCTGTTAATCGTTGGGATTGAGTTAGGTGGTCTGATGTATAGTAAGGATGGTGGGCAGAGCTGGTCGGATCATCGGCCAAATGCCCAACGCGATGTGCATGCACTTGCATGGCATCCAACAGTACAGGGCCGGGCATATGAAGCTGGTGGAGGTGGTACAGCATGGAGCAAGGATGGCGGGCAGACCTGGCAGCGCATCGATGCTGGTCGCGATCGAAATTACACCTGGGGTCTGGCTGTTGATCCTGACGATCCCGATTGTTGGTTTATTTCGGCCTGTCCAGGGCCTCGAGAGGCGCATAACCCTAGAGGGAACGCGCAAGCCTATATCTATCGCTGGCGTGGGAATGGCCCCTGGCAAGCGCTGAATGGAGGATTGCCTCAACCCCTCAGGAACTTTCCTTACGCTTTAGTGAGCGTACCTGGACATCTTTTTGCAGGCTTGAATGATGGTCGCATCTATGAAAGTCCTGATCTTGGCGATAGTTGGCAATCACTAACTCTGACTGGTGAATCTCTACCGAGTATCCTGGCGATGGCATATGTTGAGTGAAAGGCAGAGAGATCCTTCGCTTTGCTCAGGATGATGGGTGGGAGATGTAGCATTGAGGACAGACGCGAGATCCTTCGCTTTGCTCAGGATGACAGGTGGGAGATGTAGAACGAAGGGCATCTTGGATTTGGAGGCTATATTCTCCAATGAGGGCAGTTTGTTACCTGTCTACACTCAACATGTGAAGAAATGCCATGAGGGCAATCATGAATGTTGGTAAAAGATGAAGGAGTATTACTATGGTAGAACATGTTCAAAGGGGATTTGCAGAGGTCAATGGTACGCGTCTGTACTATGAAGTTGCGGGCGAAGGGCATCCCCTTGTACTGAATCACGGGGGGCTTGTAGATAACCACCTATGGGACGATCAATTTGACGAATTCGCTAAGCTTTTCAGAGTGATACGTTACGATATGCGTGGTTTTGGTGACTCTGGTATGATCAAGAGGGGCATGGAGTCATATTCGATGGAACATGACCTTTTTAGTCTGCTGCAATTCCTGGATATTCAGAAAACGTATGTCCTGGGTCTGTCAATGGGTGGTGCGCTCTCCATCGACTTCACGCTGCAATATCCTGAGATGGTGGATGCGCTGATTACGGTTGGAGCAGGCTTGAGCGGTTTTGAAGAGGATGATCCCGAAGAACTCAAGGCCCAGTTCGCAGAGATGGAAGAGGCTTTCAAGAGTGGCGATATCGCGCGTTCGGTCGAGATCTCGCTGCGGATTTGGACGGATGGGCCATTTCGTACGCCGCAGCAGGTTGATCCGCAAGTGCGCGAACGCGTCAGAGCTATGACGACACACAACTTCGAGCGAGGGGATGATGAAGAAGTACGGCCTCAACATATTGAACCACCTGCCGCAGGTCGCCTTGCAGAGATACATGTACCGACACTCATTATAGTGGGTGGCGAGGATGTAGAAATTATTCATTCGATTGCGGATAAGCTCGAAAAGGATATTGTGGGTGCGAAGAAAGTGGTGATTCCGGGTACTGCACATCATCTGAATATGGAGAAACCGCATGAGTTTAATCGCGTGGTGATTGATTTTTTGGAACAGGTTGGTAAATAAAGGAAATGGGTGTGAAGGACTCCCCAGCGGCTAACGTCGATCTGGTAAGGAATGCAAATGATTGTGATGCGCATATTCGCTATAGCTACCTTTTGGATTTGAGACGTGTGCTGTTCTTGCTGCGACTTTCTGCCATACTCTTCGAGTTGGGGGAGTGCATCATTATCACCAGATGCAATCCTCCGCTCAATCGCAGCTTTAGAAAAGTCACTGGCTCCTGAGTGTAACTCTGATGTTCAGGGTTATTCAATTCAAATAGTATTGCATAATAGTTCCAGACGATCAGACATTACTCGTGCAAGATCAGTCGGATAGGGTATACCATGTGCCTCGGCCAGTTGAGGAGCCAGTTCCTGGTAGAAGCGTACGATGGTAAGTGCAGCCTGGAGCATGGCATCTCTTTCCATCAGACAAATGCTTGACTTTAGAGGAGCTAACTGCTCGACTGGTACAGCTTGTTCTACCTTTTCATAACCTTCAGCCTTCGCTGAGAAATTCTGTTGTAGACGGGCCATGTTCACACATGTGAGACGCATTTCTTCTATAGCTCCGTAAGCTGACCAGAGCTGTCCACGCGCCATTGGTGTGATGAAGTGGTGTGACAGGTCATGCCAAAACCAGTTTATCATTCCTCGTAATGTCTCGATCTGTTCAGCCTGGGTGGGTTTATGCCATGAGAAAACTGTTCCAGCAAGGATACCTTTTTTGTCGAGCAATAGCTTGTAAGGTCCCACATGAATATGATTGAAGCGGCTCTCGTGTCCGAGTAAAAGTTCAACTTCAGTACCGTCAGAAAAGATGGAGAAAATAGTATCGGTGCTGTCTTCTTGATAGTCTTCCAGGAACACCGGTTCGCCCAGTAGTCGGATAAATGCCTCGCGATCAGCAAGAAAGTATTCGTATGTCTCATCAGTAATAATAATCCCAAAATCCAGGTCGGAGTAGGCATCATTCTTACCCCTGGCATAGGAGCCACCAATAAAAGCTGCCACCACCCGATCGTCGGCATTGCAAGCTGCTATAAAGCGGTTAGTAATTATCTGATGAAGAAGAGGTTGTTGTAGTTCTTGCTCATCCATGGAGTTGTTTCTCTCCTTCTTTTACATACTCCTGCTCGTGGATGATAGCTGCCCACCCATGCGTACGTGCTAGTCTCTCTATTGCAAGCTGGAAGACATCCGGGACCAGCAGGGCAAAATGCGCCGTAGGAGTGACAACAGTACGACTCCGATGCTCCATACCTCGCACCAGCAAGGCAGAGCCCTGGATGTCAACCAATGAAAGAAATGTATTTTGCTTTGCAAGGAGCTTAGCAGTAGCGGCCCCAATCCCACATGCTGCTCCTGTGATCAGCACACTTTTGCCTGTAAGGTTCCACATCCTTTTTCGCATGAAAATCTCCAATACGATTTTCTGGTTGTGCGTCTACTCAGGTCATATTCTAAAACCTGATTGCGATTCTCTCGATTCTCTTTTTTCTAGTCAGTAAAAGGTAACCAGTAGATGATGTTGCGCCTTAAGGCATGATACCACACTACGTGATCGGTTACTTCATAGTACATCCCTGTTGGTAACATTCAATTCTGGTATTAGTTGGCTCTCCCAGGAGAAGAACTGAACTGGCTGCAAAAACGTTCAATGCCGAGGCCACTAATGAGCAACCGTTCTTTGCTGTTACTGAGTAGTTGCTGAGTCCATGTCGTAAAACCACCATCAATCAGCTCAAACTCTGTCCCTGCCTCGTTTGTTGCATAGATATGGAAGCAGGCACCAACATAGTATCCACGACCGCTTTCCCGACTGGGGTCAAATTCGCAAATAACACGTGGGTGATTGACTTTCAGGGGTTTGAATACTTGAGAGTCTAGTGTCTGCTCTCGCAGGCCTTTTTCGAGATCAGTGAGAGTAACGCGCAATTGATGAGCCTGGTAACCAAGTTCGGAGGTTCTGCGTAGTAATCGTATGTAAAAGGAGATCTGTTCGACCAGGCTTTTCGTTTCGAACTGAAAAGATCCTTCATCACGTCCCGCTGCACAGAGTCCGAGAAGACGAAAGTGAGTGAGCACACCGGGAGCATTCTGGTATGCCTGACTGCGTACTACACGATGTGACGCGCAAAGTCTCACCCGTTCCCGATTGTGTGGGTCGAGACGTAGAAGGAGGCGTCGGCGTGAGGCGCATTCGAGCGCCAGAACATTCGTAGCATCAGCCACGACCTCATTGTTGCGGATCGTCGTCAAGACATTGTTCTGATCCACAGTTGCTACAGCAGTGTTGGTGCCCAGAGGGCAAACAGGTGATAATTCGATCGCAGTGTATTGATCCGGGAGCAGTGACCATATGAGGCGCTCAAAATTCGTCGTCAATCCTGGAGCAAGGTCTGATGGCCGCACAAAGCGATCTCGCTCATACCTCTCAAGCAATTGGCTGGGTTTCACAGCAAGCGTACGACGTCGATATACCTCTAGCAGGAGCGATTTCAGATCAGTCGGACTGAGGCGTTCAACAAGTACGTCGGCGAGTTCCGGAATACCCGCTTCTCGCTGGATTCGCTCGAGAATAGGGTCACTCATCATGGCCATCCTTTCTACACTGCACGACCAGAACGGCAGGGACCTCCACACGTACCGGCCACTTTAAGCTCAGCAAGGATAGTGAATCCGTGAAGCCGTCCAATGGTGCAGGCTCGCTCTTTTGTTTCTCTCTTACTTTAGAAAGACGTAAGCAGGTCGGCAAAGGTTGGCAGCCTGAGCAGACGTCTTTCTTCTACGTACTGGACTTCCTCGTGTTCAAAGTGCCAGGTATGCGGGTGAGGAATGTAGACTGCGTTGAGTCCAGCAGCGAGCGCAGGATTGATATCAGAGCGAGGTGAATTGCCTATCATCCAGGAACGCTGTGGATCAATTTGCAACTCGCGTACGATACGATGGTAAGTAGAAACATCCTTTTCTGCCACGATGACCACCTGCTTGAAGTAATCCTCAATCCCTGATCGCTCAACTTTGAGTTTCTGTTCTTCGCTATCGCCTTTCGTGAGCAGGTACAGGTCGTGTCGAGGAGATAGATAGGCCAATGTCTCCCGAACTCCCTCAAGAAGCTGGATAGGATGGGTGCGAATCTGTTCACCAAGTTGGCGAACCCGCTCGATATCCTGCTCTTGCAAATCTTTTTCTGCAAGGCGACGATAGGTTTCGACAAGGCTCTTCGTGAAATTAACCGATCCATATCCCATCAGACGCTCAACCTCATCCAGAACTGCCCGAACCTCCTCACGAGAGAGTCGTGAATGGTCGAGGAATGTCACGAAAGCGTGAATAGCTTGCTCGAAATAAATATTGTTCTCCCAGAGGGTATCATCGGCATCCATAATGAGGTAGAAACGCATTTGCTAGTTGATCCTTTGTGATTGTTATTTTCATCGTGAATTACAAGTCAGGCTAAAGCAGGGCTGTGTACCTGGGATCAGTCACTTTTGTTCATCAATACTTTTTGAAGTCTCTTACTGATATCCATTTATAGAGTTTAGTATAACACGCGACCTATATATGATGAAGTTTGATGTGGTCGGTAAGGGAATACAAGCATTGCAAGAAGTGGTTCTAGCAAGATAGTTGGGTTGTTGCCTTTCACATTTTACTGTAAGCTATAGTTG
>WNFW01000894.1_pt1 | contig 19737 bp, 14 predicted proteins | sample 5400131 | NCBI WGS metagenome assembly WNFW01 (sample SAMN13153362, study PRJNA577476) | soil metagenome | isolation source: 20 cm soil or saprolite under grassland replicate 1 | place: USA:California | collected 2016-06-15 | reverse complement strand
GTCGCTGAAATTCTCGCTGGGCGTGCGCAACATCAAGGCGCAGGCCATTGTCCGCGGAGCGCGGCCTCAGGCGATGGCTTTCGAATTCGTGGACATGGATCTGGATGAACGTTACCGCTTGCGGAAATTATTGCTGGAGTTGGGTGGGCTGCCGATGGTTGCGCAAGTCACCAATCGCACGCGGCGCCGCGGGCGCGTGGCGATCTCGAAGAGCTAGAAATCCTCCTTCCTACCTGTCCCCTCCCTCCGGTCACCCGTCCGTTTGGTCAGGGCCTGGCCGCCCTAATGGTGGCTTGACCTCCCGGACACATGGGACTCCTGTACCATTGCGGCGGACAGCGTCTGACCCTACGGTACTAGTGAGGAAGTTCTATTGAGGTCCCACGCGGCGAAGGATGAAAACAGACCCCAAAAAAGCGGCCGGACGCGCTTTCGTAAGAAGTCTCAACATACTCTTGAAGTTTGCCCGACTGTACGGGTACGAGCATGTCCGGACCATCGAACAGCTCCAGACCGCCTGGCAGGAGCTGCGCACCGCCATCCCCATGGGGACAGACTCGGGGCTATTGCTCGGAGCGACAAATTCCCAGCTCTTGCTCGATGGTGTGCCCCTGGAAGGCTCACCCGCTGAGAAGCAATTTGCGCAGTTGCTTTCGGCGGCGGGTCTGGCCAGCGTACAGTTTTTCGCTTCGGTCACGGAAGAAGAGATTGGCCGATTCGTGCACGCTTTTCCCACCGGCAAAGCCAAACCCGCCGAGCTTGCCCTGCAATTGAAAGCCGCTCTCGCGGGCGCACAGGGAATCCACATCAATGAGATTTACTTCGTGGCCACCGATGCGCGGCTGAAAGACGCGAGCATGGCCGCGCAGATTGCCGCCGCGTCGCTTGGCGGCGACCAAGAAGAATTCAGACAGTGGTTGAACGACCCCCAGAAGCTGCTCGAATTGATAGCCGCGGCGCAGGGTTCGAAAAGCGGCGGAGTTTCTGGACCGGGCCCCGGGGGACCAAGGCCCGCCGGAGGAGCTGCGGAGGCGGGAGATTCCGGTGCGGCCGGACTCGCAGGTGGTGGGTCAGGTTATGGAGGAGGAGCGGCCGACGGTGGGACAAGCACTGGGACTGGGCCGGGTACAGGTTTTTGGACTGCAGGCGGTAGCGGTGTGGGTCCCGTTTCTGGGACGGCGTCCGGTGCCGGAGTTGGCTGTTTTGGAGCGATCGGTAGTGGGCTAGGTGCCGGGCTCGGTGCCGGGCTCGGTGCGGGAAAAGGAAGCGGGAGCGGCGGGCACGGGGAGCCGAGCGAAGATGAGATCTTCGGAATTCTCAGCGCCCTCACGAGTTTTGGGCACGTCGGCACGGGGCAGGGTGGTGTGGCTGCGGCGGGTGTGTTCCAGGAGCAGATGTCGCAATTGCCGGGCCGCGCGCAAGACATGTTGAAGCAAGCGCTCGCTAGCCTGGCGGCGCAAGCGCCGAACGCCAAGCCGGACGAGTCAGTGATCGTGCAGCTCGCCGAACACCTGGCGATCCGTTTCGCGCTGGAGCGGTTCGAACGCGGCGAAGTCAAAGTCAACGCCGTGCGCCAGATGCTCGACCGCATGAACCAAGAAATCGAGAATCTGCGAAAGATTCTCGGCGCTCATGAAGACAAGATGAGCGAAGCCGGGATGCTCGTGCAATCGCACCGCGAGATCCTCGACCGGCAGTTCTGGGCGGCGGTGCCGGAAAGCGGCAAGCGCGCCGTTCTCCTATCCGGAGAGGCTTGGTGTATTCCGCCGCGCAACGTGCAGTCCTATGTGGGCGGACTGATCGAGCAAGGCAACATCGCCGAGGCCATCAGCATTCTTCAGAATTATGCGGCTTGCGCGGACAGCGAAGAGGCCGAGGCGCGGAAAAAAACCGCGGTGGGACTCTCCGAGATGGCCGAACTGTATGCCAAGGCCGATCCGAGGCTGCTCAGCGAAGCCCTGCGGCACCTGGGTTTGCAGCTGAGCGTGGAGCAGGACTCGGAACTGCAAGGGTTGGTGAGCGCGGCCTTCGTACGTTTGAGCCAGGAAGCGGCCACCAGCCGCTTTTTCCCGGCGATGGAGCAAGCACTCGATCTCGTCGCCGGCGTCGAGTCGCAACGGCCGGGAATTGCGCGCAGTCTGCGATCAAAAATGGGAATCGAGGAGCGCGTGCCGGAGTTTGTCGAGGAGGCGCTGAAGGCGCGCCAGGTGGCTGCGGGGCTGACCAATGTCCTTAAACTGCTGCCGCAAACGACCATGGAACAGCTCTCGGCGCGTTTCAATCGTTGCAGTCTGCGTGAGGACTCCGAACATGTGGCGAATTTGGCGGGCGATCTGGGCGAAGAGGCCGTTCAGTATCTCCGGAGCACGGTGCGCGGCGGGCCGGTGGCCGAGGCCGTGGAGATGGCCGGGCTGCTAAGCAGGCTCGATCCGGAATCGGTCATGGTATATCTGCCGGGCCGGATGAAAGATTTTCCGCGGACATCGCAAGACCGCATCGTGCGGCAGATTTCCTCCAGTGGAGCGGCCAGAAGGTGCCACATCCTGCTCGAGTTGATCGATCACGTGGATCCGCTGGTGACGCCGCTGGTGATCGACGAGATCGGCGTCACTTCGGATCGCGAGGCGCTCGGCAAACTGCTGACCCTCGCTGACGGCGACTTGCCGCCCGGTGGCGGACCGTATCTGCGCGTCAAAGCCATCGAAGCACTGGGGAGAATTCAGGCGCCCGAATCGGCGAGCACCTTAAAGCGCCTCCTTGAGGCGAAGAAAGTGTTTGGCTGGGTGCAGCCGCAGGAACTGCGCATCGCTGCGCTGCAGGCGCTCGAAAAACTCGATCCGGACTGGGTTCGCGACTATCTGCCCAAGAGCGGAATTGAAAAGGAAGACCTCACGCTCGCACCGCTAGCGATTCCAGTCACGTCGAGATTTGTGCGGCAGCGCCGGCACACACGCGTGCGACTGCGGAAGACGGTCAGGGCGGTGTGCACGAACCTCAAAGAAAGTTGTTCCATGGAGATCAAAACCGCCAGCCTGACGGGAGGCGTTGCGACCCTCAGCCGGCACCTGACCCCCGGGACGCAGGTACAATTGAGGCTCCAGATCGGCATGAGGAACTTGCAGGCTACGGCCCTCATGCGCGATTCCCGCGCGCAGGACATGGCCTTCGAGATCGTAGACATGAACCTCGACGAGCGCAGCAAGTACCGGCGCATGCTGGCCGGAAACCTCTACAACAGTTCTAGCAATCAGGGCGCCGCCGAAAGCGACGGCGTTCCGGTGCCCGCTGGCGTCGCTGGTTCCAAGTAAAGCCCCATTCCGCCGCACAGAGCGCGCTGTCCCTGTTCGGCGAGAGCCCGCGCCGGGTTTCTTGGCGCTGGCACACCCAACCAGTTAGAATTAAGATGTTTGCACTCGCGGCATCGTGCTACCCCGTGCAAGCGAGCACGCAGAGAACCGTCAGGAGACGGCGACACGCCTCATGGATCTAGCCAAGTTCATCGACAAGCTTGTCGCTCGGTTTATCGGCACCAAGCACGAGCGCGACATCAAGAAATTGCGGCCCATCATCGCGGCCATCAACGGGCAAGAAGCCGAGGTGCAGTCGCTCAACGATGAAGGCCTTAAGACGCGTTTTGCGGAGCTCCGCACCCAGGTGCAGGAGCAGTTAAAAGATGCCGATCCCGCGGAGCCTGCCTACAAGGAGCAATTGCAGAAGGCGCTGGAGCAGGCGATTGTGCCGGCATTCGCCTTGGTCCGCGAAGCCGGCCGCCGCTTCCTGAACATGCGGCATTTCGACGTGCAGCTCATCGGCGGCATCGTCCTGCACGAAGGCAAAATCTCGGAAATGAAGACGGGCGAAGGCAAGACGCTCGTCGCTACGCTGCCTGCCGTTCTGAATGCGCTGGCGGGGCGCGGCGTTCACATCGTTACCGTGAACGATTACCTGGCACGCCGCGACGCGGAATGGATGAGTCCACTCTACCGCGCGCTGGGATTGAGCGTTGGTGTGATCGTGCACGATCTCGATGACGACCAGCGCCGCGCGGCCTACGGCGCGGACATCACCTACGGCACCAACAACGAATTCGGCTTCGACTACCTTCGCGACAATATGAAGTACGACCTCGCGCAATGCGTGCAGCGCGGGCACCAGTTCGCCATCGTCGACGAAGTCGATTCCATCCTAATCGATGAGGCGCGCACCCCGCTGATCATTTCCGGGCCGTCGGAAGAGTCCACCGACAAGTACGCCAAGATCGACAAGATCATCCCCAAGTTGATTCAGGACATCGACTACACGCTCGACGAAAAGCACCGCACCGCGACGCTCACCGAAGAAGGGTTTGCCAAGTGCGAACGCCTTCTCTCCCTCACCAACATGTCCGATCCGGCGAACATCGATATCATGCACCACGTCTACCAGGCGCTGCGGGCCCACACGCTTTATAAGCACGACGTGGATTACGTCGTAAAAGACGGTGAAGTCATCATCGTCGATGAATTCACGGGCCGCCAGATGCCCGGCCGCCGCTGGTCCGACGGTTTGCACCAGGCCGTGGAAGCCAAGGAAGGCGTGAAGATCGAGCGCGAAAACCAGACGCTCGCGACGATCACTTTTCAAAATTATTTCCGCATGTACAAGAAACTCTCGGGCATGACCGGTACGGCGGAAACGGAAGCGGCGGAGTTCGGCAAGATTTATAATCTGGACGTCACGGTCATCCCGACGAACCGCCATTTGATCCGCATTGAATCTCCGGACGTGGTTTACCGCACGGAAAAAGAAAAGTTTGAAGCCGTGGTGAACGGCATCATGCAGGAAGACAACTCGCTCGCCAACGGCATCCGCCAATATCACGAACGCGGCCAGCCCGTGCTGGTGGGCACGATTTCCATCGAAAAGTCCGAGGCCATCGCGGAATTGCTGAAAAAAGGCGGCGTCCCGCACCAGGTGCTGAACGCCAAGCAGCACGAGCGCGAATCGCGCGTCGTCGCACAGGCCGGGCGCAAAGGCGCGGTCACCGTCGCGACCAACATGGCCGGCCGCGGCACGGACATTCTTCTCGGCGGCAACCCCGAGCAAATGACGCGCGACCATTTTCTGAAAAATAAGCTGGCCATGCCCTATGCGGCGGCTCCAGCGGTCATCGGCGCAGATCCCGCGGGCGGCAACGGCGCACAGCCTGCGGTTCCCATGGTGCTCTTCCAGCACGAAGGCAAGATTTTTCAAGTGCCAGCCGACCAGTGGAAGCCGGTCTACGAGCAGTTCGCCGGGCAGTGCAAAGCCGAACACGACGAAGTCGTCGCGCTAGGCGGACTGCACATCCTTGGCACGGAACGCCATGAGGCGCGGCGCATCGATAACCAGTTGCGTGGCCGCGCGGGACGCCAAGGTGATCCCGGCTCTTCGCGTTTTTTCCTTTCACTCGAGGACGACCTGATGCGCATCTTCGGTGGCGAGCGCGTGAAGGCGCTGATGTTCCGCCTGGGCATGACCGAGGGCGTGCCCATCGAATCCGGATTGATCTCGCGGCGCATCGAGAACGCGCAAAAAACCGTCGAAGCGCAAAACTTCGACGCGCGCAAACACTTGCTCGAATACGACGACGTGATGAACAAGCAGCGCGAAACGATTTACGCGATTCGCCGCTCCGCGCTGGAAGGAAAAGACCAGCGCGATTACGTTCTGGGCATCGCCGAAGACGTCGTGCGCGAACTCGCCGATACGTTCTGCCCGCGCGAGCAGCATCCCGATCAATGGAACACCACGCAGTTCCTCGCGGAGAGCAACGCGCAGTTCGGTATTGACATGAAGGCTGCGGGGGCCGATCCCGGCGCCCTGAGCCACGACCAGCTTGCCGACGCCGCGGCCGAAGCCGTCACCAAGCGCTACGGGGAAAAAGAAAAGCAGTTCGGCGCGGACCTGATGCGCTGGCTGGAGCGCCGCATTATCCTCGACGTGGTCGATTCGCAGTGGAAGGACCACCTGCTCTCGCTGGACCACTTGAAAGAGGGCATCGGCCTGCGCGGCTACGCGCAAAAAGATCCCATCGTGGAGTTCAAAAAAGAGGCCTTCACGCTCTTCGAAGACATGATGGCGCGCATCGACAACGAAACGATCCGCTATCTCTTCCACATTCAGATGCAGCAGGGCGAGCAACCGCCTCCGCCACCTTCGTCTCCGCCGCGGCCAACGCGCCCGCGCGCTGATGCCGTTGCCGCCAGCGCCGCAGCGCGGGCCGGCGAGCCGCAGCATTTGCCCGCCGTGGCGCGGGAAATCGAACGCCGCCAGCAGCGCCAGCAAAAAGATTTGCAGTATCAGACGGGGCCGGCGCAGGCTGAAGCGCCGAAGCCCGTGAAGGTTGGCGCAAAAGTGGGCCGCAACGATCCTTGCCCCTGCGGCTCAGGAAAAAAATACAAGAAATGCCACGGCGCAAACGCATGATGTATCTGAGAAGAGGAAACTAAATGCCTCCAGCACCACAGCAAATGCCCGAACGCCAGCCGATTCCCGGCGTAAAGAACCTCGTCGCCGTTGCCAGCGGCAAAGGCGGCGTCGGCAAGACCACGGTCGCGGTGAATCTCGCACTGGCTTTGTCGAAGCTTGGCCACAAAGTTGGTCTGCTGGACGCCGACGTTTACGGGCCGAACGTGCCGATTATGCTGGGCGCGACGCAGCAGCCGGAGGCCACGAGCGACAAGCACATTATTCCCGTGCAATCGCAAGGGCTGAAGATGATTTCCATGGGCCTGCTGAACCCCGGCGATAAGCCCATGATCTGGCGCGGGCCGATGTTGCACAGCGTGATTACTCAATTCCTACGCAGCGTGGAATGGGGCGAGCTGGATTACTTGATCATCGATCTTCCGCCGGGGACGGGCGACGTGCAGTTGACGCTGATCCAGACGGTTGCCGTCACCGGTGCTGTGCTGGTGACCACGCCATCGACCGTGGCGCTGGCCGATGTGCGCAAAGCTATCGAAATGTTTCGCCAGGTGAATGTGGAAGTGCTCGGCGTGGTCGAGAACATGAGCACGTTTGCCTGCCCGCACTGCGGCAAGTCGTTGGACATCTTTGGCCACGGTGAAGGGGCGAAAACCGCGCTGGCTTACGGCGTGCCCGTACTTGGCGAAATTGAAATCGATCCGCGCATTCGCATCGGTGGGGACACCGGCAAGCCGGTGGTGGCGCTCGGCGAAGACGCAGCAGGTGCGAAGAGTCTGTACAACGTTGCGCGCGCCGTCGTCGCGCGCCTGGCGGAAGTGGCTGGCACCACTGGCGGCCCCGCGGTTCAGATCGATTGAAGCTTCACGCTTCTTTTCCTTTGCCGGGATTCTGCAGCGCTTCGATCTTGGCGAGTAGACAGTTCCGACACAGGCATCCCTCCGCATCGGCCGGCATCGGGACGTGCGGCAATTCCGCGCACCAGCAGCCGCTTTCCTGCTTGCAAGTCATCGCGGCTCCGCACTGTGCGCAACGGGTTTCCATAGAGCGATGATGGCCCAGTTGCGCCGCGCCGTCCAGATCGACAAGCCGACTCCCCGATCTTTCCCGTTAACTTTTTTAACTTTTTCTTGACCGCCTCAGCCTTTTCAAATATGATGCGTTTTGGAAACGATTGTTTTTGGAGTGCGGCAACCGTGTTGCCGCATTTTCTTTTTGCGGTCTAGCCAGGGCGGATTCATGGCAAAATCTCTCGAAAATGCCCCTACGCAGGTCATTTAGAATCAACACTTGCAGGAGGCCTCGTAAGTGTTGATTCTAAATAACTGATAGAAAAGCTAAATTCTTTAGAGGCAACACTCACAAGAAACCGGGGGGAGGTGGTGGTTATGGTTAACTACATTTCAGCCCGTTCCAACTCACCCTCGAGCCGATAACGATGACCCGCGAACCCGATATCCGGCCGTATCGCGGCAAGCGTCCTCAAATCGCGGCATCAGCCTATATCGACCCCGCCGCCGTCATCATCGGCGACGTGGTGATTGGTGAGGATTCGAGCGTTTGGCCGTGCTCGGTGATTCGTGGCGACGTGCACTACATTCGCATCGGTGCGCGCACCAACATTCAGGACGGCTCGGTGCTGCACGTCATGCGCGACGAGTGGCCGCTGATTCTCGGCGATGACGTCACCGTCGGCCATTCGGTGACGCTGCATGGTTGCACCATCGAGTCGCGCTGCCTTATCGGTATGGGCGCGGTCATTTTGAACGGCGTGACGATTGGCGCGGGGAGCATTGTCGCGGCGGGGACACTGATCACCGAGCGGACCGCGATTCCTGCGGGCAGCTTGGTGATGGGCTCGCCGGGCAGAGTGCAGCGCATGTTGACGGGGATCGATCAGCAGTCGATTGACGCTTACGCGCAGCGCTACGTCGGCTATAAAAATATCTATCGCGAGGAACCCACCGAGTGAGCGAAGGCGCAGCCAAAAAAGAAGAGAAGCCGAGCAAGTTCCAAGCCATTCGTGGCACGCGCGACCTGCTGCCGCCGGAGACAGCACTTTGGAACCGTGTCGAACAGACGGCCCACGAAATCTTCGCCACTTTCGGCTTTGGCGAAATCCGTATCCCAATTTTTGAACAGACAGATCTGTTCGCTCGTTCCATTGGCCTTGACACCGATGTTGTCTCGAAAGAAATGTACACGTTTGAAGATCGCGATGAGACGTCAGTCAGCCTGAGGCCTGAAGCGACGGCGAGCGTATGCCGGGCCTACATCGAACACGGGATGCAGCAGCTGCCGCAACCGGTGAAACTGTACTACATGGGGCCGATGTTCCGGCGCGAGCGGCCGCAGAAGGGGCGCTACCGGCAGTTTTACCAGATCGGTGCGGAGGTGCTGGGCGGCAGCGACGCGCCGGCCATCGACGCTGAAGTGATCGAGATGGTCATGACGTTTTTCGACCGGCTGGAATTGCAGGGCGTGCAGCTCGATATCAATTCAATCGGGTGCCGCGAATGCCGCCCGAAATACGTCGAGCTGCTGCGCGCAGAACTCCTAAGAGTGAAGGACAAGCTCGGGCCGGACAGCCAGCGCCGCACTGAAACAAATCCGCTGCGCGTACTCGATTCCAAACTCGAAAGCGAGCAAGGCATCATCGCCACGCTGCCACACATCGCCGATCACCTCTGCGAAACCTGCGCTGCGCACTACTCGGCGGTAAAGCACCAGCTCGAAATGCGCGGCGTCTTTTTCCGCAAGAATTGGCGGCTCGTGCGCGGGCTGGACTATTACATGCGGACGACGTTCGAAATCACGGCGCAGGGACTCGGTTCGCAAAATGCCGTCTGCGGCGGCGGGCGCTACGACGGACTGGTAGAATTGCTTGGCGGGCCGCCAACAAAGGGCATCGGCTTTGCCATCGGCGAAGACCGCTTGATCTTGTCGCTGCAGGAAAGCGGGAAAGCGCCTGCCCAGCGGGGCCGCGACGTGTACATCGCCTGGATGGGTGAACGAGCTCACGCGACCGCCATCCGCGCTGCGAAAGATCTGCGCAAGGCGGGCTTCAGTGTGGAGCTACCTCCAGTCGAGCAAAAGTTCGGTAAGGCTCTCGGCCAGGCGGATAAACTCGGCGCGAAGCACGCGCTGATTCTCGGCGATAATGAAGTATCCGAAGGCTTGTGGACGCTGAAGACGCTGGCGGACGGCTCGCAGCAAAAACTGACTGAGCCACAATTGTTGGATTTTCTGCGGAAGTTGTAGTGGCGGGTCTTTAGACCCGAGCTTTTGTGGCACAGGCTTCGGGCTGTGCAGAATACCTGAACTTGGCACTAGGAAAGGAAAGAGCACAGACTAAAGTCTGTGCCACCTGAAGAGGGCGACGTGCTGGATTTTCTGGGAAACTTGAAGCGCACACACTACTGCGGCGAACTGCGCGCCAAAGACGAAGGGCGCGACGCTATTGTGATGGGCTGGGTCGCACGCCGCCGCGACCTCGGCAACTTGCTCTTTCTCGATGTGCGCGACCGCACCGGCATCGTGCAGGTGGTCTTTAACAAAGAGACGCAGCCGGCGGCGCATGCCAAAGCCGAGCAGGCGCGCAGCGAATTCGTCGTCGCCGTGGAAGGCAAGGTCCTCAAGCGCCAGAAAGCCAATCCGGAATTGGCCACCGGGGAAGTCGAGCTTGTGGCGGCGAAGCTGCATATTCTAAACAACGCCAAGACGCCGCCCTTCCCGATCGAAGACGAAATCAACGCAGCGGAAGAGACGCGCCTGCGCTTCCGCTATCTCGACCTGCGCCGGCCGAAGCCGCACCAGAACCTCGCGCTGCGCCACAAGATCATCTTAGAAATTCGCAAGGTGATGGACGAAATGGGTTTCCTCGAAGTGGAAACGCCCATGCTCACGCGCTCGACACCGGAAGGCGCGCGCGACTATCTTGTCCCCAGCCGCGTGCATCACGGACAGTTTTACGCGCTGCCGCAATCCCCGCAAATCTTTAAGCAGATTCTGATGATCGGTGGCCTCGACCGCTACTTCCAGATCGTCAAGTGCTTCCGCGACGAAGATTTGCGCGCCGACCGCCAGCCGGAATTCACGCAGCTCGATATCGAGATGTCTTTTCCGCGGCAGGAAGACATTTTTCAGGTGATCGAAAAAGTGATGGTGCGCGCCTGTGCCGTCGCGGGGATCAAGGGGGAAGCCCCGTTTCCGCACATGCTCTATAAGGATGCCATTCGAAAGTACGGAAGCGACAAGCCGGACCTGCGCTTTGGCATGGAGCTGCACGAAGTCACGAATTGTTTTCCGGTAGAGGCAAAAGAAAAGCTGCAGATCGAAGGTAATGTTTTCGCGTTTGCTGCCCCCGGAGCAGCAGGCTATTCCCGCAAGCAGCTCGACGAATTGACCGAGAAGGCCAAGTCGCTCCACGCGCGCGGCGCATACTTTGCAAAAGTGACAGCGCAAGGTTTGACCTCGACGGTCGAGAAATTGATCGGCGCGGAAAATGTGAAAAAGCTCGCGGAAGCGTGCGGCGCGAAGCCCGGTGACATGGTGGTTGCCGTTTCTGCTAAAGAACAGATGAAGGGCACGGAAGCGTCCGCGCTCATCGCCGGACAATTGCGGCTGCAACTCGGCGAAGCGCTCGGCGTGATCGACAAATCCCAATGGAAATTCCTGTGGCTCATCGGCTTTCCGCTATTCGAATGGAGCGCATCGGACAAAACGTGGGTGAGCGCGCAGCACCCCTTCACCGGCATCGTCGACGAAGACCTCCAAAAACTCGAATCCGCGCCCTGGGAAGTGCGTTCCAAGGGCTACGACCTCGTGCTGAATGGCAACGAGCTCGGCTCCGGCAGCATTCGCATCCACCGCCAGGACATTCAAGAACGTCTATTCAAAGCGCTCGGCCTGTCCGAAGAACAGTTGCGAAGCCGCTTCGGTTTTTTCCTCGATGCCTTGACCTATGGCACGCCGCCGCATGGTGGCATCGCGCTCGGCATCGACCGCGTGGTCATGCTCCTCGCCGGCGAAAAGTCCATTCGCGAAGTGATCGCCTTTGCAAAAACCACTGCCGCTCAGGACTTGATGGCGGATTCGCCGTCGCCCGTCGACAAAGAGCAGCTCGATCAACTCGGGATCGCGATCAAGGAAAAATGAGCCGGATACGCATATTGCCGGAAGCGGTGGCCAACAAAATCGCGGCGGGCGAAGTTGTCGAGCGGCCGGCGTCGGTGGTGAAAGAGTTGCTTGAGAACGCCATCGACGCGGGCGCGAAGACGATTCGCGTCGAAGTGGAAGTCGGCGGCAAGCGCATGATTCGCGTGACCGACGACGGTCACGGGATGACGCACGACGACGCGCTGCTAGCCTTCGAACGCCATGCCACGAGCAAGCTGCGCTCGGCGGACGATCTGCTCTCGATTGCCACCCTGGGCTTTCGCGGGGAAGCGTTGCCGACGATCGCGGCGGTGTCGCGACTGCTGCTTGAAACGCGCGACGAAGCGGAAGCTGAAGGCACGCGCATCGAATTCGCGGGGGGCAAACTGGTTAACGTAAAGCCGGCGGGGTTGCCCGCGGGAACGACGATCAGCGTCACTGATATTTTCTACTGCGTCCCCGCACGCAGAAAATTCCTGAAGTCGGACACCACGGAGCTGGGCCACATCGCTTCGCTGGTCACGCACTACGCGCTGGCCAATCCCGGCAAACAATTTATTCTCGCAACTCCGACGCAGGAAATCATTAACTGTCCGCCTGCGGAAAAGCTGGCCGACCGCGTGTATCAGCTCTTCGGACGGCAAGCGCTGGAAGAGCTGATCGAAATTCCAGCGGTTTCTGCTCCTTTCCGCGCGGCCATCACTGAGCCGGCACTCGAGCTGGAAGAAGAAAAATCATCACTGACAGTAAGTGGATTTACGTCGCGTCCTGACATACAGCGGACGAATCGCAATGGAATCTACATTTTCGTAAACCGGCGCCTGGTGCGCGACCGGCTGATTCTGCACGCCATTCACGAAGCGTATCGCAACATTCTGCCGCCGGCGGTTTTCCCCGCGACCCTGCTTTTTCTGGAGATGCCCTACGACGAAGTCGACGTCAACGTGCATCCTGCGAAAATCGAGGTGCGCTTCCGGCGCTCGCAATTTGTCCACGATTTCGCGCGCGATGCGATTCGCCAGGCATTGATGGGCGCGCGTCCCATCGCGAGTTTTGCCGCCGCCGCGGCCACGGGACCGCAAACGGCAGGCTTCGGGAACGGTCCGTTTTCCGGCGGAATCACGCCCGCACCGGTGGAGTCGGGCGTGCCGCGCGCCATAATTCCGCCGACGGAAGAAATCGGCGTGGGTTCCGGCCTCGGCTCGGATGGCGGATTCGATCTCACGGTCGCGCCGATGCAGCCAGTTGAGCAACGGATTCCATTCACTTCCGGAACTGCATTTGGCGCCGGTGGCACAGCGGCGCGGATTTCCGCCGCCGGGAATTGGGCTGCAAATCTTGCCGCCCCGAGCGCGGACGCTCCCGCGAGCCTCCCGCGCCCCGAACAGATCGCCGATCTCAAACCGCTGGGGCAAGTCAGCGCGAGTTTCATCGTCGCGGTGAACGGCGAAGGACTGTGGATTGTGGATCAGCACGTGGCGCACGAGCGCGTGCTTTTCGAACAGCACCTGGAAGCACGCCGCGCCGGAAAAGTGGAAGCGCAGCGCATGCTCATGCCGCTGGTCATCGAATTGTCGCCGCGGCAGATCGTCACGTTTGAAAAGATCGCGGAAGAATTGGCCGCGAACGGCTTCGAAGTCGAGCCCATGGGTCCGAAGAGCGTGGCGATCCAGGCTGTGCCCGCGGGAGTCGGCGCACCGGACGCGGAAAAACTACTCACCGAAATTCTCGACGGTATCGAGCGAGAGAACGCGGCGATTTCGATTGAAACATTGCAGGCGAAAATCGCGGCGTCCACCGCCTGCCACGCGGCGATCAAGGTGAACATGCCGCTGGAGCAATCGAAAATGGAATGGCTGCTGGAGGCGCTGGCGAAAACCGATTGCCCGATGAGCTGTCCGCACGGACGCCCAGTGGTGCTGCGCTATTCCATGAAGGAAATTGAGAAGGCGTTCCATCGCATTTGAACCGCGTCGTTGCCGGCTAATGGCGGGGAAAGAGCGGGCGCGGCGAAGAGAAGCAAGAGTTTTTATTTTCCCTTTTTTTACTGAATTCTGAGAACTGCCAACTGAGGACTCGAGAATGAGTGATTCCCAAAAAACGGCGGTGATTTTCGGCTTGGCGAACAAGCGCAGCATTGCCTGGGCCATCGCCCAGAAACTGCACCAAGCCGGCTGGCGGCTGGCCATTACCTATCAAAACGAGCGGCTCGGGCTCGAAGCCAGGGACCTGATCGCCGAGATGCCAGGTGCCGCGGGGTTCATGTGCGACGTCACGAAAGACGATGAGATCGCCCGATTGTTCGATGAATTGAAGTCACGCTACGGTGTGTTGCACGGTCTGGTGCATAGCGTAGGGTTTGCTCCGCCCGAAGAGCTGAAAAATCCCTTTCTGAACACTACGCGCGAAGGCTTTCGCATCGCGCATGACATCAGCGTCTATTCGCTGATTGCGGTAGCGCGCGGCGCCGCGCCGCTCATGACCGCCGGCGGCGGGATGGTCACGCTGACGTACTACGGTTCCGAGAAAGTAGTTCCGAACTACAACGTAATGGGCGTGGCCAAGGCGGCGCTGGAAGCGACGGTCCGCTATCTGGCGAACGACCTTGGGCCGAAAGCCATCCGCGTGAACGCCATTTCCGCCGGGCCGATCAAGACGCTCGCGGCGCGAGGAATCGCCAACTTCGGCGACATGCTGAAAACCCAAGTCGAGCGCGCCCCGCTGAAACGTACTGTCGATGCCGCCGAGGTTGGCGCGACCGCTGCATTCCTGCTTTCAGAGGCGGGTTCGGGCATTACCGGCGAGACGATCTTCGTCGATTGCGGCTACAACATCATGGGGTTTTGAGAATGACACAGGCACTCTTGCCTGTGCGCGGTTTGCGGCTGCCTCCAAGTAAAGTTACGCAGCCAAGATTGGCTGTGCCACGAAGATGCCAAACCTCACTATCGCCATCGACGGTCCTGCGGGGTCCGGCAAAAGCAGTGTGGCGCGCCGCGTTGCGGCGATGCTCGGATATTTGTATCTAGACAGCGGAGCAATGTACCGCGCGCTGGCGCTGAAGGCGCTGCGGCATCAAGTTGCGCTGGAAAATGAGTCCCGCCTTGAAGCGCTTGCGAAGGAAACACACATCGAACTGAAGCCACCCAAGCCGGAACAGGAAGCGGTGGGTGCGAAGAACTGTGTTTTCCTTGACGGTGCGGACGTGACGCAGGAGATTCGTACCGCGGAAGTGGCGCAGGCCGCGTCCCGGCTCGCAACGACTGCAAGAGTGCGCGAAGTGCTCGTGGCCGAGCAGCAACGCGCCGGCGCGGGTGGCGGCGTCGTGATGGAAGGGCGCGACATCGGAACTGTCGTTTTTCCAAAATCCGAGCTGAAGATTTTTCTGGATGCTTCGCCGGAAGAGCGCGCGGAACGCCGCTGGAAAGAGCACCAGGAAAAAGGCGAACGGCTTACGCTCCCGGAAGTGTTCGACGAAGTGATAGAGCGAGACAAGCGCGATCGCGAGCGCAAAGTTTCTCCGCTCGTGCCCGCCGCCGATGCGGTGCTGGTGGACAACACGGCAATGGGCATCGAAGAGACTGCGCGGCTGATTGTGATGCTCGCGCGGGAACGAGAAAAGGAATTGGCGGAAGTGGCGGGAGGGCCACCGTGATGCGCACCCTCGTGATGCCGGCGTTTTCTGCAGGCAACGCGCCGCTTGTGATGCCTCTGCTGGCGGTCGCACAGACCAGTTCCGGCCAGACTGAAGCAAGGCGGGAATTCCGCGCGTGCCTCAATGAGGATTGGAAAAGCACATGAATCGATGGACGGAAGAGCAGGCTGCTCATTAGCAGCCTGCCGGGACCCACTTCGGCCCCGAGCACCCGCCGGAGTGCGCAGGACGGGCCACGCTCCAGACAGGAGCGGCGCCGGTCCAGACAGAAAATAGATACCTTTCAAACTTGGAAAAGCCCAAGGAATCCAGCACACGCTGAATAAGGATCCAAGCTCTGTAACTCCCGGTCCCCTTCCTTCGTATTCACATAGTGACGACTTCCGTGGCGCCCGTGAGCTGGTGGTGCGCGCGCGAAGGAACCGGTAAAGTGAGTGGGAGTCTTCTCCAAACCTATGCTCGCCGTACGCGACAATCTTGTGCAGTGCTTCAGCGCCCTGCGCGCGCACAAGCTGCGCGCTTCGCTTACGATGCTGGGGCTGACGATGGGCGTGGCCACGCTCATCACGGTCATGACCATCGTGCAGGGCGCAAACGTCTATGTCGAACAAAAGATCGCCAATCTCGGCACCAATGTCTTTCAGATTGCGCGCACCCCCTTCGCGGTGACCGATTTCAACATCATTATCAAGGCACTGAAGTACAAGAAGATAGAGACCGAGGACATGGGCGCCGTGGCCGAAGGCTGCCCCGCTTGCAAGAAGGTCGGCGCCACCGCCAGCGGCAGCGTGCACGCCAGATACGCCAACAAAGAGGTGACGGACGTGAATTTCTACGGGCAAACCCCGAGCATGGCGGATATTGACACACGCACCGTAGAGTTTGGCCGCTACTTCACAGCGGTGGAAGCTGAGCACCGGGCTGACGTCTGCTTGATCGGCGACACTCTGGTGCAGCAGTTGTTCCTCGGCATGGATCCCATCGGGAAGAGCTTTCGCGTCGGGAACGACGAACTCAGGGTGATCGGGGTCATAGAGAAAATCGGCAGCGTCCTTGGGCAGGACCAGGACAACTTCATCATGGTCCCCCTGCCGGTGTTCCTGCGCATGCAAGGAGCACACACAAGTCTGACTATCAACGTGAAGACGAACGCCGGGGATTTTGAAAAGGCGCAGGATCAGGCGAACCTGGTCCTCAGGGCGCGTCGCCACCTCAGCGGCAAGATGGAGGACGATTTCTTCATCGGCACGAAAGAGAGTTACATGGCCCTGTGGCGCAGCATCAGCTCGGCGTTTTTCGGCGTGTTCATTCTGGTGAGCGCCATATCGGTGGTCATCGGCGGTATCGTCATCATGAACGTGATGCTGGTGAGTGTGAACCTGCGGCGAAGGGAGATTGGCGTGCGGCGCGCGGTCGGCGCGACGAAGCGCGACATCCTACGGCAGTTTATGGTGGAAAGCGTCATGCAATGTATCGCCGGCGGGGCCTTGGGCATCTCCTTGGGGTTTTTGGTGGCGCTGGCGCTTCGGACGTACACGCCATTCCCAGCGGCGGTGCAAACGTGGGTGGCGGCGATGGGAGTATTTCTGAGTTCCGGTGTCGGACTGTTTTTCGGAATCTATCCGGCGGTGCGTGCGTCGCAGCTCGACCCCATTGTGGCTTTGAGGTCCGACTAATGGCGATCATGACGCTTGCGCAAACCCGGGAAAATTTCCTTGCCGCGCTGGAGACGCTGCGCTCGTCCAAGGTTCGCTCCGCCTTGACCGTGTTGGGCATCGTCATCGGCGTGTCCTCGGTGATTTCCATGGCGGCTATCATTCAAGGCCTGAACAAGTTCGTGCAAGACAGAGTGGAACGACTGGGCTCGCGCACCTATTTCATCTCACGATTCCCTTTTGGCACGGACCCTTCCCGCTTGCCGGAACGGATTCGAACGCGCAAGTATCTTGAATACAACTACGCCGAGTTTGTCCGGGAGGCCGCACCCGACGTGCGGATCGTCACGACCTTTGGCACAAGGGGGTTTTTCTTTGGCGACAGCAACCGCATCATCAGCGGTGACCGCAGCGTCGAGAAGGTTGTCATACGCGGCGCTGAGCCGGAGTACACGGAGGCCATTCCTCTGTTTAACATCGAGCGCGGCCGCTTCGTCAGCGCTTTCGATCAGGAGCACGCGCGGCCGGTCGTCGTGCTGGGCGCGGCCATCAGCGAATCCCTCTTTCCCAACACGGACGCCCTCGGGAAAACCGTGCGCATCAATGGCGCCGTTTACGAAGTCATCGGGGTATTTGAGCACGACCAGGGATTGTTCTTCGGCCCAGGCGTGGACATCTTTGTAGTCATCCCGCTCAGCAACTTCAAGAAGCAGTACCCGGAAGCCAAAGAGTTGTTTATGGCGTTCACCATTCCGGAGAATGTCAACGTCGAAACCGCGCACGGCGAAGTTATCCAAGCGTTGCGCCGCCTCCGCCGCATCCCGGCTGGGAAGGAAAATGATTTCGAGTTGAGCTCGCCGGACTTTCTCAGCAATCTGTGGAACCAGCTCACTGGCGCGCTGGTGATTCTCACCACGGTCATCAGTTCGATCGGGCTGCTGGTGGGCGGCATCGGCGTGATGAATATCATGCTCATCTCAGTGACCGAGCGTACCCAAGAAATTGGCGTGCGTAAAGCCATCGGCGCGCGCCGCGCGGATGTCCGCCTGCAGTTCTTGCTGGAAGCGGTGGTGCTCACTTTGGTCGGCGGGACCATCGGCATTCTGATCGGGGCGGGCGTATCCGCGCTAGTGCGCACTCTCGTGCCTTCGATTCCCGCTACGCTGTCTTATCTTTGGGTTTCGATCGGGTTCGTGATTTCCGTCAGCGTGGGATTGTTCTTCGGCTACTATCCCGCGAACCTCGCGGCCAATCTCGATCCCATCGTTTGCCTGCGCTACGAATAAAGACCCTGGAGTGCCTACGGTCGATGCTAGATACTTGAAAATTAACAAGTTATGCTAAAAATCGGCCAAAAATGCATGTTTTGAAAAAAAGTGCTTGACAGAAATTCAATCTCCGTTTACTTTCGGGATACCTCAGTCGTACACCTGCTGCATTTTGGTGCAGGTCCTCACTGAGCGTGAAGAGCAGGCTATGAGACACGAAGACAAAAGCCAAGACGGAATGATTACAAGGCGACCTTGGTCTCGTGGGCTGCTTGTTCGCGCGTCTCTAAGACAAACCGCCTAAGTCGTTTCGATCCAAAGCAATCCCGGGATGGTGAAGTTCACGGCTACTTCTTCAGGTGAAGCCGCAAGGCTCGGGTGCGAATCCCGAATCACCGTGAGCGCCAGTTCCTCCCGGAAGTTTCGAGCGAACCGCACATCGGCGAAATGATCAGAGCTTCGTTGATGAACGCCGGGGGTGTGTGCAGAGATCAAAAAGTTTGCGGCGTGCTGAAGGCACAGGTTACATCGGGATCCGACGGTTGCAGGTTCGACTCCTGCCGGCGGCGCAAGCTGCCGTAGCTCAAACGGATAGAGCAGCGGACAAATACCTGGGCCGCTAATTCCCGCCGCAAAAGCTGCCGGGATGGCGCGGAGAAGAGTTACTTCGTCTGTCAAACGACGTGGGGCTTTGGCCCCGCTACTCGGTTCGACTATTCCTCCCGGCTTGATGTTGGCCGGCGCGAACCGCGGACCAGTCGACGGTTCGCGCCGGGGCTAGAGGAGACGCCGTCATGGGTGGCGGCTCTCAAAGAAATGCTGGCGCGAATGTTTTGCGCGCAGACAAGAAAAGTTGGACGTGGTGAGGGTTCAGGGATACTTCGCCTGACACGCGGGAGGTGTGGGTTCGATTCCCACCTGGATCGAAAGACCCAGTGGCTCGGTGGTCCGAGCGCCTAATGCCCCTGGCCGGATGTTCCCGTCCAGCAGTTTGACGCAGAAAGAAAGGAGAACCGTCTCATGGAAGACGTGATGTCTTTGGAAGGGCCGGTGTTGAAGGTCAACGGAGAGTTGGTCTTGATAATCCCTCTCTCTGCCGGAGGCGATGAGCTGATGAAGTGTTCACACGGCATCTCTGAGGTGCGAGGGGAATTTCTCAAGATCGTCATTCCAGAGTGGCTAGCGGGGATGCTCCAGGTCGAAGAAGGGGATTTGGTCAGCGTCCACAATACCGACGGCAATTTTCACATCAGTCCGTCGAACCCACGGCCGGTGCATTGATTCGGTGCAACAGAAGGCGAATGGCTCTTGCACCGTCCAATAATTTTGTTCGACAAGACGAGCTGACCAATATAGGAAAGGCTTGCGGAAAGGAGGATTGGCGGCAATGGCAAAGATGAACGTATGGAAGCGGATGTTCCTGGTGCGGACGCACGAGGGCGCAGTGGCGCAAAAGGTGGACGCGAAGAGCGCACTCCGGCGCACGGTGCTCACCTGCCTGCTCTGGGAAGACACCTTCTACGAGAAGGGCAACGACATCGCGATGCGCATCGCC
>WNFW01002316.1_pt1 | contig 19740 bp, 12 predicted proteins | sample 5400131 | NCBI WGS metagenome assembly WNFW01 (sample SAMN13153362, study PRJNA577476) | soil metagenome | isolation source: 20 cm soil or saprolite under grassland replicate 1 | place: USA:California | collected 2016-06-15 | reverse complement strand
ATCATCCCCTTTAATTCCATCATCATTAAAGTAGAGCTGACAGTGGTCGTCTCCAATCCTGATCCGCGTATCAATTCATCGACATGGCATGGCTCGTGGCTAATCAACTTCAGGAGCACACGTTCCTCATCGTTGTCGGGTAGGATGGCTTGCATCTCTAACTGTTGTGGCACCATGAAAAGATTAAGGGCTTCCAGGATGTCTGCGACCTCCATCACAGGCTTCGCCCCCTCCTGTATCAACTTGTTTACTCCAGAGCTTTTACTTGAGAGGATACTGCCGGGAATGCCAAAGACATCGCGCCCTTGTTTCAGAGCGAAACCTGCTGTGATAAGTGATCCACTTTGTATGGGAGCTTCTGTAACGAGTACGCCAAGTGAGAGGCCTGAAATTATGCGATTTCGTGCGGGGAAATTCCCGCCATCCGGTTTCACGCCCAGTGGGTATTCTGTAATGAGGACGCCCTGTCCAGATTCGACAATGCGACGGGCCAGTCCGCGATTTGTTGGAGGGTAGATGATGTCTAGTCCGGATGCCAGCACTGCTATGGTGCGTCCCCCGGCATCGAGGGCTGCGGTATGCGCGATTGTATCGATACCTAGCGCTAATCCGCTTACGATGGTAACCTGGCCTTTGGCCAGATCAGATACGATGCGTTCCGTGACTTGCCGTCCGTATGTGGTCGAAGTGCGTGTCCCGACAACGGCCATGGCGAATTGGTCTGCCTCTGTGAGTTTACCGTACGTATAGAGGACAGGCGGGGAGTCATCGATTTCTCGTAAGAGCGGTGGGTAGTTTTTATCTTTCCAGGTGATGACCCTGATTCTAAGTTTTTCGAGTTTTTCTAGCTCACGTTGAGGCGTGCTAGTTGTTCGTAGATTGACTACATTTTCGATAGTTTTCTGCGTCAGGCCTGCCTGTGCGAGTTCTTTTGTATCGGATCGCCATGCTGCTTCCAGGTCGTTGTCGTAGTATTCGAGTAGGGATTTGAAGCTGACTGGTCCTATACCGGATACGCGGTTGAATGTGATCCAGTAGGCTAATTCATCAAGTGACATGGCGTCGGAGGGGTAGTAGTGGGAGGGAACGTCGAACACTTCCATCTTAAACATCCTTTTTCGTTTACTAGTGACTAATCAGGTTCTTCTCTTGCGCCGCCTGCGGCGGCAAAGGTAAAAGGGGTCGGGGACACCCCGAACCCCGGCAAAGGACTGCGTCCTCTGCACTCCTGCTATTTGCACTGCTTGTTACGCAGCATGGGTGAAAGGAATGATCGGGGTAACTCCGAACCCCGGCAAAGGACTGCGTTCTCTGCATTCCTGCTATTTGCACTGTTTGCGGTGGCAGGAAAGGTGAAAGAAATTATCAGGCTAACTCCGAACTTCGGCAACGGACTGCGTCCTCTGCATTCCTTTGAATCTCGTTATTATTCTTGCGGGGCTTGCTCTCCTGGTATATGTATTGGGTACTCTGATCCCTGGTAGGGTGATGCCGGCTGCGATGATGGTTGAGTGTATATCGATGTACGCATATAGGGTGATGGATCAGAATACTGGAAAGGGTAGGCTTGATTTCCATGCGGTGAATTCACCTGATTGGGAAAATTTGCCTGCTCTTTGAGTACTTTAGTGTATCTTAGGCTATGTGTGATAAGTACGATCAAGCTGATGAGTGAAACGAACACAAGGAAGATTCCAAGGCCAATCAATAGCCAGAACGTCGTGTAATTAGTGCTTATGTTCTGGGCGTGTTTGATCTTTATTACCGGCTGTGGCGTTGGTGTGACAACATTGGTAATGAGTACCGCCGATTGGCCATTGGAGAGCCGCCATTGATTCTCCAGGTGTATTTCATCTACTCCTAAGGCCTGTGTCAAATCCTGGTCAAATGTGTTTTGAGGGTTATTCATTAACTTAATCAGTTGTACCATTCCAGGCTTACCGAAGGTATGATACATGTAATCAAGCAAATAATAACTTTGTGCATAGGCCAGGTAGGCTTGATCTGCGTTGGCAGGAAAAGTATCAGAAATCTGACTCAAGCGAAGCAAAGAATGTGAAGCCAGCCCTTTATCCCATCGTGCTTGCAACTGGGATTCACGAAAGGCCTGATTATAAACTGCGAGACCCTCGTCAAACCATGTAGGAGCAGTGATCCCTTGCGAGGTAAGTTCATGAAAGACGAGATGTGTCAACTCGTGCGGCATATCTCGAATCAATGTATCGTCGGATCTATCCATAACGACTATCGAAGCTTCATGCAGTAATGGCAATGCTTCCCCTCCAACCCACTCATAAGAGCCAGGCGCAAGCGAACCATGAAAGTCGCGATCAGATGCATATATCCACAAGTTTGTTGGTTGATTCAAACTGCCTCCAAGTGTATCGCTGATCTTCTGGATGCTGGCACTTGCTGTTTCTAGTAGATACTGTCCAAAATTTGAGGAGCGATTATACCAGTTGACCTGTAACATACCTTGTGTAAGATGTTGCCATGTGAAACGGTTGTCAACCGTCGTGAATTGTTGCTGTGCATCTGTAAAAGTATTGCCTTTGTTATCCTTAAATTCCCAATAGTAGTTCACCTGCACTCCTGGCGGAATGAAATGGCCGTGGCTTGTATCTTCATGCCAGGAACCAACAAACACATTGCCTTTCTTGCTTAGTGGTACTGGATGGGTTTCTGATGCTCCATCTGGGATAAAAGTTAGAACAATGTTTGCCTGATTAATAGTGCCAGCCGTATCTTGTGCACTGGCTTCTAGATCAATATAGTCAGGAAAATGTTCTACGTATGTTCGGGATGTAACCGTAATCGGTTTGGTTGAGAAAGTTAGCCCATGAACATTCCCAGGTGATACAAGATGTGAAAGGAGAAAAGGAACAAAAACGAGCGCAATGAAAAGAGATATATGAAAGCGACGCAAGAGCATTGAGTAGCTCCTCTCAACCTGGAAATTTTAGAACATCAAGTATGTTTGCGCGTTGTGAGATATTGTACATGATAAGTATGCTTCTGTATACAATTGTAAACTCTTTAGATAATAGCAAATCTCTTACTGCTCTCGTTCATCTTGCTTTCGACTGGCCTGAATCGGTAATTCTGTTAATAGCCTATAGCTTATTCGTTCGTAGTACATAGGGCCATGAGCATGAATCCATGAAGCCAAATCGTTCTTTACAGGTAGACGAATGGAAACGAAAGTATTAGGGCCAAAAGATAACCTATATATAAGGATAATCGATGAGTAATAACTATTGGAACCAACAACCCGAAAACTATAATAGCAATCATACCAATGGATCTCCTCATTCGGGTAGCCTGGTGCATAATTACTCTAACCAAACGATGCAGGCGCCACCACAATACTCTCCTCTAACAGGTCAAACACCGCAACAGCAAAACTGGCCAGGGCCTCAGACATGGCCAACACCTACAGTAGTTGGAAACGCTATGCAGACTGTACGGCGTTGGACCGGTAAGATGGCAGCAGCTCGTGTTAGTAATGTTGACCAAGACCCGCTGGTTCTCTATCATCCCACTACACCCCCGCCAGTGTTAGCTCCAAAATCAAAACCCTGGAAACGCTCGCATTCTGTGCGTGTTGCTATGCATATGCGGCACAGACGGGAGCGATGGAATCAAGGACGTCTAACAGGCCAGCGTATCGCGATTGTGACCATGACAATCTTCGCACTCCTGCTTGTCAGCATCCTTTCTTCAGGCGCTGCTTCGGGTTATGCCTATTATCAGAGCCAGTTGCCACGCCTGCAAGGACTCGCAAATTCACAGATTGAACAATCTACCCGTATCTATGATCGCAACGGACAACTGCTGTATGTGGCTTATGATAATAAGAGTGGACATGGACGTGGCACACCAGTTAGATATCAAAATATACCAGGGGTAATGCAAGATGCCATGATTGCTGCTGAGGATCATACTTTTTGGGATAATTCAGGAATCGATCCGCAAGGCATTCTCCGCGCAGCTACACAGTATTCATCTTCTGGTTCTGTACAGAGCGGCGGAAGCACGATCACTCAGCAGGTAATCAAAAATCTCACGCACGAAACCCAGATTTCGTTGCAACGCAAGATCCCAGAAGCGACTCTTGCGATTGGACTAACGCAACAGTATCCCAAATGGAAGATTCTAGAGATGTACTTTAATATCTCTCCCTTTGGTGCGCAAGAACTGGGTGTTAATGCTGCTGCTGAGGATTATTTCGGCCTGCACTCGAAATGTGACTCGCACTTTAATTGCATTCCGGCAATTGCTTTCCTTGATCGAGATCTGGCAAAATGTAAAAATCCTAACGATGACTCTACGTGCAAGGAAGACCCCCTGCTTGGCCTGGCTCGTGCTTCGCTCCTGGCAGGAATGCCGCAAAGTCCGGTAAGTTATGATCCGACATTAGGTAAAGCGAATAAAGAACGTGCTCTAGCACGGCAGGATTACGTATTGCAGGAGATGCTGGCACTCAATATGCATATCAATATAGCTCCTGGCGATCAGACCATTGATAATGGCCCAATTACGCAAGATATTATCCAACAGGTGGAAGCCAGGACTAATAAGATGACATTCACTGGTTTTCGATCTGTCAAAAAAGATCCACATTTTGTAGATTGGATCATCACTCAGATGGAGATAACCCTGGGCACTACTACTGATCCAAAAACGGGGAAAGTGACCGTGGACGATAGTCTAGGTGCAAACCTGTTTCTCTCAGGTGGTTTCAATATCCGAACAACGATTGACAGCAAACTACAAACCTACGTGGAAAGAGCCGCCAAGCGCCATATACAGCAGCCAGAATTACAACCTTTTACAGGTGGCTATGGGCCGCTAAATGTCACGAATAATCTCAATGATTCGGCTGTTGTGGTCATGAATGCTAAAACCGGTGAGGTACTGGCTATGAATGGCAGCACAAACTGGAATAGTACAAATAAGGAAGTAGATGGTCAGTTCAATGCGGCTACGTCAGCACGCTCACCTGGCTCTTCCTTCAAACCGATTGTCCTGGCGGCGGCTATGGAGATGGGTTGGTATGAAGGTATCGTTTTGCCTGATAAGAAAACATACTTTCCCAGGGGACTTCCTCAAAGTCTCCCGGTCGAAAGTAGCACATACATTCCTACCGATTACGGCGGGGATGCTACGCACAAATTCTACCATAACACCAATTATAATATCCATTGGAACATTGCCAACTCATTAAATGTTCCCGCAATTAAAACAGCTTACTTCACTGGAGCAGCAAATGTGTATACGATGGCTAAGCGCCTGGGTATTAGCGCATTCACTAAAGATCAATCAGTCGTGCCATCAATGGGTATCGGTTCCGGATCTGCTACATTACTCCAGATGACCGATGCCTACCAGGCATTTGCTAATAATGGGTGGCGTATCCCACCTCATGGCATTCTTGATATCTATGATAACTACGGCCATCGTTTGTACCACTATGATCCCACAAAACCCGATGGCGGGCAGGCTATCAGCCCCCAGATCGCTTTCATGATTACTTCTATCCTAAAAGATGAGAGTGCTCGTTACCCAGAGTTCTTGAATGATCATGTACTTTCTATGTGGGATCAGACACTTCCTGATGGCACGCATCCGGAAGTGGCAACTAAGACCGGTACTACCGATAATTTTACGGATAACTGGGCCATGGGCTATACTCCCGATGTGGTTGTCGGTGTCTGGACTGGCAACGCTGATAACTCCCCCATGGTAAACTCTATCGGTATCACCGGCGCTGCCCCTATCTGGCATAGTATCATTGAGTACGTCAGCGGCTACTGCAATACGGCTACTGACAATATTTCTTGCCCGCCATTGGATTTTCATTTTCCTGACCATACATTCCCACCTGCACCACAGGGTGTTGTACAGGCGGCTGTCAATACTGCCAACGGCTTGGCAGGATCTGGTTACATGAGCTGGATGCTCGATGGCGAGCAGCCCCAGCAGAGTGGCTTCACAACCGAAAACGGGAATGGTACTCCAACACCAACGCCGTAAACATTTAGAATGATAGCAGCGAGACAACAGAACGAACCTGCAAGTTAGACCCGCCTCTGACAGACATAGATCATTGAGGGAGAAGTGGCTGTCAGTTGTTCTTGCTGCCAACTGCCATAACACGCGCAGACCTGAAGCCCATTATAGTAGAGTAAGGCTTCCATCTCTTGAGGAAAGACGTAGCGCAGGGCCGTGCGTACTGTCTTCTCTCTAGGCTTCCTTTCTGGCTGAAGAAACGTATGATGGTAGGTATAGTGCTGAATCTGGGTCATGGGATCGTAGTAGTGCTGCTCTGTAACCACGAGGTGTCCTCCATCAGGCAGCGTGAACTTCTGCGGTTCTGGACGACGGCCTTCTAGAAGATTGCGTGGGGTGGGATTGCGTGTTTCGAAGAGAAAACATCCCTCTGGGAGCAAATGTTCGCGGACACGCGCCAACATCGCTTCCTGGTCCTCTCGTGTCAGAAAGAATTGAAAAACATTTTCCAGCATGTAAATGAAAGGAAATTGCTTCTGGAGCTTGAATGTGCGTGCATCCGCCACCACCCATTCAACAGAGACTGCCTGCTTCGCCGCTTTCTGGCAAGCCCATTCTATCATTTCTGGTGTGATATCCACACCTGTAACCTGATAGCCTTGCGCAGCCATGCGCAAGGCCATACGTCCTGTTCCACACGCCAGATCGAGCAGCGGCCCTCCAAGTAAGTGCGCCCATTGCTCGGTCAATTGCCAATCATCATTGTTGACAAAAGTGTATCAGGATAACAAGGTGTAGGCAGAGTGATACGGGAGCGGAGATCCTTCGCTACGCTCAGGATGACAAAAGTGCATTCAGGATGACACGGGACACTTGCATCTCCAGAGAAGTGGTCCCACAGTCAGAGTTGGGGCCACTTCTCTGGAGATTTGTCCTGTATCGAGATGCCTCGATACAAATCACTTCTATTATGTTGTTAACGTAGACTCTACAATCTCTGGCTGTACCTCCACTGTCTCTGTTCTGGCTTGTTTACGATGCCGCAGCAGGAATGCGAGCGTGTAGAACACAATCACCAGTACAAGAAGCATGCGATAGCCCACGAGCATGCTCAAGTACTCCAGCCCACCTCCAACCATGATACCTATCAGGTTAGAGGCAAAGGCGATATCCGCGGCCTCGCTATCCCTGAATGAATTGGTGAAGATGATGTTGGCCAGGAATACTGGTGCGAATGCTAACACGCTTGCAAGGAAGTACCTTGCGACCAGGTTACCCAGCAGCAGGCTTTCGGGTGGAAGCACAATGTTGAGGACGAGAATAGCGAACAATAGAACGTAAAACAGGCCGATACGTTTTAGTTTGAACCGCCTGTTTACGAGGATTGCCAGGAATACACTGCTCAGGATGGCGAAAAAGACCAGCGAGTTGACCAGCCAGGTGCTACCGAATAGCAGCGAGAAGGTGGTTAAACTTTTCACTTCGAGTAGCATGAATGCGACACCAAGGAAGAACATGTGCCAATCGAAGCGGCGCAGAACTTTGCGTGGCGCGAATATTAGAACGCCTCCCACGGCAAAGATGGCGACCACAGCAAGACCAGCAACATAGAGTAGTGGAAAACTCCGATCAACCAGGTATAGGAATGGCCAGTCATCAGTAGCCGGGGTAGCATTGGTGAGTTTATAGTATCCCTGACCGAGAACCTGTAGCTTCCCAGTTCCTATTGGGGTATGCTCCGAATAAGTCCCGAATGTGCCCTGTGGAAATGTGTTTAAGCGTGGCCCCTCCATAATGACAGCCGCACGTCCCCAGCCCGAATACGTGGTAACGAGGGGTTGCTGATTATTGAAGGCATGTCCAGCCATATCAGCCAGTTTTTCTACCAGCCATGACTCGCGGTAGTAGTTGTACATCACCATAACGCCGTTGCTTGTTAATCGCGAGCGAGCTGTCTTAAATGAATCCTGTGTCAGCAGAAAACTCTCCAGGCGTAGACTTGTGTTACTTGAGGTAAGCGTAAGCGAGTCGGGTAAGGCGAAGATGATAAGGTCGTACTTCTCTGTCGTGTTCTCTAGAAATGCGCGACCATCATTGACTACAGTGTGTACGCGAGGATCGCTATAGGGATGATCGGGGTTGAAACGGACCCCGAGTTTCAGGATAGTGGGATCGATTTCAACTGCAGTGATCGACTGGACTCCTTCGTGAAGTGCGATATCAACATCGGATCCGGTTCCTGCACCGAGAATCAACGCGTGATGGAACGTGTTGCCTGGGAAAAGATTGTAAATCAGTTTATAGAACGGTTCTTTCCTCTGCCAGGGAATCATCGCCTGATGACCACCGGCATTATTCACATCAACGATATACCCGGCTGGTTGAGTAGGATACAGCACTATTTTGTAGTAGGGGGACCAATAGGCACCACGACCCAGTCGCCAGGTAATGACTACAGTCACAAAAAAAGTAATAGCGACAATGGCGATGGTCTTTCTAGAACTGAGCAGCATTATTGGAATGCTCAACAGAGCGAACCAGACAAGTGGTGGCAAAGAGAGGAAAGCAATTATGGAGAAACTAGCAATTCCTATCAAGCTACCAATGATGTCGAAAGTATAAGCGCTCAGAGGCTTTACCTGCGAAAACAACTGCCCTAGCGACCGACCGAGAGGAATGAAACAGAGAGTAATCATGCCAAATATGAGCGGCAGAACAAAGAAGTTTTCGTTGTTCCCGGTTTGATCGGTGCCTGGTACGTAGTAGATCACATCGGTCGTAGTGATGTGTAGTTCAAATCTGTTCAAGCCGACGATAATGACCATGAGCAGTACGAGCAGCGGGAAAGGGGGATACCAGAATCGCTGACGGCGAGCTGTGAGCATACCAAGACCAATACCCAGGAATGAAGCCAGCAGAATGAAGTTATTAAAATAGCTCAAGTAGCGGACATACGATGGGACCCAGCGAATACAGAGCAATTCGAAAAATAGCATTGAGAAAGAGACAAGAAATATTCTTGCACGAGGGTCCTTAATAAAAAAATTTTGGGGAGACTCATCACGCAGCCATGACAGGAATTTTGTGATATTGGATGGACTTGAAAGTGCCTGGGTATTAGATTGACTCATGAAAACCTCCACGTCTAGTCAATGAATAGGAATGATTATGCCGTATTTGCACCTCATGCAGTTCCAGGGCCATGCGCTGCTTACGTATATTAAGTTTGGACAGAACTGTTTCTGAGAGTCTATTTACGATGAAACCTGTGCAATTATGGGATATTTGTCTTTTCAACTTCAACACGTCCCTATTTTAATTTAAACGAAGAAATAGAGAGAAGGTGACACAGTTCGCATTTTAGATTAAAGAGACTTATGGCTTAGTAAAAGGCGATGTAAGGAAAATCCACTTGACAATCAGAGGTTGCCAGTGCTATTCTGTATTTGCAGTCTCCACTCGAGACTGCTAGCAATCATCATTGACAAACGAAGTATCATAAAAAGAAGCTTCGTGTTTTGGAGATGTATCAGTAGATGATACCATTAAGCCAGCGCAAGCAGCAAATACTGCGTGCGCTTGTTGAAGAATATATTCATAGCGCAACGCCGGTTGCATCTGAAACTCTCGTGCGCAAATACATTATGAACTTCAGTTCCGCAACGGTTCGTCACGAATTGGCTGGACTGGAAGAGGCACATTTAATTTATCAGCCTCATACTTCTGCAGGGAGGGTACCCACTGACCTGGGGTACCGTTTCTTTGTAGAGCATCTCATGGAAGAGTCAGCGCTCTCGCTTGATGAACAGCGTCTCATTCGTCACCAGTTCTACCAGGTGCAGGATCAACTAGATCAATGGGTACGATTGACGGCATCTGTCATGGCGCGATTACTCCATAGCGCGGCAGTAATGACCTCTCCGCGCGCCGATGTTGGACGACTAAAGCACTTTGAGGTTCTATCAGTAACCGACCTCTCTGCACACCTGGTACTGGTGTTGGAAGATGGCACGGTAAAACAGCAGAGACTGCTCCTGGAAACACCCATAGACCAGGAAGAGTTAAGCGCTTCGTCAGCGCATTTGAATAAACTCTTACAGGGTAGAAATGCGAAGCAGGTGGAAGCTCTGCTTGAGCGATACGATTTTTCGACAATAGAGTATTTGATCTGTACTACTATTGTTCGCATTCTGGAGCAGCATGGTGATCCGCTGGGCGATGTTTTTTATCGTGAGGGTGTGTTAAATATACTTGAGCAACCTGAGTACAGCCGTATGGGACCCGAAGAAGAGCGTAGCGAGCGGGTCCGTAAGGTGATGGAAGTGCTTGAACAGAATCGGTTCTTACCTGCGCTGGCATCCCATTTGCGCGAAACCGACGGTGTCCAGGTGCTCATCGGTGGTGAAAACCAATGGGATGACATGAAAGATGTGAGCCTGGTGGTAGCACGTTACGGTCATGAAGGTAAAATTGGCGGTTTGTTGGGTGTAGTTGGCCCGACGCGTATGCAATATGGTCGTGCCATTGCTGTTGTGCGCTATATGACACAGGTAATGAATGAACTGCTTGCTGAAGTATACGGATTCGAAGAGTAGTACAATGCAGGTTATCCTGCACAAATGGCAAAATACATTATCATAAATAGGAGGCAATTGTGCCAAAGGTTATTGGAATCGATCTGGGAACAACGAACTCTTGCGTGGCTGTTATGGAAGGCGGAGAGCCTGTCGTTATTCCTAATGCGGAAGGCTCACGTACCACGCCCTCGATTGTGGCTATGAACAAAAGTGGTGAGCGACTTGTGGGTGAAGTAGCAAAGCGTCAGGCTGTTACCAATCCTGAAAATACGGTTTACTCTATCAAGCGCTTTATGGGTCGCAAGTACGACGATCCCGAAGTGGATCGTGATAGAAGGCTGGTACCCTATAAAGTAATAAGAGCCAGTAATGGCGATGCCTGGGTAGAGGTTCAAGGTAAACAATATAGCCCGCCTGAAATCTCTGCGATGATTTTGCAGAAACTTAAAACTGATGCTGAAGCCTATCTTGGCGAGCGTGTGACTCAGGCAGTTATCACTGTGCCAGCTTACTTCAACGATGCACAACGCCAGGCTACCAAGGATGCTGGTAGGATTGCAGGATTGGAAGTGCTGCGTATCATCAACGAACCAACCGCTGCATCTCTTGCTTATGGATTGGATAAGAAAAAAGATGAGCGCATCGGCGTCTATGATCTAGGCGGTGGTACCTTCGACATTTCTATTCTTGAACTGGGTGATGGTGTCTTTGAAGTCAAGAGCACCAATGGTGATACACACCTGGGCGGTGATGACTACGACCAGCGCATTATCAACTGGCTTGCAGACGAGTTCCGTCGTGAGAGCGGTATCGACCTGCGGCAAGATCGCATGGCGTTGCAACGCTTGAAAGAGGCGGCTGAGAAGGCGAAGAAAGAGCTTTCGAGTTCGATGCAGACGGAGATCAATCTGCCCTTTATTACGGCAGATGCCAGCGGTCCTAAGCACTTGAACATGACGCTCACCCGTTCGAAACTTGAGCAGTTAGTCGAGGACTTGATTGAGAAATCGCGCGGGCCAGTTATGAAGGCGCTCTCCGACTCCAGCGTTCGTCCTGGCGACATCAACGAAGTTGTGCTTGTCGGTGGTCAGACGCGTATGCCTGCCGTTCAGACGTTGGTCCGGCGCATCTTCGATCGCGACCCACATCGTGGTGTGAACCCCGATGAAGTAGTTGCAGTTGGAGCTGCTATCCAGGCAGGTGTCTTGACAGGTGATGTCAAGGATGTGCTCTTGCTCGATGTCACTCCCCTCTCTCTGGGTATTGAGACATTGGGTGGAGTCTCTACACGCCTGATTGAGCGCAATACCACAATTCCGACCCAGAAGAGCCAGGTCTTCTCTACAGCGAGTGATAGCCAACCAAGTGTTGAGATCAACGTGTTGCAGGGCGAGCGTGAGTTTGCCAAGGACAATCGTTCCCTGGGTAGCTTTATTCTGGATGGTATTCCGCCCGCTCCTCGCGGTATTCCTCAGATTGAGGTAACCTTCGATATCGATGCGAATGGTATTGTGAACGTGTCTGCGCGAGATAAGGGCACAGGGCGGGAGCAGAAGATTACCATTGTGGCCTCGAGTGGCCTTTCTAAGGACCAGATCGAGAAGATGGTGCGTGATGCAGAAATGCATGCAGCCGACGATAAGCGCCGCAAAGAGGAAGTTGAGGAGCGCAACCTTGCTGATAGCGCAGCCTATCGTGCGGAAAAGAGCATTACTGAACTGGGTGATAAGCTGACACCCGAACAGAAGAGTGAGTTGGAGTCCAAGATTGCCGATGTGAATGCCGCGCTCGCGACTGAAGATGTTGAGCGCATTAAATCGGCTCGTGAGTCTTTAGAGCAATCTTTCCATAAGATCAGTGAGATGATCTATAGCCAGGCCGGTGCCTCTAGCGCTCCTGGCGCAGACTATGGCGGCTCAACACAGGAAACACCAACTGACCAGGGTAGCCCCAACGATGATACCATCGAGGGCGAATACAAAGAAATGTAAGGGTTTCAATTATCTTCACCAGGGGAGATAGCCCCTGGTGAAGATAATCCAGTTTTTATAGCTAATTACTTGCATCACACACATAAAAAACGTAGAATTACAGAACATACAATAAACAAGTGCTGCATTTGGGAAGCGCAAATCAGAAGGCATCCTGTTAATGTGGGTAGATAAAGGACCAGTTGATGGCCAGTAACAAACGAGATTATTATGAGGTACTTGGTGTATCGCGTAGCGCAAGCGAGGACGAACTGAAGAAAGCATTTCGTCGTCTGGCCAAGCAATATCACCCTGACGCCAACAAAGAACATGGAGCAGAAGCTCACTTTATTGAGGTCAATGAAGCATACGAAGTATTGAGCGATCCACAGAAGCGTGCTGCCTATGATCGTTATGGGCATGCAGGTGTTGGGAATGGCTCTGGAGCAGGCTTTGGTGACTTCGCCGGGTTTAGCTCAATCAATGATCTCTTTGAAACGTTCTTTGCGGGCGCTACTGGCACGCAGCGCCGTACGGGAACGCAGCGGGGCGCAGACTTGCGCTATGATCTTACTATCACCTTTGAGGAAGCCGTCTTTGGTTGCCAGAAAGAAATCGAGCTACCTCGATGGGAATCCTGTCCTAGCTGTAAAGGGAGTGGTGCGCAACCTGGCACATCGACTACTCGTTGTTCATCATGCCAGGGAACAGGTGAAATTCGTCGCGTGCAACAGTCCATTTTTGGGCAATTTGTCAATGTCACGATGTGCGAGCGCTGTCGAGGTGAAGGTCGAGTAATTACAACTCCGTGTGAAAAATGTCGCGGGCAGGGCCGTGTGCGTAATAATCGTCGTGTCGTCGTAAATATTCCTGCCGGTGTGGACGATGGCATTAATGTACGTGTTACAGGTGAGGGCGAGGTAAGCTCTCGTGGAGGCACCCCGGGCAATTTATATGTCATACTAACGGTGAAGCCTCACCCGTTCTTTAAACGTTCCGGCAACGATATTCTTTATGAAATGCCTATCAGCTTTACGCAAGCTGCGCTTGGCGACGAGGTTGAGGTTCCTACTGTTGATGGCAAAACAACCTTGCTCAAGATTCCTGCTGGCACACAAAGTAATCGCTCATTCCGCCTCAAAGGAATGGGTGTACCTGTTGTGCATAGTAGCGCACGCGGTGACCAACACGTGATTGTCAAAGTGGTTACTCCAACCAATTTGACGTCAGAGCAAAAGCGCTTACTCGAAGAGTTTGCTCGTCTCGAACGCGAACAGGCCGAGCAAAACGATAAGAATATATTCCGTAACCTCTTTGAGAAAACCAAAGACGTTTTCCAATAGTATCGTGGCAACTTTAGAAGTTGTCAATCAAGTCAACGGGCCTGTTGTGGTTAGCCCATGTACAGGCCCGTTGACTCCTTCTATACACTCTCCAAATTCTGCAACAATAGGCAAATGATCGCTTGCTTCGTCGCCACTTATTCCATTGCCTTCTGTCACTACATAGCTTGCAGCAAGACGTTCGGCAAGATCCGGGCTAGCAAAAATGTAATCGATGCGACCTGCAAGAGAGCCTGCCGGACAGGTAAATCCCGGGTCCTTTGGATTTTTCAATCGAAAACAATCAATATAGCCAGCTTTGCGCAGCATGCTAATACTACCTCGACTGGTATAAACTGAACCGGCTTTATCTAAAAGAGCGCACAGGACCTTGTTGTGTGCAATCGTTTCCAGAAATGGATAGAGGAAGTGCAATCGCTCAGGTATCACGGAGTCCAGATTAGGGTACCCTAAGTGTTGATGAGGATTACGCCGATACAGTTGATCCATTTTTATCAGGTAGCGCAGTAGAGCGCTTGCTTTCAGCTGATCACCCGGTGCAATCGCATTAAAATCACCCATCAAGAGGTGCGGCGTTCCTCTCTTTGACGCCATGATACGCAAGATTGCTTGTACCTCACGTTGTCTTTGGCCATCACCCCCTCTAGAGCGGTAAAATGCGGATGCCAGATGAGTGATGAAAACTGTAAGTTTGCGTCCATCTGCCTCCTCTATACATACCTCCAGAAAGGGTTTTGTAAGAATATCATGGTGATTATGTACATGTGTCTCTATTATTGGGAGACGACTAAGTAGCGCATTTTGCCAATTATATGCTTGTGTATAGCTTCCGCTCATGCGATATTGCATCCCCAGTCGTTGTGCAATCTCCTCTACAACTCGGGGATTGTTGGCTTCGACAAGGCCAACGATGTCGGGTTGAGCAGAACTGATGATGTCCGTTAATTGATCTACACGGCGCTTCCCACCTACCAAAATATTATAGGAGAGTATACGAGTCATCTAAGCTAGTCCTTCTGTTTCGTTGTTCTACTACAACTATAACAAACATTGCGGAAGCCATAAAAGATCAAAGCTTATCCTCGCATAACAACTCGCTCAATATTCAGGTTCATCGCAGCCAACCTGGGAACAATATTGCCATATCCTCGCTCAAGTAAATCAACACCGGTCACCATTGTCGTGCCGTGAGCAACTGCTGCAGCGATTACATAGGCCAATCCAGCACGTAAATCAGGAGTTGAAATCTCATCAACTGCCGTAAATGGTGTTGGCCCCATAATGATTGCGCTATGTTCAAAGTTAGATTCGCGATAACGACACGTCGTTCCACCCAGGCAATACGTTGTCAACTGTGTTTTTGCCCCCAACTTATCAAGCGCTTTCAAGTAACCGAAGCGATTTTCGTGTACAGTTTCGTGAATAATTGAGATGCCATTAGCCTGTGAGAGCAGAATTGCAAAAGGTTGTTGCCAGTCGGTTGAAAAACCAGGATAGACATCTGTCTCGATCATTGCTGGACGCAATGGGCCCTTGCGGAAGAAGCGCAGTGTGTTTGAATTGATCAGCTCTACTCCCCCTCCAGCTTGCTGGAAGTAGGAGAGAAAATTCCCCAGGGTTTCAGGACGAATGCCTTCAACCGTAATTTCACCATCAGATGCGCATGCCAAGCAGGCCCACGAGGCAGCTTCAATACGATCCCCAAGCACTTTCATATGAGTCCCGATGAGTCGTTTCACCCCCTCCACGCGGATCTCTCGCCCTGAAGAAGTGAAAATAATGGCACCCATAGCTCGTAACATGGTGATTAATTCAAGAATTTCTGGTTCAATTGCGGCATTGGAGATGGTTGTACGCCCTTCAGCCAGTGCACCGAGGTATAAGCAAGTCTCTGTAGCACCAACGCTTGGATAAGGTAGTTTGATGTGAGTAGCTTTCAATGGACCTGCACACTCTGCTATGAAACCATCTGATGTTTCATGCACTTTGCCACCAAATTGACGAATAGCATCAAGGTGATAATCTACTGTCCGTGCACCAATCTGATCTCCTCCAACGAATGGAACAGAGACTTTGTCAAAGTGATGTAGCAATGTTCCAAGTAAGAGAATTGGGATGCGATTGCTTCCCGAATGAGGTATTGGTACATCCGATACGTGCATTGAGGACGGATCGATGATTAGCTCTCCATCTGACGTGAATTCGACACTGACACCGATAGAGGTAAGCATTTCTTTCGTAATCGTCACATCACCGATGGGAGGAACATTCGTGAGAACTGTTGGTGTATCCCCGAGCAAAGCTGCAACCATCGCCTTTGTTGTGAAATTCTTTGCTCCGAGGCAATTTATCTTCCCTATAACAGGCTGCCCACCTTTAATAATATAAGCAAATTGAAGTTGATCTGACATTGGGGACCTTTCTATAGCCATAATCTAAGTAATAGACATAACTTTAGACGAAGATTGCTCCTTGTGAGTATACATTACCAGGATTATGGTCAGCCTGTTGAAAAATCCTCACTAATCTATCCCACATGAGAAGAGCAAGAGAGATTAACGAAAGTCAGTGAGATTTTGCTGTTCGTAACGCTTTTCGTAACGTTTTTGGGACGGTCCTCTTCTATACTAGAAGCACAGGTAATCGATAAGTTAAGGAGGAAAAACGTATGGCAACCAAGAGAACCAGTCAGTGGGTACGCGCCCTAGCTACTGCAGTCGTCGGCTTCGGGGCTGGTACCGTTTTCGGTGGAGGCGGCTTTGTCCGCACGTACGATTGGAAGACGGAGTGGCACATTGATGCCCCGCTTCCAGATGTCTATCATGCCATGACCGCTCTTACCGTCCAGTATAGCTGGTGGACGGGCATGATCGTCAAACGCGTCACTCCCATTCCGGGCAGCTCTGAGGGGCATATTCTGGAGGGAGAAATACACCAGACGGGCAGTCCTGGCCGTCTCGCCCCACCCTTTCAGTTAGTCTCGAGGATAACAGCGCTCGAACAGGATCGTCGCATGCGCAGCATTGTCAGCGGTACCCTTGTGGGGGTGATGGAGACCTTCTTTTATCCTAGAGAAGAGGGAGGGACGCGCGTCGTCTTCTACTGGTATGTGCGTGTCCATAACCCGCTGCTCAATGCCCTGGGCAAGGTCCTCGAACCATCATTTCGGGCCAGTCATGACCGTTTCATGTGTGATGGCGAAGCGGGCTTGCAGGCCTACTGTCAGCAGCGCTTACTGGTGAAGAGCTGAAGAGGGGACATGGCTTCTCTGAGCGGCGTTCCTTTCGTGGGTCTACGCAGCGAGCAGAGGAGCCTACAGTCAGGGGGAGGCAGAGAACTCCACGTTGTTGGTGCTAGCACACAGGGAAGAACCCACACTCCTGCACACGTTCTGAAAAGACGAGCTTCATTGAGAGCATGCTTGCAGCGTTGTTCCAGTGCTCGTTCTAAGAGAAGGAGAGGAAGACCTCTTCGGTGCAAGGGGGTTAGGAACGCTTTCGTGACGTGCGTCTGTGCAGCCTATTGAAGCACGATGGCGCTGCGCGTCAGAGAGAAGCATGGCACTGAGATATCTTTCAAGTAAAAGCGGTAAACGTATACGACGTGCCACAGGAAAAACTCCTTGCATTGATGGGTTTAACCCTATGTAAGGACTTCATGCATGATGAAAGAGGTACGTATTTCTTCTGATGCTTTTGAGGAGCTTTTGGGTGTGTCCTCTCTTTGGAGGCCTATTGGTCTTCTCCATGTCTGTTGTTGTATTTCAAGCTGTCTGCCTGTTCGTAACGCTTTTTGTAACGTTTAGAAGACAGGGGTATGGTAATATAAGCGAGAGAAACCACTTGATAGACAGGGTGAGAAGTCCTTAGGAGATTACGGGTATGAACCCTCCGTCTGCATCAACAAATGGAACTGTCGGTTCGGAAAAAGGAAGCAAAAGCGACACGCACTTGCATGGGCGCTGGCTCAATTTAGCGCGATGCATCTGGGCCGTCCTGGTTGTGTTGGCCTTGGGACTTTTCGTTGCTAGCATCCCAACTTACTATGCATCCCTCCATATGCTCAATGCTTCATCACCACCAAATGTTGGTGGACAGCTCACTCCACACGATGCACAGACCCTTGCGGCTGTAGCTCTCACAGTAGACTTCTACGCCTGGTACAACGTTCTCAGTGCGATCGTCTCCGAATGTGTTTTCCTAGTGGTGGGTCTACTCATCTTTCTGCGCAAATCCGATGACCGCATGGCTCTCTTAGCCTCATTCACCTTGATCATGTTCCCATTTAGCTTCAGTAGCAGCTCTCTGAGTACAGTTCCCCAATCCTGGCTGTTAGCGATCAGAACCGTAAGTTTTCTCAGCAACCTCAGCTTTTACCTCTTCTTTTACCTGTTTCCCGATGGACGCTTTGTACCACCATGGACTCGCTGGTTGGTGCTTGGGATGGTGGCATTCGAGGTGGTAAATACTTTCTTCCCTTCCTTGCCATTCAACCAGTCTTTGTTTCCTTTTGTGATCTTTCTTGGGCTTACAGCCAGTGTGGTGGTCGTGCAAGTCTATCGTTATCGGCGCGTGTCTACTTCTCTACAACGTCAGCAGACCAAGTGGGTCGTATTTGGAGTATCGGTAGCGACAATCGGCTTGCTTACCAGCATAGTTGTCCTTTTTCTTATCTTGCCGCTTTTCTTCCATTCGGATCGTTCCGATATCCTTTCCACCTTGATTATCTCTACTATTGATAGTCTCTTTATCTACCTCATTCCAATCTCCATTACCATAGCAATTCTGCACTCAAGGCTTTTTGACATTGACGTTCTCATCAACCGCACACTGGTCTACGGTGTGCTCACAGCAGTGCTGTCACTGATCTATTTTGGTCTGGTTATCGGGCTACAATCCCTCTTTCGCGGCCTCATCAATCAAACAACCGACGTAGCCATTGTCGTCTCTACACTAGCGATTGCTGCTCTGTTCCAACCTTTGCGGCATCGCATCCAGAATATCATTGACCGTCGCTTCTACCGACGCAAATATGACGCGGCCCGGACGCTCGCTGCTTTCAGTGCGACATTACGCAATGAGGTGGACTTGGAGCAGTTGAGGGAGCAGTTAGTGGCAGTCGTGCAGGAGACGATGCAGCCCTCCCATGTTTCACTGTGGTTACGCCCTCCTGAACCATCCAGGAACCGGCAAACATGGCTGCTGGTAAGAATGAATGAGGAAGAGAGTGAGTAGAACCATGATGGGAACGAAAGCGCGCATCTTTAGGCCGATCACGGCGGTTTCGCTCGATGAGCTTGTTCCAGCCACTCATTTCTATCGCCACCTGGATCGGGTGGTAGATCTCTCGTTTGTGCGCGACTTGGTCAAAGAGACGTATGCTCGTGCAGGTCGCCCCTCCATAGATCCGGTGGTCTTCTTCAAGCTGCAACTGGTGATGTTCTTCGACGACATTCGCTCGGAACGACTCTTGATGCACCTTGCTGCTGATCGGCTCAGCGTGCGCTGGTACATCGGCTACAATTTGGATGAGCCGTTGCCCGACCATTCGAGTCTCACGCGTATTCGTGAGCGCTATGGCGTCGAGCTGTTCCGTCGCTTCTTTGAGGCCATTGTCGACCAGTGCCAACAGGCAGGACTGGTCTGGGGCAAAGAGCTTTATGTGGACGCGACCAAAGTCAATGCGAACGCTTCGATGGAGTCGGTCAAACCTCGCTTTGCCGTCGAGACGCATCTCGCAAACCTGTTCGCAGCAGAACCGGCAGAGGAGGCGCAGCAGGTAGCGACTCAAGATAAGCCTGCATCGAGCGAACCGAGTCCGCAGGAGGTGATGGCAGCT
>WNFW01000985.1_pt1 | contig 19747 bp, 18 predicted proteins | sample 5400131 | NCBI WGS metagenome assembly WNFW01 (sample SAMN13153362, study PRJNA577476) | soil metagenome | isolation source: 20 cm soil or saprolite under grassland replicate 1 | place: USA:California | collected 2016-06-15 | reverse complement strand
CGAGAATCATCATCGCCACGCCTATTGGCAGCGAAATTCCCCCGCGATGTACCGGCACCTGTGTTTGCCCTTGTGCCGACAATTCCCGCAACCACACACTGAACCTCGCTAACACAAAGCCAAGACTCATGACCGCTACGCTCGTTCTAATCCAGGCCAGAAAAGTCCGCTCATTGGCGAGGTATTCGGTCGCCCGCTTCGTTTCATCTATCGTCGCGCTCTGTTCTTGCTTTTGCATCTGCAGGTGTTTGAGAAAGGCGAACCGCTGCTACGGGTGATGGAAACTAGACGTTGCGCCACCGATTAGCGCTGCAAATATCGCAGTCACGATAAACCAAATACGATCGCAGTACTGAAGGCACACATGTCTACTTTTGAGCTCGCCGGTAATCTCCGCGGCTGAAGTATTTTTCGAGCCACACGTAGAGGCAAATGAAAAGATAGCGGCTGCCCATTTCCTTAATCTTCAGTTTCGGGGTTCCGGTGCGGCGGCCGCGCCAGGTAATCGGGATGGTCACCCAGGAGTACCCGCGAACGATCGCTTTCAGCGGAATTTCGATGGTCATGTTAAAGTGAGGCGCGATCAAAGGCCGGCAACCGTCGATAACTTCTTTCCGGTAAGCTTTGAATGCGTTCGTCGTGTCGTTAAGGCTAATGCGAAAGAGTATCCTGATGAAATGGTTCGCCAACCGATTGAGCCATAATTTAACTTTGGGGTAATCGATTACGCCATCATGACAACAACAGCATCGCCAGCCATGTGGTCGAATCCACAACTTACAGCGCGACCGAATCCATATGGCGCGGAGTTCTGGATAGGTTTGAGGCTGGGAATTTGTGTCTTAAGCGATTCAAGTATTCTCCAGGTTGCGTCCGTGCTCCCATCGTCAACTACGATGATTTCGTGCGGCAGATTGTGGCGCCGAAGTTCGAGGTAGAGATGCTCGGCAGTTGAGGCGATGCAGCCCTCCTCATTTCGAGCTGGGATAACGACAGACAGCAACCGTAACGGGGCCTTGCCGGGAGGCGCATTGCTCATACGCAGCCTGATATCCTGTTTTGCTTTTGGTTACCAGAACTGGATTTGACGGCAAAAATCGTGCGTTTAGCGTTTGCGCCCATGCTGGCCATTAAGGCGGCGAGCACTTGGCCATGCTGGATCTGACTACTACTCGCTCCCGAACGATTCCTCTGAGCAGCCATCGAACTCGCACACCTGCGACCGCTCGATATTAATGTGACCGAGGTTTGCGACCGCTCTGATCACATGGTTAAAAACGAGGAACTAACCACATGACTTTGGCAGAGCTTCGCGCTCTCACAAAAACTCTGGCTAAGTGGCTGGCCGCGACTACCAGCCTCCTCTTCGTCTTCTCCCGATTCCTGCCGTCCGGAGGCTTGGGGCGCTACGAGATCGTTGACGATTCTTGGATACAAATGCTGCACTTTGCTTTTGTCGAGCGATTGCAGTTTGGCCGGGACATCGTGTTTACGTTCGGCCCGTGGGGATTCCTTTACGGCGGATATCATCCGGCGACGTATTTGATTTCAGTCATTGTGTGGGCTGTTCTCGCCGTTGTGTTTTGGTGGGCAGCGTGGCGTGTTGTCACCCATTTCTTCAAGAATCCACTGGTTTGTTGGTTATGGATGATGGCGTTCATCGGGCTGGCCAGCATAAGCCCATTCTTAAACATGGATGTGCGCCTGACTGCGTGGCCTCTTCTGCTATTGCTCCTGCATTTTTCCGTGGAGGAACGTCCTTTCACCGCGATCCAGGCGGTGCTGGTCGTATCGCTCGGACTCCTGAGTCTGATCAAGCACAGCATGTTCACAATCGCGGTCGTCACTGTCCTGATTATCGCTGCAGACAATGTGTTTCGGCAGCATCGCCTTCCATGGATCGTGCTGGTGTTTGCGGGAGGCCTCTTCTTTTTTTGGGTTTTAGCAGGTCAGCGGGTAAGTGGGTTTGGTCTGTACCTACGCGGTGCATCCGAAATCGTTAGCGGTTACACGGAAGCCATGATGTGGCAGCAACCGACGGACAAAGTGGACGTTTGCCGATTTTGGGAAATAGCCGCAGCGCTGTGCGCGTTCGTGGGATATATCGCATGCAAACGGCACCGGTTCTTCGGGCTTCTCCCCCTGCTTGGATTCGCATTCATCGTGTTCGCCGCCTTCAAATACGGCTACGTGCGACACGACGGACACGAAGTTGGAGCCACAAACCTGCTGTTACTTGCGGCCTTGCTGTGGCTGCCAGTTGCATGGTGCATCGTTTGGCAAAGGAGCAGGTGGCTCGTTCCCGCAGTTCTGCTGCCGCTCATTTTCGCAGCGCCCCTGGCTTCGCTCAGCTTGAAACGTTACGCAAGTGTTGGATTGTTTTCGGTTCTTGCTCAGCAACTAAGTGTGCGGAACCTGTTCGCCCCGGCGAAGACTTTCCTGGAGTTCCTGGAGGATAGACAACACTCCTTCCGCGGCTATAACACGTACGCCGCCGGTTTAAGAGCAGGAACATTTCCCAATCTGGATATACACGGCAGCGCAGATGTTTATGCGCTTAGCCAGACACTTGCTTTGCCGCAGGGCCTCACCTGCCGGCCACGTCCTGTCTTCCAAAGCTACTCCGCTTACACGCCGAAACTGGCAGAGATGAATGCCGCCCACCTTCGCAGCGACCGGGCAGCCGATCACATCTTATTTGATGTATGGACTATTGACGGCCGCTTTGCAGCCCAGGATGACAGTCTTTCCTGGCCGGAATTGTTAACCCGTTATGATATCATGGGCATGGCCGGGCAATACGTTCTGATGGAGAAGTCAGTGACGCCCAGGCGATATGAGTTGATTCCGATTGGCGAAACCCTGTCGAGCTTCGATGAAGCAATCGAGGTTCCTTCGATGAAGGATGGACCGGTTTGGGTGAGAATTGATATCCGGCGATCCTTCTGGGGGAACGTTGTCGCGATGCTTTATCGGCCACCAAGTGTTTCGCTCACTGTTTTCGCTCGCGGCGGGGGAGTGCATAGCGGTCGCCTGTTACCTGCGGAGGCTCGCGCCGGCTTCTTGCTCTCGCCAGTCGTAGAGAATCGCCAGTCCTTTTTCGCTCTGGCATCGACGAACTGGCAGCATGAATTGGAAAACCTCGAGGTGGCCTCAGCCCGCATTACCGCTGAACGAGGAAGAGAAGTAGCAAGCCATTACCAGTCGCCGCCTGTGCGAGTGCGTTTCTATCGTTTGGATTTCCAGCGGCAGGAACCACGGAGCCGTTAATGTCGCCGCCACCAACGGAATCATGACCAGCCACGTCAAAAGCAGGTTGCCAATGCAAATTGCGAACGACAAGAAGCATTGATTCTCATCCAAACAATTGCGCGCGCTCCGGGGCGAAATAAACTGAGCCTACAATGTCCGACCGAGGCTGTTCTCATCTCAACGCGATTGAATCGATCAAGCAACCGCAGCGCCGCGAATGTGAAGAATGCGTGAAGATCGGTGCGCGCTGGGTTCATCTGCGCACGTGCCAGACGTGTGGCGTTACGCTTTGTTGCGACAGCTCCCCAAATCAGCACGCCAGCAAACATGCGCGGGCAACCGCACATCCCGTGATCGCTTCCGCGCAACCGAGCGAGCGCTGGTTGTATTGCTATCCTGACGACGCGCTCGCGCAATATTAGATTTGTCGCTGCTGACCGCCACAACTTCAACGGCAAACGCGTATAACTGAACAAACCGCAAATCGAAAAGGTAATTGGTAGGAGATTGGCGCAATTAGCATGTCCAGCAGGAAATCGCGTCCACAGAAGCGCCGCCGGCGTTCGATTATAGCTTTTGAGATGATTCGGCTTGACCGGACGGCAACCGAACCGCTCCATGAACAGCTTTACCGGCAAATTCGCGACGAGTTGAAATCGGGCAGGTTTACCGAAGGCTCATCTCGACTTCCCTCCTCTCGGGCGCTGGCTACAGACCGCGGAATTTCAAGATCGACGGTTAGACTCGCGCTTTCAAAACTTCATGCCGAAGGTTACCTCCGCTCAAAGCCGGGCTCCGGAACATTCGTTGCCAACCTTCTCCCGGAAACTTTTTTGACTGCGGACCAACCGAAAACCTACGAACCAATCCAGCGCCTCATTCGCATCTCAGATCGCGTCAGAACAATTCCGGATGTACGAGTCGGAGATCAGTTTGACCTCGGGGCAACCGGCGCGGGAGCCGGCGTCTCCCTGGTCCCAAGCATTCCAGCGGTGGACGAATTTCCGATGGCTGCATGGGAACGTCTCAGAGCGCAGGTTCTCGCGAAAAAAGGCGTCAACCTGCTGCGCTATGCGTCAAACCGCGGCGACGCCGACCTGCGCAAGGCAATTGCAGCGTACCTGTGCGATTTCAGAGCAGCGCGCTGTCATCCGGACCAGATCGTAATCGTGGCTGGTATGCAGCAGGCGATGTTGGTCAGCGCATTGGCAATGCTGAATCCGGGTCAAGTCGCGTGGATCGAAGATCCCTGTTATCAGCAGACCCGAAGGGTTCTTGCTTTGGCCGGCATAAAGATAATTCCCAAGCCGCTCGACAACGAAGGGATCGTGATTGCGCGATCGCCAAGAGAAACACTGCCGAGGATCATTTACGTGACGCCCTCTCACCAATTTCCTCTCGGCGTTACCATGAGTCTCCAGCGTCGGACCGGCTTGCTCGATTTCGCGCGTGCTCACAACGCATTTATTTTCGAGGATGACTACGACGCAGAGTTCCGTTTTGCCGGGCCACCACTCCCATCGTTGCAAGGGATCGACAACGCCAGTCGAGTGATTTACGCAGGAACGGTTAGCAAGATTCTTTGCCCCTCTTTGCGTCTGGGCTACATCGTTGCGCCAGAGCCGTTGGTCGATTCGTTGGTCAAGATCCGCAGCGCGATGGATCAACACTCCTCGCCAATCGACCAGGCGACACTGGCGCGTTTCATCAGCGAGGGCTTTTTCCTGAGTCACATCAAGCGGATGCGAAAAATCTATGCCGAGCGACGCGATTTCTTCATCAAACAATTTAATGAGCTGCTCGGTGACCATTTCACTTTGCAGGTTCCTGAAGCGGGACTGAACATCGTCGCCTGGCTGAAGCGCGATGAAGAATTTCCAATGATCAGGCGTACCACAGTCGATATCGGAGTGAGGCCGTCGGCGCTCTCATTTTTTTGCATCCAAGCGAAGCTAAAACCAGCGTTCGTTTTCGGATTCGCCGCGTGGACACCGACACAGATTCGGGAAAGCCTTGTTAAACTCGCATCGGCACTCAGGGATCGCGGGAGGAATCTAAATTACGGCCGCCAGTCGCGATAAGCGTCGTGCGCGCCGAGGGCAAGACTGGTTCGGGCTTTGCTATGCCTGTCGATCTGTTGGGCCAGCCACTGAAACCATTCCCAATTTTTTTGCGAGCCTGAGCGCTCACGTTCGTATTCGACGTAGCCATGCAATTTGCGCCAGGCGACTCGCACTGTGCCGCCCAGCAACTCGTCGACTACGTTCAACGGAACCATGCGCGCAAACACCGCATACCCAAGAGACTCGAGAATGCAAGCTATGGACTGGGCGGCTTGAAAAAGGCGCGGATCAGCTTCGATTTGTGAGGGCGTCGTACCCTCAGCAATTGCCTGCACGAGGGTCATCGATTGCATCCATGCCGGCGTCAAAATCGCCTGGACAGCTACGAAGGCTGCGCGTTCCTCTCGTTCCTTGCGCGCGTGCCGCATCTCAATCAATCCGAAAACGACAGCCGTCAATACCGTGAGGGCCGTTGCAATGTTTGCAACCGTCGAAAGATCCACCGCAGCAATTTGCTCAAACGCGTCGTTTCATGTCACGCAAATTTGGTCTTACGAGTAATGTTGGATTAAAGGACACGAAAAAGCCGCAGAGTTCGCGGGAACCCTGCGGCTGGTATCGTAATATCCCAGATCGCGCGTTGACTCAGTCTATAACCACGACGTGATCAATCATACGCAAATCGCCCATGTCTGCGTAATAAACGCGCACGCGCGTGCCGGGTTTGATCGCTGTTTGGACGATTTCTCCTGCCTTGTTCAGAACGTGACCACGCCCATTGAGAACATAACGGCCCGCGTAATTCGAACTGTCCTCGCGAACAACGAGCGTTTTGCCAGGCTGATAACTGGCAGCCGCGCCTTCCTCAGTCGTCGTTCTGATGATCGTTCCGGTTACCTGTACCGGTTCTGTCGTAGTTGTTTCTTGTTTTTTATCCGTCGAACTCGGCTGGGCGAATGCCAGCAGCGCAATCAGCACACAGCCGAGAGTGACAATTATTTTTTTCATGTTCGCCTCCTCTTGTTAATGCATTTTCTGCTGAGCAAACTTCTGGAGTTGGTGAGGATGGAACAAGAGCCACTTCGCGTATTCCCGACAGCCCACTTTCCGTGGCGCTGCCGCGACCGAGGACCTTCAGAAAGCCCGACTTTGGATGTGTGCATTTCCACGTAAATGTAACCAGCTCGTTACTAGCTTTTAGTTCGTCACGGTGGAAAGTTACTGCCTATACTCAAGAGCGCCGCATGCCTGCTGAAACAAAAGGGAATCTTCAGGCGGAAATTGGCCACGTGTTGTTCATCGACATCGTGGGTTATTCGCTGTTGTCGAACAACGAGCAGAGCAAATTGCTCAGTGAACTGAACGCAGTCGTGCGCAGAGCAGAGCGCTTCCGTCTGGCGGAAGCCGGGGGCACGTTAGTGCGATTGCCCACAGGGGATGGAATGGCGCTGATTTTTCACCACAGTCCGGAAGAGCCTGCGCGCTGCGCGTTGGAAATTAGTGAGGGCCTAAAGGCTTATCCGGAAGTGCGCGTGCGGATGGGTATTCATAGTGGTCCGGTTAACCAAGTCGCTGATGTCAACGAACGGGCGAATATTGCCGGAGCGGGAATCAATATCGCGCAACGGGTAATGGATTGCGGCGATGCCGGACACATCCTGCTTTCAAAGCACGTCGCCGAAGATTTGCAGCATTATTCCGAATGGCGCCCGTACCTCCACGATGTCGGCCAATGCGAGGTGAAGCACGGCGAAGTAATTTCCATCGTCAACCTCTATACCAGCGAACTGGGAAATCCGGAGCCGCCGCGTTTGAAGCGGCCCCAGGGTGAAGTACGGAGGCGACGCAGAAACGCCTTATTGTTTGCCGGGTCCTGCCTGATCGTTTTGGCTGCGGTCGGACTTTTTCTCTTGCCGCGAGTGTCGGCGCGCAAGATCGACAAATCGATTGCAGTCTTGCCGTTTCAGAATCTGAGCGATGAAAAGGAGAACGCTTACTTCGCCGATGGCATACAGGACGATATCCTGACGAATCTATCGAAAATCGGAGACTTGAAAGTGATCTCGCGGATGTCAGTCATGTCGTATCGCGGCGAGGGTGTGCGCAACGCCCGCGAAATCGGCAAAGCGCTCGGAGTCGCGACGCTTTTGGAAGGAAGCGTACGTCGCGCTGGCAACCGAGTCCGAGTAAGCGTGCAGTTGATCAACGCGAACAATGACGAGCACATTTGGGCGGAAGATTACGACCGCGATTTGACAGACGTCTTCGCCATTCAAACCGATCTCGCGCAAAAAATTGCCTCGGCTCTTCAGGCGAAACTCTCCCCGAACGAAAAAGCACGGCTCGATCGCCGGCCGACACAAGATCCTGACGCCTATCTGCTCTTCGTTCAGGCGCACGATTACGCCAATCGAACGGACATGCTTCGCGACACTTCGTTGAAAGCCGAGCAGCTTTTCGAACAAGTGATCAAGCTCGATCCAAACTTTGCGGCCGCTTTCGCTGGCCTCTCCATGGTCGAAAGTTGGGTATATCACAGCTTCGACCCGCTGCCAGCACGGCGGGAGAAAGCGCGTCTCAACGCGGACGAAGCGCTGCGATTGCAACCGGATCTTCCGGAAGCGCATCTTGCTCTCGGTTTTTCTTATTACTACGGCGATCGAGACTACGAACGTGCCTTGGCCGAATTCGAGATCGCGAAACGCGGGCTACCAAATGAAGCCCAGGCCTACATGGCGATCGGCGCGATCCAGCGGCGTCAGGGCAGGTGGGTCGAATCAACGGCGAACTTGGAAAAGGCCGCTGAGCTTGACCCCAAGAACAGCTCGATCCTCTTGAATCTCGGCTATAACTATATGGCCACACGAAATTTCGAAGCTGCCGATAAGATCTTTGATCGCGGAATCGAAGCTGCGCCGGAGTCGTTCGGCTCGCGTGCATTAAAATCGGAGTTGGCGATCAGATGGAAAGGAGACATTAGCGTTGTCGAAAAAGAATTGGCTTCGGTGCCACCGGGAGTCGATCCGCAAGGCCTGGTCACGTTGGGCCGCGCAGGGGTCCTGACGTTGCAGCGAAAATTTAAGGAGGCGCTTCAGGTGATCCAACAATTTCGTGGAGAGACATTGCTCGTCAGCGCGAGTACGACCTGCCCTAAAGCTTCTCTCGAAGGTACGCTGTACTCGTATCTGGATGACAAAGCGAACGCGCACTCGGCATTCGAGCGCGCACGGATCATCGCTGAAGGATTGGTGCGCGAAAGCCCCGACGACGCTGCTCGCCATGGACAGCTTGGCCTGATTCTAGCCGGACTCGGTCAAAAGGACGCCGCGGTCGCGGAGGGCAAGCGCGCAGTTGAACTGTTGCCGGAATCGCAAGATGCTTTCGAGGGACCAGAGATTACTGCTGTGCTCGCGCAAATTTACGCGTGGACCGGCGAACACGATCAAGCATTTGGGCTACTTGATCATTTGCTCGTTGTTCCAAACGGAATCACCGTTCCCGGTCTCAAGCTCGACCCCATCTGGGACCCGTTGCGCAAAGATCCTCGCTTCCAAGCGCTGATCGACAAGTACGCAGCCAAGGGTTAAGCGAAGTTGTAAGATCAAACATGAAAAGGATCAACGGACTCAGTATACCGCAGACGCTGGAAGAGGTATGCAATCCACAACAGACTGCGCTTCTCATTTACGATATGCAGGTTGGAATTTTGAGTCAGATCAAGAATGCCGATGAGCTAACGCAGCGGGTTCTCAAAGTTCTTACGGCCGCACGCAACGCTCGCGTGCGCGTATTCTTTTCCCGACACCTTTCGCTGCCGAAAGAACTCATGGGCATGTTTCAGTTCCGCATGGCCATGACTTGGCAACACGTTGACTCCCCGGACGAAGTCAAACCTTGGTTCTTACGCGACACGCCGGGATTTGAAATCATCCCCGACTTATCACCGCTTCCCAGTGAAGGCGTATTCGACAAATTGACGATGTCGGCCTTCGAAGGCACCTGGCTCGATTTCGCTTTGCGAGATTGCGGTATCAATGCCTTGATCGTTGTCGGCGTGGCGACTGAAATCGGAATCGAACCGACGGCACGCCACGGCGCCGACCTCGGGTACGTTCCAGTAATCGTGACTGACGCGTGCGGCGCCGGCAACGAAGAAGCAGCCAAGCGCTCGATCGAGAGCTTGAAGTTTACCGGAGACGCGTTGATGACCGACACCGAGACGATTTGCCAGGTATTCCGAAAGCAACCCAGCACTCGGAGCATGTAAATTTCAGTTAGACGCGAGGCAAAAATTCCTCCCGCGAGATCTTGCCATCTTTGACGGTATAAACTCCGACTTCCGAAATTTGGCGACGCTGCTTTGACTCTTTCTCGGTCACGTCTGCGTCGTATTGCACGACGAAACGGTCATGCGCGACAAATGGTTCGCCCGCTTTAAAGCTGTGAACTTCCATCGCGTTCACCCACCAATCGATTTTGCCTCGAACTGCTTCCTTGCCGCGACTCTCAGGCGCGGTCGCTTCCACGCTCACGATGTTTTTGTCGTAAAGAGTGTCGAGCGCTTCGTACCACGCTTGTTTCCGGACTAATTCCACGACTTTTTTAGCTACTTCTTCCGTTGTCATTTTTCCTCCTTCTATTTTAGGTCGACCCGCCTTCGCCGAGGCTACGGCGTGGCAGGCAATTACGTGCTGAGAAATTGCTCCAGTTTGCCGACCACGCTGTGCCAGCCTTGTTCGTGATCGTCGCGTGAGGCTTCGGTTGGAAGATTTTCGTGAGTCAGGCGGACCTCTGTGCCTCCCTCGCGATCGAGGAATTCCACCGTGACGAGACTGTGGTTTTTCCAATCTTCATTCGCTTCGTGCTTCCAGGTGAACACGATCTTCTTGCCGGGTTGTAGCTCGCGATATTCGCCGGAGATAGTCACCTCTTTACCTTCTGCATCCGTGCAGTCCCAACGGAATTGTCCTCCTTCCCGCACGTCGGCGATCAAATCACGAGTCTTAACATTTTCCGGACCGAACCACTTCTTTAGTTGTTCCGGATCGGTCCAGGCGGCATAAACTCGATCTCGCCGCGCTTTTATGAAACGTCTGATTTCCAGTGAGAATTTTCCCGCTTCAGCCATAGGTTCTCGTTTGTCGATAAGAATTTTTACTACAATGATGCAGCTTCACGCATTCTCGACACAGCAGACCAGGGAGTATGCGCTACGGTGGCTGCGGATTCGCCGCACGGATTATTTAACGTCGGTTGGGCTATCGCGCTCGACAAACTCTTTAAGTTCTGAGCCAATGCTTTGCGTCCAGCCTTCCTCGAAGTTCTCGCGTGCGAATGCCTTAGTCCTTGGGAAAGTGTCGAGGCCGGTGTGCGTCAGTTTCAAGCGCGTCTTGTCGCCGTCCGGAGCTAATTCAATTGTGACCAGCGAATTACCTTCGTGCCCTTCATATCGCCAGGTGTAGACGATTTTCTTTTGCGGTATGACTTCGGTGATTTTGCAACGGTGATCGTAGGTATTCCCTTCGTGCTCGACTACAAAACCAAATTCAAAACCGACTTCGGGCCTGAATTCCTTTAGATCGAAATACCACTCCCGCATTTGATCGACATCCGTCAGCGCCTTCCATACTCGCGCCACCGGAGCGTCGAGAGTTCGCTCAACGACCACTGCTTCAGCGTTCACATTTTTTGTCGTCATGTTTTTCTCGTTCGCCTCCATATGTGCTTTGATAATTCTTAGCGCGGAACGATCATTTGTCGTCGCCCGTCTGCCCTGCTTCGCGGCCCCGGCGAACCTGTTCGAGCACCTTCGTCGAGGCTTCCTCGTTGCCGTATTCGTCGTGCCATCTCCACCATTCGTACGGAGGCGTCTGAGGGTAGCCATCCGGCGAGTCCTCCCACTCCTCCTGACGCCCGAGGGCAGTGATGTCGAGCAAGTTCCATGTGTTCCCCATCTGCTCGTCACCGCGGCTATTGATGAAGTACGTGCGGAACACGCGGTCGCCGTCGCGGATGAACGCGTTCGTGCCGTGCCACTCGTCCACGCCAAAGTCTTTGTCGAAGCTGTCCGTGATGGTGTACCACGGAATTAACTGCCAGCCCATTCGTACTTTCAGGCGCTCAATATCCTTTTGCGGCGCGCGAGAGGCGAATACGAGTGTCGTATCGCGAGCGTTGAGATGAGCGGGATGAACGACCTGGTCGGCCATCATTGAGCAGCCGACGCATGCACGTTCGGGCCAGCCAACCACACCCGGCTCGAAGAAGGCCCGGTAGATGATCAACTGACGGCGGCCGTCGAACAGATCGAGCAGACTAGCCTTGCCCTTGGGGCCCTCGAAGTGGTACTCTTTCTCCACAGCGACCCACGGCATCCTGCGACGCTCGGCGGCCAGCGCATCACGGGCGTGGGTCAACTCCTTCTCCTTCACGAGCAGTTTCTGACGCGCAGATTCCCACTCTTCTGCCGACGCGATTCTAGGAGGTTTCACCTGGGTCTTTTTCTTTTCGACTTCTTTTTTCATTTTGGTTGTTCGTTGTCTTTGTTTGTTTGCTGTTCCTGTAAATTTTATTCAATACGAACGCGGCCACTCCACTGCCGGACGTCGCGCCGACGGCCATGAGAGTAATATTAGCGATGCATGCGGGACACATGTCAGTTTCCTTTCACTTCGTTTTCCTTTTCTCAGATGGCCGGTTCTCCTTTTCTAAATATTCGGCCAGGCGATCAAGCGATCCCTGCCAAAACTCGCGATATTCCTCTACCCACTGGGCAGCCTGTTGGAGCGGTTTGGCATCGAGCCGCATTTCATGAACGCGCCCATAACGTCTGCGCCGAAGCAGCCCGGCCTTCTCCAGTACGCGTAAGTGTTTCGAGACAGCCGGGAGGGACATGGAGTGAGGTTTCGCCAAACGCGTCACACACATATCGCCCCGGGCGAGATGAGCCAGGATACGCCGGCGGGTGGGATCGGCCAGGGCGGCGAAGGTGCGATTCAAAGTTCTGGAAGAATATTTAACCATCTGGTTAAATAATAAAATCGATCCAACTGCAACGCAAATGAAAAATTCAACGTTGGCTTGAAGCTGCAAGAACGGGAAAGCACAATGCCGTCTGTGCTGCGAACGTCCCGAAAATAAGAAGCCATCATGCCTACATCTATCCAAGACCCTTGTGACGAGAGCATAATTCGCTCGCGTTTTGCCAGCGCGCCGTGTTCGAAAATTGCCGGGCGCTGGGTGCTTGTGGCCACAACTCTCGCTTCCAGTATGGCGTTCATCGACAGCACGGTTGTGAATGTCGCGTTGCCCGCGCTGCAAGCGAACCTGAACGCCACTATCGTCGACGTGCAATGGGTCATCGAGGCTTACTCGCTATTGCTTTCGGCGCTGCTGCTCGTCGGCGGATCGCTCGGAGATCATTACGGACGGCGCCGGGTTTTCTTAATTGGTGTCGCTCTGTTCGCTGCGGCGTCTACGTGGTGCGGCCTCGCTCCCGACATACATCAACTGATTATCGCACGTGCAGCGCAAGGACTCGGCGCGGCCCTGCTCGTTCCGGGAAGTCTCGCAATCATTAGCAGCTCGTTTCCAGAAAACGAGCGTGGCCGCGCAATTGGCACATGGTCGGGTTTCAGTGCGATTACCACCGCTATTGGACCAGTGGTCGGCGGCTGGCTGATCGAGCATCTTTCCTGGCGCGCCATATTCTTTATTAATATCCCAATCGCCCTTCTGATAATGTTTATCTCGCTGTGGCATGTTCCAGAGAGTTCCGATAAGGAGAGCAAGGGGCTGGATTGGTTAGGCGCAATTTTAGTAACATTCGGCTTGGCTGCGTTAGTCTATGGACTGATCGAGTCTTCACGGCTTGGCTTCGGCGATCGATCAGTGTTTGCCTCGCTCGTTGCAGCAGCCGTATTGCTCGCCTTTTTCCTAATAATCGAGACACGGATTTCCAACCCAATGCTCCCGCTGGTTCTGTTCCGATCGCAAACGTTTACCGGAGCGAACCTACTGACATTTTTGCTTTACAGTGCGCTGGGCGGCACTCTGTTCTTCCTTCCGCTCAACCTGATTCAAGTCCAGCATTACTCGGCCACTGCAGCTGGAGCAGCTTTCCTCCCGTTTATTCTGATCATGTTTCTTCTTTCTCGCTGGGCAGGTGGACTCGTCGAAAGGTACGGATCGAAAATTCCGCTAGTTGTCGGTCCGTTAATTGCAGCCCTTGGTTTCGCACTTTTCATGTTAGCCGGTTTGAACGCCGGTTACTGGCAAACCTTTTTCCCTGCCGTTGCTGTGCTTGGAACCGGCATGGCGGTAAGCGTCGCGCCTCTTACGACGACTGTTATGAATTCGGTCGATCAAAATCGGGTCGGCATTGCATCCGGCGTGAACAATGCAGTTGCGAGAGGAGCCGGGCTGCTCGCGATTGCGGTCCTCGGAATCGTCATGCTTCACTCCTTCAATGACGCGCTCGATCGGCGACAGACCTATGCGAACGTCCCACCTGCCGTGTGGCAATCATTGCAACCTCAGCGGACTAAGCTCGCCGCAGCGTCACTTCCTAACGAGTTGGACCAGATGACCCAACAATTGGTTGGACAAACGATCGCCGAATCTTTCGTGCATGCTTTCAGGTTAATCATGGCGATTGGAGCGACGCTGGCTGCAGCGAGTGCGATCGTTGCATGGGTCCTTATTGGAAAGGCAGCACAAAAAGAGTCTCCCCGATCTTCGAAAGCCTTCTCGGATTGACTCAATTTGCTTACGATGTGGTGCCAATGAAAATTGCCGGGCTTCACCACGTAACTGCAATCGCCAGCGATCCGCAGCGAAACCTCGACTTCTATGTGGGACTTCTAGGTCTTCGTTTTGTAAAACGCACAGTTAATTTCGATGATCCCGGAACGTACCATTTCTATTTCGGCGATCGGCGTGGAACGCCTGGAACGATCCTGACGTTCTTTCCCTGGCCGGGCGTGCGACGCGGGATCCGTGGCACCGGCCAAATTGAGGCGACTGCATTTTCAATTGCTCCAACCTCAGTTGGATATTGGCTGGAGCGTTTGAAACAGCAGCATGTTACCGCGGAAAGGAGCGCGTCGCGTTTTGGAGAAGACGTGATTCGTTTTGTCGATCCTGATGGACTTCTGCTTGAGCTCATCGCTTCAAATTCGCTCGCGACCATCGCGCAATGGCCCGATAGCCCGGTTCCTCCGGGACATGCGCTCCGAGGGTTTCACAGTGTGTCGGCTGCTTTGGAGGGTTACGAGAAGACTGCGCGTTTACTCACCGATGCGTTCGGTTACCGTTTAATCGAAGAATCTGGAAATCGATTTCGCTTCGCATCCTCCGAAAAAGCTGCGCCCGGCCGAATTGTTGATTTGCTTTGTCTGCCTGATTCAAGCGTTGGGAGCGTAGCGGCTGGGTCTGTGCATCACATCGCGTTTCGCGCGCGCGACGAAAAAGAGCAGCTTCAGTGGCGAGAAAAGCTGGTTGACCTTGGCCACAACGTTACTCCGGTAATCGATCGCATTTATTTTCGTTCCATCTATTTTCGCGAACCCGGTGGCGTACTGTTTGAGATCGCAACCGAGCCTCCCGGTTTTACCTTTGATGAGACAATCGAAGAACTCGGGACCGGTCTGCGCCTCCCGCCGTGGCTGGAATCTGCGCGTTCGCAAATCGAGAAAGTTCTGCCGCCGATTCGCGTACCAAACAAACAATGAGGCCGCAGCCGGATTTCATTCACGAATTTGTTCAGGGTGCCTCGAGCCGAACTCTCTTGCTCTTGCATGGCACTGGTGGAAACGAGCGCGATCTCATCCCGCTTGGGCGCGAACTGGATCCCAACGCTTCTTTGCTTAGCCCGCGCGGAAAAATTCTCGAGAGCGGAATGCCGCGATTTTTTCGCCGGCTAGCTGAAGGCGTGTTCGATCTGGAGGATTTGAAAACGCGGACGAACGAACTGGCTGATTTTGTCGCTGACGCAGTGCGCCATTACAAACTCGCCGCAGACCAAGTTGTTGGTGTCGGTTATTCCAATGGCGCCAATATCGCCGCGAGCATGTTATTGCTTCGGCCGGAAATCATGCACGCGGCGATTCTTTTCCGCGCCATGGTGCCGCTGGTTCCAGACAAGATGCCTGAGCTATCATCTGTGCAGGTTTGGATCGGCGCTGGTGATCAGGATCCGATTATTCCCCCATCGGAGACGCAACGCCTTGTCGAACTTCTTCGCCGCGCGGGCGTCGAGGTGACAATTCGTTTTTTTCATGCCGGCCACGGATTAACGAACAGCGAGCTCAAGACAGCAGGTCTATGGATCAGGGAGCTTAAGCCATGAGCGGCACAAAGATGAAAACGAGTCGACTCGAAGCGTTCAGCGACGGAGTTCTTGCCATCATCATCACAATCATGGTGCTGGAATTGAACGTGCCTCACACGGTCGAGCTTTCCGCTTTGAAGCCATTGCTGCCAGTGCTTTTGAGCTATGTACTCAGTTTTATCTACCTGGGCATTTACTGGAACAATCATCATCATCTGTTCCAAGCCACAGACCAGGTCAGTGGCGGCATTCTGTGGGCAAACCTTCATTTACTGTTCTGGCTGTCGCTCTTTCCTTTCACCACAGGCTGGATGGGTGAGAATGGTCTTTCCCCCACTCCGACGGCCGTGTACGGGTTCGTTCTATTGATGGCGGCTATAGCTTATCAAATTCTGGAGCACACCATCATTGCCAAGGAGGGTAGAGGCTCGCTTCTGGCACGGGCGGTTGGCATAGATTGGAAGGGTAAACTCTCTTCTGTGTTTTATTTGGCCGCCATCCCACTCGCGTTTGTGAGCCCATGGATCGCGGCTGGACTGTATGTGTTCGCCGCGCTGCTCTGGTTGATTCCTGATCCCCGAATCGAAAAGGAGATCGAAAAACGCGAAGAGTAAATAACGACCGAAATCCGGTTTCGGATAACAAAGCACAACGCTCAACCGATGGACCCACCTCAGAATTCAATTGCATTTGGCGCACCCGGAATCGAGCCGCGCTGGACTTCGAGCGCCAAAGAAGGTGTGGGTACTGCCTATCATACCAGTTGCCGTGTCTGGTTCACTCTGAGTCACGGCATCGTGAACGAGATTTATTACCCGCATGTCGATCAACCGAACACGCGTGACTTTCAGTTTCTCATAAGCGATGGAGAAACGTTTTGCCACGAGGAAAAGCGCGAACTGACTCACGCGATCGATTATCCGGAACGTGATTGCCTTCTTTACCGTATCACGAATTCAGAGCCGGGCGGCCGCTATCGCATCGTAAAAGATGTCTTCGCCGATCCGCATCAGTCGGTCTTGCTGGTGCACACCAAATTGGAAGTGCTGGACGAATCGCTACGTCGGAAGCTGCGACTATATGCATTGCTGGCTCCTCACATCGCCGGTTTCGGCACGGGCAACTCGGGGCGGTGCATTCAAGTGGGCGGTATCAAGCTTATCCGCGCGCAACGCGTAAACGTTCACCTGATTATGGCGTGCAGCACCGGCTTCTCTCGTCGCTCGGTAGGCTATGTCGGTTTCAGCGATGGTTGGCAGGACCTGATGCACAATTTCAAAATGGACTGGCAGTTTGAGTCCGCCGAAAACGGCAATATCGCGTTGACGGGAGAAATTAATCTTCCACACAGCGGTGAATTCACCATGGCTGTCGCGTTTGGTCGGAGCTACCAGAGCACAACGGCCAAGTTATTCCAATCGCTGGCTGAGCCTTTCGAGTCACATCGTCAGGCGTATATCCGGCAGTGGCAGCGAGCGGTTGTTAATCCAAAATTCGACTTTAGCGCCGACACATCCGACGGCGGCGGAATGTATCGACTGAGCCGTTGTGTGCTGACTGCACATGAAGACAAGGTGTTTCAAGGCGCGATTGTTGCGTCGATGAGTATTCCCTGGGGTGAAACCAAGGGCGACAACGATTTGGGGGGCTATCATCTCGTCTGGACTCGTGACCTCGTGCAAAGCGCAACAGCGCTTCTTGCCACAGGCCAGATGAGTACACCATTGCGCGCATTGATTTGGCTGGCTGCCATTCAGCGACCGGATGGAACCTTTCCTCAGAACAGCTGGATCGACGGGACTGCTTATTGGTCTGGCCAGCAGCTCGACCAAATTGCCGCGCCGATATTGCTGGCCTGGCGTCTGCACAAACAAGACGCGCTTGGTTTGTTCAATCCTCGCGTAATGATTGTGCGCGCTGCCGCACATCTGATTTTGCAAGGCCCAGTCACCAGCCAGGATCGATGGGAAGAAAACGCCGGTTACTCGCCTTCCACTCTCGCCACTGTGATTGCCGCTCTCGTCTGTGCAGCGGAGTGGGCCACGGAGTACGGCGAAACCGCAGCTGCAGATTTTGTTTTCGCGTACGCCGACTGGCTGGCGACGCACCTCGAAGAATGGACCGTCACAACGCAAGGTGACTTGGTCGAGGGATTCCCTCGTCACTATATCCGCATCAATCCCACCGATCCGAACGCGCCAGACCCTCACTCTGATCCGAATACAACGATAATTCAATTGGCTAACGGCGGCGGCCTGCACCCTGCGCGAAATATTGTTGGCGGCGATTTCCTGCATCTGGTGCGATTCGGTATTCGCGACGCGAACGATCCAATCATTCGCGATTCAATCGAAGTCATCGATCGCGTGATCAAACACGATCTGCCACAAGGTCCCTGCTGGCGTCGCTACAATCATGATGGCTATGGACAAAAGGCCGACGGTGGTGCTTTCGATGGAACAGGCGTCGGACGTTGCTGGCCGATCCTGACGGGAGAACGAGGCCATTATGAACTGGCGGCCGGACGCGATCCAAAACCGTTCATTGCGACGATAGAGAACTTTGCGAATCAGGGCGGCATGCTGACCGAACAGTTATGGGACGAACCTGACTTGCCGGACGCCCATATGAAATTTGGATGTCCCACTGGCGCGGCAATGCCGTTGTGTTGGTCACATGCCGAATACACTTCGCTCGTGCGAAGCCGCCATGACGGCGTTTGCATTGACCGCCTCGAACCGGCATTTCGGCGCTATGTGCTGCATCCGGTACAGAGCAACTACGAGATTTGGACTTTGCGCTATCCACTGCGGCGTGTATCTCGCGGAAAAATTTTGCGAATTATCGTTGTTGCCCAAGCGACGGTTGTTTGGTCGACCGATGGTGGAGCTGGCACCAATCTGTTGGACACAATTCATCAGGGTAAGTTGGATCTCTGGTTCGCAGATTTTCCAACAGCAGATTGGCCCGCCGGTTCAGTGCTGACGTTCACATTCTTTTGGAAACACGATCAGCGCTGGGAAGGTCGCGACTGGCAGGTAAAGATTTTATAAGTGTGCCTGAACGGGGACACGCGCTCAGTTCGTTCGGACAGAAGGCGATTCATATCTGCGGCTAAAAAGGAACTTTAATCCTCCTGAGGTTGGCATCTGCGCTCGACACGTCAGTTTGCGATCAGCGATAATGAAATTGATGAAACGGCTTCATGTTCCTGCCGCGCTCCTAACCCTGATCTCACTTTCTTGCAGTTGCTCGCGAAAGGATCCAGCCCAGACCGGACCGCCTCCTCCGGAAGTACTGGTGACAACTGTCACGCCGCAGGATGTGCCGCGTGTGCTGGAACGTGTGGCGACACTGGACGGGTTCATCAATGCCAACATCAACGCGCAGGTGCAGGGTTATATTATTTCCCGCGATTACCAGGAAGGCGGCATTGTGAAAAAAGGCGATCTCCTTTTTCAGATCGACTCCCGTCCGTACGAAGCCGCATTGGCGCAGGCCAAAGGAACTCTGGCAAAAGACAAAGCCAACCAGGTGAAAGCAGAGGCAGACGAAAAGCGCGCACAGGACTTGTTTAAGAAGAAAGTGATCAGCGATCAGGAGCGCGATACTGCCATCGCAGCTGCGGGCTCCAGTAGAGCAAATGTCGAAGCCGATGAAGCGGCCGTGAAGCAAGCCGAGCTAAACCTAGGCTACACGCGGATCATTTCGCCGATCGATGGCGTCGCTGCTATCGCTACCGCGCAGGTAGGCGATCTTGTCGGACCCACCACCGGAACGCTAACGACGGTTTCTCAACTTGACCCGATCAAGGCTATCGTTACCGCGGGTGAAGCACCTTTCACGGATTTCGTTACTCGCCACCCCGATCCCACTGAGCGTGCCGAATACGTGAAGACCCTCCAGTTCGAATTGATACTCGGGAACGGCAGCGTCTATCCGCAGAAAGGAAAATTTTACGCGCTCGATCGTAATCTCGATCCCAAGACTGGCTCGATCCGATACGAAGTGACGTTTCCAAATCCAGGAAATATTTTGCGGCCCGGACAGTTCGGTAAAGTGCGGTTCGTAGCCGACCTGAAAAAGGGCGCAATGGTGATTC
>WNFW01000892.1_pt1 | contig 19754 bp, 14 predicted proteins | sample 5400131 | NCBI WGS metagenome assembly WNFW01 (sample SAMN13153362, study PRJNA577476) | soil metagenome | isolation source: 20 cm soil or saprolite under grassland replicate 1 | place: USA:California | collected 2016-06-15 | reverse complement strand
CGAGTTGCTCGTTGTATTCGGAATCATCCTTATTCTCGCCGGATTGGTCCTGAGTACAGTCGGCTACGCTCGAAAGAAGGGCGCGCGCGCCCGCGCCGAAACCGAAATCGCCGCCATGTCCGCGGCCTGCGAAGGTTATAAAGCAGATAATGGAGTTTACCCGAGAGACCCAACTGCGAACACCGCTACGGACGCATTGAATGCTCGTGCGATGGGCGACCCTACAACAACATTCTACAATACAGCGAGTCTGGTTCTATACCGCGCCCTTTCCGGCGATAGAAATCTTGATCGCACCGTTAACACTGCTGATGAGAACTTTAACATCGACGGCTCGATGTTGGGCACGCCTCTCACTCAGCTACCGCAGGTTTATTTGCAATTTAAGCCCAATCAACTCAGTCCAGTCGATCAGGCTGCGAATGTGCAGTACGTGCGCGATCCGTTTGGAAATAGCTACGGCTACTCTACCGCAAATCAATTCGATCCAGCAAAGGGTTACAACCCAACCTTCGATCTCTGGAGCACAGCAGGTCTAACGGCCGCTCCTGGAGGCGTCTCTGACACAATCACTCCGCAGTGGATCAAAAACTGGTAGAGGCCCTGTGGTTGTAGGGCGTTCCTGTGAACTCCAAAATCTTTCGCGAGCTGACACAGAGGCCCTACAATCTCACCGAAATAGAAATCGATACCTAGCCTTCGCTCGTGTGAACCACGACTTCCACGCGGCGATTAGAGCTTTGCTCTTCGATTGAGCCGCTTGCTGGCACGCGGAATTTTGTTGCGCCGTAGCCGCGTGCTTCGATTTGCGCCGGATTAATCCGCATCATCTCGATCAGATATCGTTTGACGCTGTCGGCGCGACGCTGACTGAGATCAAGATTGTATTCAAACGTGCCGAACGAATCTGTGTAGCCTTCTACTCTAAACGTCGCCTTCGGGTTACGCTGAATGAGAGTGCCCAGTTTTTGCAATTGACTGACCGCGCTGCCTTGAAGCACGTCACTGTCGTATTCGAAAAGTTGATCGTCGGGCAGGCGCAATTTTGTGCCTGACCCCAGCGGGCCTTTTTGCGCCAGTAACTGATCCAAATCGCTAAAGCCCAGAGTTCGCCCCTTATTTGGACCAGCGCTATCGCCCGGCAGCTTACTGGTGAAGGTGTTTGGCCGCTTGATAGCAGTGCTGGTGGCAAGCTCCGTCCCGCTCAACGCCGGCTGCGGGCGCCCTGAGGTCGAACTATTATTGAGCAAAGATTGTTCGTGCAGCGCGTTCGGGTCATTCGAGAGGGTCTGCGCCGTGGAGCGTTCGATTTCATTGACTACAGAATTAACTTCCGGTTGTTCGACTTTCGGCTGGTCAGGCAGAACGTCCTTCATGTCGTCAGGCAGCGCAGCGCTCGCCTGGACGTCCTGCAATAATTTATCGAACGATTTCTTTTCGTCCGGCAATTGCACATCGGTGTTGTCGGGGTTCGGTTTCGTCGCGGGATTTGTTTGATCGGCGCTGCTCTTGTCGAGGTTCGAGCCAGTGATGCTCCTGACCTTAAACGTTGGCGTCTGCTCGCTAGGGACGAACGCGGCCTCCGCTGGCGCGAAACGCGTCCGATAAAAATAAGCGCAGAGCGCGAAGTGTATTGCCAGCGAAACAATTAATCCGAGCCAGAGCCAATTGCGCTCTTTGCTTCCGGCCAGCAGACCTTCTGTCTCGAACCGGTCAAAGTGGTCGAATTCGGAGACTCTCATGCGGCTTGGAAGATATCACATGCATGATGACGAAGCACGAATGTCGAATGTCGGAATAATGACGAAGCCCAAGATGGCGCAGCAACCTCAGTCATTTGGTCATTCGGATTTAATTCGTCAATCGTCATTCGGATTTCGTCATTCTTCTGCGGCGGCAGCTCTGATTTGAATCTTACTGCCAGCCCGCGTTTTTTCGATAAAAGCTCTGGCAGCGCGACGGATTTCCTCTGCCACGCGGGCCTCAGGCGAAACAAACTTTGGTGTAAACCAGGGAAACAGTCCGATCAAATCATGTGTGACCAGAATTTGTCCGTCGCAATGCTCGCCCGAACCGATGCCAATGGTTGGGATATCAATGGCGTTTGTGATCTGTCTCGCGACGTCCGCCAGCACAATCTCCAGCACCACAGAAAATGCGCCAGCTCTCTCTGCTGCGCGGGCGTCTGCAAGCAAAGCTTCGGCCTCCGATTGCGTCCGTCCCTTGATTTTGTAGCCACCCTCCTGGCGCACGCTTTGGGGCAACATGCCAATGTGAGCCATGAACGGAACACCTGCCTGTGTGATCGCTTCGATCTGCGCGATATGACTCACACCGCCTTCGAGCTTCACCGCTTGCGCGCCGGCATCAACGAATTGTCGAGCCGTCGCTATTGCTTGCTCCGGCGTGTCGTAAGTGTGAATCGGCATATCAGCCACGAGTAGTGCCTGTTTCACGCCGCGAGCCACTGCGCGCGTGTGATGCAGCATCTCTTCTAGTGTTACGCGTGTGGTGTCCTGATAACCCAGCACCACCATGCCTACCGAATCACCCACGAGAATGATGTCGATACCGCTTTCATCAAGCAAGCGCGCCGTTGGATAATCATAGGCCGTCAGCGCGGTGATTTTCTCACCGCGTTGTTTCATTTGACGAAAATCTTTCATCGGCCTTGCTCGGAAGATCAACCGCTGGTTTGAGAACGCAAGCTAGCCCCAAAAAGCGGTGCGAGGACGCCCCGCACTCCCAAAGCTGCGCGAAATGCAATTAGTTTCGTCAAAAATTCCGCACGAAGTGCTTTGGAGTGCGATGCGTCCTCGGGTCGCTTTTAGGTCTGGTCGGATATGTCCAGCAAGAAATTCACCAGTCGTCCGCGACACGAATCACCTCGCCAGCCTCCTTTGATTCCGCGAGCAGTTCCCTAATCGTTTTTCTCTGGTTCGGCAAAACCAGATCCGCTCTGACGTCGGTCAGCGGTTGAAGAACAAACTTCCTCAAGTGAATCCGTGGGTGGGGCAGCTGCAGTCGCTCATCCTCAATGCTGCAGTCGCCGCAGTAGAGCAGGTCAATGTCAATCGCTCTCGAAATATTCTTTGAATGATCACGCTTACGGCCAAGCGCTTCTTCGATCCGGATGAGTTGCTCAAGCAAACGCGCGGGATCGCCTTCGTAATCAAATTCAACAACTGCGTTGAGAAATTTTTCCGCCCCCGGCTCGCAGCCTACGGGTTCCGTCTCGTAAATTGCCGAAGAAAGAATTGGCGGCTTCACATTTGAAAGATCGAGAATTGTTTTTCGCGCGGCGCGCAAATTGCCGAGGCGATCGCCGAGATTCGATCCAAGGGCAACGCCAGTTCTCATGATTGCCGCTGTAGCGGTGGTCTATGACCGCCGACAGAAATTCTACAGCTCCAGCACATCCTGCATCGAGTACAGGCCTGGCGGTCTTCCCATGATCCATTTCGTTGCGCGCGATGCTCCGCGCGCAAAAATTTCTCGACTCGCCGCCCGATGTGTAAGCTCAAGGCGCTCGGCAGGCCCACTAAAAATTACGGTATGCTCGCCCACCACGTCACCTTCTCGGATTGATTGAATTGGTATTTCGTTTTCGATTTTTCGCGCTGCTTTCAAAAGCTCAGCAAGAGTTTTCGCTGTGCCGCTGGGGGCGTCTCTTTTTGTCTTGTGATGCGCTTCGACAATCTCTGCACTAAAATCGTCGCCGAACCGCTCCGCGGCTTTGCGTGTCAGCCAGAAGAGTACGTTGACTCCGACGCTGAAATTGGAGGCGAGTACAATCGGCAAAGAACGCGCTGCCTCTTCAATTGTTTGACGTTGCCCTTGTGAATGTCCAGTCGTGCCGATGACGAGCGGCTTGTTACAATGCAACGCAGCGCGGCAGATTTCAGTGATGGCGTCCGCGTGACTAAAATCGATCGCAACGTCGCAATCTTGCATCGCCGGCTCGATCGGATCACCGAGGTCGCATTGCGCGACGATATCGATTTCGCGATCGGTCCTGGCGAGGTCGACAATCGTTTTCCCCATGCGTCCAGCCGCGCCGATGAGCAACACGCGCACGGGCGACTTCATTTGTTTTGTTCGAATTCCTCGACCGTCTTGCGTAAGCGCGCCTGGTTCGCTTCGCTCATCTCGCACAACGGCAAACGAACTTCGCCCGACATAGCGCCGCGCCAACCGAGGGCCGTTTTCACCGGCGCAGGGTTTGGCTCGATGAACAAATCTTTAAACAACGGCAGCAATTTCCGGTGCAATTTTTCCGCCGACTTCAAATCCGCTGATTCGCAGGCGCGGATAAGCGCACACACTTGAGAGGGAAACAAATTCGAAGCCACGCTGACCACCCCAGCTGCGCCTACCGCCATGAACGGCAGCGTGAGCGAGTCGTCGCCGCTCAAAATTGTAAACGATTCGGGCAAACGCCCGCGTAGATCGCTCACGCGCTCCACGCTGCCGCTTGCTTCCTTTATCGAGACAATATTGCGGCATTCTTTTGCCAGACGCACCACAGTTTCAGGACTGATGTCCACGCCGCAGCGTCCAGGAATATTGTAGAGCATGATCGGCAGCGATGTGGCCTCAGCAATGGCTTTGAAATGGCGGAAGAGCCCTTCCTGACTTGGCTTATTGTAATAGGGCGCGACGAGCAGCGCGCCGTCCACGCCGAGTTTTTCCGCCAACTTTGTGTCGGCTACCGCGTGTTCGGTGGCATTTGAGCCTGTTCCCGCAAGGACAAGGCAACGCTTGTTTGTCGTTGCGACGGCAAGCCTGATCAATTGTTCGCGTTCGTCGTGTGAGAGTGTCGGCGATTCGCCGGTGGTTCCGATCGCTACAATTCCTGTGATTCCCGCCGCGATTTGTGTTTCGATCAGTGTTTCGAAAGCAGAAACGTCAATACCACCATTCCGAAATGGCGTGACCAGTGCCGTGAAGGTGCCGCGAAACATTTCAAGAATCTGTCGGAAGCCTGTGTTGAATCGACTTCATACCTCGATCGTTCCTTCGAAGACAAATTCCGCGGGACCAGTGAGCGTGACATTGCGAAATCCGCTATCGCTTTTTTCAAAGCCTACCTGAAGTTCGTCGCCGCCGCGCGCGACAACGGTGATCGGTCCATTCACCTTTTCGACGATGCTAAAGATCAGTGCGCTCGCGACCACGCCGGTGCCGCATGCGAGCGTTTCGTCTTCAACGCCGCGTTCGTAGGTGCGCACGGCAAGTTCTTTCGGTCCGCGTTTTTCGATGAAGTTTACGTTCGTGCCGTTTGGCGAAAACATTTTGTGATAGCGAACGAGCGAACCCTCTCGGCGGACGTCGACATCGTCGATTCGTGAAACTGGAATCACGACGTGCGGCACACCGCTGTTGATGAAGTGAACGCTCTTGTTTTGGACCGCCGCGCGAACATCGATGCTCAGTCGTAAATCGGTCGGTTCGGTCATCTGCAACGTCACAAGATCGCTCTTTAACTCCGCCGCAATCAGGCCCGCTGGCGTTTCAAAAGAAATTTTCTGGTGCCCTCCGGCAACCTTGTTCGCAAACCGCGCAAAGCAGCGGGCGCCATTTCCGCACATCTCTGCTTCCCCTCCGTCAGCATTGAAGTAGCGCATGCGAAAATCGGCATGGTTCGACGCTCTTTCGAGTAACAGAATTCCGTCCGCACCGATCCCGCGATGACGATCGCAAAGACGGGCAATTTGGCTACGATCCAGATCGATGTTCCCTGCCCTGTTATCGATCAGGATAAAATCGTTGCCCGCGCCATCCATTTTCGTGAAGCGCACCATGTTCATGATTGTAGCGACGGCTGTGCCGGTTGTCATGTCGAGCCTTGTCGCGCCGGAAGATCAAAATAAGCGCGTCCCGCTATTGCCAGTTCACGTTTTGATGATTACTTAGTCCGCCGTGAAGGGACTGGCGGCCTGCACTTTTCTTGCGATTCTCGTACTCGCGTCACATGCATCCTTCGCGGGGGACTGCAACGACCTGATCCTCGAGCAGATCAAAAAGATGCCGCAAGGCGGCCGGTATTCTGTTTCGCATTTCGCAAAGATCCGCCTGCAATCTTCAGCGCATTTCGAGTCGGGTAAATTTTTCATCGTGCCGGCGGGACCAAGTTTCTGCTCCGGCGCAACGTATCTGGTGTTCATCAGAACAATCGAGGCTTTGCGCGCGCGAGGCGACCTTCATCTCGACTTCGGAACCTTGGAAAAACTGATCATTCGCGATCAACGCGATGGCGAAGGAGTCTGGGGCCGATGGAATGCAAATGGACCCGGCACTGCACGCCTGTTTCACGAATTAGGCGTCGGTCGGAACTTTGACAATTTCGATCAGGCCAGGCCGGGCGACTTCATGAAAATTTTCTGGTCGCGCCAGGTGGGAAAAAATGAGCACGGGCATTCCACGATTTTCCTCGGCACGGAAAATCGGCCGGACGGCCAGTACGTGCGTTACTGGTCGAGCAATATTCCAGCCGGTTACGGCGAGAAATCTGTTCCGCGAAGCAAGATCGCCTACGCAATTTTTTCGCGTCTTCAAACACCTGAGAATCTGGCGCGAATCAATAACGCGCCTTTGGTCGACACGTATTTAGCGTCTCTCCTCCGGAGTCGTTCCAGTATTTCTGAAGCCGGCACAAAGTGCGGGCTTTGATCACCGGCTCGGCCTCGTGTTCGGACTGCCATCTCTTTGAGCGGAGCCATTTCTCAAAAGTGGCTTGCCTCAGTGCAAATCGATCTTTAAAACGAAGGAATGCTTATCGAAACCTTAAAACGTCATTGGTGGGTTCCGGTCCTCAGGGGTATCGCTGCAGTTCTCTTCGGAATAATGGCATTCGTCTACCCTGGTTTAACAGTCGCAGTGCTGGTGCTGTTATTTGGGGCATGGATCTTGGTCGATGGCGTGTTTCGTGTCATCGGCGCAATCGGGCATCGCGCTTCCGATAAAGAGTGGGGATTCGATCTAATCATCGGAATCATGGGGATTATCATTGGATTTCTGACATTCCATGCCCCTCGAATAACCGCGTTGGCGTTGATCATTTATATCGCGGCTTGGGCGCTGATGATTGGCGCAACAGAAATTGCACTGGCAATTAAGCTGCGCCGGGAAATCAAAGGCGAATGGTTCCTCATCCTTATGGGACTGCTGTCAATTGCCTTCGCTGTGATGCTTTTATGGAACCCCCTGCCCGGTGCTCTCGCCCTGGTTTGGCTGATTGGGTCCTACGCGATCGCGTTCGGAATTCTGGCGATCATTTTGGGCTTTCGCTTGCGCAGTTTACCGACATTGCCTGTACGTTAGTCAGCAACAACTTCCGTTCTTCCTCTTGCTGTTGGTCGGCATTCAACGCCGATTGCAAGAGTGCGAGTACGCCCAAATGGCTTACACATGAGCTGCCGGATCCGGCGGCTTACGCGACCAGCTTTTCGTCCTTCTTATCTGGAGAATTCCTGCGAGGAGTGCTTTTTTTCGCGACGAAATGTGTTGGCAGTGGTTTTGTTGAAAAATGCGGCCTCGCGTGATGGATTGGGCGATTACTGTACGGCTCTGGACTATGAATCGTCTCATCTTGCGCGTCGGATTCGAACGGCGAAGAGAAGTTCCATTTTTCTAAACAGCCCAACATGAAGAAAGCTCCCCTTAGTCCGAAGGTGCGACCCCGGCGGCGTTCGCAGACTAACGGAAGTGACTTCGATACGAAGCAGTTGCTTGCCGCATTAATGGCGTTCAAACGCGGTGATTTTTCCGCGCGACTCCCAGAGGATTGGACGGGGTTGCCCGGCAAGATCGCCGACACATTTAACTCGGTGATCGAATCAAACGAGCGCATGACCCGGGAATTGGAACGCATCGTGCATGTAGTCGGAAAAGAAGGCCGAATCACACAGCGCGCATCGCTGAACAACGTGTCCGACGCTTGGGCCGATGCCATCGAACGCATCAATGTTTTGATCGAGGACCTCCTCCGTCCGACGAGCGAAATGGCGCGCGTGATCGGCGCAGTGGCGAAGGGAGATTTATCCCAAACGATGGCCACCAAGATCGAGGGACAGCAACTCAGAGGAGAGTTTTTGCGCGCGGCGAAGATTGTGAACACGATGGTCGATCAGCTCGGCGCCTTTGCGTCGGAAGTCACGCGCGTGGCACGCGAAGTCGGCACGGAAGGAAAACTCGGGGGCCAGGCAAGGGTGAAAGGCGTCGCCGGCACTTGGAAAGATTTAACCGAAAATGTGAATTTGATGGCCGGCAATCTCACGGCTCAAGTCCGCAATATCGCGACGGTCACCACTGCAGTGGCGAACGGGAGCTTGACCAAGAAAATCACAGTCGACGTGAAAGGTGAGTTTCTTGAGCTGAAAGACACGGTCAATGTGATGGTGGATCAGCTTCGATCGTTTGCCTCGGAGGTAACGCGCGTGGCGCGCGAAGTAGGTTCTGAGGGAATTCTAGGCGGACAAGCTCGCGTGGAAGGGGTGTCCGGTACGTGGAAGGATCTCACCGATTCGGTTAATTTCATGGCGCGCAATCTGACCGGACAAGTGCGCAATATTGCCGCGGTCACCACTGCGGTCGCCCGGGGCGATCTGTCGAAGAAGATCACCGTCGACGTGAAGGGTGAAATCGTCGAACTGAAAGACACGATCAATACGATGGTTGACCAGCTCAGTTCGTTCGCGTCGGAAGTGACACGTGTGGCGCGTGAAGTAGGCACTGAAGGAAAGTTGGGTGGACAGGCCGACGTCAAGGGCGTCGCAGGCACATGGAAAGATCTCACCGACAGCGTCAACTTCATGGCCGGCAATCTCACTGGCCAGGTGAGAAATATTGCTGAGGTAACGACCGCAGTCGCGAATGGCGATCTTTCAAAGAAAATTACAGTCGATGTAAAAGGCGAGATTTCAGAGCTGAAAAACACCATCAACACGATGGTCGACCAGCTCAGTTCGTTTGCGGCGGAGGTAACACGCGTGGCTCGTGAAGTCGGCACGGAAGGCAGGCTGGGCGGCCAGGCGGATGTGCGGGGCGTGGCCGGCACATGGAAGGACCTTACTGATTCCGTGAACTCGATGGCCTCCAATCTCACGGGCCAGGTTCGCAACATTGCCGACGTCACTACCGCTGTGGCCAAGGGTGATTTGTCCAAAAAGATCACCGTGGACGTACGCGGCGAAATTCTCCAACTCAAGGACACCATCAACACCATGGTGGATCAACTTCGCTCCTTCGCTGCGGAAGTAACGCGCGTGGCGCGTGAAGTTGGCACGGAAGGAAAACTGGGCGGCCAGGCGCAGGTGCCCGGGGTCGGCGGGACCTGGAAAGATTTGACCGATTCGGTGAACTCGATGGCGTCGAATCTTACGGCGCAAGTGCGCAACATTGCCGACGTGACTACCGCCGTGGCCAGCGGCGATTTGTCCAAAAAGATCACTGTGGACGTACAAGGCGAGATTCTCGGGTTAAAGAACACCATTAACACGATGGTGGATCAGCTTTCATCCTTCGCAGCCGAAGTGACACGCGTGGCCCGCGAGGTCGGCACCGAAGGCAAACTCGGCGGCCAGGCGCGCGTCCGCGGGGTTGCCGGCACCTGGAAAGATTTGACCGACTCAGTGAATTCGATGGCGTCCAATCTTACTGCGCAGGTCCGCAACATCGCTGCAGTAACCACGGCCGTGGCAATGGGCGACTTGTCCAAGAAAATTACCGTCGATGTCGAAGGCGAGATTTTGGAACTAAAAGACACGATCAATACGATGGTGGGCCAACTTCGCTCGTTCGGATCGGAGGTAACTCGTGTTGCGCGCGAAGTCGGTTCCGAAGGCAAATTGGGCGGACAAGCCGATGTGCGCGGGCTGGCGGGCGTATGGAAGGACCTCGGCGACAACGTCAACTTCATGGCATCCAACCTCACCACACAAGTGCGCAACATCGCCGCCGTCACCACTGCTGTTGCGACTGGCGATCTGACCAGGAAGATCACCGTTGATGTTAAAGGCGAAATCCTCGAATTGAAGAACACGGTGAACACGATGGTGGATCAACTGTCGTCATTCGCCGATGAAGTCACTCGCGTCGCACGCGAAGTGGGCATGGAAGGGAAGCTCGGCGGGCAAGCCGTGGTCAAAGGCGTTTCAGGAACTTGGAAAGATCTCACCGACAACGTCAATTTCATGGCGTCCAACCTGACCGATCAGGTGCGTGGCATTGCCAAAGTGGTTACGGCAGTCGCAAAGGGCGACTTGAACCGTAAACTCTTCCTTGAGGCCAAAGGCGAAATTGCCGAGCTCGCTGAGACGATCAATAACATGATCGACACACTCGCTACGTTTGCCGCTCAGGTTACGACAGTGGCGCGCGAAGTGGGAGTGGAAGGAAAACTCGGTAGTCAGGCGAACGTGCCCGGCGCCGCAGGGACGTGGCGCGATTTGACCCATAACGTCAATCGACTGGCGGCAAACTTAACTACACAGCTCCGTGCCATTGCCGATGTCGCGACGGCGGTCACCAAAGGCGATCTCACGCGTTCGATTCAAGTAGAAGCGCAAGGCGAGGTCGCGTTCGTCAAAGACAACATCAACGAAATGATCCGCAATCTGAGGGACACTACGCTGCGGAACGAGGAACAAAACTGGCTCAAAACGAATCTCGCCAAATTTACCCGCATGCTGCAGGGACAGCGCGATTTTCTGACGGTTGGCAAACTTATTCTATCTGAGCTCGCTCCGCTTGTTTCGGCGCAACAAGGCGCCTTTTACATGATGGATAATTCCAACGGCGAATCCGAGCTTAAGCTGCTGGCGAGCTACGCTTCGCAGGAAGGCAATGGCGCAAAGAACCGCTTCAAAATGGGTGAGAGCCTCGTGGGACAAGCGGCCTTGGAAAAACGGCGCATTCTTCTGACCGATATACCGAACAACTACGCGAAAGTAAGTTCCGGCCTGGGCGAATTTCATCCGACGAACATCGTTGTTCTGCCGATTCTCTTTGAAGGCCAGGTAAAAGCGGTGATGGAACTTTCGTCGGTGGAGCGATTCAGTCCAACCCACGAGGCGTTTCTGGATCAATTAACCGAGAGCATCGGCATTGTGCTCAATACCATCGAAACCAGCACGCAGACAGAAAACCTGCTTAAACAGTCACAATCGCTCGCCGCGGAATTGCAGAAGACAAACGTGGAACTGGAGGAAAAGGCGCGCTCGAATCTGGCGAAGGATCAATTTCTGGCCATGCTCAGCCACGAATTGCGCACGCCTCTCACACCCGTGCTTGCCTCTGCTCTCGCACTGGAGAGCGAGCCGGACTTGCCGAAGGACATTCACGAATCACTGCAAATGATTCGCCGCAACGTGGAATTGGAGGCGCGGCTGATCGACGATTTGCTGGATCTGACGCGTATCGATCGCGGCAAAGTGCAACTCAATTTTGAAGTCGTTGACGCGCATACGCTGTTACAAAGCGCGCTCGAAATTTGTCAGGCGGAAATCGATCGCAAACATCTGTCACGATCTCTTAACCTCGCCGCACAAAAGGTGCATATGCGAGCAGACCCCGCGCGATTGCAGCAAATCTTTTGGAATCTGATCAATAACGCGGTGAAATTCACGCCGAAGAACGGACAAATCATTATTACCACCAGCAATGATCCCGGCGACCATCTGCGTGTTGAGATCGCTGATACCGGCCTTGGGATTGAGCCGGAAGCGCTACCGAAAATTTTCGATGCCTTCGAACAAGGCGGGCGTTCGAGGATGGGAGGCTTGGGTCTCGGACTCGCGATCAGTAAAACCCTTGTGGAAGCTCATAAGGGCACGATCACTGCACAAAGCGCAGGCCGAAATGGAGGTTCAACATTTACGTTAGTTTTTCCGACCTGCGAGAAAGTGAAGGCGCAAATCGCCCCCGCGGTTTCACCCAGGCTGCCGGCACGGCAGCCGCTGCGGATTCTGCTTGTCGAAGACCACGAAGATACGAACCGTTCGCTTACAAATTTGCTTCGGCGGCGCGGCTATCACGTGCAATCGGCGCTAAACTTTCAATCTGCGGTGGATCTAAGCGCCACCGCGCAATTTGATGTGCTCGTCAGCGACCTGGCTTTGCCAGACGGCAACGGAATCGATCTGATGCGAAAGCTCCACTCGCAGCGCCCGCTTCTTGGGATTGCTCTCACCGGATTTGGAATGGAAGCCGATATTCGCAAGAGTTACGATGCAGGATTCAAGCATCATCTGGTGAAACCGATTGATCTAAACAAGCTCGACTCCCTGATTCAAGAGAGCGCAGCGACGTTACCAGCCGTTTAACGCCGATTACCGGCGCGCCATTTGGTTCAGCGCGCACCGAATCCAGTCTCGTCGTCAGTGCCGAAAGTAATAATCCCGTTCCGCGGCGCGCCGCGGGAAGGAATAACGCGCACGGAACATGCAAGGCTGGGCCCGCCAGGATTCGAACCTGGGACCAAGGGATTATGAGTCCCCTGCTCTAACCGCTGAGCTACAGGCCCGTTGCGCGCTGACGCGCGAACATCCAATATCCTACGTCCAACGTCCAATTTTCAGCCAAGCAAACTCTAAGTCAGCCTTCAGAGATTCGCAGGGCGTGATTGTCTGCCGCGAAATCCGCGTTCTTGTCATGTCGAGCGAAGTCGAGACATCTCTGGATTTTTCAAAAGCCGTTCCAGAGATTCCTCGGTTCCCGTCGGAATGACACAACTGGTGGTCGAAATTTCGGATTGCAGATCGCGCTCTACACATTTGGGATGAGATAGTGCCTCGCAGAATCCTGAGTCTCTTCGGCTTCGCAATTCTCAGCGCGTTGATCCTCGCGACGCGCTACGCGAATTATCAGGACGTCTTTATCGCCGGGAACGTTTACTTCGTTGATGCGGATTGTTACGCGCGGATGACGCGCGTGGAGATGGTCAGTGCAAAGCCGGGGCTGATCGTGCGACATCATACTTTCGAGAATTTTCCGCAGGGAACAACCCCACACACTACCGCGCCGCTCGATTATCTGATTCTCGGACTGTCGCTCCTGTTAAAGCGGTTCACGGCGCAGCCACTGGATATGGCGGGAGCATTTGTCTCGCCGTTGCTTGCCCTGTTCGAAGGCTGGTTTCTCTGGTGGTGGGCACAAAAAATGAAATTCCGGTATCGCTGGGTGATGCTCGTTCTTTATGCGATCAGCCCCATTCTCGTTCACGGGATGGAACTTGGCAGGCCCGATCATCAATCCTTGTCGATGCTGCTCGTCACAGTCGCGATTTGTGCGGAGTGGAGTTCGAGAACAAGGGCAGCCGACTCAGTTGTCTCAAGAGGCGTTGATAGCTGGAGCATTGTGAGTGCGGTGGCGTGGGGATTGGCGATATGGAATTCTGCTTATGAGCCCCTCGTCTTGTTCCTGCTTGTCGCAGTCGTGAGCGTACTTGAAGACCGACAACTGCTCCTGGCAAAATCTCGTCGAGCCGGTTGGTTTTGCTTTGCTTTCATCATTGCAATCGCGCTTTTGATTGAATGGCGAATCCCGTCGTTATCCATTTTGCATTCGGACGCGATTTTCAAAAACTGGGCGCGCACTATCGGCGAGCTCGGGCACGTATCCCCGGCAAATCCAATCTGGTTGCGCTGGTGCGGGTATTTTTTTCTTATCACACCAATTTTGATCTGGATGAACGTGAACAAAAACAGCAGAAAAGCCGATCGGGTAACGCCGTGGTTTGTGCCTGTGCTTCTTGTTGCGACTTACGGCCTCACGATTTGGCAGGCGCGCTGGGGATATTTTTTTGTATTAATCTACTCACTTGCGCTGCCCGCGTTGCTCGAGCCAATCAAATCCCGCGCGGCAGTGTGGATTGCATTTGTGTTATCGACCTATCCGATTTTGCATGATTGGGATGAACGGCTTTGGCCGAATGAAACGCAATTAGCCAGGCGAGCCGAACAGCGGAATGAATCGGTGCAGATCCGCGATCTTGCGCTCAGTTTACAATCGTCGCAGACGCGCCCGTTTGTTGCGCCGTGGTGGCTTTCGCCTTCGATCGCCTATTGGTCCGGGCAACCCGGAGTCGCGGGAAGTTCGCACGAAAGCCTAAGCGGTATCGAAGACACCGCGCGATTTTTTCTTCGCGAGGATTTGCAAAAAGCGCGCGAAATTCTCAAGCAACGGGAGGCGGCGTGGGTTTTTGCGTACGATTCTGACCGGGTGACACAAAATTCCGCGGCCGTTTTGAATGAACCATTCCCAGTGAATCCGCTCTGTCGCGTCTTGGACCGAACACCTGGCCAGGCACCGGCTTTTCTCGTTTTTTCTGCGCAGAACGCCGCGTGCAAACTTTATCGAGCGATTATTGAATGAATCTGACAAAAAACTTTGCAGTACGAACGAGAATCCGTTGACAGGCAACGGCGAGTGTCACACTCTATCAGATGCTCAGAAGATTCGTTCCGCAAAAGCCGATGCCGCCGGTTCGAGAAGAACCGCGGGATCTAATTACAGATGATAACAATCATCCTGCGAATGATGAAGGGCCCAAACTGACACCAACAATAATCGACAATCCAAATCCAAAACCTATGGCAGATCATGGAGGCAAAGACATCCTCTCGAGCGATGTCGAAATCAAAGGCTCGATCAAGTTCCAAAAAGAACTACTCATCGATGGAAAGGTCGAAGGGGATATTAACTCTGACGGCGTTTTGACGGTCGGTGAAAACGCCGAAATTCGGGGCGAAATAAAAACCAAATCGATCACCGTCTATGGCAAAGTGCACGGCAACATCACCGTTGGTGAGCGCTGCGAGCTAAAATCCAAATGCGTGTTGCAGGGGGATCTGAAAGCAGCGCGTCTCATCATCGAAGAAGGGGCGACTTTCATTGGCAAATCGGAAGTCACCACCGGAGGGATTAAGGCGGCCCCGCCGCGTCCTGAAGTGGTGCGGCCCAGCGAGCCTATCAAAGCAGCCTTTGGAGCGCGCGCATAAAGAAAGGATCTTGGCTTAGAGTCCAGTGGCCAATCCGTCGCTTGTAAAAGTCAGTGCGGAATGCCCGCACTGTGGCTTCAAGCAGATGGAGTATGCGGCGGCTAAAAGCTCCATCTGCCGCCAGTGCGGCCGCTCTTTCTCGCCCTTCACGCCAAAACCTGGCCTGAAGCTGCGGACAAAAGAAGAAGCGCCTGCACCGGAAAGCTCCTCCATTCTCGGCAGGTTCGAGGAATTTTGGAAGCGACAACGTAGTGCGGTCATAGAGTGTTTCGAATGTAAGCGGAAACAGCAGGTCTGTGGCGCAGCCACTTCGACAATTTGTCCAGGATGTAGCGCGCACATTGATTTGCGCGACTATAAAATCACCAGCGGTTTCAGCCGAAGCATTCGAACGCGTGGCGATGTACATCTGACCGGCAAAGGCGATCTGGCCAGCAGCAGCGTTGTTTGTCGATCCGCCTTAGTAGAGGGCAGGCTCCGCGGCAATCTGCATTCAGAGGATACCGTGACCATCAACTATTCAGGCAAGGTCCCCGGCCGGATCAGTGGTCGGCACATCATCGTTGATCGCAAGGCCGACATTCATTGTTTTCGCAGAATGCGTGCCGAAACCATCGAGATCAAAGGGAAGATGTCGGGAGAAATCACTGCTCAAGTGGTGGCGGTACACAAAAAGGGGGCATTGGAAGGCGATGTTACCGCGAGGGCTATTACCGTGGAAAAAGGCGGCATGTTCTCCGGCCAGCTTATAATCGGACAGGTCAGCATTACACAGGGCGAATTTTTGCAGGAACAGGAGCCAGCCGCCACAAGTGTTTCGGAGTCAACCCTTCCGCAAACCACACCGCACCCTCTGCCGGCGACTTAGACGATCATCTCGATGCAAAGACTGCATCCGCGCAGTCCTTACGAGAAATTAGGCGGTTACGTGCATCTGCCGCGTTTAATCGACAAGGCGAGACTGCATCGGAAAGGATTGCTTGACGGTTATAATTACAAAACCGTCGGCTTCGATAAACATTTGCTCGCGTTTCTCAAACTCGATGGTGACGCGCTCGAAGAGATCGCCAACAGGATCGACGACGACGAGACAATTCTAGACTGGGTGCGCAAAAACGCCGCGCAACATTCTCCCGAAGCGATCGAACAATGGAACCAAGCAATGATTTCACGGCACCCCGACACCGCTGCCAAAAAGGCGCGGTTCCTTCATTTTCTCAAACAGGCAGGCGGCGAAGGCCGCAAAGATATTCGGACTTATTTCGACCTGATTGAGTTTGATGAAGGGCGGCTCAAGTGATCCGCCCCATTGAGGCTAGTTAAGGCCAGACGAAATAAAACTGTAGGGCGTTTCTGTGAAACGCCGCGAGATCTTCCATCGGCTAAGAGTTGAGACTTCCGAGAATTTTGTCCGCGCTCTCCAGCGTCTCTTTGCTGCCGATATCAAGCCATTTCCCTTTGATCTCGAACGTCTTTACCGGCTTAAGCGTGTAGAGCCATTGCACAAAACGCCCTGGCTGATCAGCATTATTGCCTGCAGCAAGATATGTCGTCAAAAGAGACAGAACCGCAGGCGAATAGTAATAAAGAGCGATAGCAGCGAGGGTTCCCTGAGGCTTCTTCGGCTTTTCCTCAAACCGGGTAATGATTCCCCCTGCATCAACAGTAATATTCCCGTACTTCTTGATCGCTTCGAGATCACCAACGTCGTAGACGGCCACGGTCGCGTCGGTCCCCCTGGCGCAGTTCACAAAATTCGCCAACGATTCAGTAAACAGGTTGTCGCCGGCAATAATTAAGAGGCTGCTTTGGGCCAGATTCTCGCGTGTGACGACAAAATTCATGTCTCCGATCGCACCGAGCTTATCGTCATCGCTTGTGGAACCGTCGTTGATAATTTTGAATTTGAATTCCGGATGCTGCTTCTGATACCGCTCGCTCCAAGCCTCAAAGTCAGCCGCAAATTTGTCGTTTGTGACCACGTAAATCGCGTCCAGATCAGGAACTCCGACCAGGTTGTCGACGACCCATTCGATAATCGGTTTGCCACCAACCACAAGTAGCGGCTTCGCCTTGTCGAGCGTGAGTGGATAAAGACGCGTTGCGTATCCGGCTGCGAGAATCAGAGCGTTCATGAGGTCGAACAGTAACGAACAAAGGCGCCTGCTCTTACTTACTGCGATTTCGCGGCGCCTCCAGTGAGAATTACGCTCTTCAGATGCTGCTGAATCGTCCGAATGCGATTGGAATCCGTGATTTTGGCATGAGTGGAGCCGTCCACCACATAGAGCGTATCGATAGCCGCTCCAGACTGGGTGTTAATACGAGACAGCGGGATTAAAATATCTTCGCGATCGAGGCAGCTCAGCACATCGTAAAGCAAGCCGATTCGATCCGGAGCCTGAATCTCAATCAGCGTGTAAGTGGGATGAGTCTTGTTATCGATGGAAATGCGCGTTGGAAATTCAATTCCTGGCGCGAGACGAGGGCTCTGGCGCTTCGCCTTCTCGATTAATGGCAGGAAATCAAAGGTCTCGTCTTCGAGTGCTTGTCTGAAGGTCTGCTCCACCAGCTCGATGTCGCGCCGGTGAGTGACAGGGTGAGCTTTCGTATCGCACACACGAAAAATGCTGAGTACCACGTTGTCGCCGCGCGGAAAAATATCAGCGCTCAAAATGTTCAATGGCACAACCGAAAATGATCCGGCGACTTTTGCCAGTAGCCGTTCGCGCTCCCAAGTGCAGAAGGTCACTACGCTGTGTCCCTGCGCTGCGACGCCTTTCCATTTGATTGCTGGAGCCAGCGGAGAATCTTCCGAGTGAGAAACATTCTCAAGAAACGACCGGAACAATTTCAGGTGCTCGACAATCTCAGGCACATCGGTCGCGCGAAAATAGTGATCTGGCATGAATTCAAAATGCGCTTCGACTTCCTCTCCGTAGTCCGGTGAAAAATGCTCGGATACAGCCATCTGCAAGCTTTCGCGCTCGATTCGTGTTTGATCGTAGTAAGACTTCTGGTCGGCCAGATAGCGCGAGGTCTCGTGAAACAATTGCCAAACGAGGGACTCTTTCCAATCCGACCACGCTTCGTCGCTTGTGCCCTGGCCGTCAGCCAGGGTAAGCAACATTAGCGCGTTCAGGTTTCTCTGATGCTTCACGATACGGCCGAATTCCGTCACTGTGGCTGGGTCATCGAGATTCCTCTGCTGCGCCGTCTTGGACAGGGTAAGGTGATGATCAACCAACAGGATGAGCGACTTGCGCTGCTCGGATGATAATTGCAAACGGGCAGCCACGCGCTGCGCGAAGAGCGCACTGCCTTCAGCATGTGGTCTGGCACCAACGGCTTTGCCGCTGTCGTGCAAAAGAAGTGCCAGATAGAGAACCAGCGGGTCTTCGAGTTGCTCAAAAATATTCCGATAAGCAACCAACTTCTGATCATTCGTCTTCGCGAGGGCGTCAAGTTTGTCGATACATACCAGTGTATGCTCGTCGGCTGTATAACGATGTAGAAACTCATGCTGCACGAGACAGGTAAGCTGGCCGAATTCGGGAACGTAACGACCGAGAAAATCTACCCGATGCATCATTCGCAGTATGCGCCCCACCTTTCCTTTTTGTGACAGAATCGATTTAAAGATGTCGCGCGGGCCGCGCGCATACTGATAAGTCCGGGTAACGTTGCGGAGGCTTCGGCTCAGCAAATCCTCCAATTCCGGGCTAAGATCCAAGCCACGCTCCTGCGCAAACTGAAATGCCCGCATCATCCGCTCACCCTCTTTTCGAAAAAGATCGCGCCGCGCCGGGTGCAGTTGTTTGTTCCGCACAAAGAAAGAGTCGCCGATGGGAGTCTTGTCCGCTCGCACCAACGGAAGAAAACTAAAAAGAGAGCGTGTCTTGCTGGTGACATATCCGCTTACAAATTGCTCGGTGATGCGTTCCGTCACCCGGAAGATATTTCGCGTGTGTTCGTAGTAGTCGCGCATCAGCGTTTCACTGCGGAGCTGTCCATTTCGAGGAGAATAGTTGAGCCGTCTCGCGATTTCTTCCTGCAGGTTGATGTGCAGTATGTCGGTGGAGCGGCCAGTGGCGTAATGTAAATCCGTCCGCAATCGCAGGAGAAAATCGTAGGCCCGCTCGATCCCACGCTGGTCGCTCTCGCTCAACCAATCTTTCCCCACGAGCTGATTAGTGCTCAGCGATCCCTCTTTGAAATAGGTCATCCAAAGTAGATTTTGGTAATCACGCAGTCCGCCGCATCCGCTTTTTAGGTTTGGCTCCTGCAGATACACGCTGTCGCCGAATTTCTTATGCCGGGCTACCTGGTCCCGCATGCGCATTTCAACATATTTCCGTTCCCGTCCCTCGACGCATTTTGAACGAAACTGGTCGCGAAATTCCCGCGCCAGCTTGCTGTCGCCGGCGAGAAATCGAGATTCCAGCATCGCGGTTTTCGTGAGCATGTCGCGGTTCGCTTCAGTGATCGCTTCCTTAATGGAACGCGTGGAGTGCCCAACCTTGAAGCCGCTGTCCCAAAGCAGATACAGAACTTGATTGACCATCTCCTCCAAGTCCGGCGAAATCGCTGTCGCCGGCTGGTGATGCAAAAGCATAACATCGATATCACTAAATGGATTGAGCTCGCCGCGGCCGTATCCGCCAAGAGCTATCAACGCCAATGGAATCTTCGGCTCGCCATTTCCGCGAGTAGTAGCGGCCGCGCCGCCGAAGACGTATCGCAATAGAACATCCA
>WNFW01004931.1_pt1 | contig 19759 bp, 18 predicted proteins | sample 5400131 | NCBI WGS metagenome assembly WNFW01 (sample SAMN13153362, study PRJNA577476) | soil metagenome | isolation source: 20 cm soil or saprolite under grassland replicate 1 | place: USA:California | collected 2016-06-15 | reverse complement strand
GCTCGCCGGCTTCGAGGTCGTTCATCTCCAGCGCGATCTCGCAGACGCCGCTGACGGGCAGCGACTCGTTGTTCACGTTTCGGATTCTGGACTCATGGCGTAGCGCACGGCATCCTCGGTGCTCATGGCCTGGCCCTCGGCCCATGCATTGCGCTCGTCTTCGGCGTCGCTCGCAACAGGCCGCCCGCCCACGAAGTTCGCCAGCGTGGCGATCTGCACACCGCTGACCGCCTCCAACGCCGATGCCGCGCCGGCGAGACGAAGTGAGCGCAGGACCAGTCGCTTCACACGGGCGAGCTGGGACGCATCGTCAAGGAGGATCGTGATACCAGAGACGTCGCCGGCCTTCGAGAAGAGCTCCATAGCTTCGACAATGAGTGGTGCGGCTGTTGCAGCATCTCCACCGTTGATCGCGACGAGCGCCCGCGTGTGAAGGGCCCATCCAAGGCCGAACTGGTCACCGAGCTGCCGAAAAATTGAGATCGCCTCGTCGAGAGGGCCGACCGCGCTCTTGTAATCCTCGAGAAAGCTGTATGCATTACCCAGGCCCCAAAGGCAACGTGCCACGCCTGAAGTGTCGCCAAGCTCGCGGAACAAGATCAGCGCCTCTTCGAACAGCGGCATCGCCCGCAGAATGTCCCTCTTGTCGACGACGCTGGGAAAGGCGTCGTTGTAGATCGCATTGGCGAGGGCTCGCTTGTCGCTGGTCGCCCTCGTCAGGATGAGGCATTCGTCGTACCAGATCTGGGCTGCGTCCATGTCCGCCTGCCAGTACGCGATGCCGCCCGCAGCCTCGAGGGCCTGCCTCCGAGCCGCCGGAAACTTGTCACCATCCGGAAGAGCGAGGACTGTTTCCAGCCGCGCCCGCGCTTCGCGTAGATGACCTCGCATCTGCCAGAAGCGCCACATCGCCGCCGCCAGCCGCAGCGCCCGTTCGGTGCGCCTCTTGGCGATGCACCAGTCGAGTGCCGCTCGGAAGTTGTCGAGGTCGAGCTCCAGGCGGTCGAGCTGAGCTTTGCGCTCGTCACCGAACAGCCGGCCCTCTGCTTCTTCCGCCAGGGCGGTGAAGGCGGAGGCGTGGCGGTCCCGGATGAGATCCGCCTCTCCGCTCTGGTCGAGGCGGTCGCCGGCGAACTCCCGGATCGTCTGCAGCATGATCAGCCGCGGCTCGTCGAAATCCGGCATGCGCCGCAGGAGACTCTGGTCCGCCAGCTCGTCAAGGCCACTGAGCACATCGGCGCCGGCTTCATCGGCCGGGCCGCAAACCGCCTCGGCCTGCTCGAGGCCGGCGCCGCGAGCAAACACGGAGAACCTGGCCACCAGCCGCTGCAGAGCCGGATCGAGCAGCTCGTAGCTCCAGGCGATCGCGCCGGCGAGAGTCTGCTGGCGACCCGGCAGGTCGCGGGCCCCGCTTCCCAAGGCGTCGAGGCTTTTCTCCAGCCTGGCGTAAAGCGCCTGCGGCGAGAACAGCTTGATCCTCGCGGCTGCGAGCTCGATCGCCAGGGGCAGCCCGTCGACGCGCTCGCAGATGCCGGCGATCGCGGGAGCGTTCTCGTTGGTCGCGTGGAAGTCGGGCTTGGCGGCCAGCGCACGCTCGAGGAACAGCTTGACGGCCTCGAACTGGGAGAGCATCTCGAGGGACGGACTTGTCTTCGGGTCGGGAAGCGTAAGCGGCTCGACGGGAAACTCCTGCTCGCCGTAAGAGCGCAGCGCCGCGCGGCTGCTGACGATCACCTTCAGCTTCGGACTTGCCTGGAGCAACGACGCCGGCAGGCCGGCCGCGTCGGGTAAGAGCTGCTCGAAGTTGTCCAGCACGAGCAAGACCTTCCTGTCGCGAAGGTGCTCGTTCACGGCATCGAGAGGCATCCTGTTGCCCCTCAGCTGAACGCCCAACGACTGCGCGATCACCGATGGGATGACTTCGGGATCGCGCACCGCGGACAGCGGGACGAAGTAAACGCCGTCGGGAAACTGGTCGAACGTCTCCGCGGCCACCTGCAGGCTGAGCCGTGTCTTGCCGATTCCCCCGGGACCGGTCAGGGTCATCAGCCGGCAGCCCTCCAGCAGATGCTTGGCGCGGGCGACCATCTCACCGCGGCCGACAAAGCTCGTCAGCTGGGTGGGCAGGTTGTTTGGTGTTCCATCGACGGTGCGCAGCGCAGGGAACGAGTCGGGCACGCCCGCCACGACCAGTTGAAAGAGCCGCTCGGTCCGCGCGAGGTCTCGGAGTCGATGGGTGCCGAGGTCGCGCAGGGTCAGCTCGGACGGCAGGCTGCCTCCGACCAAAGCCTGCGTGGTCTCCGACACCAGCACCTGGCCGCCGTAAGCCGCGCCCGCGATCCGCGCCGCGTGGTGGACATCGAGCCCGATGTACTCGTCGCCCATCAGGGGCGCCTCGCCTGTGTGCAATCCGATGCGAACCCGGAGCGCGGCCCCAGGCAGCCAAGGGTGCTCGGCGAACGAGCGCTGCGCGGTGGCCGCGGCCTGGCACGCGTCGACTGCGCTCGCGAAGACGCAGAAGAACGAGTCGCCCTCGGTGCGAAGCTCGCGGCCGTCGTTGGTGCGAAAGGCGTTGCGCAGCAGCTCGTGATGGACCACTTGCAGGGGCACGTACTTCTCACCCAGCTCCTGCATCAAGCGCGTCGATCCCTCGATGTCGGTGAAAAGGAACGTGACGGTGCCGGTCGGGAGGGTCATGTTCTCGGCTGCGACAGCGAAGGGCTCAAAAGAGGATCGAGCGCGTGGGCGAGATCGGTGCGGTGCTTGGCGGTCTCGAAGTTGAGGAATGGGTCGTCGTCGAGGCGGGTCTCGTGCACCTTCGAGTCGCGACGCACATAGGCCATCGGGTAGAGGTCTTGCTTTCCGTTCGACTCGAGCGTGATCGCCGCGGCTCGGTCGAACTGCATGTCGTCGAGAAAGTGCGCCAGCGGGAGGACGCCGTGGTCGAGGATGCCGCGGTCCGGATTGAAGGAGATGACCCGCGCGAGGTACGAGCGCTGATGCCATAGCTCCGGGCCAAACGTCGCTTCGCGCAGGAGGAGGGGAATCACCTCATTCGCCGCGATCGGCGGCCTCTCCACGGGTCGGCCCTGCTTTTCAGCGAGATGACGTGCGAGGACGCGGGCGTTGTAGCGGTAGCCCTGACACGCTCCCGAGTTGCTGGGGATGCCGTGCTTCATCAAGCCCTTCGAACCCTGGTTGATCGTGCCCGCGAAATAGATGCCGGGCACGCTGATGCTTTCCCAGAAGTGCGTCTGCGCGGGCAGCCCGCTCTGGCCGAAGGTCTTGACGCCCAGCTCAGCCAGGTCGCGCAGCGGTGCGGTGAACCCTGTGGCCGCGACGACATCGTCGACGAGGAACTGAAGCGGCTTGTCATCCGTGGTGCGCACCCGGACGTCAAACCCGTCTGTTGTGCGCTTGACCTCCTCGATCGACGCGTCGAGGATGACGACGCCGCCGGCAAGGACGGAGTCTTCAAACGGCTGCACATAGCGCGCCCGCACTCCGACCAGCGAGTGGGTGTTGACCGACAGCTTGGTCGAGCTCGGCGAGGCAAGGATGATCTGGCGGGCAAGAGGAAGCAGCCCGGACGCGATCTCGAAGCCAGAGTTCTGCTTGCCGACGATGAAGATGCGCCGGTCGGCGTATGTCTCCACGGGCCGCAGCTCGCCGTACTGCGCCGCGTGCTCCAGCCCGGGGATCGGAGGTTTCCACGGCTCGGCCACCCCGACCGCGAACACGACGCGGGGCGCGCGGTACTCGCCGTCCGATGTGGCCAGCACGAAGTCGTCACCGTCCTTCCGGGTGGCTTCCCACCGGCACCCGTACCTGACCTGCAGGCGGGTTCGCTCCGCGAAGAGCTCGAGACCGCGCTGCATCTCCGGCCGCGATGGGAAGTACGAGGTGCCGTCCATCACGCTCGCCATCAGCCCCCTGTGCGCGGGCTCGTCGCCGGCGAGGCTGTTCCAGTCGTGGCGCTCGAACTCGCGCGAACCAGGCTGGAATCCCGTGTAGGGCTTGGTCCAGCTCAGCATCCTCTGGAACAGGGGCCACTTGCGGAACATCCCTCCCGGTGCGTCGTCTGCCGAAAGCGCCGCGTGCTTCACCCCAAGCCGGCTCAGGCTGTACGCGAGCTGCATGCCGCCGGGTCCGCTGCCGACCACGACCAGCGGATACCGACCGGGCGGAAACGGTTTGGGGTCTAGCTGAGCCACTTGGTCGTGGTGCGAACTTTGCGGGCTTCCCCTTGCAGCAGGCGGTACATCACGGTTGGGTTGGATTTCAGGAAGCTTTCGACCTGCGAGCTGGGGAGGACCAGGCAGCGCAGCGAGCCCATGGCGACGATGTCCGCCGTGGGCGCCTCACCCAGGAGGCAGGAGATCTCGCCGAAGTAGTCGCCCGCCCGCAGCGTTGCGCGGTCGACGCCATCGATGCGGATCGCCGCCGCGCCGTCGAGCACCACGTACAGACCCGATCCGCTGAGGCCCTGGCGAAGGATCTTCTCGCCATCGCCGAACCACTGCTCGCTGAAGACGTCGGCGACCTGCTCGCGCTGCGGCGTCGTGAGGTCGGCGAACAGCGCAAAGCCCGCGATGGTGTCCGCCAGCTCCTGGCCTGCCATTGGAGTGTCAGGCCTCGCCGACGATCTCGTCGTCGATGAAGCAGTACAGCCAGTGCTCGCCTGGCTCGAACGACCGGACGATCGGGTGGCTGCCCGACCCAGCGTGGGCGCGCGCGTGGCGGTTCTTCGAATCGTCGCAGCAGCCGACATGCCCGCAGCTCATGCAGAGACGGAGGTGAACCCACTCGTCTCCTGTGGCCAGGCACTCCTCACAGCCGTCTGGCGTGCGCGGCTGGACGTCCTTGATCGCGCCGAGGTGGCGGCATTGCATCTGCCGATATGATGACGCGCTACCGATTGGCTGCCGCGCGGGGCTACTACAGGTGCGGGCGGAGGTGTTTCTCGAACCAGTCGACGATCCGCTCGATGCGGTCGACGCGACGGTCTGGCCTGCCAATCGCCATCATCACGTGCGATTCGTCCGGGTAGCGGATCATCTCGACCTCGCGCCCCAGCGAGCGCAGGATCGCGAACACCATTTCGGACTGAACGGCCGGACAGCGAAGGTCGTTCTCGGCCTGCAGCAGGAGCAGCGGGGCCTGATTGCGGTGGATCGAGAAGTATGGTGAGCGTTCCAGGAACTCCATCGGGTGCTCCCAGGGGTTCTCTTCACCGACCGCCGATCGACCGATGATGCGCCCGAAATCTGCGCTGGCGTATTCGGCCAGCATGTCGCTGACAGGGTTCTCGCTGACCGCCGCGGCGAACACACCGGGGTGATGGCCGAGCATCCAGTTGGTCATGAAGCCGCCATACGAGAGTCCCATGATCCCGACCTGACCGCGATCCGCGAGACCTTGCTCGACCGCCCAATCGACGACTCGCAGCAGGTCGCTCGAATCGCGCTCGCCCCACTTGCCCGCGACCGCCCGGGTGAACGCCTCGCCGTAGCCGGCCGACCCGCGAGGATTCGACCAGACCACGTGGAATCCCGCCTCCGCCAGCGCGGACATCTCGAGCCATGGCGTCGCACCGAACGACGCGTGCGGCCCACCATGGACGTCGAGGACGAGAGGTGCTCGCGTTTGTTCGCGGCCATGGGCGCGGAGCAGCCAGACGTCCAGCGTGTGGCCCTCCGGGTGGTCGATCCGGACCTGCTCGATCGGCCGGCGGAACGGACCGAACCAACGGCCGCCGTCGGTGGTCAGCTGCCGGAGCTTTCCGTCCTCGACCGAATAGACCTCCGAAGGGCCACCACTCGATGCCACCACGGCGATCCGGCCGCCGCCGCAGCCGATCGCGACGCAAACGGCGTCCGGCTCGGCCAGCGCGGCCACCTTGCCGTCGACAGCAAAGCTGTAGGGATGGCTGAACCCCTGGTGTGCCACCAGGCCGACCACGTGCTGCGCGTCGAGCGAAACGACCGGCGGCAGCCCGAAGTTCTCGGCGTCCATGTAATCGCCATAGCTGCTGTTCTGGATGTTCAGGTCGCGGCCGGCGCCGACCAGCTGGTTGCCCGCGCCGTCGATGAAATACAGGTCGACGTTCGCCCACCCGGGTGCCTTTTCCTTATCCACGCCGAGAAACCCGATCCGCGCGGTCGGCGCCCAGGTTACGTTCACCACCGCGCCCTTCAACGCAGCTATGGGTTGCGGATTGGCGTCGGTTTCGGTGCTCGAGATTTTCCACAGGGACGGGTACTCGTCGAGCGCTGCCTCGGGCCTGCGGTCGGCGACGAACGCGATGCTCTCGCCGTCGGGCGACCATGCCGCCGCCTCGACGTTGTAGGTCGACTCGGTAATCCGGCGCGGCTTGCCTCCGGAAATTTGGGTCTCCCAGAGCGAGGTGAACTCATCGCGGTAGCCCACGCCGTCCATGCGCCAGGTGTAGTCGCGGATCCGCCTCGCGACCGGGTCGTCCGGACTGCCGACGACGAATCGCTTCTCACCAGACCCCGCCAGAAGGAGCAGGCGCCGGCCGTCGGGCGACCAGTCGGCCGCGCCCACGCCGCCAGGGAGGTCGGTCAGCTGCCTGGGCTCGCCCCCGCTCAGCGAGATCAGCCACGCCTGCGGCTTGCCCGAACGGTCGGAGATGAAAACCAGGTTCTTTCCATCAGGCGAGTAGCGAGGGCGTCCGTCGCCGGCGAGGGCCGACGTCAGCTGGTCGGGCGCTCCGCCGCCGAAGCTCACCCTCCACAGCCTTCGCGCGTATTTGCCATCTTCGACCGTGCGCCGGACGTAGACCACCGAAGAGCCGTCTGGCGCGACCGCGAGCGAGGAGATCAGGGCCTGCTGGAGAAGATCTTTTGCGTGGAAGGGTTGCGGCTCAGCCTGGCGTAGAGCGTCGACAGCGGGTTCGGTCCTTGCGAGTGTCTCCAAATGTGTGCCCCTCCCAGCGAGCGTTGGTGAATAAGGTAATGGTCTACCTGAATGGCATCAGGTTGGAAGACCTCCTCACGACGCGGGCGGATGACAGGTTAGAGTCGCCGGAATGTTTTCCGGCGAGACTCGAGTTCTGACCAAGGTAGCCAGGTGAGGCGAATCCATTACGCGTGGGTGGTCGCGGCGGTCACGTTCGTCGCGCTGATGGGCGCCGCGGGATTTCGAGCGACTCCCAGCGTCTTGATCGTCCCACTGCAGAACGAGTTCGGTTGGAACCGCGCCATCATCTCCGTCGCGGTCTCGATCAACCTCATCCTGTTCGGGCTCACGGGCCCCTTCGCCGCCGCACTGATGGACCGCTTCGGGCTGCGCATCGTCACCGTGGGCGCGCTGATCACCGTCTCCGCCGGTGCCCTCCTGACGACGGTGATGAACGCGCCGTGGCAGCTGTACCTGCTGTGGGGCTTGGTCGTCGGGCTGGGCACAGGGTGCATGGCTTCGGTGCTCGCGGCGACCGTGGCGAACCGATGGTTCGTGCAGCGACGGGGACTGGTGCTCGGTGCGCTGACTGCGGCCGGCGCGACCGGACAGCTGATCTTCCTGCCCGGGCTCGGGTGGCTCGCGCAGAGCGCCGGCTGGCGGCTGGCGGCGATCGCGGTCGCCCTCGCCGCCCTCGCCGTGGTGCCCGTCGTCGCCCTCTTCCTCCGCAACCGTCCCGCCGATCTCGGCCTCCGCGCCTTCGGCGCAACCGAAGCGGACACTGTCCCAACCAACACCGGAAGCCCGATCGCCAACGCGTTTCGCGGTCTTCGCATGGGGGTCAGATCGCGTGACTTCTGGCTCCTGGGCGGAAGCTTCTTCATCTGCGGAGCGTCGACCAACGGCCTCATCGGCACGCACCTGATCCCGGCGTCGATGGACCACGGCATGGCGGAGGTAACCGCGGCCAGCCTGCTCGCGGTGATCGGCGTGTTTGACGTGATCGGCACGCTCGCGTCGGGTTACCTGACCGATCGCTTCGACAGCCGATGGCTGCTGTTCTTCTACTACGGGCTGCGCGGCCTGTCTCTCCTCTTCCTTCCTTATGTGTTCGGCAGTCCCCTGTTCGCGCTGATTCTCTTCATCGTCTTCTACGGCCTTGATTGGGTGGCAACCGTGCCGCCGACGGTGCAGATCGCGCGTCGTGTCTTCGGCGCCCAGAACTTCGCCATCGTGTACGGGTGGATTTTTGCCGCGCACCAGATGGGTGCCGCCACGATCGCGTTCGCGGCCGGGGCGGTGCGCACATTCTTCGGGGATTACCAGCTCGCGTTCATGAGCTCGGGTCTGCTGTGTCTGATCGCGGCCGGCCTGGTGCTGCGGATTGCGCGCGAGCGGCCGGGCACGGTGACGGTTCTGGAGCCCGGCGTCGGGGCGGAGGCCCCGGCCTACTCCTGACCGGCGCGCGGCGGCTCGCCGTCGCCGCGCTCGCGATCGCGATCGCGCTGGTCCCTCGGGCCGCGTTCGCGCACGCCCTGCTTCTTCAGTCCGATCCCGCTCCCGGCTCGTTGGTTCAGGCCGTGCCGGCCGCGATCAGCCTCGTCTTCAGCGAGCAGGTGACGCCCGCAGGCGCGGGGATCAAGGTCTTCAGCCCATCGGGCTCGCAGGTCGCGGGACGTGTGGCGGACGCGGGTGCCGTCCTGTCCGCCTCGCTCGTGTCAGCTGAAGTCGGGACGTACGTGGTCAGCTGGCAGGTCTTTGCAGCGGACACGCATCCGTCGCGAGGTGCATTCGCGTTTTCGGTCGGCCGTCCGAGCGCGAACCCGTATGCGGGATTGCTCGGTACGGGCGAGGCGGGCACCTCGACGACACTCGGCCTCGCTCTGCAGGCAGTCGCGAGGTGGATCCACTTCATCGGTTTCGCTCTGACCTTCGGCGTCATCGCGTACGGGGCGCTGATCCGACGGGCGGCTGCGCCGTTTCGCCTGGTCGGCGCCGGCCTCGTCCTGCTGATCGTTGCAGAGCCCTTGGCTCTGATCGCACAGCTCGCGAGCTTGAGCTTCGACGGCGACACCGCGCTTGCCGTCCTCGGCTCCAACTTCGGCCGCCTCCTGGGATTACGCCTCGGAGCCGCACTTCTCGCGTGGACAGTCCTGGCGACCGGCCGGTCGTGGCCCTTGCTGGTGATCGGCGCCGCCGACGCAGTGCTGGACGGTGCGAGCGCGCACGCGATCCCGGGGTTCCCCGCTGCGGGTCAGCTGCTGGTCTCGGTTCACGTCGCCGCGATCGGCCTGAGCTCCGCGTACGGTCAAGCCCTGATGGTCAAGGTGCTGGTGCTTGGTGCGGCGCTGGCGGCGCTCAGGCTCCGGCGCCACCGTCTCGAGCTGGCCCTGGCGACGCTCGTCATCGGCGCAGCGGCCGTCGTGGCGGCGCTTCCCCCTCCGATCTAGCGCACGGATACGTTGGCGGCGTAAATATCCGACTTCTTGTGCTTGGCATCGACCGCGCTGCCCCAGCTGCCACAGGCAACCGCGACAAATCAAGCCGGTTCAACGTGCTCCAGGCGCCCGGGATCGCCGATCAGCTCGATCGAGACGATCTTGTCGCGGGCGATCGTGAATGCAAACGCAATCTTCGGCCTGCCCGCGGATGCCCAAAGGAGGCCCGGGGAGCCTTCGACAAGCGCGGGCCGCGCGACGCGCGCACGGCCCGCGAAGGTGCGCGCGACCTCGTGAGCGCCGTGAATCCTCTCATCCGCCCCGATCTGCACCGCCGCGGCGTCCGCCCGCAGGACGACCTCAGGGTCGAGCAATTCGAGCAGCGCGTCGAAGTTGCCTCCGCGCGAGGCGGCCAGGAAAGCGTCGACGATCTCGCGGCGGCGTTCGAGGCTGGACTCGGTCACCACATCGGCGCCCTGCACCCGGCGCCGCGCCCTGCTCGCCAGCTGCCTGGTCGCAACCTCCGAGCGGCCGACGATCGGAGCGATGTCTTCGAACGGCATCCCGAACATGTCATGCAGCACGAACGCCACTCGCTCGGCGGGGCTAAGGGTCTCGAGCACGATGAGCAGCGCCAGGCCGATCGAGTCGGCCATCAGCGCTTCATGCTCCGGGTCGGGCGCAGGCTCGACGACACTCGTGTCGAGTGGATGTTCACGCCTCGATTTCCGTGAACGCAGGAGGTCGAGGCAAACACGAGCGACAACGGTGGTCAGCCAACCTCCGAGGTTCTCCACGCCGCTCGTGTCGGCGCGGCTCAGCCGCAGCCAGGCCTCCTGCACCGCGTCATCGGCCTCGCTATGCGAGCCGAGCATGCGGTAGGCGACCGTCCGCAGACGCCTGCGGTGCGCCTCGAACCGTTCCGCCATCCAGTCACGCTGGTTCACCGGTCACATTCCTTCGTTGAGATACGTCTACCAGGGTGACGGACGGAAACCATTCAACGTGACAAAGGAGCCATGACGATGAACCCACAGATCACGGCGATTCTCATCGGGGTCAAGGACCTGAACCGGTCGAAGCGCTTCTACGGCGAGGGCCTTGGGTGCCCGATCGACAAGGATTACCCGCAGTTCGTCTCGTTCCAGCTCGGTGACGGCTCATCGGAGTTCGGGCTGTATCCACGAGAGGCGCTGGCCGCCGACGCGGGCGTCGCGCCTGAAGGCAGCGGCTTCACCGGTGTGACCTTCCATTTCATCGTGGCCTCGAACAAAGAGGTCGACGACGTCATCGGGCAGGCAGAGCGGGCGGGGGGCAAGGTCGTAAAACCGGCGCAGGCCTCACAGTGGGGCGGCTACTTCGGGTACTTCAGCGACCCGGACGGATACCTGTGGAAGGTCGCGGCCCCGGCGGCGAAGTAACAAGCACCGCAGTCGTCGGCGAGGCGTTGGAGGCTCAATCCCCTCGGGTTCTCTTGCCTAGGAGCGCGGAGGGATTTGCTGGACCGACCACTTGTTGCCATCGGGGTCGCTGAAGTAGATGAACGATCCCCATGGCTGTACTTCGACCGGGGTGGTCTCGACCCCGCGACCAGTCAGCGCCTGGCGGACCGCTTCCACATCCTTGACGACGACCTGGAGGCCTTTCTGGGAACCGGGCGCCATCTCGGTGATCCCGAGTCCGATCACGATCGAGCAGGCTGAACCGGGCGGGGTCAGCTGAACGAACCGCAGATTCTCGGTGACCTTGTGATCGTGATCGGCATTGAAGCCGACCTGGTCGACGTAAAAAGATTTGGCGCGGTCGACATCGGTGACCGGCACTGCCACAAGCTCCAGTTTCATTTCCATGCGATCAAATGTAGCCCGCAAAGTCGCGAGGGGAGGTCAGCGAATATCAGGGCGTGAGGGCCCTATCGCGGAAGCGTCTGACGTCTGCTCGTCGTCCAGGCGCTCGTGATGCCTCCGCAATCGGTCTCTCCGCCTTGCTCTTCGGCGTGGTCGCGTTTCCTCTGTTGATCGTGTGGCGTGCAGCCAACCCGCGGCCGGTGCGGGTGACAGGTTGAGTGCTGCTAGGAGCTGATCCGGACCGATGTACCGGCCAGGGGACCATCGCCGACCATCGGGATAAGGACGCTTCGACCACTCGCGAGATCGACCGCGACCGCGTACGTATCAGTGCTGCCCTCGACGCCTGATTGGCGGCTGATCACGACAGCCTTCCCGTCGGCGCGGAAAGCGAGCGTGGCAAGGCGGTCGGACGAGGCCTTGGCAGCCGGCAGCGCTATGGTTCGCCGCGCACCATTCGCGTCCCAGAGCTCCAGCCGGTCACCGTGAAATAGGACGCCGACCTCCGCCGTGCCTGGTCGCCACGCGACTGTGGCGACGTGCTCGTCGGTTGTTCCGCGAAGCTCGACTCCACGGTCGTAAGAGTCGATGGGCCAGACGCGGACGACGTTGTTGGGATCCCCGTGACCGAACACGTGCTTGCCGTCTTGGCTGGCCGCGAGGATGTATAGGTCGGTCTTTGCATTCGTGCGCTGGAACGTCCCGCTTTCCGCGACCACGTCGTAGGCACCCGCGCCGCTCTGGGTTGCCTCATAGGCCGAGATCAGATGCGCCTGACGATCCCACGCGAGCGGCACCACGCTGGCTTGAGGGATGCTGATGACGTCGCGCGAAGCGCCGCCTGCAGCATCGACAACGCGGAGTTTGGTGTAAGAGGGCAGCCCTTCGTTGACGGGTGCCAGAGGACCGGTCACCCCGACGACGAGCCCGGTGCTGTCGCTCGACCAGGCGAGGTACATCGCGCCTTCCTTGGCGCCCAGTGCGAAGAGCGTGCGCGGCTGAGCACCGGAGGCGATATTGATGACGTTGAGCTGGTTGTCGGCCAGATAGGCCAGGCGCCGGCCGTCGGGCGAGACGACGCCGGCGGTGTCGCTTGGAATGGCGAGAACGAAGAGGGGCCTGGCGCCGCTCTCCACGCGCACGGAATTGCCGGCGATGAAGCCGAAGTGGTCATCGAGGACGGCGGCCGGGCTGGGACTTGTCGTAGCGACTGTCGAAGGCCCGCTCCCGCAGGCGGTGGCAACAACGAGGGCCATCAGCAAGCGAACAACGCCGCTCGTTCGTATTCTCATGACGCGGTAACGGGCCGATTGTGCGGACGTTACGGATTGATTTGCGGCGCGTCGATGAAGCGTTGCTCGGCAATGACGCACCCTTGATCTGCGTCATCCATAACCGAACCGATGCTCGACCGTTTGCAGGGTTGGCGACCCGATGAAGAAAGCCCAGATTCTCTTCCTGGCAACGCTCCTGGCGAGCGCGTGCGGGTCGAGCGCCGGCACCGCGCAGGGTTCGCCGGCCGCGGGCTCCAGCCCGTCGGAGCGGACAAGTCCTTCCGCCGCAGTGGCCCCCTGGACTGGGTGCGGCGGTGGTGACGGGTCGACCCCTGCGGCAGGGCATTCGCTGCAGGCGTCTCCAGCGTCGACCGTATCGCCTTCAGGCACCTCAGGAGCCATCACCGGAAGCGCCGGCTTTCCGCCGCCCAATGGGGCTGCTCCGCAGCTGGTCTACGCAATAAGCACGACCGGAGCTTCCGCCTACTCGGCCGAGATCGTCGCCGGCCAATACACGTTTTCGATCAAGGGAGTCGCACCTGGCGCGTACCACGTGTTCGCCGCAGTAAGGCCCCTGGTCTGCAAGGGCAGCGGAACCGTACTTGGTGCCGCGTATTCCGACTTCTGGAAATGCGGCGGTGACCCTGCATGCGCTCATACGCCAGTGGAAGTGATCGTCCAGGCGGGGGCAACAACGGACCGAGTCAATCCCGGCGACTGGTTCACATCCGACAACACCGTCCCCGCGCCGCCCGTGGAGATCGTCCGAGGCGGGCAAACGCAACCCACACTTAAGGCCTACGCCTCCGCGCGCGACGCGGCAGTCGCAGCTGCCAGTGCGCATGCGTCGGCGATCGTGGTGGAAAACATGGCCGTCTGCCCGATCAACCGCGCTTGCGTAACCATCGGATTGCAGCACGATGGAACTCAGGCCGCCTACTTCAACGGTGAGGGCGGCTCGAACGCGGATGTTCTTGCCTGTTTGACCTACGTCGTCCATGACCCTGCGGGTTGGCGCGGGGTACGTTCGCAGTGCCCCGCGGGCTTCCCGGTGGTCGGGCAGAGCGGCATGGTCTGGCTGGGCGGTGTTACCGCCGGCAGGTGCGGCGCCAACGTCCGCTCCGCGCCTGGCCCGACGGGCACGGTCGTCGGCTGCCTTCAACACCACACAGGTGTCAGCATCGACGGTGGTCCGGTCTATGCACAGATGTCGTCGGTGGACGGTATTTGGTGGCACCTCGCGGGCCGGGGCTGGATGGCCGATGACTTCCTGATCTTTCCGGAGATATGCGGGTGCGACTGAGCGATTCGGCCGTTGGCGTACGCGACAGATCCAACGGCCGTCGGACAGCTGTCTCATCTAACTTTCAGCGCATGGACGAACAGTCCGGAACCTGGCACTACGGCCTGATCGCTCGATGGTGGGTCGAGTTCAACAAGGCCGAGCCGCACGAGCTCGACTACTACAGATCGGCTATCCGAACATTCGGCGAGCCGGTGGTCGACCTCGGCTGCGGGACCGGCCGGTTTCTTTTACCCCTCGCCGCCGAGGGCTTTGACATCGACGGCGTGGATGTCTCGGCGGACATGATCGCGGCGGCCAGGGCACAGCTGGCGAAGCCGAGGACTGGGCAACTCATCGCACAGGGTCTGCACGAGTTGAGTCTCGACAGGACCTATCGCACCGCGTACATGTGCGGGGTGTTTGGGATCGGCGGTCGACGTGACCGCGATCAGGAAGCGCTGCGCCGGGTTTACCAGAGTCTGGAACCGGGCGGCGCGCTGTTGATCATCCACCAGCTGCCCTATGACGACGATGAAGGTTGGGCGGAGTGGCTCCCCGGGCATCGTCCTGCGTATCCGCGGCCTTGGCCCGAGGAAGGCGATCGTCGCACGGCCACTGACGGAGACGATATGGAGCTCCTGGTCCGCGTCGAGGAATTCGACCCGCTGGAGCAACAAGTTGTGTTGGGTATGCGCGCGCGCCTGTGGCGCAACGGGTCGGTCGTTACGGAAGAGTCGTACAAGCTCAAGTCCTGCCTGTACTTTGCGCAGGAGATTGTGTTGATGCTCACCGAGGCAGGCTTTCGCGACGTCACTATCGAGGGCAACTACACGGGTAGGCCGGCCACGGGCGACGCCGGAAACGTGATTTTCGTCGCGCGACGGTAGGTCAGCCGCTCAAGGGCGACTCTACAGATTCGCCTGGCCATCTCAGTACCAGCATGTCCAGGAGGTCGAGATCCCGGGGTAAGTCGTCGGCATTCATCCACTCAGTCGCCTTCCTGGTGGCGGCCGAGGTGGAAGCGGTACTCGAGGACCGTCTCCGACTCGAAACCGAGCTGCCAGAAGAGCGTCGTCACGTCGCCGTGGTGGCCGCGCTCGTGCAAGAGCAGATGGATGACCAGCTCGCCCCGGCTGTAGGGAAGAAGCTCGCCGTCGACGTCGACCTGGTGTCGTTGGCGGAGGTCGGCGTCGGACCACGCTTCGAGGTGGGGTTGGAGCGCCTCACGGGTGCGGCGTCGCTGGGCTTCGATCTGCGGCCAGGTCAGGAAGTCATCGGCCGCGAGCTCTGGCAACGGCTTGCTCTGAAGATCGACGATCGCGGGCACCCAGCGGTCGTAGGCCAGCACGATGTGGGCCAGGCAGTTGCGGATGGCGGGCCACCCTGAGCCGGGTGCCACGGCGCGCAGGGTCTCATCGTTCGGGACCGCCGACTTGATCTGATCCCACGCCCAGCCCGTGTAGGCGTAGAGGTCCAGCAATGCGGCTCGGTCCATCGCCTAACTCTATGGCGGGGTCGATGCCGGCCGTTGTAAAGAGCGCTGGCTTGCGGGTGGATCTTCCGTCAGACTCCGCTGAATGTTCGCGGAGGCAGAGCGAGTTCTGCGTGAGGTCTTCGGCCTGGATGCCTTCCGGCCCGGGCAGGGAGAGGTGGTGGAGGCGATGCTCGCGGGACGCGATGTTCTCTCCGTCGCGCCCACCGGGTCTGGAAAGAGCATCAGTTATTGGGTGCCGGCAGTAGTCGACGGTGGCCTCACGCTGGTTGTCTCGCCGCTCATCGCCCTTATGAAGGATCAGGTCGATCGCCTCACCGAGCGAGGCGTCGCCGCGACGCTCATCAACTCGTCGCTGGACCGGCCCGAGCAGATCGATCGGCTGCGCAGGGCAATCGCAGGCGAATATCGGTTGCTGTTCGTCGCCCCCGAGCGACTTGGGCGCCCCGGTTTCATGGAGCGACTGGGCGACCTCCGAGTTCGCCGATTGGTCGTCGACGAGGCTCATTGCATCTCCACCTGGGGACATGATTTCCGCCCTGATTACCGTCTCCTGGCTCCGGCCGTGGTGGCCTGCGGACGTCCCCCGGTCGCCGCGTTTACCGCCACCGCGACGACCGAGGTTCAAAAGGACATCGCGAGCTCGCTTGACCTGAGTGACCCCTTCACCTCGGTCACCGGATTCAACAGGCCGACACTGAGACTCTCAGTCGTGCGGTGCCGCGGCGACCGCGCCAAGCGTGAGCAGCTGCACGGTCTGCTTGCGGATCGAGGGCAGCGCACCCTCGTCTATGTGGGCACAGTGAAGGCGGTCGAGGAGGTGGCGGCAGACCTGGGCGCGGCTTGCTACCACGGGCGTCAGGACGCGGCCGTACGGCGCCGCGTCCAGGAGGATTTCACGGAAGGGCGCACCAAGCTGGTGGTCGCGACTTCAGCGTTTGGGATGGGCGTCGACATCGCCGACATCCGTCGTGTCATCCACTACCACACGCCCGGAAGTCTCGAGGCGTATTACCAGGAGGCCGGTCGCGCGGGCCGCGACGGGCGGCCGGCGGACTGCACGCTCCTGTACAGCCCCGCGGACCGGGACCTGCAGGCGTTTTTCATCGAGTGCACGCTCCTGTACAGCCCCGCGGACCGGGACCTGCAGGCGTTTTTCATCGAGGAGTCGGGCCTCGACGACGGCTCGCCGCTCAAGGACCATGCCTACGCGCGCCTGGCACAAATGATGGGTTACGCCGAGATGCGCGACTGCAGGCACGCCCGAATCGCCGATTACTTCGGCGAGACCGACGTGCCGCGGCGTTGCAGTGCGTGCGACAACTGCCTCACGGCCCGCCCTCCAGATGAGCGCGCGCCGGCTGAGGCGGTCATCGCCGGGCTCGCGGCGGTCTCTCGATTCAGCGGACGGGTCGGACTTGCCAACGTGGCGGGGGTGCTGGGCGGCAGGCGCACACGATGGTCCGGGGAACAACCTTGGGTCCAGGAATTGTCCTTCCATGGTGCGCTGAAGATATGGAGCGACGCGCGGGTGAGGCAGCTTCTGGCAGGACTGGTGGAAACAGGGCTCGTACGCCAGAGCTCGGGCGCGTATCCGGTTGTCGAGCTGACTCCGGCCGGGCGAGAGGCTCTGACGCGTAAGACGTCGCCTGCGGTGATGCTGCCAGCCGAGCCATCGATTGCCAGCCGTCGAGCCCCGACGCCAGCAGGCGCGGACGTCGAGACCCTTGACCGGCTGAGGCGATGGCGCCTCGAGACCGCCCGCGCAGCCAGTGTTCCGGCTTACGTGGTCTTCCACGATTCGACGCTGACCGCAATCGCGGTGGCGCGACCCGCAACCATGGCCGAGTTGCTGCGGGTGTCCGGCGTGGGTGATGCGAAGCTGCGCAAGTACGGCGATGAGGTTCTGGAGGTTTTGCGCTCGCCGTCGGTTTGAAGCCGGTGTCAGGTGGTTGAGCGTGCCTGAGCCTGCGCATGAGGTTTCGTGCTGATAGCGGGCGGCCAAAACGCCAGGAGTGTAGAGATAAGGAACTGAGTCCATGACGGTGATGGGGGTCGAGAAATGCAGGTCACGAAGAACAGCGTCCAAACCGCAAGAGGGTCGAGCGAATGGTTCACCGGCGCCGTGTACATCGACGCCGTCGCGTCCCCCACGGGTGCCTCGCGCTTGAGCGCAAGCAGCGTCCATTTCACGCCCGGCGCGCGGACACATTGGCACGCCCATCCCAATGGCCAGACGATCTACGTCACTGAGGGAGTTGGACTCGCGCAGCATCGCGGTGGTCCGATCGAGGTGATCCGCCCGGGCGACCGTGTGTTCTTCGAGCCGGGCGAGGATCACTGGCACGGGGCTTCGCCGGCGCGCTTCATGACGCACATCGCGATGCTCGAGGTCGACGACAAAGGGAACAACGCGACGTGGGGAGACCAGGTCAGCGACGCTGAGTATTCGGCTGCGCCGTCGATCGAGGTTGCATAGAAGTGCGAGCAGCAATCTTTGACGGACCGCACTCCATCGCGCTTGGGGAGCGACCCGACCCTGTGATCGGGGCTTCGACCGACGCCGTCGTCCGCGTCGTGCTTGGCTGCGTCTGCGGGTCGGACCTCTGGTACTACCGCGGAGAGACGCCCCACGCCAAGGGCTCGATCGGACACGAGTTCATAGGCATGGTGGAGGAGGTCGGCTCTGATGCGCGCGGCATCGCCGTTGGCGACCTTGTGATCGCCCCGTTCAAGTTCTGCGACGGTACGTGCCCACACTGCCTCGCAGGCGTCTCCTCGCAGTGCGTCGCGGGGGGCGCGTTTGGGGACGGCACGATCGACGGAGGGCAGGGGGAGGCTGTCCGTGTGCCTCTCGCCGGGAGCACGCTCGTCCCGGTGCCTGGCGCCAAACACTCGGACGAAATGATGCGGTCGTTTCTCGCGCTGTCCGATGTGATGTGCACGGGACACCACGCGGCCGTGAGCGCCGGCGTTAGATCTGGCAGCGTCGTGGCTGTCGTTGGGGACGGCGCAGTGGGCCTATGCGGGGTCCTTGCCGCACATCGCCTGGGCGCGCTCCGAATCATTGCCCTGAGCCGGAACCCCGCTCGCCAGGAGGTCGCCCGTTTGTTTGGTGCCACGGACATTCTTGCCCAGCGCGGCGACGATGCGATCGAGGCAATCCTCGAGCTGACGGATGGCGTAGGCGTCGACTGCGCGTTGGAATGTGTTGGCACCGGGCAGTCGCTGGCGACCGCGATGGGAGTTGCGCGGCCCGGGTCGGTCGTTGGAGTTGTCGGCGTCCCTCATGGCGTCGAGAACCCGATGGAGACTGTGATCTTCCGCAACCTTGGGTTGCGCGGTGGTGTGGCTCCGGCGCGCACCTACATCCCCGAGCTGCTTGACGATGTGCTCGATGGCCGCATCAATCCAGGTCGCGTCTTCGATTTCGAGACGGACCTTGACCATGTGGCGGAGGCGTACAAGGCCATGGACGAGCGTCGAGCGATCAAGTCGCTCATCCGAATCGCGGCGAAGGAGGCGGGCCGATGACCCAGTGGAAGAGCGACGAGCTCGCCAAGATCGGAGCGGCGGAAGAGGTGCAGATCGCGTCCGTGCGGCGCGACGGCACGTTGGGAAAACCCGTAACAGTGTGGGTCGTGCGTCACGGTGACGATGTGTACCTTCGGTCCGTCAGAGGGCGCGGCGGACATTGGTTCCAGGGGACCCAGGCGAGGCACGAGGGTCGGATCCGGGCCGGCGGTGTTCAGCAAGACGTCGCATTCGTCGACGCCGACCACGACGTAGACGACGAAGTCGATGCCGCCTACCGGGCCAAATACCGCCGCTACGCCGGAAGCATCCTCAACAGCGTGCTGACTCCTGAGGCGAGATCCACGACGATGAAGTTAGTGCCGCGCTCCGCAGGGTCTTAGTCCCGGCAGTTGCGTGTACATTGCGCCACGAAAGACTCAGGTGCCTGCGATCATGCAACCCGCCGTTCTGTGGCTGTCGGTGGTGGCCTGCCTGGCGCTGTTGATCGCACAGGTTGGCGCGTACCTGGAGTTCGCAATGGTGCCCGCCCCGACGGCAAGCACAACCGGTCCTCAGAGCACCGCTGACCTGGTGTTCGGCCTGATGGCGATCGTGGGCGGCATCTTTTCACGGTTGCAGCCGGAGTGGTCGGCCTTGTCGTGGCTGCCATTGAGCGACGCAACTCGTGGGTCGTGGCGATCTGTGTGGCGGGCGCCCTCACGGTTGGCGCATTGGCTGCGTCGGCTTTCATCCTTCTCGGACTGCCTAGAAATCCGTACCACCCATTGATGGTCTTGCTGTTCGTCCCGCTGACCACGTTGGCGTTCTACTTGCGGCTGCGACGGACAGGATCGCGTTCGGCTGTCGGATCGCCGACCCGAAGCTAGTCGCCGACACGGGTGCCGATGCCTGGCCGGCTGGCGGTGATCAGCGTTGGGTTGCTCGCCGCCTCAGCAGCACCGGCCTTGGTCATGCGGCGCCGCTAC
>WNFW01000890.1_pt1 | contig 19765 bp, 22 predicted proteins | sample 5400131 | NCBI WGS metagenome assembly WNFW01 (sample SAMN13153362, study PRJNA577476) | soil metagenome | isolation source: 20 cm soil or saprolite under grassland replicate 1 | place: USA:California | collected 2016-06-15 | reverse complement strand
ATATAAATATAGACTGTGCGCGCGTTTAACGCGAAACAGGAGATCAGGATGCCTTCGAGCAATTGATGTGGATCTTCGTGGATAATGTAACGGTCCTTGAACGTGCCCGGCTCCGATTCATCCGCATTACAAATCAAATAGACGGGCTTTTTCTCATCCGGCTTGATGAAACTCCACTTTACACCGCACGGAAAGCCGGCGCCGCCACGACCGCGGAGACCGGATGTTTTGACTTCGTTGACGATTTGTTCACGCGACATCGTGACCGCCTTCCGCAACTGCTCGTAACCGCCGTTGCGCAGGTAGGTGTCGATATCGACCTTCCAATCGTCGCGTCCGATATTTTTGAAAATCAGCCGATGCTCGAGCGGATGAGCGGATTTCGAATTACGGATTGCGGATTGCGGACTCCGGAGAAGACCGACAATAGAATTTGCGTCTACGTTTTCGTGTAGCGTTTCGCCAACCATGCAGACCGGCGCGGTGCCGCAGTTGGCTAGACATTCGACAAATTCAACGCTGTAATTTCCATCAGTGCTCACCGAAATCGGATTGTGCATTCCATCGCCGTGGCGCCGGCGCTCAATTCCAGTCGTCGCACAGAAATTTTCCATCAACTCGTAACTCCCGGCCATGGCGCAACTGAGTGTGCGGCAAACACGAAAATGCGTCTTGCCCGCGCGCTCCTGGCGGAACATTGGATAAAACGTGACCAGCTCGAGAATGTTGATCGGCTGTAACGCGAGTTTCGCAGCGATCCATTGCACGCCTTCGTCACTAATGAATCCGAAGTGTTCTTGCCAAAGATGCAGCAGCGGCATCGCTCCGCTTCGTCGCTGATCGGCCGGATAACGGCGGATCGCCTCGTCCATTTCCTGCTCCAACTCGGCGGGAACGCGTGTGCTCGTCGAGTCCACGGAAGCGGCGGATTAATCGGACAACGTGCTGTCCTTTGATTGCACCTTGTCGTCCTTAAAAACGACCGTCACCGTGTCTTTGCCCTGTCGGTAAACGTAAGTCATCTTTTTCATGATAATGAAATCCTGATTGTCGATGGAAGTTGGCGGTCCAAGGATCGATTCTACCTGTTTTTTCGACATCCCCTCGGCCACTTCATCGACGTTCGCTTTTGTGATTCGCTTGCCACCGCAAGAGACACAGAGCACTAGAACAAGTAAGAGTAAGAGTCGAGAGACTCGTTGTAAGATCGACATGTTCATCTGTCGCATTCGCCCATCACGAAGTCTAGACTGCCCAGCACAGCGGGCACGTCGCTCACCATGCAACCCGGAAGAAGCTCGGGCAGGATGCTGAGATTGACAAACGATGGCGCACGGATTTTCAGCCGGTACGGCACGCCGCCACCCTTGCTGTTGATGTAAAAGCCCAGCTCGCCTTTTGGATTTTCTGCCGCGAAGTAAATTTCGCCGGGCGGCGCGTCGAGTCCTTCCGTCACAACAATGAAATGATGGATCAACTCTTCCATCTTCGTCATGACACGCGATTTCGGAGGCGTCATGTTCTTCCAATCCACGACATTAATCGGTCCGTTCGGCAGTTTATCGATAACCTGCCGCAAGATCCGCACGCTTTGCCGCATCTCCTCAATACGCACCAAATAACGATCATAACAATCTCCCGCACTGCCGATCACGACATCGAAATCGTAATTCTCATAATCGAGATATGGATGTTTGCGCCGCAAATCGTGTTCGATTCCGCTTCCGCGCAAATTTGGACCGGAAAGCGCGTAGGCAATTGCGCGATCTTTCGGGATGACGCCGACGTCTCTTGTTCGATCGACAAAAATACGATTACGTGTGAGCAATTTATCGCATTCTTCGAGGCTCGGCATAAATCCGTCGAGAAAGTCCTTGAGCTGCGGAATGAAATTTTCGGGGAGACCGCGAATTTGTCCGCCGACGCGAGTGTAAGAGGTGGTGAAGCGCGCACCCGTCAACAGCTCGAAAAGATCATAAAGTTTTTCGCGCTCGGTGAAAGTGTAGAGGAAGACCGTCATTGCGCCGAGATCGAGGGCCATCGCGCCGATACCCATTAAGTGCGACGAGATGCGGGAGGTCTCGCAGCAAATCGTGCGAATGGCTTTGCCGCGGGGCGGAATCTCCCAACCCATCAGTTTTTCCACTGCAAGCGCGTACGCGACGTTGTTCGAAAGTGGAGCGAGATAATCGAGCCGGTCGGTGTAGGGTACGAATTGGTTGTACTGCATGTTCTCCGCGATTTTTTCGTCGCCGCGATGCAAAAAGCCAATATCCGGAGTCGCCTTGGTAATGATTTCGCCATCGAGTTCGAGCACAAGCCGCAAAACGCCATGCGTGGCCGGATGCGACGGTCCCATGTTCAGCACCATCTTCTCGCCGATATCGTCATCGGGATTGGGCAATTTCGCGTCCGCAGCGACGACTCGTGTCACCGGGTCGGGCGATTCAATCTCACGTGTGGTGAAAGCCATAAAATCGACAGGCCTAACTACGCTCGCGACAGGGAATAAGCGCGCAAGCGTAAAGTGATGGGTAGCTGCATGTGTCTCGCGTCAGCCGGCGACATCTCGTCGTCGCGGACTTTGAGGACTAGCGAATCGTTACGAAAAGTTTGCTTTTGGCGAGTCTCTAAAACGAGCACACCAGCGGCGTGCGGTCCCATCAGAATCTGCTCGCGGAGCGCAATGAGGCGCGTTAACTACTGCGCGTATGCCTAAAAAGATCGCACTGCTTTTCGCTGGGCAAGGCTCGCAAAGCGTTGGAATGGGGTGCGATTTGGCGGAGCAATTTTCTGTCGCAGCCGATTTGTTTCGACAAGCGGATGAGATTCTCGGACGCAAGTTAAGCGAGATTGCGTGGAGCGGACCGATTGAAGAGTTGACGAAGACCTCGAACTGTCAGCCGGCGCTTTATGTTCATGGCCTTGCCTGTTTCGCGGCCTTGCGCGAGGTTGCGGGTGATCTTTCGATCGAGGGAGCAGCGGGCTTATCGTTAGGCGAAATGACGGCGCACGCAGCGGCGGACACATTTGACTTCGCAACGGGGTTGAAACTCGTGCAACGGCGTGGCGAATTGATGGATGAAGCCTGCGCTGCCACCTCCGGCGCAATGGCGGCGATGATTGGCGCGGATGAAAATGGAGTGCGTGCATTGGCCGCAGATGCCGATGTCGACGTCGCAAACATCAACGCGCCCGGTCAGATCGTCATTTCCGGCGAGCGCGCCAAAGTTGAAGCTGCAATCGGGATGGCGAAAGAGCATGGCATTCGCCGCGCGACGCTGCTCAATGTCGCGGGGGCGTATCATTCGCGCTTGATGGAGACCGCCTACCAAAAGCTAGGCGCTGCGCTTCGCCATGTCCCGGTGCTGCCACCGCGGTTTCCCGTGGTTAGCAACGTGACCGGCTTGGAAGCGACAACTCCAATTGAAATTCGGCGGACGTTGCAAGATCAAGTCACAAGCACTGTGCGCTGGGTCGATTGCGTGGAGCGACTTGTCGATCTGGGTTGTGATTTCTTTATAGAACTTGGTCCGGGCGGTGTGCTGGCTGGTTTGTTGCAACGCACACGCAAAGGGGTGGATGTAACGAGCGTGAGCGACGCGGAATCGGTAAGGAAATGCGCCGGAAGAATTGTTGGGCCGAATTAGCCGCGTTAGGGTCTCAACTCGAGATGGTGCCGGAATCTACAGGGTCGACAAGCGGCCTTGGATCCATGCAAGGGAGGTCGCTTACGTGTCGCGCTGCCGATTACTTCGGCATGTCCGGACAGGCAGAGTTCATCGCAGCAGCGAGTCTTTTCGCGCTCATGATTGTATTCAAACTCCTGAATATGATGAGCTACCGCTTCGACAGCGACGAGTCGCAACACATGCATGTGATCTGGGCGTGGGCGCGCGGCTTCGTTCAATACCGCGATGTCTTCGATAATCACATGCCGCTGTTCCAGATAATGTTCGCGCCGATTTTCGGACTGATTGGCGACCGAGCCACTATTCTTTACTGGATGCGGTTCATTTTGTTGCCGATGTACTTTGTAGCAGCCTGGTGCACTTACCGAATCGGAGAATTGCTTTTTTCGCGGCGCGCTGGTGTGTGGGCAGTCATTCTGGCCGGCCTTTATACCAAGTATCATTTTATTTCGTTGGAGTTTCGGACCGATAATCTTTGGGCGCCGCTCTGGCTTCTGTGCGTTACAGCGCTGATTAGCGGCACTCTGACGGTACCTCGCGCGCTGGTTGCCGGGCTCTTGCTCGGATTCTGTTTCGGTATCTCGATGAAATCGATCCTATTGCTGGTGTCGCTCCCGGTTGGTGCATCGATTGCCTTGCTCCTGGTGGGGAGAACAAAACTCGGTCAATCATGGCCGCATCTCGCGCGCTGTACCGCGGCCTTTCTTGTTGCGGCCGCGCTGGTTCCCGGCGCGATCGCGCTGGCGTTCGCGCTCGCCGGCGCCTGGCGCGACTTTCGCTATTGCAATTTCGAGCACAACATTTTGCCGCATCTCAATGTCAGAAATCATCCGGCCTGGTGGATTATTGTTTTTCCAATCGCCTTCCCTTTCGTGGTATATGCGGCACGGCTAATCGTTCGCGCGGCTCCTGCGCCGGCCGTGGCGTTTCGGCGCGCTTTTGTCTTTCTTATCTGCGGCTTTTATGTGCCGGCTCTGTGGAGCTTTTGGAACCTGCTCACACGTCAGGATTTCCTTCCCTATTATCCGCTCGCATTTGTCCTGTGTAGCGGAGCTTTGCTTGCTGTTTCGCGTTCCCTTGCGAAATATGATCTGCGTGTCACGCAATCTCTGCGACGTGTTCCTTTGCCGGCGTTTATTGCTCTGATCGAATTTTTTCTAGGGATGGCCACGCATCCATTTTGGATCGACCGCGCTCGAATCGAGACAAATCTGCTCCGCGGTGTTTTGAAATTGACCGACCCCGGCGATTATGTTCTCGATTGTAAAGGCGAAACCATTTTTCGGCAGCGCTGCTTCCGTCCGGTGACGGAATCGGTTACGTTGGAGCGGCTCAGGCGCGGCCTCATGGCCGATAACGCGGCCGAACGGTGTATTGCAACCCATACCGGCGTCGCGGTGATGATGGGGCGAATGCCCGCCCGCGCGAGAGCTTTTGTCTGGGAAAATTATATTCCTGTCGGTGATAACCTACTCGTGGCGGGCAGGTTTCTTGGGCCTTCCTCGGCCGACAGCACGGGGATGGACTTCGATGTTGTGATCCCGGCGCCTTACAAAATTATCGCCCGGGATAATGTTCCAGTGCGAGGAACGCTCGACGGGATACCATATGACGGTGCGCGGTTTCTCGCGCCGGGGAAACATACTTTTGTGCAAACATCGCCTGGAGCGACATTGGTTCTGCTCTGGGCCCAAGCCGTAGACCGGAATTTTATCCCTCTCAAATTCTACCGTCCAGCGGCAAAAGGATAGAGTTCCGTCATTGGCTTTGCCTGGGTTTCTGTTACAAGACTTACCCGTGTTCGCTCCCGCGTTTACTCTGCGTTCCCGCTTGATGATGTTCGCGGCGCATCCGGACGACGAATCGCTGGCCTGCACGGTTGCGCCACGGCGTGATGTGATAGAGGCGCGTCCGCTTGCCATTCGTTAGGGAGAGTCACAGTTGCCTTGCTGGCGGGCACGGCCCTGATCTGTTTTGAAACGCGTGCGTTGCGCTGATGACGACACAACATCGACAATCGAATATCGCTGCCGTAGTCTCCGCGGATGACCCTGCAGGAGCGGGTGGATTCAGATTTGAAAGAGGCGATGCGTGCCAAAGACACGAGGAAACTCGGGGTTCTGCGCATGCTCAAGTCGGCGTTGAAATACGCCGCAATTGCAAAATCCGGGGCCGAAGCCGAACTCAGCGACGCAGAGGCCGCGCAGGTTGTGCGCAAGCAGGTAAAACAGCGCCAGGATTCGATCGAGAGTTTTGAGAAAGGCGGTCGTGCCGAGCTTGCAGCGAAGGAAAAAGAGGAATTGTTGATCTTGGATGCATATTTACCGCAGGCGATGAGTTCCGACGAACTGGCCAAGGTTGTGCGCGAGACAATTGCGGAGACTGGCGCCACGTCGAAGGCGCAGATGGGAGGTGTCATGAAAGCATTACAAGTCAAAGTGGCGGGTCGCGCCGATGGCAAGACTTTGAGCCAGGAAGTGCAAAAGCAGTTGAATAGTTGAGAGTGAAATCCTCGACTGCTTCAACCCTACGAGCGCTCTAAAGGCCAATCCAATGCTAACGGCCATTATCGTCGCTGCGGGCAGCAGCCGTCGCATGGGCTCTGATAAACTATTCGAGATAATGGCCGGTAAACCGGTGATCGCGCATACCATCGACGCGTTCGAGCTGGCCGATTCCGTCGGCGAAATCATCGTCGTTACGCGAGACGATCGATGCAATGAGATCCGAAAGCTCACGTGCAATCAAAGCTTCAAAAAAGTTCGGGCCATTATCGCCGGCGGAGAACGTCGACAAGATTCCGTCCGTGCTGGTCTGGAAAATCTCAGGCGTGATGCTCGCTATATTGCTGTCCACGACGCCGCGCGTCCGCTCGTCAGGCCGGAGCAAATCGAGCGTGTCTTTGAGCGGTGCCGGGTGCATGGGGCCGCGGCTCTGGCTGAGCCGGTTAACGATACTCTCAAGCGCGCCGATATAGATCTTGTGGTTACCGATTCGGTGGATCGACATCAACTTTACGCCATGCAAACGCCGCAAATCTTTGAACGCGCGTGGATCGAGGAAGCCTATCGCGATGTCTATGCAAAAAAAGTTTCTGTGACGGATGAAGTTTCCGCGGTCGAGCGACTCGGTCGCAAAGTTTTCCTTGTACCGAACGACGACTTTAATTTCAAAATCACTTACCCGCGAGATTTGCCGCTCGCGGAATTTGTTCTGAACCAACGGACGCAACATGCTCCGGGTGAGAAGCTGGGGCGACTTAAGTAAGCATGGGATCGACTGGGACGAGTGGCCGAATGAGCTCGGCTATGGCGGGAACGTCTTTTGGCTTAAAACGACGGCCGTGTCGTTTAATCTTTGCCATTTTCAATTCTTTGACGCGAAGGATTTGACCGTGTTTCCAAACCCAGACATCGGGGTTGTAGGGGCCGACCCGGCGCGGATCGGTCCAGGTGTGGATCGACAATAAATTATCGGTCACGGCCGCGGCGATGTGCATCGGACCGCTGTCCACGCTCACGACAAAACGCGCGGCCCGAATGAGCCAGATCAATTGGAGTAGCGAAGTTTGGTTGGTCAATTCGATGCAATTTTCAGGTGGCTCGATCTTGTCCCGCGATTGTCCGACAACGACCACGCGCGTCGGCGAAAACGCATGGCAAAATTCCTCGATTACAGCGTTCGAGAGCGACTTGCCACCGCCGCGGGCAAACGGGTGAAGAAGGATGAATGGCGGATAGTCATCAAAACGCGGCAGCGGATCGCCCGTCGGGATCGGACAACGAAGCGATTTGCCGACAGTGGCACCGGCGCATTCCGCCAGCTTTATATAGCGTTCCACCGCATGCGCCCGCCGATCGACCTTGGCGACGCGATGGTAAAACCAGCGCGAGCCTTCGCGCCCATCGCTCATTCCGTATATTTTTCTTGCCCCGCTGATTTTTGCGATCAGCGCGCTACGCAACAGTCCTTGGAAATCGAGCGCCAGATCGGGCCGCAACACGTTGGTTGTCTTCCACCACCGCACCAAATTCCCTGTCGCACCGAGACCGCGGAATTCGCGGCGGGGAAAGATGTGAACGTGATTGACATCGGAATTGCCGCGGAGCAGTGGCGCGAATTCCGGATTGATCACCCAGGTGATTTCAGCACGGGGATGAACATCGCGCACCAGCGCCACTGCCGGGAGAGCGTGGACGACGTCGCCGAGCGAACTCGGCTTAATGATCAAAATCGATTTCAGATTTGTCAGAAGTAATCAGCGCCCAATCGCAAGCCGCTCAGCAAGCAGCTGCGGCAAGCCGGCTTTAATGATCTTCTTTTGTGCAGTCTCCAGATCGTATTTCGCTCGCAGTTGTTCGACGGTGTGGTTATCAATGTCGTAAATGCAGTAGGCCGCGCGCCAATTTCCATCGCGTGGCTGTCCAACGCTGCCCGTGTTAATGAAGTATTTCTTGGTCATTTCGATGCGGAGGTGTTCGATCCTTTCCCGTCTTACTCCGTTATCGTCACGAATAAACACCATCGGCACATGAGTGTGCCCGAAAAAACAAACTGTCGTGTGCTGATAGGTGAAGCTCGCGGCCGCGTCGAGATTGTTAAAGACATAGCCCCACTGTGCCGGCGTATCGAGCGTCGCGTGGACGATAGTAAAACCGCGCACCAGTTGCTGTAATCGCAAGCCGCGCAGCCATTCCTTGTCTTCGTCGGTCAGATTGCCGCGCGTCCACTCAATGGCCCGCTCAGCAAGTTCGTTGAAATCGGTCGAGGATTCGGAAAGCGCCGCCTGCTCGTCGTGGTTACCCTTGACGATGGGGCAATCCATTTCGCGAATGCGTTCCACGCACTCATGCGGATTCGCATTGTAACCGACCACGTCGCCGAGACAAACAAAGTGTGTGCATTTGTGCTTGTGCGCGTCCACAAGCACGGCCTCGAGTGCTTCCAGATTGGCGTGGATATCACTGAAAATTGCGAAACGCATCGATCGAAAACATGCTACGGTGCACGATCGGGAATTCGTTCATCCTGCGGGATTCCAAGTTTGTTTTCGAGGAATTTCAGTCGTGTAATCAAAGTCGGCAGGCGTTCCTTCTCGCTCTCGTTATAGAGCTGACGCAGGCGGTCATACGCTTCGCGCTCCCGCCCCTCGCAGTAGGAGAGTTCATAGGCAGAGAAACGTCTGTTATAACGTGGCGCCCCGGGCAAGGCTGCGGCTTTACCGAAAAATTCAGAGGCGCGCTCGTGGTCTTTGTATTTTTCCCTATAGAGGCGGGCCAGCGTTTCGTAGAGCTGCGGGCGATCGGGATTATTTTTTATTCCGCGTTCAAGAAAATCTTTGCCGAGTGCAAAATATTCGCGCTGTGCTTTCACACGGAGCGCGAGGCGCGGCTGGGCGCGATCGTTCATCGCGGCCACGCTTGCATTCCAAGCCATATGCCATGCCGCCATGTCCCAAAACAAAATCGAGCGCGGTTGCAGCGTCGTGACGTGCCGGAACAACAGCAGCACCCGGCTCCATTCTGTCCGCTCCCAGGCGACATGCGCTTGAATGAACAGAGCATCGGCGACGATCGCTCGAAATCCGCTCAGCGCGGCGATGAAGCCGAGCTGTCCGAGTTTTTCACGCAGATCGAGATTAAATTCGACGCCACGAAAATGTTCTTGTCGATGGATGACAGCGAGATCGCGCTCGATTGGCAATTTGATCGCCCCGAGGACGATCAGAATTAGGAGGACGAGAAGGACACGCATTATAGTTCTTTCCCGTAAAAGACGAAGACAGCCAGCAATGTGTAGATCGTCGTATAGAAAATTCCAAGAACGGCGGTTTTAGCAAAGAGTCCCAGCGAAATCGCTGCACCGGCAACGATATCATCGACTAAATTAAAGGCCTGCAAGTCGGGAAAGATCAGGGCAACGACCGCCAAAAACCCATGCGTAATCCATCCGCTGCTGTGTCCCTGAAGCCAATATTCGCGCGCGGTCGCTTGCAAATGCCCGATGAAGTAAATGAAAGTCATGACGACAATCGTAAAGATGCTTGTCGTTGCGAAGGTTGATACAAAAAGTGTCAGCGCCGCGAGCAAACAGGCTTTTAGATAGATGACGGTAATTCCGGGAAAAAGATCGATGTTGAGCGCGGAGGAGCGGACGGCGCGGAGCGCATCATCAACTTGTTCGCGCGGTGCCTTGGACATTTGGCGCACAGTTTCGTGCAGCACGGTTTGTTCACGTGTGTAGAGCACAGCGAGAAACACCGAGCTCATTATCAGGGTGCTGATTGCGAGTAGTAAAAGCACGCCGGCAATTTTTCCGAGCAGATACTCGAAACGCGGCACCGGCTTGGCGAGAATGGTGTAAACCGTACGGTCCTCGATGTCTTGGGGAATGAGCCGCGCGGTAGCGACGATCGCGAGCAGGGAAGTAAAAATCGACATCGCGCCAAGCGAAACATCTTTCAGGATCTGGAATTCCTGCTGAAAAGTCAGCTGCGCCATGAAAATGGAGCTCCCAATTAACAGCAAGGCAAAGATCAACAAAAAATAAAAAACCTTTAGGCGCGTCAGTTCGGTAAGGGTATTGATCGTAATCGCGTAAACTCGCGAGAAAGAAAAAGCGCGATGTCGCGCCAATGCGCCGGTGTCGCTGCTCATGATTTGGGACGCTCGGTGGTCGCGTCGAGAAACAACCTTTCAAGGGTTGTTGTCGATTTTCGGCGCTCGATCAATTTCGCGTTTGATCGATTGATCAATGATTCGATTTCTTCGACGAGTTGGGAAGATGCATCCGCGAGGACAAGCTCGGTTTGATTTTCGATCGCGATCAATTCTTGAAGCCGCCCTTCGCGCACGAGCACGCCGTCGGCGAGAATGCCGACGCGGTCGCACATTTCCTGTGCTTGCGCCAGCAAATGCGAGGAAAGCAGCACGGTGATTCCGCGTCGCTTAAGGTCGACAATCAAATCGCGAATCTCGCGCGAACCGGCCGGATCGACGCCCGCAGTCGGTTCATCGAGCACGACCAGCTTGGGCTCGTGAATTAACGCCTGCGCAAGTCCGATGCGCTGCAACATCCCTTTTGAATAGGTACCAAGCCGCCGCTTACGCGCCTTTGTCAGGCCGACGAGCTCAAGCAATTCATCGATCCGATTTTTTAACTGGACGCCGCCGAGCCCGCAGAGCCGGCCAAAGAAACGCAGCGTTTCCTCGCCACTGAGATATTTATAGAAGTAGGGATTCTCCGGCAGAAAACCGACCGCTTCCCGGCTTTTAACAAGGCGGCTGTCACGACCGAAAATTTCCGTGCAACCGCGCGTTGGCGAAACGAGGCCGAGAATAATTTTCAGAGTCGTGCTCTTGCCGGAGCCATTTGGACCAAGCAGCCCGTAAACTTCGCCTGGTTCGACGCGAAGATCGAGGTCGCGTACCGCGACGATCGACTGCCGATGGAGGGGGACCGGGAAAATTTTCGTTAGACCCCGAACAGCGATTGCCGGATCAGTCATGGCGAATTTCAAAACCGTGGCCCGCGACCGGGTTTTGTAATTTGTTCTCCGTTTGATTGCGAATATGGGCGCGAAGGTCGCTCTGGCCAACGGCATCGAGGAACGCACGCACTTCATCTTCTTCTCCGTTAATCTGAAGTTCCACGCGACCGTCAACCAGATTGCGCACCCAGCCGGTGATATCGAACCCTTTCGCTATATGTCGAATCGACCAGCGAAAACCGACACCTTGAACATTGCCTTCGTAAAATACCTGGAGCGAGATCATGCCATGAGACCAAACTGATCCTAAGAAAGACGCGAAGACGCGAAAGTCTAGTTGGCGAAAGCTCACGCCAGGCAAAAGGCTTGACCGAGTCTTACTTATAAGAATAGACGAGACAGAAGCTGCCCTCCTGGCCTTCAACCAGATTGATCGAAACGAAGTATTGGCCGCTGTTCGTCGGTGAAAAGCCGGCCGCAGCCTTTTCCCCGGCATTATAACCTTCAGTCGTGACTTGCTTGCCGTTCTCATCATAAACGCTCACCGCAATTTTCTTGGCCTGTTCAGTTGCGCCGGCGGAGAACCAATACTGATTTCCCGCATAGAGATTCACCGTGATGAGGGCGTGATCGTGCGGCTTGATCGTGCCACACCAATGACCGTCGCGTATCTTGAATCCCTCGTTTGTAAATGCGCCAGCGAGATCGAGTGCGGCTTTGCGCGCCTCGACCTCAGTGTTCGTCTGGGCGCGCGCACCGATGCTGGTGGCGAGCAGGAAGATCGACAAGAAAATGGGAAGGCGGCGCTTCACTTTACGATCGCTTTATTCTCTATCTCTTCCATCACTTTTCCAACCGCTTCGTTGACTTTCCGCACTTCGTCGACGCTGGGTGCTTTGCCAATGGGGAAAGAAACGAGCTTCTCGATCCCAGTAAGTTGTTCGCTCACATTTTTGACCAGAGGCTCGCCGCGAAGTTCGGGTGAAATCTCACCGATTTTTGCCTGGATCAAACTGACAAGCGCCGGTTGCCGCAAAACTTTTGCGCTTCGTTCGTCATAATTTTGCATGATTGCCGCGCTGACCACTTGCGTCCCACGAACCCAGCCGCCCAAACTCACGAGGATGACCAGATCCTGGTCGCTGTGCGATTGCATCGACGATTTCACTTCATTTTGTGTCGCTTCCAATTCTTCCTGTAGCGTGTCCCATTCGTCATTTTCGGCAAATTCGTTAATGCTATTGCCGCGACTGAGCAGATTCTCACTTACTCCCAGCGCTTTTGAAAGCTTGATGATGTCTGACCCGATGTTTTTCACCTGCTGGCTGTCTTTGGCTTCGACCGCAATAAAGCCATCGGCGATCAAGCCGCCGAGGTTGAGTGCGATTTGCGCGCGATTGCGATATGTCATCGACATCGGACCGCGATATTGACCCGACCAATTTGTTTTACCCGGCTTCTCGAGCGCCGCGAAAAGTTCCCCCGGCGTCGGGATGCTGATGGAGTCGCTTCTAACTGCCTTGGCAAGTTGATCAGTCGGGATACGTCCGATTTCCGCGGCAGCGGCGGCAAAAATGACGCTCATCGAGCCGATTGCGCCCCATGTTTTTAAACAAATCATCGGTCAGATTATCCGCACCTCGGCGAAATTACCAACGAGAATATCGGTCGCAAGAAAGAAGCTCAAGCGGCGCCGGTTCTTTGGCGGCCACGAAGATTAGTTGAACAGTGACCGCCCGTGCGCATGATTGCGCCGCGTAATCCTTCTGCGCTGCGATATCCTGCAATGTCAAAAACTTCGATTCGCAACATTATCGGCCGCGAAATTCTGGATTCGCGCGGGAATCCCACTATTGAAGTGGATGTGCGGCTTGAGAATGGCGTGCTCGGGCGGGCGGCGGTCCCAAGCGGAGCAAGCACTGGCGAGCATGAAGCATTAGAACTGCGCGACGGCGATAAGAGCCGTTACGGCGGCAAAGGCGTGAAGGAAGCTATTGCCAATGTCAACGACAAGCTCGCGCCGGCTCTGAAGAGCTGGGATGCGCGCGACCAAAGAAAGATCGACGACAGGCTAATCGAACTGGACGGCACGGCGAACAAAAAAAATCTTGGCGCAAACGCCATGCTCGGGGTTTCACTGGCAGTCGCACATGCGGCGGCTGCCGCGGAAAATGTTTCGCTGTTTCGTTATCTCGGCGGGGCCGAGGCGAGGGTTTTACCGGTGCCGATGATGAATATCTTGAACGGTGGTGCGCACTCCGACGCGCCGATCGATTTTCAAGAATTCATGATCGTTCCTCGTGGCGCACCTACGTTTTCAGAAGCGCTACGTTACGGTGCGGAAGTTTTTCACACCCTCAAATCCGTACTGAAAGATCGACATCTTTCCACAGCGATCGGTGACGAAGGTGGGTTCGCGCCGCAACTCGATTCGGCCGAAGATGCACTGGACTTGATCATGGCGGCCGTGGAAAAAGCCGGCTACAAACCTGGCGAACAAATTTTTATCGCGCTCGATCCCGCCGCCTCCGAGTTCTACGACGCGGAAAACAATGCTTATGTCTTCAAGAAATCCGACGGCTCGAAAAAGACGGTGGAAGAGTTGATTAATTATTATGTCAATCTTTGCGTGCGGTTTCCGATCGTCTCGATTGAGGATGGCTGCGCGGAAAACGATTGGGACGGATGGAAAAAATTAACGGCGAAACTAGGAGACGAGATTCAGCTGGTGGGGGACGATATCTTTGTCACGAATGTCGCATTTTTGCGTAAAGGAATCGCCGAGCATGTGGCGAATTCGATTTTGATCAAAGTGAATCAGATCGGCACGCTCACAGAGACCCTGGCCACGATTAATCTGGCGAAGAAAAATAATTATCGCGTGGTCATCAGCCACCGCTCCGGCGAAACCGAAGATACAACAATCGCGGACATCGCGGTTGCGACTAACGCCGGCCAAATCAAAACTGGCTCGCTTTGCCGGACTGATCGCGTCGCGAAGTACAATCAGCTCCTGCGAATCGAGCAAGAACTTGGTGACAAAGCCGTATACGGCGCTAAGATGCGCTAAGTGGATCAGACCTACGGCGACTTCCGTGCGCGTCGCGAAGCCACAGTTTGGCAGCGACTTAACCGAATTCTTCGCGTCCTGCTCGTCCTCGCTGTCTGGCTGGTGATTCTGAGTTTGTTCGTTCCACCTTACAAAAGGCTCGTGCAGAGCAGGGCCGAAATCGATAACCTGCAAGTACAGGTAAACGAGCAGCAAACTTTGCTGTCGCGGCAGACTCGCGAGGTCAATATGCTCAAAACAGACGTGACGTATCTGGAAACAATTGCGCGCGATCGCCTCGATCTGATGAAGGAGGGCGAAACGATTTTTCGTCTTGAGCCGGCGCGGGCTGCAAAAGCGAAGGCAGCCAGCTCCGCGCGGCGATAGGACGGCTCACCTGAACCGCCTTGCTCGCGACATGGCAGCATGGATGAAGGCGATGGAGGTCAACTCGCGAAAGCTTTCGGAGTCAATCGCCCGAATCTTTGCGTCATCGTGATGCGGCGCTATCTTGCCGCATGGCCGTAGAAGTTCAACCGATCGATGCTGAAGACCTGAAATCGCGCGCGCGAGAATTGCGGAGGTTTCTTTGACGTCGAAAAGCTCCAAAAAAATCTAGCCGCGATCGAGGGGCGTATGGCCGCGCCCGATTTCTGGTCTAATCGTGAGCGCGCTCAGAGGGACGTTGAGGAAGTTTCCCGATTGCGCTCGCTCATCAGCCCGTTTCAAGAGCTGGAACGCGAAATTGAAGACTTTAATGCGTTGCAGCAGTTAACGACGGAAGAAACGGATGCCACTGCGCGCGCCCAGGCAGAAAAGGAGGTCGGGACTGAATACGCCCGATTACTTCACAAGCTTGAGGAATTCGAGCTGCGCCAATTTCTTTCCGGCGAGAATGATCGAGCGAATGCATTTCTCACCATTCATTCCGGAGCTGGCGGCACCGAGTCGTGCGATTGGGCCGACATGTTGCTGCGCATGTATCAGCGCTGGATCGAGCGAAGCGGTTTCAAATCACAGACAGTGGACATTCAACAGGGCGAAGAAGTTGGCATAAAATCGGTCACATTGCTCGTCAACGGTGAGTACGCTTATGGACATCTTCAGACCGAGCGAGGCGTCCATCGGCTTGTGCGCATTTCGCCGTTTGATGCTAACAAGCGGCGTCACACTTCCTTCGCGAGTGTCGATATTGTCCCCGAAATCGCCGATTCCGCCCCGATCGAGATCAATCCGGCCGATCTGGAGATCGACACCTTTCGTAGCGGAGGCAAGGGTGGCCAAAACGTTAATAAGGTCGAAACGGCTGTGCGGATTATGCACAAGCCGAGTGGGATCGTCGTCGCTTGCCAGGCCGAGCGCAGCCAGGGTCGCAACCGCGAACTTGCGATCAAAATGTTGAAGGCAAAACTTTACGAAATTGAGCAGGACAAAAAACGCGCCGAGATCGATCGGCAATATGGAGAAAAGGGCGATATCGCATGGGGCAGTCAAATCCGGTCTTATGTTTTCCAACCGTACCAAATGGTGAAAGACCATCGCACCGGTGCAGAGACGAGCAGCGTACAGGATGTCATGGACGGCAATATCGACATGTTTATCCAGGCAGAATTGCGCGGGGAGAAAGCGCCAAGGGAACGGGAAACGGAAGCGAGATTTGATACGTGAATTATTGCAGCGGCCGTCGCCGCGGCGAGCGCCGCTACAGCTGCACAAGCCGCAAGCGAAATCGTGCGTCAAATTCTCCGCCGTTATGCGCGCGGCAGCATGCCAGGCATGCAACCGCCCGTTTGATTCGGCGCACCCGCGGAAAATCGCGCTGACAATGTGGACATTTATAGAGATAATGCCGAGCACGTTCGCTAATTGGGAACGGAAGATTATGACAACGGGCTTCATCGCCGATCCCGAGATCACGGCAGGCGCTGCGCCATTCGGGTCCATGCGGCAAAATCCGCCGCCGGCCACCACGGAATTGTGCCAGGAGATGGGCGAGTTCATGGCGCAGGGTGCGGTCAATCTCGATGGCGCCATGGTCGGATAATCGCGGATTTAGCGAAATCAACTTCTCGCGAGAATCAGCACGCCCGGCCGCAGTTTTCAGACGCGGATTCCATTCCACACGAACCAAACTTGCGAGGCGCGCCGCGCCAATCTCGCGGAAAATTCCACGTGCCTTTTCTTCGAGTTCAAGATCTCTTCCTGCGCGTTGATGAACTGTCGATCTTTCGAAGGCGAATTGGAGCTGCTTACGCAACAGCATATGCGTCGCTCTTTGCCTCGGGTTTGGCGAGTCGCTCAAAGATTCGCGCGATTGCATCCGCCGCGCGATCGATTTCCTCTGCGGTGGTCTGTTTGCCAAGGGAAAAGCGAACGGCGGAGCTGGCTCGTTCCGTCGGCAATCCCATCGCAAGCAAAACATGCGACGCCACGACTGAGCCGACCATGCAGGCCGAGCCGCTCGACGCGCAAACGCCTTCCAAATCGAGTGCCATCAACAGCGTCTCCGAATCGAAACCAGGGAAACTCACATTCAAAGTGTTGGCAAGGCGGTTTACTGGATCGCCATTCTGCTGCGCCTCCGAAAAAATCCGAGTCACGCGTGCGCCCAATTCGTCACGCAATGCTTTTTCTCGCTCTTGCTCGTCCGCGGCAAAGAGAGTCGGTTGATCCAAGTCGTCAGGGCGGTTCGGCGAACCGCCGCTGCCTCGCAATGTCCATTCTGCAGCTGCTGCCATTCCCGCGATCGCAACAACGTTCTCTGTCCCGGGTCGCCGCTCATTTTCGTGCGCGCCGCCGAACATGATCGGCTGGATCGACAATCCCCTACGCAGAAAAAGCAGGCCTGCGCCTTTCGGACCGTAAAACTTGTGTGCGGCGAAACTTGCGGAATCGACCAGCGACAGGTCGGTGTCGATCTTGCCAAATGATTGCACCATGTCGCTGTGCAGCAAGACGCCGCGTTCGCGGCAGATTTCGGAAATCTGCCGCATCGGCTGAACCACCCCGGTCTCGTTGTTCGCAGCCATGATTGAAACCAAGCGCGTTTCGGGACGAACCGCGGCGGCAAGTTGATCAAGATCGACAATGCCGCGCTTAGATACACCCAGCCACGTCACTTGGAAGCTTTCGTGCTTTTCCAAATGCTCGAGGGCATTCAAGACCGCGTGGTGCTCGGCCTTATCTGAGATCACGTGGCCGCCGCGGGACATCGAGCATCTCGCCAGTCCAAGCATGGCGAGATTGCACGACTCCGTTCCGCCGCTCGTGAAAATCAATTCGTGGCTTTTGGTGCCGAGAAGCTTGGCGAGTTTATCGCGCGCATCATCGATGGCCGCGCGTGCCTCGCGTCCCGCCGCATGTACACTCGATGGATTTCCAAAATGTCGATCGAGGTACGGGAGCATCGCCTGGCGTGCTTGATCGCAAAGCGGCGTAGTCGCGTTGTAATCGAGATAAATCATTTTCTTTTCTTGCCTCTTGCTCGTGCCTGGCGATCGCTGCGTAGCAATGTTGCGCTCGTGACCGGAATCATCCGGTAAATCCTCCGCCGCGACCATTGGTTTTGTGCGGGTGCTTGGGCACGATTTGGAGTTGTTTCTCCTCATAATACACCAACGAATCTGACGGAACACTTTGGACGAGAAAAACGTTTCCCCCGATCGTGCTGCGTGCGCCGATTACCGTTTTACCGCCGAGCACGGTCGAGTTTGGATAAATCGTGACATCGTCTTCCACTTTGGGGTGTCGCTTGCCGCCTTTTTTGATTTTGCCGTGCTCGTCCTTTTGGAAGCTGCGCGCTCCAAGCGTGACGCCGTGATACAATTTTACCCGCGAACCGATCTCGCAGGTCTCGCCGATGACAACTCCCGTGCCATGATCGATAAAAAAATGCGAGCCAATCTTTGCGCCCGGGTGAATATCAATCCCGGTGCGGCTGTGCGCCCACTCGGTCATGATTCGTGGAATCAATGGCAGCTGTTTTAAATAGAGCTCATGCGCCATTCGCTGGATCGCGATCGCTTCCAGCGCTGGATAAGCCAGGATGATTTCCTCGTAGCTCTGCGCTGCTGGATCGCCCTCATAGGCGGCGTCAATATCCGTCCAAAGCATCTTGCGCACCTGCGACAGTTCTGACAAGAAGCAGCGCAGAATTTCGTCCGCCCGTCTTTCAGTCGTTTCGTCCGGCGGGATTTTGCCCAGGCTTCGGCAGAATTCGTTTTTGAGCCGGGCGTGTAAATTTCTTATTCGATTCCTGGTGGTCTCGGCCAAATCTTCGGAACTGACCACCGCCTCGCTGCGAAAGCCAGGGAACATCAAGCTCATTAAATCGGCGCAAGCCGCCTCGATCGCCAGACGCGACGGCAGAGTGGCGGCGGCGTCGAGATAATTTATGCCGCCGGTTTCGCTATACGTCTGAAGCAGTTCATCAACCGCGTCACGCGTCGTCAAATCCATCGCAGAAGTATGCGACGGCTTCTTCGTCAATCAAAAAAGAAACTGCGTGAGTCTTGAAGCGTCGAATAGTTGGGAGGTCAAGCGTGACGTCTACATTTCGCGTGCGCTCACCCATTGCACAGCGAAACGTGCCACTTGACGTGCATTAGCCAGATTAAGCTTCTCTTTAATATGCGCCCGGTGCGTCTCGATTGTTTTTGGACTCAGATGCAAAGTTTTCGCGATCTGGGGGACTTCATTTCCTTTGCCAATCAATTCCAAGATCTCGAGTTCGCGATCGCTCAATCGCTCCGTCGCGTCCACTTCACCCCTAGAAGGGCCTTGAGTGAATTTCGTGATAGCTTGTGCCGCCATTGCCGGGCTGAGATAAGGGCGCCCGTTGAAGACTTCGTGGATTGCGTGGACGACATTGGCCATCGCTTCGTGTTTCATGACATAGCCCTTTGCTCCCGCGCGAAGCGCACGCAACGCGTAAAGCGACTCATCATGCATCGAGAGCACCAGAATTGGGAGCTTTGGAGATTCAGCGCGAATATTTTTGATCAGCTCAATCCCGTTAGCGCCTGGCAGGGTAAGATCGACAATCACAAGGTCGGGGTCGAGTTTGCGGATCACTTCCATCGCTTCCGCGGCGCTGCCTGCTTCGCCGCAAACCGCAAAAGTGCCGTCGGAATGGATCAATTGCTCAAGGCCTTTTCGGAACAGCGGGTGATCATCGACGATTACGATACGTTTCGCATCCTCCGGATCGCATTTTGGATTTTTGTTGGTCGACCTAACGCGTTTCATTTTGACCGCGGTAAATAGAGAGCAACTCGAGTGCCGCCGCGCTGCGGGCGCTTAATCTCAAGGCGGCCTCCGAGGCTGCGCGCGCGAGAGTTCATGATATGAAATCCCAACCCGGGGAAGTGGTTTCTGCCAGCAGGCAAACCCACTCCATCGTCAGTTACGCTAAAAATGATCTTACCGTTTGATTGACTGATCTCAACCACGATCTCCTTTGCCTGCGCGTGTTTATGTGCGTTTATCACGGCTTCACGCAACAACCGATAGACATGAGAGGCGACAGCGTCGTCT
>WNFW01000889.1_pt1 | contig 19770 bp, 15 predicted proteins | sample 5400131 | NCBI WGS metagenome assembly WNFW01 (sample SAMN13153362, study PRJNA577476) | soil metagenome | isolation source: 20 cm soil or saprolite under grassland replicate 1 | place: USA:California | collected 2016-06-15 | reverse complement strand
CGCTGGGCGAACAGTCGCATGTTATTGGGCGTCACGATGTCGATGCCGGTGAGGCTCTTTTCCTTGACGATGAAACGGTAGATGCCGCTGTTGATGCCGAGCTCCGGATCGCGCGCGATCACGACGCCGGCAGTGATCATCGGGCCGCCATCGAAAATCGAAGACATCGGGATCGGCAGCTTGTAGAGGTCGACCTCATCGCCGACGACGGCAAGCTCGCGCGTCGGCGACGTCTTGACGTATTTCGGCGCGATCGGATGGTTGATTGCGTGTGCGAGCTTGTCTTCGATTTCGCGGTAGGTCTCGCAACCCATTGCCATTATCGAACGCTCACGCGTGCGGATGAGTCCGGAGACCACCGGCATGTGGTAACCGATGACATCGTGGAAGTAGAGCGCGGTGTCAGCCTGGTCGACGAGCGTCGCGATGTGCCGGATGTCCACGGGCTGATGCAGGTCGACGAGCTCGCCCGTCTGCCGCAGACGCTCGAGGAATTGACGGAAATTCTCCTGCATCGAAGCGCTCCAACACGAGCAAGAGGTTGTTGGCGGCCGTGGCCTAAGCTACTTAGACCGGCGTCCGATCACAATCCAGGCGGCAAGGACGAACGGGTGAGTGGCAAGAACACCATGAAGGCGCTCGTTCTGCGCAAGCACGGCGGGCTCGACGACCTCGCCGTCGTCAGCGACTACCCAATTCCCGCGGCCGTTGCCGGCCACGTGGTCATCCGGGTGCGCGCATCCTCATTCAACTATCACGACGTATTCACGGTGCGCGGCATGCCAGGCATCAAAGTGCCGCTGCCGGTCGTGATCGGTCTCGACATGGCGGGCGAGATCGCCGAGGTCGGAAATGGCGTCAGCGGCTGGAACGTGGGCGACCGCGTGCTCGTCAACCCGCTCAACAAGGCGAAAGGCCTCATGGGCGAGATGCTCGACGGCGGCATGGCGGAATATTGCTGCGTCGCCGCCGACCAGCTCATCGCCATGCCGGCCGGCGTGAGTTTCGAGGCGGCGGCCGCGCTGCCGGTCGCCTACGGAACCGCGCACCGCATGCTCATCACCCACGGCACCGTCAAGGCGGGCGATCGCGTGCTCGTTCTCGGCGCCAGTGGCGGCGTTGGCACCGGCTGCATCATTCTGGCCAAGCATCTCGGCGCCCATGTCATCGCGTGCACCTCGAGCCTCGACAAGGTGCGCAAGCTCGCGCAGCTCGGCGCCGACGAGGTGGTCGACGTGAGCGAAGTCGATTTCTCGAAATGGGTGATCGAGAAATATGGCAAACCGCAGCGGCGCAGCTACGAGGGCGGCGTCGACGTGGTGATCAATTTCACGGGCGGCGACACTTGGCAGCCTTCGCTGCGCTGCCTCAAGCGTGGCGGCAAGCTTTTGGTCTGCGGCGCCACCGCCGGCTACGATCCCAAGGAGGATTTGCGGTACGTGTGGACTTTCGAGCTCAAGATCATCGGCTCGAATAGCTTTTACGACGATGATCTGCGCGCGCTGATGCGGCTCATCGCGGACGGAAAAATGCGGCCGGTGATCGACAAGGTGCTGCCGCTCGATGAGGCGCGCGAAGGGCTGCGCCTGATCCAGGACCGCGAGGTCATCGGCAAGGTCGTGGTGACGCCATGAGCGAAGAGATCACGCTGGAACGCGTGCGGGCGCTCGTCACTCGCGCTCCCTATCATCAATGGCTCGGTCTCAAAGTCGTTGCGCTGCACGAGGATGGCATCGAGTTGAAGGCGACTTGGCGGGAAGAATGGGTGGTCAACCCGGATCGGCGCTACACCCACGGCGGCATTTTGGCCACGCTGGTCGATCTCGGCGCCGATTGGGCCATGGTCAAAAAGAACGGCCGCGGCGTGCCGACGATCAACCTGCACGTCGACTATCACGCCGTGGCAATGCCTGGGGATCTCACCATCCGTGGCAAGGTGGTGCGCATGGGCAGTCAATTCTCGACCGCGGAGGCGCACGTGTTCGATGCGCAAGGCAAGCTCCTCGCCAGCGGCCGCGGCACCTATCTCACAGCGCCGCCGAAGGGGCCATGAGACCCATGCCTTGCTTCACCAATCTCGGTGACCTCATTCGTCGCGATCAAGATCTCAACAAGGTGGCGATCATCGACCTCGGCCGCGAGCGTGTTCGCGAGGTCAGCTACGCCCGCCTTGACGCGGTGGCGAACGGCGTCGCCCGCGCGCTTTGTAGACGTGGACTCACGCGCGGGGATCGCGTTGCCATCCTCTCGGCCAACTCCGCCGAATATCTCGCGGCCTATTACGGGATCATGCGCGCCGGCTTGGTCGCAGTTCCGGTCAGCTTCAAGTTTCCTCGCCCAACGATTGATTTCGTCCTGCGCGACGCCGGCGCCAAGCTCATCTTGTGCGATGAAGCGCGCGCGCAAGACTGCCCGGCAGATATTGCGGCCGTGCGTTTCGACGGGACCGGACCCGACGGTTTCGATCGCTTCCTCGACGGCGGCGATTTCGAGCCCGTTCTTCCGCGCGAACGCGAGCCCGCGATGTTTCTCTATACGTCGGGCTCGACGGGCACACCCAAGGGCGTCGTGCTCTCGCACCAGAGCCACATCTGGGTGGTGGAGACGCGCCTCACCGGCGAGCTCGCGCGCCACCGTTATCTCATCGCCGCGCCGCTCTATCACATGAACGCGCTGGCGCTCGCCAAGCTCGCCTGCGCCGCGCACGCGACCATCGTGCTGCTGCCCCAGTTCATGGCCTCCGCCTATATCGACGCGATCGGCCGCTACCGCTGCACGTGGCTCACGGCGGTGCCGCCGATGATCGCGATGATGCTGCGCGAGAAGGAGTTGCTCGAGCGGACCGATCTCTCGAGCGTCGAGTTCATCCGCATGGGTTCGGCGCCGGTCAGTCAGGCGCTGATGGAAGCGCTTCGCCGTGCTTTGCCGCACGTCTCGGTCACCAACGCCTATGGGACGACCGAGGCCGGCCCCGTCGTCTTTGCGGCCCATCCCGCAGGCCTGCCACAGCCGGATATGTCGGTCGGCTATCCGCATCCGAAGGTCGAGCTTCGGCTCGTCGACGGCGCTGATCGTAATGCGAGTCAGGGCGTGCTGGAAATGAAATGCCCGGCGCTCATGAACGGCTATCACAACCGGCCGGAGGTCGCGCCGCCCTTCACGACTGACGGATTCTACGTTACCGGCGACGTCTTCCGGCGCGACGCCGAGGGCTTCCATTATTTTATCGGCCGCACCGACGACATGTTCGTCTCGGGTGGCGAGAATATCTATCCGGCCGATGTGGAGCGCATGCTGGAGCGTCATCCCGACGTGGCGCAGGCCGCGGTGGTGCCGATCAAGGACGACGTCAAAGGGCAGAAGCCCGTTGCCTTCGTGGTGTCGAAACCCGGGCGCAGCCCGAGCGCGGACGACATCAAGCGTTTCGCGCTTGCCAATGCGGCCGCCTATGCGCATCCGCGCTTCGTCTGGTTCGTCAACGAATTGCCGCTTGCGTCGACCAACAAGGTCGACCGCGCCCTCCTGCACGCGCTGGCACAGGAGCGCCTCGCCCGCGGCGAGGTTCCCCGCAATCATTCGGCTTCGGCGGCATTGATGGCGGGAAGGCGGACACCATGAAAAAGCGGTTATGCGCACCGTCTCCCGATATTGTTCCGGGGACCGCTGCCCTATGGACGCTATAATTTCGGTCGAAAGGAAGGGGAGCAAACCGAACTTGGGTCGCCAACTCCGATCAATTCGATGCTAGCGCCGCCGCCCTTGCTTGAAGACGTCCTGCAGCGCCGGGCGTACAACGCCGTCACCGATTTCGTCGACGAAAATGTCGCGCGCGGTCTCGGCGACAAAGTGGCGTTCACCGATTCGACGCGCTCGCTGACCTATGGACAGCTGCAGGAACAGTCTTACCGCTTCGCGGCCGGCTTGGGGATGCTGGGCCTGCGCGCGGAAAACCGGCTCATGCTGGTGTCTCACGATACGGTCGACCATCCGGTCGCGTTCTGGGGCGCGATCCGCGCCGGCATCGTGCCGGTCCCGGTCAATACGCTGCTGACCGCTGAGCAGTACGCTTATGTCTTGGCCGACAGCCGCGCGGCGGGAATCGTGGTTGCCGCCTCGTTCGCATCAATCGTGCTGAAGCTCCGCGACCGGCTGCCGCATTTGCGCGCCGTCATCGTCGTCGGCGCGAGTGCGAGCGAACGTTCGCAATTGCCGGATGCGCATTTTTTCGAGGAGCTGCTGGCGAAGGCCGAGCCGATACCGTTCACCGCGCCGACAATGTCGGACGAAGTTGCGCTCTGGATGTACACCTCGGGCTCCACGGGGGAAGCCAAGGCTGTGCGGCACGTGCACACCAGCTTGATGGCGACGGCGCGCCTCATGGGGCAAGGCGTCATCGGTATCCGCGAAGACGATGTCGCGTTTTCGGCGGCGAAGCTCTCCTTCTCCTATGGGCTTGGCAATGCTGTCTCGTTTCCGATGTCGGTCGGCGCGAGCACCGTGTTGCTGCCGGATCGGCCGACCCCGCAGGCGGTGCTCGCGACGCTTCGGCGCCATCACCCCACCATCTTCTATGCTGTGCCGTCGCTTTACGCGGCGTTGCTGGCGCATCCCGAGATCGGGCCCGGCGCGGGATCGGACCGGTTGCGGCTGTGCGTTTCCGCCGGCGAAGCGCTGCCCGCCCATCTCGGCGAGCGCTGGCGCGAGGTCGTGGGGATTGACGTTCTCGACGGGCTCGGCTCGACCGAGATGCTGCAGACGTTCCTGAGCAACCGGCCGGGCGACGTGCGCTACGGATCGACCGGCAAGCCGGTCCCGGGCTACGAGGTGAAGATCGTTGACGAGAGCGGGCGCGAGCTCCCCGCAGGTGAGATCGGCGAGCTCGTGGTGCGCGGGCCCTCTGCCGGCGAAAGCTACTGGAACCATCGCACGAAGAGCCGCCGCACATTTGTGGGCGAATGGACCTATACCGGGGACAAATATCTGCGCGATGCTGACGGTTATTATTATTACTGCGGGCGAACCGACGACATGTTCAAGGTCAATGGCATGTGGGTGTCCCCGTTCGAGGTCGAGACGGCGCTCGCCTCGCACGAGGCCGTGCTCGAGGCCGCGGTGATCGGCAAGGAGGACGGGGAGGGGCTCACCAAACCGAAGGCCTTCATCGTCCTCAAGAATGGCTATGCCGCCGACGAGCGGCTCTTCGATGCGCTGAGGGCGCACGTGAAGGAGCGCGCGGGGCCATGGAAATATCCGCGCTGGATTGACGTGCGTCCCGACTTGCCGCGCACGCCGACCGGCAAAATCCAGCGCTACAAGCTAAGGGACTGATGGCGATCGCCGTGCGCGGAGAATTCTGCGATGACCTATGATCTCATCCTGCGCGGCGGCCGCGTGGTCGATCCGTCGCAAAAGCTCGACGCGGTGACCGACATCGCTTTCGGCGGGGGCAAGGTGGCGCGCATCGGGGGCGCGTTGCGCCCCGATACCAAAACCGACGTCCGCGATGTATCCGGCCTTATCGTCACCCCGGGCCTCATCGACCTGCACACCCACGTCTACTGGGGCGGCACCTCGCTCGGCATCGACGCCGAAGATTTTTGCCGCCGCTCGGGCGTCACTACTGCGATCGATACCGGTAGTACCGGGCCCGGCAACTTTGCGGGATTCCGCAAACACGTGATCGAGCGCAGCGAGGTGCGCATCCTCGCCTATCTGCATGTCTCTTTCGCCGGCATCTTCGCCTTCTCGCCACGGATCATGGTGGGCGAGAGCGAGGAACTCCGCCTGATGGCACCGCTCGATGCGGTCGAGGTCGCCGATGCCAATCGCGATGTCATCGTCGGCATCAAGGTGCGCGTCGGCGCCCGCGCGTCCGGCCGTTCGGGGACCGTGCCGCTCGACATTGCGCTTGAGGTCGCAGAGGCGGTCGGTGTCCCGGTGATGGCGCATATCGACGATCCGCCACCGACCTATGAAGAGGTCATCGCGCGCCTGCGCCCTGGCGACGTCCTCACCCATGCGTTCCGTCCCTTTCCGAACGCGCCTGCCACCGCACAAGGCACGGTGAAACGCGCGGTCATTGAGGCGCGCCAGCGCGGCGTGCTGTTCGACATCGGCCACGGCAAAGGCTCATTTGCCTTCAAGACGGCGCGCGCCATGCTGGCCAACGGCTTCTTGCCCGACACGATCTCTTCCGACGTGCATGCGCTCTGCATAAACGGGCCAGCGTTCGATCAGGTCACCACCATGTCGAAGTTTCTTTGTCTCGGCATGCCGCTGAGCGATGTGATCGCAGCTTCCACCGTCAACGCCGCATTCGCTTTGAAGCGGCCGGAGCTCGGCAGCCTCAAGCCAGGCAGCGTTGGCGACGCGACGATCTTGTCCGTCAATGAGGGCCGCTTCGATTACGTCGATGTCGTCGGCGAGCACTTAGCCGGCGATCGCAAGATCGCTTCGCAAGGCGTTGTGATCGCCGGACGATGGTGGCATCCAAAAGAATCGAGCCTGTCTAAAACCGCTTGATGAGCCCGCTTGCCTCTCGCCCCCGCTTCCTGGCATGCCGCTTGCTCCGAGAGGCACGGCCGCCGCGCGGTCTGCAGCAAACCTCGGGTCATTCTGGCGAAAAGCGGAAATCCAGAGCCTATCGAGCAAACTTAAGGCCCCACCTCATTGAATCACCACTCAACCTTAGCGAAAACATCAAATAAGATGGGCAGCGTGGCGCAAATCGAGGCGGTGGGCCGGCGCAAGTAGGAGATCAAATTATGGATCGCAGGACGCTCCTGAAGACCGTCGCAGCTGCAGGTACTCTGGCAGCAACGGGAAGATTGTCGGCCCCGGCAGTTGCGCAAGGCGCTGCTGCGCGCACGCTTCGCTTCGTGCCGCAAGCCAATCTCGCCAATTTCGATCCAATCTGGGGCACGCAATACGTGGTGCGCAATGCCTCCGCCATGGTGTGGGACACGCTCTATGGTGCGGACGAAGAGCTGCAGCCACAGCGGCAGATGGTGGAGGCCGAGGAGGTTTCCTCCGATGGCCTGACCTGGACCTTCCGTCTGCGCCCGGGACTCAAATTCCACGACGGCGAACCGGTGCTGGCCAAGGACGTCGCCGCGAGCCTCGAGCGTTGGGCGGCGCGCGACCAGATGGGGCTCTTGATCAGGGGCATCCAGCAGGAGCTCGTGCCGGTCGACGACCGCACGGTGAAGTGGGTGCTCAAGAAGCCATTCCCGAAAATGCTGCTCGCGCTCGGCAAGATCAGTACGCCGATCGCCTTCATCATGCCCGAGCGCATCGCCAAGACCGACCCGTTCAAGCAGATCTCCGAATATGTCGGCAGCGGCCCCATGCGTTTCATGAAGGACGAGTGGGTGCCGGGCGCCAAGGCGGCTTTCGAAAGATTCCCCGGTTATGTGCCGCGCCAGGAATCGGCGTCTTGGCTGGCCGGCGGCAAGCGGATGCTGGTCGAGCGGATCGAGTGGGTGATCATGCCCGATCCCGCGACCGCCGCCTCGGCGCTGCAGAGTGGCGAGATCGATTGGTGGGAGAATCCGATTTCCGATTTGGTTCCGCTGTTGCGCAAGAATCGCAACGTTGCAGTCGACATTGCCGACCCCCTCGGCAACATCGGCGCCTTCCGCATGAACCACCTCTATCCGCCGTTCAACGATGTGCGCGCGCGCCGCGCAGTTCTCATGGCGATGAGCCAGGAAGACTATATGCGCGCCATCGTCGGCGACGACGACAAGCTCTGGAAGCCGCTACCGGGCTTCTTCACCCCGGGCACGCCGCTCTACACCGAGGAAGGCGGCGAGATTCTCAAAGGCCCGCGCGACCTCGATGGCGCCAAGAAGCTCTTGGCACAAAGCCGCTATGCGGGTGAGCCGGTCACCTGTCTCGTCGCGCAAGACCAGCCGATCACCAAGGCGCAGGGCGACATCACCGCCGATCTGCTCAAGCGGCTCGGGATGAACGTGGATTTCGCCGCGATCGATTGGGGCACGGTCGGCGCACGTCGCGCTGTGAAGACGCCGCCCGGCCAGGGCGGCTGGCAGATGTTCCACACCTGGCACTCCGGTGCGGACTGCGTCAATCCGGCCGTCGCCATAGGTGTGCGCGCCAGCGGCGAGAAGGCGTGGTTCGGATGGCCAGACGCGCCCGAAGTCGAAGCGCAGGTGTCGGCCTGGTACGAGGCCAAGACCTTGGACGAGGAGAGAGCCGCGATCGGGCGGCTCAACAAGGCCGCGCTCGAGGCTGTCGTCTTCGCGCCGACCGGTTTCTTTTTAAGCTATCAAGCATGGCGCAAGAACGTGAGCGGCGTGGTCAAGGGACCGCTGCCCTTCTTCTGGGGCGTGGGCAAGGCTGCCTGACGCCGCGCCACCGGGCGGCGGGTGACCCGCAGGGAATGCAGTTCATGAATCGAAGAGCATTCCTGAAGTCTGCAGCCGGCGCCGGTGCACTCGCCGCCGCGGGCGCCTTGGCGACGCCGGCGCTCTCGCAACGCGCCGCCGCGCGCGTTCTGCGTCTGGTGCCGCATGCGGACGTCGCCAATTTCGACCCGATCTGGTCTTCCGCCTACATCGCGCGCAACGCCGGCCTGTTGGTCTGGGACACGCTGTATGGCGTCGATGCCAAGCTCGAGGTGCAGCGCCAGATGGTCGAGGCCGAGGAGGTCTCAGCGGACGGCCTCGTCTGGACCTTTCGGTTGCGGGAGGCGCTCAGGTTCCATGACGGCGAGCCGGTGCGTGCCACAGATGCTGTGGCCAGCATCAATCGATGGGCCGCTCGCGATCCCATGGGCCAGATGATCAAGGCGATCGAGAACGAGCTTACGGCTCTCGACGATCGCACCTTCCGCTGGTCGCTGAAGAAGCCCTATCCGAAGATGCTGCTGGCGCTCGGCAAGATCGTCACGCCGTGCTGCTTCGTCATGCCGGCACGGATCGCCGCCACCGATCCGTTCAAGCAGATCAATGAATATGTCGGCAGCGGGCCCATGCGCTTCATCAAGAACGAATGGACGCCGGGCGCCAAAGCCGTGTTCGAGAAATTCGACGGCTACGTGCCGCGACCGGAGCCGGCGTCCTGGCTTGCCGGCGGCAAAGAGATCGTTGCAGACCGTGTCGAATGGATCACCATCGCCGACCCGGCGACTGCCGCGGCCGCGCTGCAGAACGGCGAGGTCGATTGGCTGGAGCAGCCGCTGCCCGATTTGGTGCCGGCGCTGCGCAAAAACCGCAACGTCACAGTGGATGTCCAAGATCGGCTGGGCAACATCGGCACGCTGTTCTTCAATCATCTATTTCCGCCCTTCAACGATGTGCGCGCGCGCCGGGCGATCCTCATGGCGATGAATCAGGCCGATTACATGCGCGCCTATGTCGGCGACGACAAGATGTGGAAGCCGCTGCCGGGCTTCTTCACGCCGGGGACGCCGCTCTACACTGAAGAAGGCGGCGAGATTCTCAAGGGCCCACGCGATATCGATGCGGCCAAGCGCTTATTGGCGGAAAGCGGCTATGCCGGCGAGCCGATCATCTCGATGGCGGCGCAGGATCTTGCCCACCACAAGGCTTGGGGTGAGGTCACCGCCGATCTCCTAAGGCGTCTCGGAATAAACGTCGAGCACGCGGGTCTCGACTGGGGCACGGTGGTCGCGCGCCGGGCGCAAAAATCTCCGCCGAGCCAGGGCGGCTGGCACATCTTCCACACGACCTTTTATGGCGTCGATTTCCTCGACCCGACAAACAAGCTGCTGCGTGCCAACGGCGACAAGGCGTTCTTCGGCTGGCCGAACATTCCGGAAGTCGAAGCCGAGGTCGCCGCCTGGTACGATGCAAAGACGATCGATGACGAGAAGCGTATTGCGCAGCGGCTGAACAAAGCTGCGCTCGACCACGCAATCTTCGCGCCGCTCGGCGCGTATCTGAGGTACTATGCGTGGCGCAAGAACGTCACGGGGATTGCGCCGGGGCCGCTGCCGTTCTTCTGGGGCGTGGCCAAGATGGTTTGAGCGCGTACAGGGCGAGCGCCATGGACCGACGCACGTTCATCAAGGCCGCCGCCGGTGTCGGCGTCTTGAGCGCGACCGGCGGAGTTGTCGCCCCAGCGATCGCCCAGCGCGCGGGAGCGCGCGTGTTGCGCTTCGTGCCGCAGGCAGACCTCGCCAATTTTGATCCGATCTGGAACACCCAATACGTCGTGCGCAATGCTGCCGCGCTGGTGTGGGACACGCTCTACGGCTTCGACGACAAGCTTCAGCCGCGGCGTCAGATGGTCGAGAGCGAGGAGACCTCGTCGGACGGACTCGTTTGGACGTTCCGTCTGCGGCCGGGACTCAAGTTTCATGACGGTGAGCGCGTGCTCGCAAAGGACGTGGTGGCGAGCCTGGCGCGCTGGCAAGCGCGCGACAACATGGGCCTTATGACCAAGGAGATCCAACAAGAGCTTAGTCCCGTCGACGACCGCACCTTCCGCTGGGTGCTGAAAAAACCGTACCCCAAACTCTTGGTCGCGCTCGGCAAGGTCGGAACGCCCTCCTGCTTCATGATGCCGGCGCGGATCGCGGCGACCGATCCATTCAAGCCGATCGGCGAATATATCGGCAGTGGGCCGATGCGCTTCGTGCGCGAGGAATGGGTGCCCGGCGCGCGCGCGGTGTTCGAGCGCTTTTCCGATTACGTGCCGCGGCAGGAGCCGCAGTCGTGGCTCTCCGGCGGCAAGCAGATGCTCCTCGACCGCATCGAATGGATCGTGATGGCGGATCCCGGCACCGCCTCGGCTGCGCTGCAGAACGGCGAAGTCGACTGGTGGGAAACGCCGATGGCCGATCTCGTGCCGGTGCTCAAGAAGAATCGCAACGTGATGGTCGACATTGCCGATCCGCTCGGCAACATCGGCAGCTTCCGCATGAACCACCTGCATCCCCCTTTCAACGACGTGCGGGCGCGCCGCGCGATTCTCACCGCTTCTTCACGCCTGGCACACCGCTCTACAGCGAGGAAGGCGGCGAAATTCTCAAAGGTCCGCGTCGTCTCGATGCTGCCAAGCGATTGCTGGCGGAGAGCGGATATTCCGGTCAGCCGGTCACCTGCGTGGTGGCGCAGGATCTGCCAATCACCAAAGCTCAGGGCGAAGTCACTGCCGACCTGCTCAGAAGGCTTGGCATGAACGTTGACTTCGCCGCCGTCGATTGGGGCACGAACGCGGCGCGCCGGGCGCAGAAATCGCCGCCCGGGCAGGGCGGCTGGCAGATGTTCCACACCTGGCACGCCGGCGCAGTTTGCATCGATCCGTCGTCCTATACCGCGATCCGCGCCAACAGCGATAAGGCGTGGTTCGGCTGGCCGACGAGCGCGAAGGTCGAATCCGAGATCACCTCCTGGTACGCGGCGAGAAGTCTCGACGAGGAAAAGGCTGCGATCGCGCGGCTCAACAAAGCTGCGTTCGAGGATGTCGTCTATGCGCCGACCGGCTTCTTCCTCGCCTACCAGGCTTGGCGCAAGGCCGTCGGCGGCATCGTGAAGGGGCCGCTACCGTTCTTCTGGGGCGTAAGCAAAGCGGCGTGAAGGCGCAGCGCTGACGTGCGCCAATCCGAAGCTGCGCGCGGGCTCTCCTTTTGCGCGCCCGAGCATCGGCCAAACGGCATGATACCAACCCGCGTAAATTCTGACTCGTCATTCCGGGGCGCGGGCAGCGCAGGCAAGTTTACGCAGCCTGCGCAAGCTTGGCTGCGTGTGCCCGCGAGCCCGGAATCCATAACCACTGCCGGTGGTTATGGATTCCGGCCCTCGCCGCTATCGCGGCTCGGCCGGAATGACAAACCGAACGGACTGCTATGAAACCTGTTAGCATCGCAACATGCTGAGCTACATCATCCGGCGCATCGTGGCCACCGTCCCGGTGATGGTGGTGGTGGCGCTGTTCGTGTTCAGCTTGCTCTACATCGCGCCCGGCGACCCGGCGGCGGTGATCGCGGGCGACCAGGCTACCCCTGACGACGTCGCGCGCATCCGCATGAGCCTCGGGCTCGACCGGCCGTTTCTGATCCGGTTCGGTGAATGGTTCTGGCAAATCCTTCACGGCGATCTCGGCACGTCAATCTTCACCAACCTCCCGGTCGCCGCGCTGATCGCGCAACGCGCGGAGCCGACGCTGTCGCTGATGGCGGTGACACTGACGCTTGCCGTCTGCGTCGCCGTACCGATCGGCGTAGTAGCGGCGTGGCGAGCCGATACCTTGATCGATCGCGTCATCATGGCGTTTGCGGTGCTCGGCTTCTCGGTGCCGGTTTTCGTCGTGGGTTACCTGCTCGCCTATGTGTTTGCGCTCGAGCTCGATTGGCTGCCAGTGCAGGGCTATACGCCAATCTCCGAGGGCCTCTGGCCCTGGTTTCAGAACCTGATCCTGCCCGCCGTCGCGCTCGGTTGCGTGTATATCGCGCTGATTGCCCGCATCACCCGTGCCACCATGCTGGAAGTCTTGCAGCAGGATTACATCCGCACCGCGCGCGCCAAGGGCGTCGGGCAGACTGGCATCCTGTTCGTGCACGCGCTCAAGAACGCCGCGGTGCCAATCGTCACCGTCATCGGCATCGGCGTCGCGCTGTTGATCGGCGGCGCGGTAGTGACGGAGACGGTGTTTGCGATTCCCGGCATCGGCCGGTTGACCGTCGATGCCATCCTGCGGCGCGACTACCCGGTGATCCAGGGCATCGTGCTGATGTTCAGCTTCCTTTACGTGCTCGTCAATCTTGCCATCGACCTCCTCTATACCGTGCTCGACCCGAGGATCCGGTATTGACCGACGCCACCATCACCACGGCGCCCGACCTGATCGCAGCCGCGCCCGAGTTGCCGGACGTCCTGCCACCGGTCAAAAGGCGCGGCGGCGTGCTCGGCTTTGCGCGCCGGCATCCGGCGATCGCGATCGGCGGCGCGCTGGTGCTGGCGATGGTGCTGATCGCATTGTTCGCGCCCTATCTCGGCACTGTCGATCCCACCGCGCTCGCGCCAACGCGGCGCACCCGTGAGCCATCCGCGGCATTCTGGTTCGGCAGCGACATGTTGGGACGCGACATCTATTCGCGCGTACTCTACGGCGCGCGTGTTTCACTGACGGTCGGCTTCTCGGTTGCGCTACTGGCCTCGCTGGCGGGTCTCGTCATCGGCCTCGTCTCGGGCTTCGTTCGCTGGAGCGACGGCATCATCATGCGCGTGATGGACGGGATGATGTCGATCCCGCCGATTCTGCTCGCGATCGCGCTCATGGCGCTCACCCGCGGCAGCGTCGGCAATGTGATCACCGCCATCACGATCGCCGAGATTCCCCGCGTGTCACGCCTGGTGCGCAGCGTTGTGTTGTCGCTACGCGAGCAGCCTTACGTGGACGCGGCGATCGCGGCCGGCACACGCACGCCGATGATCATTCTGCGCCACATCCTGCCCAACACGGTCGCGCCGATGACGGTGCAAGCAACCTACGTCTGCGCCGGCGCCATGATCATCGAGGCCATCCTCTCGTTCATCGGCGCCGGCACGCCGCCCACCATCCCGTCCTGGGGCAACATCATGGCCGAAGGCCGCGCGCTGTGGCAGGTCAAGCCGTACATCGTCTTCTTCCCCGCGATTTTCCTCTCGCTGACGGTGCTGGCGGTCAACCTGCTCGGCGACGGCCTGCGCGATGCGCTCGATCCACGCTTCGTCAAGCGACTGTAAAGAACTCACTGCATGGCACTGCTGGAAGTCGAAAACCTGCAAACCCACTTCCGCACGCCCGAGGGGGTGAACCGCGCGGTCGACGGCGTCTCATTCACGGTGGAGGCGGGTGAAACGGTGGCGATCGTCGGCGAGAGCGGTTGCGGAAAATCGGTCACCGCCAATTCCATTATGCGGCTGGTGCCGCAACCGCCCGGCAGTATCGCGGGCGCGATCCGTTTCGAGGGCCGAGACCTCCTCAAGCTCAGCGAACCCGCCATGCGCAAGATCCGCGGCGACGACATCAGCATGGTCTTCCAGGAGCCAATGACGAGCCTCAATCCGGTCCTCACCATCGGCCGCCAGATCGGAGAGCCATTGCGGCTGCATCAGGGACTCACCCGCAATCAGGTCGAGCAACGCGTGGTGGAGATGCTCAGCGTAGTCGGCATCGCCGAGCCGCGCCGGCGCGCGCGCGAGTACCCGCACCAATTGTCCGGCGGCATGCGCCAGCGCGTGATGATCGCCATTGCGCTCGCCTGTCGCCCGAAGCTCCTGATCGCGGATGAGCCGACCACCGCGCTCGACGTCACCATCCAGGCGCAGATTCTCAGTCTCATGGCCGACCTCAAGCAGCGCTTCGGTAGCGCCATCATCGTCATCACCCACGATCTCGGCGTGGTGGCCGAAATCGCCCGACGCGTGATGGTGATGTATGCAGGCCGCAAGGTAGAGGAGGCGCCGGTCGCCGAACTCTTCCGCTCGCCGCGCCATCCCTACACGCGTGGCCTCCTCAGCGCGGTGCCCAAGCTCGGCTCCTCGCTCGCCGACGCGCAAACCAGGTTGGCTGAAATACCGGGCGTCGTGCCGAGCCTCAAACAGCGCATCGCGGGTTGCGTGTTCGCAAGCCGCTGCGCATTGGCGGCCGACCTGTGCTGGCGCGTCGCGCCCGCCCTCGAGGAGAAGGCGCCCGCTCACTTCGCCGCCTGTCATTTCGCCGCCAAGGCAACGGTGGCCGCATGAGCGAGGTCCTGCTTCAAGTCAACGATCTCAAGAAGCATTTCCCGTTGCGTGGCGGCGTGCTGCGGCCGCGCGGCCGGCGGGTCTATGCAGTCGATGGCGTGTCCTTCCAGATCGACCGAGCGGAGACGCTGGCGCTGGTCGGCGAATCCGGCTGCGGTAAGTCCACCGTCGGGCGCGCCATCCTGCGGCTGTTCGAGATCACCGCCGGTCAGGTGGTGCTCGACGGAAGGCGTATCGACGACATGCCGGCGGGAGCGCTGCGGCCGCTGCGGCGGCGCATGCAGGTCGTGTTCCAGGATCCACTGTCCAGCCTCAATCCGCGCATGCGGGTGCGCGATCTCCTCGCCGAGCCGATCCGCAACTTCGCGCTGGCGAAATCGGGTGCCGAGATCGACGCGCGGATCGACCTCCTATTGGAAAAAGTGCGGCTGCCGCGCGAGGCCAAGGCGCGCTGGCCGCACGAGTTCTCCGGCGGACAGCGCCAACGCATCGCCATAGCACGCGCGCTGGCGCCAGAACCCGACCTCATCGTGTGCGATGAGGCCGTCTCCGCGCTCGATGTTTCGGTCAAGGCGCAGATCGTCAACCTGCTGCACGATCTGCAGCGCGAGTTCGGCCTCGCGCTCCTCTTCATCAGTCATGATCTCGCCATCGTCGAGCATATGACCCATCGGGTTGCGGTCATGTATCTGGGCAAGATCGTCGAGCTTGGGCGCAAGCGGCAAATTTTCGGCGCCTGCAAGCATCCGTATACCGAGGCGTTGCTGTCCGCGGTGCCGGTGCCCGAACCGGGCGCGGCACGCAAGCGCATCATTCTCAAAGGCGACGTGCCGAGCCCGATCAATCCGCCCAAAGGCTGCCGTTTTCACACCCGCTGCCCCTACGCCTTCGACCGCTGTCGCGTGGAGGAACCCGAACTGCGGCCACTTGATGAAGGACAGTTCGCGGCCTGTCACTTGCACGATCTGCCGGCGGTGCAGAATCCCATGGCCGCTACCCGGCCAAACTGAGGCTAGGGAGCCCGATACTCCATCGCCTGCTTCGCCCGCTCAACCACCGCGGCAGGTGTCGCGAAGGTCCGTTCGGAGAGCGTCTGCAGTTCCTCGCCAGAGATCGGATCGATGACGACGCCGATGCGCTGCGCCTCGGCGAGCAGATCCTGGTCGCGCATCGTCGCCATGAACGCCTTGCGCAGCGCCCCGATCCTCTCCTCCGGCACGCCCGGCGCCATCATGTAGGGGCGGCCGAAGGTTTCGGAGCTGTAAATCAATTCCATCACGCGGCGATTCTCTGGCGTCGTGGCGAAATCGACCGCGAGCGGCACCCCCATCTTGTTGATGTCGAGATGACCCTTGTCGTGCTCCTGCACCAGTACGCGAATAAAGCCGGATGCAATCCAGTTCGGCCGTTGCGCCTTCAGGCTCGACCAGCTGAAGCCGCACAGCCCCTTGACCTCGTCTTTTTCGATGGCGAGCGTGATCTCGCGAGTCCCGGGATAGCCGCTGACCAGGCGAATCTTGCTGCCGGTCATGTTGTTAAGCATCGCCGGAAAATCCCGCGTCGACGTGCCCGGATGACTGGCGCCGATGATCAGCTCGTGTGTGAGCAGATCCTGGAACGATTTCACCGGCGCGTCGGCACGGGCGATGCACACGTAGTGATCGATGGTCGCCGACCCGAGATGCACGAATTTCGTCGCGTCGTGGCGTAGCCGCTTCGTGTCGCCAAGCAGCGCGTCGAGCAGCGCATCGAGCACGGCGCTGTTCTGCAGCGCGCCAATCACGCTGCCGTCCCGCGGTGCGACATTGAACAGATGCGCGGCCGCCGCGTTGCTGCCGGCGCCCGCCATGTTGGTGACCACGATGGCGGGATTACCGGGGATATGCTTGGGCATGTGCCGCGAGAGAAGCCGCGCGTAAATATCGTAGCCGCCGCCGGCGGAAGAGCCGACGAGCACCGTGATCTGCTTGCCCTTGTAGAACTGCGCGACTGCCTCCTGCGCGCGCGCCGGCCCGGCCGCCAATGCAGCGATGATCCCAACGCATGCGAGGCAACGCCACATCGCGTGCTCCGTTGGATTCTGTCCCTTATATCAGCCCGTTCAGTTTGTCATTCCGGCCGAGCCGCGATAGCGGCGAGGGCCGGAATCCATAACCACTGCCCGCGGTTATGGATTCCGGGCTCGCGGGCTACGCCCGCGCCCCGGAATGACCAGTCAGAATTTACGCGGGTTGGTATTAAGGGCTACTCAGGGAATTTCGTAAACCGTCATCTCGTCGGCAATGCCCCGCAGCGCCGCGCGCTTCGCCACCGGTTTGAGGCTGCTGGTCTCCAGCAGCATCGATGTCTGCGCGTCCTCTACAACCGGGCCGGTCGCGTAGATCGAGCGCGAGACCGCGAGATTTTGCACGCGCGCGGCGATATTCACGGTCTGACCGAAATAGTCGCGGCGCTCGTTGAGCGTGACGGCAAGACACGGCCCCTCATGAATGCCGATCTTGAGCAGCAGGTCCTCGCTCTTGCGCTCTTCATTGAACTTGCGCATCGCCTCGCGCATGCGCAACGCGGCGCCGACCGCCCGATCCGGGGTCGGAAACGTCGCCATCACCGCGTCGCCGATCGTCTTTACCACGGCGCCGGCCTCGGAGGCGACGATCTCGGTCAGGACGCGGAAATGTGCTCTGACCAGGTCATACGCGACCAGGTCGCCGACGCGTTCGTAAAGCTGGGTGGAGCCCTTGAGATCGGTGAACAGGAACGTGAGGCTGGTGATGTTGAGGCGCTGATTGATGTCGAGCGTATCGGTGCCATAGAGGTCATGGAATGTCTGATTGGTGAGCAGGCGCTTTGCCGTCAAGAAGGGCTTGCGCCTGCCGAGAAGGCCATGGAGCGCGTCCCCGGCGATCCACACGCCAGGCAATACCCGTGCGTCGGTGCGATTCTCGAATGCGAGGCGAAACGGGCCGGGCCGCAGCTCTATTGTTCCGGTCGGCGCCCGGACCTTGTTGAAAACGAGCGAGAGGTTCTGGCGCTCGCGCGTCGCCTCCCCTTTGATGTCGAGGAACTGCGCCGCGTGCGTCACCGGTTCGAAAACAATCACGAACTCCGCCGGCAGCTGCAGCGATAGGATGGCTTTCTCGCCGGGCGGCAACTCGACCGAATCGAGGGTAACGTCCTCGATGATTCGCTCGAAGTCGTCGGGAAGATCGATCCCCGAGCTCCAAAAAATCTGACGGAAGTACTCCGGGATGGGAAGCGTCTCCGGATCATGCGCCGCGATCCTGCGCACGCGCGGCATCACCGTAAAGGCCACCTCGACCATCTCGTCGAGCGTGGGTTCATATCCGGCGGCACAGAGCGCGCACTCGTACTCCTCGCGACGGACCGTCTTGAGCGTGGCGTTGGCGTCGAGCACCCCTCCGCAGCCGGGGCAAAGCACGTTCCAGGATAGATCGAACAGCCCGATCCGCGCCGCGTGCAGAAACGCCGCAATGACGCGCTCCTCGTTCAATCCGCTCTTGGTCGCGAAATCCACGACATTGATGCGGCAGAGCCGGTGATCTGGCGCGTCCCGGACGAGCCGCTCGATTGCCGCCACGACATCGGCGTCGGCCGACTGCCGCAGGACGTTGAACATGGCCTGGGCATCGCTCATGTCGAAAATCATATAGAAGAACCAGGGTTGGAAAAACCCCACTGCGGGAACGGCGGATCGTGTATATCGCCACCGCCCCCTTTTGCGTCTGCGCGCTCTTGAATGATCCGCCGTTCGGGACTTGAATTACAGCCTAAAGCGCTGCTCGAGGGGGAGGAGTTCGCCTCGGTTTTTTAGAATGCGTGCCGGTCGATGGGCCGCTCTCAACAAGAGCTCGGCTCGGCTAAGGGAGGTGTCAATGCGCGAACTGCGAAAGCTCATTCGGTTCTGCTTTGCGACTGCGATCGGCCTCGTCCTTTCGGCGGGTCTTTTTTTCGCCCAGGCGCAGGAGCGCGAGCTGAAAGTTGGGTACATGAAGAATCCCATCCAGGATGCCTCGCTCGACATCATGGAGAAATGGGCGAAAGACCACGGCGTCAAGTTGACGCGCGTGCCGATGGCCTACAGCGTCTTCATGGAAAAGGTTACTGCGACGCTCACAGGTGGGACCGACCAGTTCGACGTCATCTGGCACAATGACGACTGGGGTCAGCTGTGGAAGAAGTGGCTGGAGCCGACCGACGACGTTAAGGGAATCGAAAACGCGGACCGCTGGCCGCTGCTCGCGTTCTGGAATGACGAGAAAAAGCTCACTGTCGTGCCCATGGCCCACACCGTCGGGACGTTCTTCTATCGCAGCGACCTCGTCAAACCCGAGGACGTGCCCAAGACCTTTGCCGAGCTCGTTTCGGTGAGCCAGCGGCTGCAGAAAGAAGGCAAGGTGAAATGGGGCTATGTCGGGGGCATGACCATGAACAACACTTGGTTCAGCTTGTGGTGGACCATGTGGGCGAACAATTGCGACATCCTCAAGCCGCTATTCGAGCGCGATAACGACAAGCTCGCGGGCGCCAAGTTCGAACCGGCGGTGACCGAACCCTGCCATCGGGAGATCGTCGACTTCTGGTGGGATGCCATCAACACCCACAAGATCAGTCCGCCCGGCATGACCGCCTACGGGCGCAACGAGGCCAACGCCATCTTCATGGCCGGCGATGCCGCCTTCACGCTCGTCGACTCCACCCATTTCGGCGAGTTCAACGACCCCAAGCGGTCCAAGATCGTTGGCAAAGTCGGAATGGCGCCGTTCCCCGTCGGCCCGCGTGCGCAGAAGCCGACATCATGGAATGAAATCTGGGGATGGGCCATCCCGAAGGGCGTCCCCGCGGAGCGCAAGAAGCTCGCCAAGGAGATGCTCTCCGCGATGATGAGCGATGAGGCCGGGCAAATCGAGATGTGGAAGAAGACCGGCGGTCCGCCGCCGAACATCAAGCTCTGGCCGAAGCTTACCGCCGAGGACAAAGACTTCGCCGCGCTCAAGCATGCGGTGTTCGATCAGACGCCGATCACGCATTCGGC
>WNFW01000888.1_pt1 | contig 19772 bp, 12 predicted proteins | sample 5400131 | NCBI WGS metagenome assembly WNFW01 (sample SAMN13153362, study PRJNA577476) | soil metagenome | isolation source: 20 cm soil or saprolite under grassland replicate 1 | place: USA:California | collected 2016-06-15 | reverse complement strand
CCGGCGTCGTAGGCTTTCGCTATTGCCCGATTGCGAGGCATACCGGTGGCGATTGCCTTGCTCATGCCCGCGATTGCCTTTCGACCGCGCGCGCGGCGTGTCTGCGCCCGCTTGCGCAGTGCCTTGGCGAAAGTTGCACGGTTGCGTTCCCAACTGGCAGTAAGCTTGAGCCGCGCGACGACCTGCTCGCGGCGCAACCCGAGCGCGGTCGCGATCTCCTCGGGACGGCGGCCCGCGGCGTGCATCGACGACAGGCGCTTCTTTCGCTGTTCCGACCATGGTCGAGGCATCGGGCCTCCTCTCGCAGCAACAGTAGGGTCGGCGAGCGAAGCCCTACCATGCAACGGACCAGGGAAAAGGCCGGGAGCGCCGCCACGGGCGCCGCCCGCCCGTCGCCCTCACACCCAGCCCTTGAGCTCGCGTAGCGCCATCTGCCAGATCACCAGCATGCCGGGGGCGCTGTCGTTGAGGCAGGGCAGCGCCGCGAAATTCTCGCCGCCGAATTTCTTGAACAGGCGCCCGTTCTCGATCGCGATCTCCTCGAGCGTTTCCAGGCAATCCGCCGAGAAGCCGGGCGTGATCACCGCGAGATTTTTCACGCCGTCCTTAGCCAATTTTCGCACCGTGCGATTCGTCGCTGGCTCGAGCCATTTTCCGCGGCCGAAGCGGGACTGAAAGGTCATCATCAGTTTCGACTCGTTGACATTGAGCCGCTCGCGCAGAAGCCGCGTGGTCTCCGCGCAGTGCGCGTAATAGGGATCACCATTGTCCACATAGGCCCTCGGCACCCCGTGGAACGAGGCGAGGATCACGTCCGGCTTGAAGGCGAGTTGCGAGAGCTCCGCACCGGCTGAGGACCCCACCGCCTCGATGTAAACCGCGTCGTTGTAATAGGGCGGCGCGATGCGAACCGAGGGTTGAAACCGCATTCTCGCGAGCGCGCGAAAGACCTCGTCGCACGCGGTCGCCGTCGTCGCCGCGCAGTATTGCGGATAGAGCGGGATGATGAGGATGCGCTCGCAAGCTTGCGCGACGAGTTCGCCGAGTTTGGAAGCAATAGATGGGTGCCCGTAACGCATGGCCCACTCGACCACGAGCTGCTTGCCGAGCGGCTCGAGCGCGCGGGCAAGTTTCACGGCCTGCGAGCGTGTGATGGTCTTGAGCGGGGATTCGTTGCGTTCGTGGTTCCAGATGCTGGCGTAGTCGCGCGCCTTTTTGCGTGGCCGGATCGGCAGGATCACGCCGTTGAGAACGACCTGCCATAGCGGCCCCTGATCCTCAATCACGCGCGGGTCGCTGAGAAATTCCTTGAGGTAGCGCCGCACGGAGGCCGCGTCGGCAGCCTCGGGCGTGCCGAGATTGACCAGCAGCACGCCGATCTTGCAGTTAGCCAATGCGTGATCGGCGCTGGCAGCTGAGACGAGCGCGGGAGGCGAAGCTTCGTTCATTGCGAGGGAGCATACGCGATAGCTGCGCCGGGCGCCCGCGCCCTATGCATGCGCCGTATGGCGCTCGAAACGTGCTTCCCCGTCATGTCTGCCCTTCGCCGTCTCGCCGCCGGCCTCTTCATCGCGCCCCTCTGCGCCGGCTCGGCTCATGCCGAGACCGCGCGCGTCACCTTCATTGTGATCAATGACATCTATTCTATGGCAAAAGTTTCGCACGCCCAGATCACCCCACCGGCCGCTCGTCCGCGATCAGTTTGCCGTCGTTGGGCAAGCTACCCGCCGCCACGAGCTTGACCTCGCCGCCAAGCTTGGTCATCGCGCGCAATGTCGCGGTGACGGCCTCCTGCAACGAGGCGCTCGGCGCGGCGCATTCCGCGATCAAGGTCATCACATCCTGCTCGCCGGCACGGGCGACCACCAGGCGCAAGCGGCCGAGCTCGGGATGGCGCTTGCCGATTTCCGCGACCTGCCCGGGATGCACGAACATGCCTTTGACTTTGGTGGTCTGGTCGGCGCGACCCATCCAACCCGCAAGGCGCATATTGGTGCGCCCGCACGGCGAGCGGCGCGCCATCGCCATCGAGAGGTCGCCGGTCGCAAGGCGAATCATCGGATAGTCGGGGTTGAGCGAGGTGACGACCACTTCGCCCACCTCGCCCGCCGGTGCCGGATCGCCGGTCCCGGGCCGCACGATCTCCACCAGCAATGTCTCGTTGACGATCATGCCTTCGCGCGCTTCGCTTTCGTAGGCGATGATGCCGAGATCGGCGGTCGCGTAGCATTGGCACACGGCGAGGCCGCGCGTCGCCAATTCCTGGCGCAGGGAGCTCGGCAACGCCGCGCCCGATACGAGCGCCCGCCGCAGGGAGGAGGCGTCTTTGCCTGTTTTCGCCGCGGCATCGAGCAAAATCTTCAGAAAGTCCGGCGTGCCAAGATAGCCGCTCGGCTTGAAATGCGCGATTGCCTCGAGCTGTTGCTCGGTGTTGCCGGTACCGGCTGCGATGACGGCGCAACCGAGCGCATGCGCGCCCGACTCCATGATGAACGCGCCCGGCGTGAGATGATAAGAATAGCAATTGTGCACGATGTCGCCGGAGCGGAAACCCGCAGCGAAAAGCGCCCGCGCTGCGCCCCAAAAATCCTTGCCTTTGCCCTCCGGCTCGAAGATCGGACCCGGCGACATCAATAGCCGCCGCAGGCGCCCGGGCGCCGTGATATTGAGGCCGCCGAAGGGCGGCGCCTCCTTCTGGCGCGCTACGAGCTCGGATTTGCGCAGCAGCGGCAGCTGGGCGAGCGCGGCTCGCGAGGTCACGGCATCAGGATCGATGCCGGCAAGCTGCGTCGCCCATCCCGGGGCACGCATGGCGAGCGCAAGGAAATCCGGCAGCTGGCTGAAAAAATCACGCCCGCGCGCATCGGGGTCGCGCAGCTCAAGCGAATCGTAGTGCTCGTAACGCATGGCCTCGCACGCTGACACAGGAACGATCATCGGTGGTCATTCCGGGGCCCGAGGCAAGCGAGGGAGCCCGGAATCCATAATCACTGCCTGTGGTTATAGATTCCGGGCTCGCCGCTTCGCGGCGCCCCGGAATGACGCCCACTCAAAATCGAGTCTTATACACAAGCTACGCCAGCCAGCGCTTGCGCCGCCGGTAGTGCTTGCCCTCGCGGAACGACTTGCGACGGCCTTCCGCCATACCGAGGTAGAATTCCTTCACGTCTTCGTTCTCGCCCAGCGCCCTCGCATCGCCGTCGAGCACCACGCGGCCGCTTTCCAGCACGTAGCCGTAGCGCGCGTATTTCAATGCCATGCGCGTGTTCTGCTCCGCCAGCAGAAACGAAACCCCCTCCTTCGCGTTGAGATCGCCGACGATCTTGAAAATTTCTTCTACGAGCTGCGGCGCGAGCCCCATTGAAGGCTCGTCCAGGAGGATCATCTTCGGTCGCGACATCAGCGCGCGTCCAATCGCGCACATCTGCTGCTCACCGCCGGAAATGTAGCCGGCGATTGCCGCGCGGCGCTCCTTGAGTCGCGGGAAATACGCGTAGACGAGGTCGAGGTCGCGACGGATGGCGGCGCCAGCGCCGCCACGCGTGAATGCGCCGGTCAAGAGGTTCTCCTCGACCGAGAGGTGCGCGAAGCAATGGCGTCCTTCCATGACCTGGATGCAGCCGCGCCGCACCAGCTCGTTGGGCGAGCGCGCGTGCACCTCTTCGCCGTCGAAGATGATGGAGCCTTTGGTCACTTCCCCGCGCTCGGCGGAGAGGAGGTTGGAGATCGCCTTGAGCGTGGTCGACTTGCCGGCGCCGTTCGCGCCGAGGAGCGCAACGATCTCGCCCTTTGGAACCGTCAGCGAGACGCCCTTGAGCACGAGGATGACGTGGTCGTACACGACCTCGATATTGTTGACCGAAAGGATCGGCGCAGCGGCGGGCGCCGCTGCGATGCGATCCGCCGCAGCCGCGCCGAGAGGAGGCGGTTGGACCGCCCCCTGCACGTTGCGATCGGAGCCAACCGGCATCAGTTGGTCACGAGACACCCGGGGGTAAGCTTCTTTTCGGCCGCGTACTTGGCCGCCGTCTCCTTGACCATCGGCGCGATGACGGAATCGTCGGACGTGATCCAATCCGACGAGACATTCCATTTCTTGCCGTCCCAGGTCTGGATGCGGCCCACTCGCGTGCCTTCATGGTCCTCGCAGGAGACCTTGAGCGGTTGCAGCTCGTTTTCGAAGCCGAGCTGCTTCAGCCGTTCTGCAGTCAGGTTGAGGTTTTCTAGGCCCCACCGAACCTGCTCACCGGTCATCGGCTTCTTGCCGAACTTCTCCTGCGCGGTGCGGATCGCTTCCACGCCGAGCATGGCATTGATCAGGCCGCGGATGTACAGGATCTCGCCCGTGTCCTCCCAGCGCGCGCTGCCGTGGCCTTTATCGTAGACATACTTTTTGAGATCCTCGTGCAGCTTGAACTGGCCGGAGGTGTGCTGCAGCGCGGCGGAGTTATAACCCTTGGCACCGTCTTCGGCCGGGCGAACGTCCTGCTCGGCGCCGGACCACCACACGCCGTACATCTTCTCGCGCGGATAGCCGACGGCGACCGCTTCCTTGATGGCGGTGGAATTCATCACGCCCCAGCCCCAGAGCAGCACGTAGTCGGGGCGGTTCTGACGGATCTGCAGCCATGTCGCCTTCTGCTCCACGCCGGGATGCGTCACCGGCAGGAACATCGTTTCAAATCCGTGCATCTGCGCGCGCTTCTGCAGCAGTGCGATCGGCTCCTTGCCGTAGGGCGAGTCGTGGTAGACGAGCGCGATCTTCTTGCCTTTGAGCTTGTCGAACCCGCCCTCCTTTTTGGCAATGTGCTGAAGAATGATGTCGGCGGCCGTCCAATAGGTGCCGAGCAGCGGGAAGTTCCACTGGAATACGGAACCGTCGCGCGACTCCGAGCGGCCGTAGCCCATGGAGATGATTGGGATCTTGTCGACCGGCGCTTTTTCCGTGAGCGCAAAGGTGATACCGGTCGAGAGCGGGACGACGTAGGCGGCGCCGGTCGGGCCTTTACCTTTGAGGCGCTCGTAGCACTCCACGCCGCGGTCGGTGGCGTAGCCGGTGTCGCATTCCTCGAACACGATCTTGACGCCGTTGATGCCGCCGTCGCGTTCGTTGACGAGGTTGTAGTAATCGGCGAGGCCGTTGGCGAACGGAATGCCGTTCGGGGCGTAGGCGCCGGTCCGATAGACCAGCATGGGGATGAACTGCTCGTTCTGCGCCAGCGCCGGCGCAGCCATTGCCAGACTGCCCAGGAGCGCCAGCGCAATCCCGGCATGTCTTGCGGTCAGTGTCTTGCCAATCATAGGCATTCCTCCATTGACGCACCGGGCCGTTGCCGGCCGGCCATTGCGGGGTTCTACCCCACCTCTGGGGGCGAGTGTGCCTGCGAATTGTCGCGGCCTCAATACGGGAACGGCCACAGCCGAAGCTTCTCCTTGCCGATCGCCCAGAGCCGGGCGAGGCCATGCGGCTCAGCGATCAAAAAGAACACGATGATGGCCCCGAACAACATGAATTCGATATGCGAGATCGTGTCGGTCGACATGCCAATCCCGAGCCAGGACGGCAGCTGGTTGAGAAAAATCGGGATAAGCACGATGAAGGCGGCGCCCAGGAAAGAGCCCATGATGGTGCCGAGCCCGCCGATGATGATCATGAACAGCACCTGGAACGAGCGGTTCACGTCGAACGCGAGCGGCTCCCACGAACCGAGCCGCAGAAAGCCCCACAGCGCGCCCGCGATCCCGATATAGAACGACGACACCGCAAACGCGGAAAGCTTGGCGTGCAGCGGCCGGATGCCGATGATCTCCGCCGCAATATCCATGTCGCGAATGGCCATCCACATGCGGCCGAGCCGGCCACGCACGAGGTTCTTGGCGGCGAGCGCGAGCACCACCGTCACCGCCAGCACGAAGATGTAGGTCCTGGCGGGCGTATCGATGGGGATGCCGAACAGCTCGATCCGGCCGACCGCAACCGAGCCGGACGGCGCGTAGTTGGTGAACCATTTGACGCGCGCGAAGGCCCATTCGAGGAAGAACTGGGACGCGAGTGTCGCCACCGCGAGATAGAAACCCTTGATGCGCAGCGAAGGAAGCCCGAACAGGAGGCCCACCAGCATCGCCATGACGCCGGCGAACAGGAAGACCAATATGATGTTGGTCTGCGGCAGCCGCAGCGCGAGATTGTAGGCCGCGTAGGCGCCGACCGCCATGAAGCCGCCGGAGCCGAGCGAGAGCTGGCCGCAATAGCCGGTGAGGATATTGAGCCCGATTGCGGCGATCGAGAGGATAAGCACCGGGATCAGCACCTCGGTGTAAAAATATTGGCCCGCGAATAGCGGCACCACGAGAAAGCCGAACGCGACGAGGGCGAGCACGAACCAGCGATCCTGTGCGATCGGAAAGATCGCCTGGTCGGCTTCGTAAGACGTCTTGTACTGGCCGACTTCGCGGTAAAGCACGGCGTCACACTCGCTCGATGATACGCTCGCCGAACAGGCCCTGCGGGCGGAACAGCAGGAAGATGAGCGCGAGCACGTAGGCGAACCAGTTCTCGATGCCGCCGCCGGCGAGATCGAAGGTGCGGATCAGCACCGGGCCGAGCACCACCTCGGCGAGTTTTTCGCCCGCACCGATGATCAGCCCGCCGACGATGGCGCCAGGGATCGAAGTGAAGCCGCCGAGGATGAGCACCGGCAGCGCCTTGAGCGCGATCAGTGAAAGCGAAAACTGCACGCCGAGCTTGGCACCCCACATCATACCCGCCACGAGCGCGACCAACCCCGACACCGCCCATACGATGAGCCAGATCCGGTTGAGCGGGATGCCGACCGATTGCGCCGCCTGGTGATCGTCGGCGACGGCGCGCAAGGCGCGACCAACCCGTGTCACCTGAAAGAAGATCGCCAGCACCAGCACCATGACCGCGCAGATGCTCGCGGCGATTAACTCGACTGGATCGATCAGCAACCCGCCGGGAAACACAGAGTTCAGAATGAAGATCGGATTGGTCGGCAATCCGAGCCCGATCTTGTAGATGTCGCTGCCCCAGATGCTCTGCCCGAAGCCCTCGAGAAAGTAGGCAATCCCTAGCGTCGCCATGAACAGGATGATGCCTTCCTGATTGACCAGGCGGCGCAAGACCAAAAATTCAATCGCATAGGCCAGCGCAATCATGATGAGAACCGAGAGCGCGAAAGCCAACACGAGCGGCATGAACTCGGAGAGCCGCGCAAACGATAGCGCGGCGAACAGCACCATCGCTCCTTGCGCGAAGTTGAACACGCCGGAAGCTTTGAAGATCAGCACGAAGCCGAGCGCCACCAGGGAGTAGAGCACCCCGGTCATGAGGCCGCCGATCAAGGTTTCGAGAACGGGGCCAAGCATCGCGTCATGCGCTCGCGCTGTTCGGCTTCTTTGCGCCCTCATCCTGAGGAGCGCGGGCAAAAACCGGAGCTGCGAACGCCACAAGTGTGCGCGCGCGTCTCGAAGGATGAGGGCGGCCGTCGGAGACGCCAGTCGCTGGCCTCATGCTTCGAGACGCATCGCAACGCAATCGAGCGTGTTTAGGCTGCGAGAGCTTGCCGGCGTTGCGATGCTCCTCAGCATGAGGCCAAACCGAATCGCTCATATTGTCCTCAATGGGTAAGGCCAAGATAGGCATCGATGACGGCGCGGTCGGCCTGGACCTCGGCCGGCTTGCCGTCGGCGATCTTGATGCCGTGATCGAGGACGAGCACGCGATCGGACAAATCCATCACCACGCCCATGTCGTGCTCGATCAGCGCGATCGTGGTGCCGTAATGCGCGTTCACGTCGAGGATGAAGCGACACATATCCTCCTTCTCCTCGAGGTTCATCCCGGCCATCGGCTCATCGAGCAAGAGCAGGTCCGGCTCCATGGCGAGCGCGCGGCCGAGCTCCACCCGCTTCTGCAGGCCGTAAGGCAGTTTGCCGACCTGGATCTTGCGGACATGCTGGATCTTGAGAAAGTCGATGATCTCCTCGACGCGATGGCGCTGTTCGACCTCTTCCGCGAGCGCCGGCCCGATCCGTATGAGCTGCCAGAAGAAGCCGCGGCGCATCTTCAAGGTCCGCCCGGCCATGATGTTGTCGAGCGCGGTCATGCCCTTGAACAGCGCCACGTTCTGAAAAGTACGCGCAATGCCGCCCAGCGCTGCCTCGTAAGGCCGCATCGCTGATCGCGGCCTGCTCTTGAAGGTGATGCGGCCGTGCTGCGGGTGATAGAAGCCATTGATGACGTTGAGCAGCGAGGTCTTGCCGGCGCCATTTGGGCCGATGATGGCGCGGATCTCGCCTTTGCGGATGTCGAAGGAAACGCCGCTGATCGCTTTGACCCCGCCGAAGGCGAGCGACACGTTCTCGACCGCGAGCAGCACCTCGCCAGCTACGACATCCGGCCCGCTCGGCGCCCTCATGTCGCGGTTCCATAAATGCGACGGGCGCTACGCCGGGCGAGGATGCGGACCGAGTGCGCGGCACCCAAGTTCACGCCGCCTTCTCCATCGCTGGCACCGGCACGGTGGCAACGTCGCGAATCTTGACGCGCGCGGAAAGCATCCCCTTGCGGCCGTCCTCGAACGTCACCTCGGTCGAGATATCGGCCTCGCGCGCACCGCTGTAGAGCGCCGTGATCAGCGGCGCGTAGCGTTCGGCGACGAAGCCGCGGCGGACCTTTTGCGTGCGCGTGACTTCGCCGTCATCGGCGTCGAGCTCTTTGTGCAAGATGAGGAAGCGGCGAATCTGCGCACCGGCCATCGCCGTCTCCGCTGCCAGCGAGCGGTTCACCTCCTCCACGTGCTCGGCGAGCATATCGTAAACGCGCGGATGCCCGGCCAACTCCTGATAGGAGCCATAAACGATGTTATTGCGCTCGGCCCAGTTGCCGACTGCTGTCAGGTCGATGTTCAGCATAGCGCAGACAAAATCGCGCTTGTCGCCGTAGACCACAACTTCGCGGATGTTGGGATAAAACTTGAGCTTGTTCTCGATGTATTTCGGCGCGAGCAACGAGCCGTCGTTGAGACGCCCGACATCTTTGGCCCGGTCGATTATCTTGAGATGACCGGTGTTGGCATCGATGAAGCCGGCATCGCCGGTATGCACCCATCCGTCGGAAGTTTTGGTCTCCGCGGTCTTCTGCGGGTCCTTGTAGTAGCCTGCGAACACACCGGGCGACTTGAACAGCACTTCGCCGTTCTCGGCGATCTTGATATCGACGCCGATATTCGGCTTGCCCACAGTGTCGGCATAAATCTCGCCGTCCGGCTGGGCGGTGATGTAGACCGACGCCTCGGTCTGACCGTAGAGCTGTTTGAGGTTGACGCCGAGCGCGCGCCAAAAGCGGAAGATTTCCGGGCCGATTGCCTCACCGGCGGTGTAGGCGAGGCGGATGCGCGACACGCCGAGCCGGTTCTTGAGCGGGCCGTACACCAAACGCTCGCCGAGCCAGTACAACAGCCGAGCGTGCAGCGGTACTTTCTCCCGGTTGAGGATTTTCTCACCCCAGCGCCGCGCCAAGGCGATGAAGTAGTGGAACAGCTTACGCTTCAGGCGCCCCGCATCCTCCATACGCACCATCGTGAGGGTAATGAGGTTTTCGTAGATGCGCGGCGGCGCGAAGGCATAGGTCGTTCCGATTTCGCGCCGGTCTTCGCCCACCGTTTCCGGACTCTCCGGACAGTTCACGCAGAACCCGGCAGTGAAGGGCTGGGCATAGGAGAACACGTGATCGCCGACCCAGGCGAGCGGAAGATAAGCCACGACCTGTTCGTCGGGGCCAAGACTGTCGAACCGATTGCCGTTGATCGCCGAGATAATGAGATTGTCGAATGTCAGCATGACGCCCTTCGGGCGCCCCGTCGTGCCGGAGGTGTAGAGCATGATGGCAAGATCCGGCCCGCTGCCGGCGGCGACGGCCGCCTCCCACCGCTGCAGCGAAGTCGCGTCAGCGGCCAAACGGTCGCGCCCGAGCTTCTGCACGTCGGCGATCCATTTGAGTCGCGTGTGGTCGTAGTCGCGCAGCCCCCGCGGCTCGTCATAAACAATAAGGGAGAGCCGGGGCAGGCGCTCGCGTATGGAAAGGAGCTTATCCACTTGCTCCTGATCTTCGACCACCGCGATCCTCACCTCCGCATGATCGAGGATGTAGGCCATTTCCTCGGCGACGGAATCGGAATAGATCGGCACCGGAACGGCGCCCAGCGCCTGGGCGGCGCACATTGCCCAGTAGAGGCGCGGCCGGTTGGAGCCGATGACCGCGATCTTGTCGCCCCGCTCGAGACCGAGCTCCTGCAACCCCACGGCAAAAGCGCGCACCTGCTCGAGCACCTGCGCCCAGGTCCACGCCTGCCAGATGCCGAGGTCCTTGTGCCGATAGGCCGGACGGCCCGCATAAAGACGAGCGTTGCGTATCAGGAGCTTGGGGAACGTGTCTGCAGCTTCGATCGCCACGGCAATCCTCCCTTTACCGCGTCAAATCCCGTGGGCCGCCAGGCCCCTTCCCGCCGTTCGTCGGCAGGCCGTTGTCGGCGCATAAGAAAATGGGCTTGGGCGGAGGTCAAGCCCGCACTTGGTCTGCCCCCTTGCAACTCATTGAGCGTGTCCCGGGCGCAGCGCAGCACCGCATCCGGGACAGGTGACTAGATTAGCCTCGAGTAGGGTGGGCAAAATCGCTTCTCCCTATCTCGCCGCGTGGGCACGGCGCGCACGCGATTTTGCCCACGCGGCAGGACTCGAGCGCCGCGCCTTTGCCCACCCTACGACTCTTTCGCGAAGAGATGGATGCGCGGATCAGCCCGGCAATGACCGGCTGAGAGCTTCGATCTTGTCGTTTAAGATTATTCGGCCGCCTTGAGCAGCGGTGCGGGCCCTGTGCGTAGTTGCTCGAGCAGCGCGGCTTCCTCGGCTTTCGCAGCCTTGAGGTGGCGCATCTTGACGTGCCCGAAGCCGCGGATTTTTTCTGGAATTGCGGCGAGCGCGACCGCGATGTGATGGTTCTCGCCACTTAGGCGCGCCAGCACCTCTTCGAGCATCATCTCGTACTCGCGCACCAGCGCGCGTTCGCGCCTACGCTCGAGCGTGTAGCCGAACGGATCGAACGCGGTGCCGCGCAGAAATTTGAATTTCGCGAGCAGCCGGAACAGCGGAAAAATCCATGGCCCGAAGGTCATCTTTTTCGGCTCGCCGGTGAGCTTGTCGGCGCGGGCGAGAAGCGGCGGCGCAAGATGCACGTAAAGCCGCAGATGCTCACCGCCGAGCTCGCTCCTCACCTGTTTGCCGAATGCGTCGTCGGCATAGAGGCGGGCAACCTCGTATTCGTCCTTGTAAGCCATGAGCTTGAACAGGTAACGCCCCACCGCATCGGCCAGGCCGCTCTTGCCCGGAGTGCGCGCGGCCTCGACCGCCTTCGTCTCCTCGACCCAGCGGCGCAAGCGAGCCGCGTAAGCGGCGTCCTGATAGGCCGTGAGATAGGCGACGCGCCGCGCCACCACCTCCTCGAAAGAGCGCGAGAGTAACCGCGCATCGCTCAGCGCTTGCGGTGCCGGCTTGATCAGAGCCTCGACTGCCGCCGGCTCGGAGGCGGCGCGGCGTCCCCAATGGAACGCGGCCTGGTTCATCTCCACGGCTTCACCGTTGAGCTCGATCGCTTGCATGATCGAGGCGGCCGAGAGCGGGATCGCGCCGAGTTGATAGGCATAGCCGACGAGAAAGATGTTGCTGCCGATGCTGTTGCCGAGGAGAGCGGTCGCAGCCCGCGTCGCGTCGATGAAGTGCGTCTTCTCGGCCCCGGCATCGGCGAGGATCGCGCGCTTGAGCCGCTCGGTCGGCAGTGAAAAGTCGGCGTTGCGCGTGAAATCGCCCGGCAGGACCTCGGCGAGATTGATGACCATCTCCGTCGTTCCGTGCTTCACGGCGGCGAGCACCTTCTTATTGCCGGCCACCACGATGTCACCACCGAGCACGAGATCGGCGCCACCCGCCGCGATGCGGATGGCGTGGATGTCCTCCGAACGCTCGGCAATGCGGATGTGGCTGTAGACCGCCCCGCCCTTCTGGGCGAGACCGGCCATATCGAGGATGCCGACGCCCTTGCCCTCGAGATGGGCCGCCATGCCGAGAATGCCGCCGATGGTGACGACCCCGGTGCCGCCAACCCCGGTGACGATGATGTCGTGGGTCTTGGCGATCGCCGGCAGCTTGGGGTCGGGCAGCGGGGTGAGCGCCTGCGCGCCGGCAACACCCGTGCCGCGCTTGAGCTTGGCCCCGTGCACGGTGACAAATGACGGGCAAAAACCCTTCACGCAGGAAAAGTCCTTGTTGCAGCTCGACTGATCGATCGTGCGCTTGCGGCCCCATTCGGTCTCGAGCGGCTGCACCGAGACGCAGTTCGATTTCACGCCGCAATCGCCGCAGCCTTCGCACACGAGCTCGTTGATGATCACCCGCTTGTCGGGATCGGGGAAGCGCCCGCGCTTCCTGCGGCGGCGCTTCTCGGCGGCGCATGTCTGGTCGTAGATCAGCACGGTGACGCCGGGAATCGCCGCGAGCTCCTGCTGGATCGGGATCAGCTCGTCGCGGTGATGGATGGTCAGTCCGCGCGGCCATTCCTCATTCTTGGCGTATTTCCACGGCTCGTCCGTGACCACCACGACGCGTCGCGCGCCTTCGGCGGCCACCTGACGCGCGATTTGCGGCACCGTGAGTCCGCCGTCATTGGGCTGGCCACCCGTCATGGCGACCGCGTCGTTGAACAGGATCTTGTAGGTGATGTTCACGCCCGCGGCGATCGCGGCGCGGATCGCCATATAGCCGGAGTGGTTGTAGGTGCCGTCGCCGAGATTCTGAAAGACGTGAGGGCGGCTCGAGAACGGCGCTTCGCCGATCCAGTTTGCGCCCTCCCCGCCCATCTGCGTGTAGCCGAGCGTCGAGCGGTCCATCCACTGCGCCATATAATGGCACCCTATCCCGGCATAGGCGCGCATGCCTTCGGGCACGACCGTCGAGGAATTGTGCGGACAACCCGAGCAGAAGTAGGGAGTGCGCACCGCGACATCGTGCGTCTCGGCCAGGATCCGTTGCGCATCCTTCAGCGCCGCAACGCGCGCGGCGATCTCCGCGTTGGGACCGACCCTTTGCAGGATGCGCTCGCCGATGCAGATCGCGACCTCGTTGGGATCGAGCGCGCCCTTGACCGGGAATAGCCACTTGCCTTGCTCATCCTTCTTGCCGATGCAGACCGGCTGGTTCGCCGTGCCATAGAGCTCTTCGCGCACCTGCACCTCGATCAGAGAGCGCTTTTCCTCGACCACGATGATGAGTTCGAGGCCGTGGGCGAATTGCTTGAGATCCTGCCGGCTGATCGGCCAGGGGCATGCGACCTTGTAGAGACGAATACCGAGATTGTTGCACCTGACTTCATCGATGCCGAGCTCATCGAGCGCCTGGCGCACATCGAGATAGCTCTTGCCCACCGTAATGATGCCGATTTTCGGCTGCCGGCCGCCCGAGGTGATGTACGTGTTGAGCTTATTCGCGCGCACGAAGGCGAGCATGGCGTCGCGTTTATAGTCGTGCAGGCGCGCCTCCTGGCCGAGGATGGTGTCGCGCAGGCGGATGTTGAGCCCGCCTTCCGGCGCGACGAAATCCTCGGGAATGACGATGTTGACCCGCTCCAGACTGCCGTCGATGACAGCGGTCGATTCGACCGTCTCGTGCATGGACTTGAGCGCGACCCAGGTGCCGCAGAAGCGCGACATCGCCCAGCCATAGAGGCCGTAGTCAAGAATCTCCTGAACGCCCGCCGGATTCAGGATCGGGATCATGACGTCGATGAAGTGATATTCGGATTGATGCGCCGTGGTCGAGGATTCGGCGGTGTGGTCGTCGCCCATCAACGCCAGCACGCCACCGTGCTTGGAGGTGCCGGCGAAATTGGCATGGCGAAAGACATCGCCGGTGCGGTCGACCCCCGGACCTTTGCCGTACCAGAGGCCGAACACCCCGTCGAACTTGCCCTCCCCGCGGAGTTCCGCCTGCTGCGAGCCCCAGATCGCAGTCGCAGCGATGTCCTCGTTGAGGCCGGCCTGGAAACGAATGTCGTATTTATCGAGCGAGCGTTGCGCGCGGATGAACTGCTGGTCGAGCGTGCCGAGCGGGGAACCGCGATAACCGGTGACGTACCCGGCGGTATTGAGACCGGCGCGGCGGTCGCGCTCCTTCTGCATCAGGCATAGGCGAACGATGGCCTGGAATCCGGTGACGAAAATGCGGCTCTTGGTGAGGTCGTATTTGTCGCCGAGCGTGACTTGGTTGAGCGCCATCGCGCAGGCCTCCCCGGGCAGTGTGCCCTCGCGACGAAACGCGCGCCAGGGTCGAGGAACACATATAGTCCCCGGCGGCGTGGCAGCAATGCCAAGAAGCTGAGCGGACTGGCAATTTCGCGCCGGAGCCCGCGCCGGCAAGGAAATGTCGGTGCTGCTGCGGCAGACGCATTTTGGCGCACTGCAGCACACGTTGGGTTCCGATGCCGCAAGCGAACTGGAGCCGCGCGGGGCGCGGCTGGCCGAACCACCGGGCGTGCTTTACAACGCGCCTCTTCGCCGTGACCTACACGACCGCCGGCGGCTGCGGACCCCTGCTCGGCGGCTTGATCGCCGACCACCTGCACTGGTCCGTCATCTTCTGGATCAACATCCCCATGGGGCTCGCGGCATTGGCCATCGCCACGTCGCTGTTGCGCCGCCTGCCCCGCCACGAGCGGCCGCATCGCTTGGACATTTTTGGCGCGGCGCTGATCGTGATTTCCAGCATCGCATTCATGCTGGCATTGAACCTGGCCGGCGTGCGCTATGCGTGGACGTCACTGCCGATCCTCGGGTTGTTTGCGCTCGCGCTGATGGTGGGCGCGCTGTTCGTCCTGCGCTTGCTCACGGCGCCGGAGCCGCTCATCCCGATTTCCATGCTGCAGAATCGGATCGTGCGTTGCGCGATCGTGGCCAACGCCTTCGGCTGGGGCGCGATCATAGGGCTCAATGTCTTTCTACCGATGTACCTGCAAGGCGTGATGGGTCTTTCACCGAGCCAAGCCGGACTGAGCTTGGTGGTCCTGATGGTTGCGCTCAACACTAGCGCCGGTCTTGCCGGACAGGTCCTTGGGCGCGTGCGACACTACAAGCTCCTACCGCTGCTCGCGCTCCTGCTCTCGACCGTGGCCGTCGCCATGTTGGCATGGCGGGCACCCAGCATGACGCCGCTGTCGTTCGAATTCACCTTGATCGCCATCGGAGCGGGTTTTGGGCCGCTTCCCTCGCTCACGGCGGTTGCCCTGCAAAACGTGGTGCCGCGCCATCAACTCGGCATTTCGATCGGGACGATGAACTTCAGCAGGAATTTGTTTGCGACCATGCTGATCGCCGTGTTCGGCGCTATCGTTTTGGCCGGTTCGCCGGACGGCCAATCGCTCGGGAGCGCCTTTGGCGCCGTCAATCCGGCCGAGGCGTTCGGCCGATTGTTCCTGGTGGCGGCGGCGAGCATGTCGATCGCATGCATCGCGATCGCCGTGATGGAGCAGAAGCCGCTGCAGACCGCGGCCGAACTCGAGGCGCAATAACGCGATGCGAACAACACGTCGCAGCCCGACACTCGCGCGAGGATGCGACCGGCTTAGGCCACCAAGCACTCAGCCACCTCGACGCCGGGCTATCCCGTCGCGTGCGCTTTGGATATTTCCGACGCCAATGGGACATGCACAGATATTTGGCGTGCAGAAAAAAGTGGCGAGCGGTTTGGGCGATCGAGAAGTTCCCTCGTTTGCGGACGAGAACGCTGTCTGTCAACTTGCAAAGCCCGGAGCAGTTGCCCCCGCGATGCTTTTCAACGGCAGGAGAGGATCCGCGAATCTGTCAGGCCGCCCGAAGCAATGACACGCGCCAATGTCCGCTTTCACACTTCAGAGGCCGTCCTCATTTGTTTCCGACTCCAAACGCAGGTTCGTGCCAGGGCCTGATGTGCGGAGCCTCGATCTTGAAAAATCGGACCCGCAACTTCCGTCCTCTCAACACCATGAAAGCAAACGGCCGCGCACCAAAGAGGCGCGGCCGTCCGAATCCTCAGGCGCCGCTATCCGAGCGCTTTCTTCACCCGTTCGGGCGTGAACGGTGTATGGCGAATCCGCACGCCGGTGAGTTGCATCACCGCACTTGAGATCGCCGGCGCCACCAGCGGCGTCGCCATCTGGCCCACGCCGGTCGGGTGATCGTCAGTTTGGATGACCTCGACGTGCATCTGCGGCACCTGATTCATGCGCGGCACGAGATAGTCATAGAAGTTGGACTGTTCGACCGCGCCGTCCTTGATTGTGATGCTCTCACTCAACGCCAAGCCCAAACCGTAGACCGTGCTACCTTCGGTCTGCGCCACGATGTTGTCCGGCTGCACCGCCGTGCCGCAATCGATGGTGCACCAGAAGTTATGCGCTTTGATCTGGCCGGTACGGCGGTCGAGCGAGATTTCAATGATGCCGGCCATCTGCGAGCCTGAATAATCGAGGAACGCAAATCCGAAGCCGCGGCCCTCGACCTTGCGACCCCAATTCGCCATCTGTGAAACGCGCTCGACCACCTTGACCGCGCGTGGGGTCTTCTGAAGCAGTTCGAGCCGGAACTTCACCGGATCGACGCCACGCTTAATGGCGATCTCATCGATGAAGGTTTCGGTCGCGAACTTGTTGGCGGTGAAGCTGATGCCGCGCAGCGGCGCGGTGCGCACGCCGGTGTCCTCGTAGATCTGCTCGACCAGCTGATGCGGCACGTCATAGCCCTTGAGGTCCGCGCCCAGCATCAGGATGAAGTCCTTCTTGCCGGCGCGCTCGTAGCGCACCGGATCGAAGTACGGCGTGACCCGGTCGCCGACCAGGCGATGGTGCCACGCCACGAGTTTGCCGGAGGCGTCGAAGCCGGCTTTGAGGCGGTGCGCCGACAGCGGCCGGAAGCGCCCGTTGCGGACGTCGTCCTCGCGCGTCCACATCACCTTCACCGGCCTGCCCGCCTCCTTCGCGAGCAGCACCGCGTCAATCAGGAAGTCCATGTCGCGCGGCCCGCGCCGGCCGAATCCTCCGCCCAATAGCAGGTCGTGCACCTTGACCTTGTCGCGGGCGATGCCCAGTGCCTTGGCGGTCGCCTCCTGCGCGTTGCTCTGGCTCTGGGTGCCGACCCAGATTTCGGCGGAATCGCCCGCGGCCGACACCGAAGCAACCGCATTCAGCGGCTCCATCTGCGCGTGATAGGCATAATCGCATAGATACTCGGCTTCCATGGCGGTCGCCGACTTGGGCAGTTCGGCGCGGGCATCGCCGGTCTTGAACCAGTCGCTGCCGTTGACCGTGGAATCGCGCGCGGCCGCAAGGAACGTGTCGAGACCCTTATCGCTGTCGAAGCCCCAGGCCTTGCCGCCCTTGCTCCAGCTCACGCTGTCGGCAACTGCGCGGCGCGCAGCGAACGCAGCCCAGGGCGTCTCGGCAATGACGCCGACGCCATAGGGCAGCTTCACGGCCTTGGCCACGCCGGCGACCGCCTTGACCTTCGCCTCGTCGAACTTCTCGGGCGCCGAGCCTTCCACCGGAGCGCGCAGGACCGCGCCGTACAGCATGTCCGGAACCTGGATGTCGATGCCGTATTTCGCGCCGCCGTTGACCTTGGTCGGCAGGTCAACTCGCATCACGTCCTTGGAAATCAGTCGGAACTCGCCAGGCTTCTTCAGCTCCTCCGGCTTGATCACCGGCGCCTGGGCGGGCACCTCGGCAAACGCCGCGATCTCGCTATAGCCGAGCCTGCGGCCCGACTTGGCATGCACCACCACACTCGGCTCGGTGGTTAGCTCCTCGACCGGCACGCCCCATTTCCTGGCGGCGTTGTCGAGCAGCACGCGGCGCACCTGGGCGCCGAGCGTCCGCAGCGGCCGATAGTAGCTCGTCACAGCGTTGGAGCCGGCGGTGTACATCGAACCGCCGAAGCCGGGATTGCCGTAGATCTGGTCGATCGGGGGCGCCGGCACGATGCGCACCTTGGTCCAGTCGGCGTCGAGTTCTTCCGCGATGATTAGCGGCAGCGAGGTCATCGATCCCTGCCCCATCTCGGTCGCAGCCGACATGATCGTGATCGTTCCATCTGGGGCAATGCTCACCCAGGGGCTCATGGCTGTGCCGGTCCGCTCGGACGCGAGCACTGCGGCGGCGGCGCGATCGCCGAGCGCGATGGCAAACGACAGGCCTGCGGCGCCGATCATCACCTGGCGGCGCGACACCTTCGTCTGGAAGCTCTTGATGTGCTGGTTCATGTCACGCCTCCCGCGCCGCGCGCTCGACCGCGCGCACGATGCGCTGATAAGTCCCGCAGCGGCAGATGTTGGTGCTCATGTGCTCGACGATTTCGGCACGCGTCGGTTTCGGATTCTGCTTGAGCAGGTCGGCGGCGCTCATGATCTGGCCGGACTGGCAATAGCCACACTGCGGCACCCATTCCGCCAGCCATGCCTTCTGCAATGGATGGCTCGAGTCCGGCGACAATCCCTCGATCGTTGTCACTGACTTGCCGGTGATTTCCGACACCTGGGTCTGGCAAGAGAACGCGCGCTTACCCTCGATGTGCACCATGCAGGCACCGCATAGTCCGGTGCCACAGCCGAACTTGGTTCCGGTGAGCTTGAGGTCTTCACGGATCACCCAAAGCAGAGGCGTTTCCGGCGGCGCGTTGGTGGACACCGCTTTGCCGTTCACAGTGAAGTTCGTGGCCATTGCTTCCTCCCTGAGCCCACGGCGGGAGCCAGAGCCGTCACGGGCCATTATGAACTTGGATGCCCCAGATCCTTTCCCGACCTGGTAAGAAGGATAGCGATTTTCTGGCCTGCTCGAAAGTCCGGTTGCGTCCGACCCTTACTCAGCCCCCACCGCAATGCCAATGAATAAAGCCGATGCCGGAGTGAAAGAATTGCGGTTCTGGCACTCACCTGCACTACGGCGCGCCAAATGTATGAAATGCTAGTTGTCATAGGTGAGCGCCCCACGACCCGACAATGTCTGGTCGGTTATCGCCCGGAATATATCCTCCAGCTCGGTGAAGTGACGTCGCATGCCGATAACAGGCTTCACGATGCCACGGGCCATTATTTCCATGGTTTCCATAAACTCGGCACGCGTGGAATGACGCGATCCTGTGATGACCTTCTCGGTTTGCACAAGTCGTCTCGTATCGAAAGAAAAGGCTTCGGGAAGGCCGCCAATTGCGACCGCTCTGCCAGCAACAGCAAGGCTGTCGATCGCTGCTTGAAACGTCGTCCCGCGTCCGACGTAGTCCACCGCCGCGTCAACGCCCAAACCATTAGTCGCCGCGCGCACCGCAGCCGACAGATCATCGACGGATCGAACGTTAATTGTTTCGTCCGCACCCCATTGCCTCGCCAAGGCCAGCTTGTCATCGGATATGTCAGCCGCGATCACGCGTGCGCCGAACAGTTTAGCGATTTGCACTCCGTGGATGCCAACGCCACCGCCAGCCCCGATCAGCAGAACCTGGTCGTGAGGATTGATCCGTGCCCGTTCTCGCATGCAGTGCCAATTGGTATTCACCGCATCTGCGGCGATTGCTGCTGCCTCATAGTCAAGACCGGCAGGGATCGGGAGGAAGTTGCCAGACGGTAGCCGGACTAGATCGGCAAAACCGCCGTCGCAATGAACCCCGACGTAGCCCCCGAAT
>WNFW01004348.1_pt1 | contig 19787 bp, 19 predicted proteins | sample 5400131 | NCBI WGS metagenome assembly WNFW01 (sample SAMN13153362, study PRJNA577476) | soil metagenome | isolation source: 20 cm soil or saprolite under grassland replicate 1 | place: USA:California | collected 2016-06-15 | reverse complement strand
CGAGCGCAAGGGCAGCCCACGCGACCTGTTCTGGCCTTGGTGCGCCGCGAACATCGCGGTCCTCGGCATCAGCTACGGGTCGTTCTTCCTGGGCTTTGGCGTCTCGTTCTGGCAAGCGACCATCGCCGGCGTGGTCGGCACAGTCCTTTCGTTCTTGCTCGTCGGGCTTGTCTCGCTGGCGGGCAAACGCGGCTCCGCGCCGACGATGGTGCTGAGCCGGGCGGCCTACGGGGTCGAGGGTGGAAAGCTCCCCGCGGCCTTGTCGTACATCCTTCTCGTGGGGTGGGAGACGGTCCTGGTCTCGCTCGCCACGCTCGCGACCGCGACGGTTTTCGACCGGCTGGGGTGGGGCGGCGGTGACGCGACCAAGATCATCGCCTTCATCGTCGTCGCAGGCGTTGTCGTGTTTTCCGGGGTCTTCGGCTTCAGCGTGATCATGCGCGTGCAAACGATCCTCACGGTCGCGCTCGCGATTCTCACCGTCGGCTACGTGCTGCTGACCGTGGGCCACATCAACTTGAGTGCGGTGAACTCGGTCCCGAGCGGGTCTCCGCAGGCGGTCCTCGGCACGCTGATCTTCGCGGCCACCGGCTTTGGGCTTGGCTGGGTCAACAGCGGCGCGGACTATTCGCGCTACCTTCCACGCAACGTGTCGAGCGCGGCGGTCGTCGCATGGACGACCTTCGGCGCCGCCATCGCCCCGGTGCTGCTGGTCGTCTTCGGCTTGCTGCTCGCGGCCTCCGACTCCAACCTGAACGGCGCGATCGCTTCAGATCCGGTGGGCGCGCTGACCACGCTGCTGCCGACGTGGTACCTCGTGCCGTTCGCGTTGGTAGCGATCGGAGGACTGATCGGCGGCGCCATCCTTGACATCTACTCGTCGGGCCTCGCGCTGTTGACGCTCGGTCTGCGGATCCCGCGCTGGACGGCGGCCGGCATCGACGGCGTGATCATGATCCTCGGCACCATCTACATCGTCTGGTTCGCCAAGAACTTCATCGGCCCATTCCAGGGTTTCCTGATCACCCTCGGTGTGCCCATCGCGGCGTGGTGCGGCGTTTTTCTCGCCGACCTGCTGCTGCGCAAGCGCGACTACTCGGAGGCGGACCTATACGACTCGCGCGGCCGCTACGGGATGTTCAACTGGGTCGCGGTCGGCACGACCGTCGTGGCCACGTTCCTGGGCTGGGGGCTCGTGACCAACGGATTCGCCGACTGGTTGCACTGGCAGGGGTATCTGCTGGAGCCGTTTGGGCTGGGGCCGAAGGACAACGGGCCGTGGACGTACGCCAACCTCGGCGTGTTCGTGGCGCTGGGCCTTGGGTTCCTCGGCCAGTTCGTGCTGGGTCGGTCGCCGATCGCGAAGCAGGAAGCCGCCTGACCAGAGTCACGCCCTGAGCAACGGCAGCGGTTCATAGCCGGGCTTCCACTGCTTGACGAAGCCCGGGTTGCGAACCTTGATCTCGTCCCAGGTCGCGCCGGGCATCAGCATCTCGAGTGCCCGGCGCATCTGGCAGTTCCGGCACAGGCCGCCGGACCTCCTGCCGGCCCATGCGCCGCAGCCAGTAACGCAAGGCTGCAGCAGGTGGTGGCACGCAAAGCACAGGACCTGGAGGTTCTCCTCCCGATCGTCGCCGCCCTGCAAGACAGCGAGTCGGTGATGGACCTGGAGGACGCGCTCGGCGCCTGAGACTCCGCATACCTCGCACGCCCGGCCGCGGCTCGCGATCAACGCTCGACGTCGCGAAGCGGTCATCGGCTCGATAGCGGCGCGCCTGTTGTTGGCGGTGAGCATGCGGTCGCGTGTGCTTCGGGTGCCTATGAACGGCGCGAACTCGCCGCCGTTGTCCGCCGAACAACTCCCGCAGAGGACGACCAGGTTGCCGGCGGTGCACCGGGCCGTCTCATCGACGCGAAACACGTAGAGCGCCCAGCGCCACTCGAGGCCGCAGCGTTCGCATGCCCCGCGGCACCGGCGCTCCAGCGCAATGCGGACGCCAGGTGAAAGACGCAGTCCTCCAAACATGCGTTTGGCGATCCCATCGTATCGCTGAACGGGCGATTCCGACGCTTAGGATTCAATCGCGATGGCAACGGCGGTCTGGACCGGCTCGATATCCCTTGGCCTGGTCGTCGTCCCGGTCCGCCTCTATCCAGCGATTCGCAAGAAAGCTGTCCGCTTCCACGAGATCGATCGGTCGGGCCGCCGGGTGCGTCACATGCGTGTCGCCGAGCCCGACCTCCCAACCGAAGGCTACGGACGTGCTACCGAGGCGGAATGGGTACCTCGATTCGAGGCGCCGCCGCGACTCGAGGCGCCGCCGCGTGCCGAGCCCGCCTTCGACCAGACGCGACCGGTGCCCGAGATTGCGTATGAGGAGCTCCGCAAGGGCTACGAGGTAGCACCAGGCGAGTACGTGAGCATGAGCCGGGAGGAGGTCGCGCAGCTGGCGCCGGAGCGCAGCCGGGTCATCGACGTACAGCAATTCGTGGACGTCTCCGCGGTGGACCCGATCTACTTCGAGTCCCGCTACTACGTCGTGCCGGACCACGAGTGGTCTGCCCCATTCCGGGTCCTCCGCCAGGCCCTGGCCGCCGCGGACCGCATGGCGCTCGCGTGGTTCACGCTCCGCTCACGGCGCTACCTGACCGCGATCCGCGCCTACGACGAAGTGATGCTGCTGACCACGATGGTCCACGCGGATGAGATCGTGGCCGCGGACTTCTGGGTCCCCGACGCGGATGCGTCGCCTACTGACAAGGAGCTCAAGATGGCGCGCCTGCTCATCGATACGCTGTCGGGTCCGTTCGAGCCAGAGCGATACCCCGACGAGCACCGCCAGCGCTTGCTTGCGGCGATCGATGAACGCACGCCCAGCGTCACGACCGCCCCGTCCGCGCCATCGCCCACCCGCGTGCTCGACCTGATGGCGGCGCTGGAAGCGAGCGTGAAAGCGGCGAAAGCGGCGCGCGCCGATCAGGATCGCCCGGCGAAGACCTCGCGCCGACGTTCGCGCGGCGCGTAAGCGCTTCGTTGATGGAAAGGGTCGCGGAGCTGCACGTCCACCTGGAGGGCACGGTCAGCCGCGAGACCGCGTCAGAGCTCGCCGCGGCACACGGACTGGCCGCGCCTCCGCCCTATGAGTATTCCGACCTGACGGGATTCCTGGCGATCTATCGCGAGGTGTGTCGCAGCATGAAGACTGCCGACGACTTCGAGCGCGTGATCGTCGAGCACGCGCGGGCGATGGACGCGCAAAAAATCGCCTACGCGGAGGTCAGCATCAACCCGAGCCTGCATCCTGGCGACGGATGGGTCGGCGGCGTGGTGCGGGCTCGCCGTCGCGTCATGAACGAGCTCGGGGTGGAGATCGCCTGGCTGATCGAGCTGGTGCGAGACGAAAGCTTGGAGCGCAACGAGCGGTCGCTCGAGATCGCGCTGGCGACGGAAGGTGTTGTCGGTCTGGGACTTGTCGGCGATGAGTCGATCCCCTCCTCCCCACTCCTGCCGCTCGTGCAGCGAGCAAGAGGGCGAAGCCTGCGATTCATGCCGCACGTGGGCCAGGTCGGCGACGCATCGGTGGTTCGCGAAGCGGTCGAGGTCCTCCAGGCGGACCGTATCGCGCATGGTGTTTCCGCGGTCGACGACGCATCTCTGCTCGCCGTTCTTGCCGCCCGCGACATCTGCCTATGCGTATGCCCCTCGAGCAACGCACGCATCGGCTGCCGGCCGGACTTCCGCAGACTTGCCGCGTCGGGTGTGCCGCTGACCGTCAACAGCGACGACCCCGCCATGGTCGGAACAACCCTGACTGACGAGCTGGAAATGGCCGAGGCGGATCACGGGCTTCGGCGAGGTGAAATGATCGCGGCCGCCTGGAGATACCGCTTCAAGTAAGCTCGCGATCGCCAGCTAGAACCTCACAGAACCTCGCATTTGCTACATTGTGCCGATGGCCCAGTTCCTGCGCCTGCGCGAAGCGGCTGAGCTCTTGCGGGTCAGTCCCGACACGGTCCGGCGCCTGGTCGACACAGGCCAGATCAAGACGACACGGTCGGCCGCCGGCCGGAGGCAGATCGACGGAGTCGCGTTGGCGGGTTACATGGCGGCCCAGCCGAGACCCGATCCGCCGGTCGTGGTCGGTCAGTCGGCGCGCAATCGATTCCCGGGCATCGTGACCAGGGTCATCAAGGACGGCGTGGTCGCGCAGGTCGAGATGCAGGCCGGCCCGCACCGGATCGTGTCTCTGATGACGCGGGAGTCTGCCGACGAGCTGAAGCTCAAGCCGGGGGTGCGTGCGATCGCCTCCGTCAAGTCGACCAACGTCGTGATCGAGCTCACGCGCAGCTGACAGAGATATGAGGCGCGAGCGCGCGCCGATCTGGATCGCGATCCTGGCCGCGATCGGCGCCGCCTTCTTCGTGGTGCCGCTGCTCGGCCTGGTCGTGCGGACTCCCTGGGGCGACGCCCTGCGGTCGCTCACATCGACAGACACGTTGGAGGCACTCAAGCTCTCGCTGATCGCCTCGCTGTCATCGACCGCGCTGTCGGTGCTCCTCGGCGTCCCGCTGGCGTGGGTCTACGCGCGGATCGACTTTCCAGGCAGGACCGTCCTCCGAGCTTTGACCACGCTGCCGATGGTGCTGCCACCAGTGGTGGGCGGCATCGCCCTCTTGCTCGCCTTCGGGCGACGCGGCCTGCTTGGCTCGTGGCTCGCCGCGAGCTTCGGGATCACCCTTCCCTTCACGACCGCCGGGGTCGTTTTCGCCGAGACGTTCGTCGCCATGCCCTTCCTGGTGTTGACCGTGGAAGCCGGCCTGCGTTCGATGGATCGTCGCTATGAGGACGCCGCGCGCACGCTCGGCGCTCGGCGGTGGACCGTGTTCACGCGGATCACGCTGCCCCTGATCGCGCCGTCGCTGTCCGCCGGGGCGGTCCTCTGCTGGGCACGGGCGCTGGGCGAGTTCGGGGCAACGATCACCTTCGCCGGCAACTTGCCCGGTGTCACGCAGACGATGCCGCTGGCCGTTTACATCCTCCTGGAGACCAATCCCGAGGGCTCGTTCATCCTGAGCCTTCTGCTGCTCCTGGTTTCGCTTGCAGTCCTCGTCGGACTCAGGCACCGCTGGCTGGGCTCGGCATGAGCCTCGACGTGGAGGTGCGCACCGCGCTCGGCGCGCTGCGCCTGGAGATGGAGGTCAAGATCGAGGAGGGCGAGGTGGTCGCGCTTTTGGGCCCCAACGGGGCCGGCAAGACGACCTTGCTGCGGACCATTGCGGGACTTGTCCCGATTCAGTCGGGCCGTGTCGAGCTCGACGGTCAGTTGCTCGAAGACCCGGCGACCGGACGCTACGTCCCCACCGAGCAGCGGTCCATCGGTTTCGTGTTCCAGGATTACCTCCTCTTCCCCCACCTGAGCGTCCTCGACAACGTGGCTTTTGGGCTGCGCGCGCTTTGGGCTGCGCGCGCGGGGCGCGAGCCGCGCGGAGGCTGGAAGGCGCGCGATGGCGTGGATCGACCGTGTCGGGCTCGAGAACCGGGCCGGCTCCAAACCGGCGGAGCTGTCGGGCGGCGAACGCCAGCGCGTCGCACTCGCGCGTGCTCTCGCGCCCGACCCCCGCGTGCTGCTGCTCGACGAGCCCCTCGCTGCCCTCGACGCCACGACGCGTGTCGCCGTGCGCCGCGACCTCAAGAGGCACCTGGCGTCCTTTCGCGGCGTGCGGCTGCTGGTCACGCACGATCCGCTGGAAGCGGCCGCGGTCGCCGACCGGCTGATCGTCATGGAGGAAGGGAAACACGTGCAGAGCGGGACACCGGTCGAGGTGACCGAGCACCCGCGCTCGCGCTACGTCGCTGACCTGGTGGGAGTCAATCTCTATCGCGGGCAGGCGGACCACGGCTCCGTTCGGATGGCGGGTGGCCAGGTCCTGGCCGCAGCCGGGGCGGAAGCGGGCGAAGTCTTTGCCGTCATCCATCCGCGAGCTGTTTCCGTGTATCGAGCGAAGCCCGAAGGCAGCCCGCGCAACGTCTGGCACGGCCGCGCTCATGGCGTCGAGCTGTATGGCGACCGGGCGCGCGTCAGGATCGAGGGCGACGTCCCCATCGTCGCCGAGGTGACGCCGGCGGCTCTCGCCGATCTCAAGCTCGCCGACGGCGGCGAGGTGTGGCTTTCCTTCAAAGCCACCGACGTCGCCGTTTACCCGGCCTGAGCTCCGCCGGCGATTAGTTCTGCGATGAAGTGCAGTCTTAGGAGTTAAGAACGAACTGGAGGTCACAACAATGGGGGCCGCAACTACTTACAGGTCGCACAAGCTGCAAGTTCCCGGCGCGAGCCTTTACTACGAGGTCCGCGGATCGGGTCCCGTGCTGCTGATGATGCCGGGCGGACCGGCCGACGCGACCACGTTCCGCCAGATCGAGAATGACCTTGCGTCGCGCTACACAGTTGTGACCTACGATCCGCGCGGCCTTTCCCACAGCAAGCTCGAGGGAGCGCTCGACGACGCGAGGATGGTCCAGATCTTCGCGGATGACGTTCACCGCCTGTTGGCCAAGTTGACCGACGGCAAGGCCCGTGTGTTCGCGAGCAGCGGCGGCGCTGTGATCGCGCTCGAGCTGGCGGTGCGCCACCCCGAGCAGCTGGAGATGGTGATCGCGCATGAGCCGCCATCGCCGAGCCTGGTGCCGAACAGCGCCAAGGTGCGAGCCGCCATGGAAGACGTGTCCGACACCCATACCAAGGAAGGGCTGTGGCCGGCGATGAACAAGTTCATGGTCCTGGTCGGGATCGAGGGTGGTCCGCCCCCTGCCTCAGAAGGCGAGCCAACCCCCGAGCAGCTTCAGGCGATGGCTCAGATGCAGCGGAACATGGACTTCTTCTTCGGCCGTTACATCCGGAACATCGCGCGCTACCAGCCCGACTTCGCCGCACTGAAGTCGTGCCCGTGCCGGATCGCCGCGGCCGTCGGCGAGGAATCGGGTGGTCAGCTGGCACATGAGGGCGGGCTCGGCCTGGCGACGCGTCTGGGGATGGACGCGATCGTGTTTCCTGGAGACCACGGCGGATTCACCGGACGGCCCGTCGAGTTTTCCGCGAAGCTGCTCCAGGTGCTCAAAGGCTGAACCAGCCGCGTCATCGGCGCTGGGCCGCGATGGGCGTAGGCTGACGCCGTGGAGAACCGCAGCGGCTCCGTCGCAACGTAATGGCGCAGAACCCGCCGCCTCCTGCCTCCAAACCGCCCCAGAAGAAACCGGATGCGCTTGCTCCGATGCGCTCGCCGCGCTTCTGGATCACCCTGGCAATCCTGTTCGCCGCCAACATTGTGATCAGCAACGTCCTTTTCTCGGCGGGCCAGGCGCCGACGGTGACGATCTCCTACAACGCATTCCTCGACCAGGTCAACGCGAGCAACGTGGCCAGCATCACGAGCACTGGAGAGGCCATCAGCGGTGTGGCGAAAAAACCGGTGAAGGATTCGAGCGGCACCAGCTCCACAAAGTTCCAGACCCAGCGCCCGAGCTTCGCGACCGACGACCTCGAGGCGATGTTGCAGCAGCACGACGTGGTGATCAACGCCAAGGACCCGAACGCGTCGACACCGCTCTGGGAAACGCTCCTCTTCAGCTTCGGTCCGACGATCCTCCTGGTCCTGGGCTTCCTTTATCTGTCGCGCAGGGCGGCATCGGCGGGAGCGGGCGGGATTCTCGGCGCCTTCGGTCAGAGCCGAGCGCGCCTCTACGACGCCGAGCGGCCGTCAGTCAGCTTTGCTGACGTCGCCGGCATCGATGAGGTCAAGGCGGACCTGCAAGAGGTCGTCGACTTCCTGCGTGAACCGCAGAAGTACCAGCGTCTGGGTGGAACCATGCCGAAGGGCGTCCTTCTCATCGGAGCTCCGGGAACAGGCAAGACGCTGCTTGCGCGCGCCGTCGCCGGCGAGGCGAAGGTGCCGTTTTTCAGCATCGCCGCGTCCGAGTTCGTGGAGGCGATCGTCGGGGTTGGCGCTTCACGAGTGCGGGACCTGTTCAGCAAAGCACGCGCGGCAGCGCCGGCGATCATCTTCATCGACGAGCTGGACGCCATTGGCCGGAGCCGGTCTGCGGGAGTGCGGCTTGGTGGGAACGATGAGCAGGAGCAGACGCTCAATCAGATCCTGACGGAGATGGATGGCTTCGACTCGCGCGAGGGCGTGATCGTTCTCGCCGCGACCAACAGGGCCGACGTCCTCGATCCTGCGCTCTTGCGACCGGGTCGCTTCGACCGCCGGATCACCGTCCAGGCGCCGGATCGGCTGGGACGTGCCGCCATCCTGCGAATCCATACTCGCAACGTTCCGCTGGCGCCGGATGTCGACCTGGAACAGGTCGCATCGCAGACTCCGGGCATGGTCGGCGCCGACCTCAAGAATCTGGTCAACGAGGCGGCGCTCGGAGCCGCCAGGAAAGGCGAGGCGGCCGTCACTCTCGCCGATTTCGCGGACGCGATCGAACGGATCCTGCTTGGGACGCAGCGCAAGATCATCCTCACCCCGGCCGACCGCGAGCGGATCGCGTACCACGAGTCGGGGCATGCCCTGCTTGGGCTCATCGTGCCGGGCGCCGACCCGGTCAAGAAGGTCACGATCGTGCCGCGCGGCCAGGCGCTGGGAGTGACGCTGCAAAGCCCGGTCGACGACCGTTTCAACTACGCCGAGGATTACCTGCGCGCGCGCATGGTGGGGGCGCTGGGAGGACGTGCCGCCGAGAAGCTCGTTTACGGTGTGGTCACCACGGGCGCCGAGAACGATCTGATGCAGGTGACGCGAATTGCGCAGCAGATGGTCGTTCGCTGGGGAATGAGCCCGAAGGTGGGGCCGCTAAATTACGCCGAGCCTGATGGCAACCCGTTCCAGCAGCGCCCGTATGGCGATGGCACGGCGAACCTGATCGACGAAGAGGTGCGCAGGATCTCGGAAGAGTGTCTCGCCGACGCGGAGAAGCTGCTCAGCGAACACCGCAAGCAGCTCGACGCGCTCGCCCAGTCCCTGCTCAAGAACGATTCTCTTGACGAGGGCCAGATCCTCGACGTGACCGGGATCAGGCCTTCAGTGGCCGCCGCGGCGAAACTGGCTGAGGCGCAACTGGTCAAAGCTCCTTCGACTTAGTTACCCCAGCGCCAACTCGAGTAGCCAGGCTACGGAAAAAACACAGCTCGCGCAAACCTCACGGTCGGAGTAACGTCACACGTGGCCCCGAGGGACACGTTCAACGGTCTAAGAGTCTGGTCGCAAGACTGGGTCCTGAAGCCGGAGAGGCGATCCGTTGGGGTCACTCTATTTTCACGGCAGAAATCACTGCGATGCCGGTGGCATGCCACGTCGGCTGTGGTCCTCCAGAGCCTGGCTGGCACCTCTTGGCAGGGACGATGGCTTACATCTTCTGGATGTCCAGCTCCTAGCTCATGGCCGCTTCGACCGCCGGCGGCCTCGGCGTCAATGAGTCGACGTGGTGGTGCCGCGCAACTTCCTCGCTCAGGAGATACCGCAGGCTGGCGACCAGGCCGAGATCGATGAATACCTGCGTGAGACCCGCGAACCCGGTATCCAGGAGCGTGAAGGGCTGCACCAGGAAAAGATCAATCAGGACAGCCGTTTCAAATGCGCGGTAGGCGTGGGGGCGCGACCCCGGCAACCGTGCGACACCGATGACCGTGAACACGCCCGAGATCAAGGTTCCGGCGAGGGTCGTCCACAGGATCGGCCCCGCCCGCAGGGTCTCATTCAGCTCGTTGATGGCGTCGGCGCTGCCGACGGCTGCACCGGCTGCGACGACAACGGAGTACGCAACCGAGATCACAACACCGACAGCTTGCAAGACAAAGACACTGGTGACGACTCGTGGGAACCACCGGTTGTGAACGATCAACGCGTAGCGAGCGCGGACTGCGAGCACCGGGGCAGTGAACCAGAATCGGCGTTCTGGGGTGGCTGTCGCCAGCTCGAACTGACGGTGCAGAAAGGGTGTCAGCGGATGCGAGCTCTCGGACGCGTCGAGCCAGGCCAGCGCGCGGTTTCGAAGGACGTTTGAAATTGGACCTAGCGCAAGCTGCTTCGAAGCTTCGATTGCGTTGACCAGGTTCTCGCGAGGCGTGAGCTTGCGGAAATGGCGCAATTCACGCGCGGTCAAGAACAGCACGATGAACATCGCATAGACGAGCGACGCCGTCGGCTTGAAGAAGTAATTGTTGTCAGAGGTCAGGAATTTGCCCAGCTCGTCGATGAACAGGCCAAAGCCCACACCTCCAATGACAGCTCCGGTGATCTGCCACGTCCACGTGAGGAGGGAAAGCAGAATGCCGATGGCCACCACCATCAGGAGGCCACCCCACAGCACATGCGCGATATGGAGGCCGTTCCCGCCCAGCTGGGGGTAGTGCGCCGCTGCGAGGTACACGCGGAGGGCCAAGACCGTGAGCACAGCCGAGATCAAGAACGCGTCCACGAGAACCGGTCGGTCGTTGCGGATCACCTCCAGCTTCATCGGCTCGAATGATGCGCCGCCATCCACCTACGCGTTCAAGTGTTGAAGGAGGTACCGAACATGCCCCAGAAGCAACATCTGCCGAGCGTGAGCGACAAAGAGCAGCGGATGTACGAGCACATCAAGCAGAGCGAGCTCAAGCAAGGCCGGCCGACCAAACGAGCGAAAGCGATCGCCGCGGCGACGGTTGTGAAGCATCACAACTCCGAACGCCACCCAAAGAACAAGTAGAAGTCAGGCGACTCAGCGTCGCAGCCGCAAGGGGCAGCGACGTCGAGGATTGTTGACGCCCCGGCTAGGCTCGATGCCGTCCTGTAAGAAAGTTGAACAGGCCGCCCACCTTGTGGGCGAGCCTGGCGTCGCTTGACAGGACGGTGTTGCCACCGCTCGCTCTCAGTACCGCCACATAGGTGCGGAGCCTCCCCTTCTCGCGGCGAACCACCAGGGTCGCCTCCGGCTGCGACAACGAGGCTACGAGAGGGCGAATCACACGGACTCCTGCCTCGGCCAAGTCAGCGTTTCCGGGCATGGCCAGCGGGCCGTCGTGATGATCGCCGGTCAACACGACCAAAACATCCTTGCCCGACTCGGCGGCGTCCACAAGCCTCTGCACAAGTGGTCCGGAGATGCTCGAAAGGATCTGCTTGATGGCTACCACGTCAGGGTCCTTCGCAGCCCAGGCCAGCAGGTTCGAGCTCGCGCTGTTGATCATCCCACGGGCTGGAGCTGAGCTCGCAGAGCCTTGACGTTCAGGACAGGCGTCGGGTACTGCGGATCGATCTCCTCGAGCGCCTCCCTCACGATTTGTGTCACCGCCCAGTCCCGAAACCATTTCTCGTTCGCGGGCACGACATACCAGGGGACTTTCGGCGAGCACCGCGTGATAGCCAGCTCGTATGCCACCTGGTATTCGTCCCAGTGACCCCTTTCGATCAGGTCGTGCGTGGAGAACTTCCATCTCTTAGCCGGGTCATCGAGGCGCTCCAGGAGCCGCACGCGCTGCTCTTCAAAGGAGATATGGAGGCAAATCTTGACGACTGTGGTGCCGTTTTCGATCAGCTCCGACTCGAAAGCGTTGATCTCCGCGTAGCGGCGCTCGATCACGTCGGACGGAACGAGATTCTTGACGCGGGTGATCAGGACGTCCTCGTAGTGAGACCGGTTGAAGATGGCCACATGACCCGACTTGGGGAGGGCTCGCCGAATCCGCCACAGAAAACCGTGGCGCGCCTCTTCGGCGGTCGGGACCTTGAAATTTGTGATCGTGAATCCGCCCGGGTTGAAGTGGCTTATCACGTGGTTCACCGTGCCGTCCTTGCCGCTCGTGTCCATCCCCTGCAGCACGATCAACAGGGATCGGGTCCCTTCTGCGAAGAGCCGCGTTTGCAGCTCGAGCAGCCTCTCCTGGGACGACGCCAGCTCCTCGACCGCATGATGCCTGTGGACGCCATGCGTGTACGAGCAGTCGATGTCAGACAGGCGCAGCGGGGCGTCATCCCGAGCGGCGCCTAACAAGTGTTTCACCTTCCCTCTGGTCCCGTTCCGGTGCGTTGTCATGGCCCAAGTCTCGATCGCCGCCCGACCAACCAACAGTGCCGAACGATGTTGGTCCTCTAGCCCTTAGGAACCTGGCAGGGTCGCGACCCGCCCTGGCGCACGATTGCCGGCAAGGCGATCGCTCAGCGGTCGAACGGCGAACACGAAGCACAGCCAGGAGGACGCGAGGATGAAGCCACCCAGGACGTCGCTGGGATAATGCGCGCCCACGTAGACCCGCTCTACACCCACCGTGAACACGACCACGGCGCCGATTACCACCATCAGCGCAAACAGGCGGCGATCGACGAACAGCCGCAGGGCGAGACACAGCAGAAGGACGACCACGATGGTGACGACGAACGTGGCGTGGCCGCTTGGGAAGGCGAAAGCGGCCGGCTGCTCAGCGACGTGGATCAGCCCCTCGACGGGTCGCGACTTGTGGATCGCCGTGTTGAACAGCAAGTAGAGCCCGGCGTCCGCCAGGGCGAAGAGCGCAAACGGCGCGGCGCGCCGATTGAGGATCGCCACCAGGGCGAGTGTCCCTACGGCGAGGACGTCCTGCGGACCGCCACTGAGCCAGCTGATCAGACCGAAGGTGGAAGATACGGGCGCCCACGAGACGGACTGGATCCATTGCGCGAGGGCACGGTCCCCAGGAAGAAACGTGGTGGCTGAGGCAAGCACGGCCAGGGCGGCGAACGCCATCCCGGCAATCAGCGACGCCAGCAGGAATCGCGGGCGCACCCAGGTGCCGATCCGGCCCCGACTCCCCGCCAACCAGACGAGCCCGGTGCCGGCGGCTACGGTGAGTGCCTCAGCAGGGCTCGCTCAGAGATCCATCTGATCGCCGTCACGAAAGCAAGCCAGCCGCCCGCGATGAAAAGGCTGGCAAGCACGTCCAGTGGCCAGTGCGCGCCGACGTACACCCTGCTCATGGCAGCAAGCAGGACGATCGCGGCGACGACGGCCCAGCCAATCGGAAGTGCCCGTTTCGGCAGGTATCGGTAGCCGAGGCACAGGAACACGAGGCCAAGGCTGATGGTTATGAAGATCACGTGCCCGCTTGGAAAGCTGGTCGATCCGGGATGCTCCGTGATCTGGAGCACCTGCTGGAGTATGGGGCGGGGTCGGTTGACTAGCCCGACGATGAGGCTGTACCAGATGCCGCCGGCCGTGGCGGCAAGCGCGAGCAACCACGCACGCCGGTTGAGGAGCAGCACGAGCAGCACGGCGCCCGCCTGCATGTAGAGACCGCCGCCGGGGCCCCCGATCCAGCTGAACAGAGGGAACGTCGACGCCAGTGGCCCGAAGTTGATGGACTGAATGGTCCGGTCGACGGATGCGTCGAAGGGCACGAACGGGCTGGCTATCACGAGCGCGGCGAGGCCGATCACAGCCATCGCGCAGGCCGCGGCCGCCGCCAGCAGCCCCCAGCGAACTGCCGGCGTCCACGGCGCGAAGAGCGCCGCCAATATGCGATTCCGTTGTGGAGGTGCGCTTGCTTGGACGGCGACACTTTGAGCGCTCACAGAGCTGAGCATCGCCCGGGACACGCCCCGGTTGAAGTGCCAAACCGGACCATGAAGACCGTGCCGGTCGACTGATTCAGACTGCGCTGTTTGCCGTCGGGCTCACGTACCCCTCACCCGAAAAGGCTGGTGCGCCGGACCAGGTAAGCCGCAGCCTCAGTCCGCCTCGCGACCTCGAGCTTGCCGAGGATCGTGGACACGTGGTTCTTCACCGTCAGCTCTGAGAGGTGCACGGCCTGTGCGATCTGGGAGTTGGTCTTGCCTTCGGCGACCAGGCGCAGGATGCCATCTTCGCGAGCGGTGAGCCGCGCCAGCTTGTCGTCCTTCGCGGCGTTGGGATCGCGGCGCAGACGCTGCAAAACGCGATCGGTGACGGCAGGATCCAGAAGGCTATTGCCTGTTGCGACTTCGCGTATCGCCCTGACGAGCTGAACCGAATCCACACGCTTGAGCAGGTAGCCAGATGCGCCGGCCATGATTGATGCGAAGAGCGCCTCGTCGTCGTCGAAGGAGGTGACGATGATCACCTTGCTTTGTGGTACTCGCGCTCGTATGTCGCGCGTTGCCTCGATCCCATTGCCTTCGAAGAGCCGAACATCCATGAGGATAACGTCGGGGCGGGTTCGGACCGCTCCATCGACCGCTCTGCGCATGGAGTCGGCCTCCGCGACGACCTGGATGTCGACTTCCGATTCCAGGACCATACGGATCCCCTGCCGCACGATCGCGTGATCGTCGACCAGCATCACGCGCGTTTTCCGGGCCGGCGCAGTATCGGTCGGGGCGTCGTCCATGATGTCCGCCGAGTATAGGTCGCGGCCAGTTGCCTGCCCTTCGAGCCGAACCGCCCCAGGCCGTGCTCTAACCATCAAGGCCCGGGGACGGCCGCCGCCTCGAGCACTTGTGGCGCAGTTGCGGCACCCGACGCCGGATACGCGACCCGGATCGCCTTCGGGATCGAGACCACCTCGATCGGCAAGGTGCCGATCAAGGTGCCGTCGGCGTGGACGTGCATCGGCGTCGCGGCGGTCACCTTGAGCCGCATGAACGGAAACCGCTCCTCGGAGTAGCCATGCCCGTGGTGGCCTTTCTTGATCTCCGACGCCGAAGCGATCATCTGGAGACGCCCGAGGTCGTGGTACACAGTCAGGTACAGAGGCTCGTCACGGATGTCGATGCCGGGGGCCAGCATGAGATGCGCGCCGGTCATCGGGGTGTTGCTGATGGTCATCGTGAACGCCCGCACCTTCTGGCGCTTCGGCGGGGAGTCGATCTCGATATCCATCACCACCGCTCGATCGCGTGCCAACTTGAGCGGCGCGTGCATGAGATCCCTGAACTGATGGCGCACGATGGCTTCGCCGACGGGCCAGAGATCCGCCTCGAGGCCGATGCCGGCGCCCTCGAAGAAGACGTAGTCACCGATCCGGCCGGCCGAAACCCACTGCGGCTCCCCACCGAGGGCGACCTCGGCCGCTTCATGCGGATCGGATGGCAGACCAAGTGTGGAGCTGATGTTGTTGTTGGTTCCGGTGGCGATCAGACCGACCGGGGTCTCGGTTCCGATCAAGGCCCCGGCAATCGACCCGCCCGGCTCGATCTTGTGGATGTCGACCTTGTCACCAAGGCGCAGACGGATCCACGGCTCGAGCCTTGCGGCTAGCCCGTGGCCGGAGCCTGGATTCATGACGACGCCGATCGTTCCCATCTCAAATCTCCTTGGGGGCTGACTTGCGGACCGGCGGGAGCAGCCCTGGCTTCATCCGCAACACCGGCGGCGACGTGACCGACTGCAATCCAAGCGCGACAAAGCCGATCGAGACAATGCTGAGCAGCGCCGCGCCGGCGGGGAGGCCGAGGAGAACGGCGAACATCCGGGTGAGCCCGTAGTTCCAGACGAGGTCACCGGAGTAGCCTCCCCAGATCATCAAGGTCCCGATCAACGTGAACGCGACGCCCCGCGCAAAAAGGCCGAAGCGACCCGCCCAGATCCAGCTCGCCCACAGATGTGGGTTTTCGACCTGCATCAAGAAGTCGGTTCGGAAAGGCGCCCTCCACGCGTCCATGAACTGCCCGAGACCGGTGATGATGACCACGATCCCGAACAAGCCGAGCACCCACGGTGTCACTTCCGGCGTGATGAGCTGCTGGGCGCCAAACGGAAGGCCGGTTTCGCGCCTCGATCCTCCGAGGGCGAACTGCAGAGCGAACCAGGCCAGTCCGGTATACGCCGCGGCACTCCACAGAAACCCCACCCGGGAGACGATCCCGTGCAGTTCACTGCCGCGCTCGAGTGGATCCGCCACAGCGCGAATCAGCCCCCACAACGCGTACCCGACCAAGCCGGCGGCGGCCAGAACGCCGACGGGGATCCTCAGCGGGTGGTCGAGGACGAGAGCCACCGATCCCTGCAAGTCGACCGACCTGCTCAGCCCGATCATGGCGGTGATCGCGAACACTCCCACCAGGGCGTAAAGCACGCCGCGAACGACCAGGCCGAAGCGTTCGAGGGTCATCAGCCACCGGTTGAAGACGAAGTTCGGCATGCGCAGCCGCACCCCGGGCTCGATCGCGAGCCCGTGCGAAATCCGGGCTTCGGTTCCCATCGACTCGAAGTCTTGGAGACGCGAAATCCGGTTGCCAGTGCCGAACGATGCCTCTCGCCTAGCCCGAATGAGGCCGCGATTACGGAGTTACGGCGCTAGCGGGCTCGAACACCGCGTGGCACATTCGATGCATGCCGGCAGCCCGAGCCGATTTCCGGTCGAACCTGCGAACTGTTTCGCGGCGATTCGTACGAATCATCGTCGGCTGGCTGGCGACATCGTTGACATTGGGCGTGCTGGGGTCGGTGCTGCCTGGCGTCCATGTGAACAGCTGGAGTGCGGCTCTCCTGGGCGGAGCTGTCATCGGACTCCTCAACTGGCTCATCTGGCCCGTGTTCATCCGACTCATGCTCCCTGTGACCGCGCTGTCCCTCGGCACGGCCACGCTGGTCATCAACGGTGCCGTCATCTGGCTTTCGTCTCATCTGGTGGGCGACATGGAGGTTGCCGGCCTCTTCGATGGAGTCCTGCTGGCCCTGGCGATGGCGGCCGTCAACACGGCGCTCATCGGCTTGCTCTCCATGGACGACGATGAGGTCTATCTGCACCACGCGCGAATTGCGGCCCGGCGATTCGGCGTCACCGCATCTGAAATCCCGGGGGTGCTTTTCCTCGAAATCGACGGGCTCGCGCATGACGTGCTGGTACGTGCCCTCCGAAGCGGCAATGCCCCGACTCTGCGCAAGTGGCTTGGAACCTCCCATCAATTGGTCCGTTGGGAAACCGACTGGTCATCCCAGACCGGCGCGTGCCAGGCAGGCCTTTTGCATGGCTCAAACGCGAACATTCCCGCGTTTCGCTGGTGGGATCGGTCCCGGGGCAGAGTTGTTATCACGAACCATCCAAAGGACGCCCACCTGATCGAGCTCGAGCACTCGAATAGCCGCGGGCTGCTTGCGTTCGACGGCGCCAGCCGCTGCAACATCCTGTCGGGCGACGCTCCGCGCTGTCTACTGACGATGAGCATGGTCCTTGGCGATGCACCCCATGGGGCGGTCGGCCGCGAGTACTTCGCCTTCTTCGCCAGCCCGTACAACTTCACTCGCACCCTGATGCTCGCGCTGAAAGATGTCCTGGTGGAGATGTGGTACGCCCGACAGCAGCGGAGGAATCACGTTCGTCCACGTGTGGATCGCGGATTCCCGTATCCCCTAATACGTGCGTATGCGACAGCAGTTCAACGTGACATCCAGGTCCAGGTCCTCATCGCCGACCTTCTCGCGGGGCGCCCCGTCATGTACACGACGTTTCTCGGTTACGACGAGGTTGCCCACCACTCGGGGACCGAGCGACGCGACACCATTGCTGTTCTCGCCGGGATCGACCGGCAGTTCGCTCGCATCGCCGCGGCGGCGCGTCTGGCCCCGCGCCCCTACCGGATCGTAGTGCTCTCGGACCACGGCCAGAGCCAGGGGACGACCTTCAAGCAGCTGACAGGTACGGACCTGGACGAGCTGGTGCATGATCTATGTGACAAGCCTCGCCCGCCATCGGTCAATCACGGAAGTGAGGCTCTGTGGTCGATCTACGCGCTCCTGACGGAGGTCACGGCCGGGAGCTCGCCCGTGGCTCGGGCGCTTAGGGCGTTGACGCGCAGGCACCGCGCCGACGGCGCAATCGTGCTTGGCAAGGAGAGGCGGGACTCAGTCGACGAGCACCGCCGAACGCGGAAAAAACCAGTTGTGCCTGAGATCATCGTGCTGGCATCAGGCTGTCTCGGGTTGGTCTACTTTCCTCGAAACCAAGCTCGCCTCACACTCGAAGAGATCTACGCGCTGTACCCGAAGCTGGTTTCAGGGCTCAAGGATCAACGAGGGATCGGATTCCTTCTGGTGCGCTCGCGAACGCAAGGCGCGCTCGCGCTCGGCGCGAAAGGAACGCATTTCCTGGATTCGGGTCGAGTTGAAGGTGATGACCCTCTCGCTCCGTACGGACCAAACGCAGCTCGGCACTTGAGGCGAACAGACTCGTTCGAGGACGTCGCCGACATCATGGTCAACGCTGCCTACGATCCGGCGTCCGATGAAGTGCCGGCGTTCGAGGAGCTGGTCGGCTCTCACGGAGGGATGGGTGGCAGCCAGGCTTTTCCGTTCGCGATGCTGCCGAACGACTGGACCGTACCCGCCGAGCCTATCGTCGGCGCCGAAAACATGCACCGATGGTTTCGCCGCTGGCTCGTTGAGCTGGGACACCAGCAACTTGCGACGCCCAACGAGGGCGCCGGAATGACTAGGCGGCTCGAGCCGCGGCCGGCTCCGGTTCTTGCCGAGGCCGGCGCGCGAGCACAGGGTCCGAAATCCATCTGATCGCGAGCACGAAGCTGAGCCAACCGACCCCGATCAGGAGTCCCGCGAGGACATCGGTCGGCCAGTGAGCGCCTGAGTACACGCGGCTGAAGCCTCCGACAGCAACAAACAGGCCGGCGATCGCCCATCCCAGCGGCTGCCATCGCCGCGGAATGAACTTGAGGCCGAGACAGACCATGAGGATGGTCGCATAGAAGAGGAAGAGGATCGTGTGGCCGCTTGGGTAGCTCGAGGCGCTCGGGTGCTCGGTGACCCGGAGGACGTCGGGCACCGTCGGCCTCGCACGGACGACGAAGCTGACGATCAGGAAGTACCAGCCACTGGCTACCGCGCCGGCGATGAGCAGCCGCCATGAGTGACGGTTAAGCAGGAGAACGATTGCGAACACGACTCCTTCCGCGACCAGCCCGAACGGGCCGCCGATCTCGCGGTAGAAATCGAAAACCACGGTGAACGGCCCGATGTTTAGGGATTGCGCAGCGCGTTCGAGCGATGCGTCAACGGCGAGAAAGGGATTCGTGTAGGCAAGCACCGTCAGCCCGGCTAGGGCAAGGCCGCAGACGGCCGCGAGGATAAGCAGAGGGACCCGGAACAGCGATCGTTTGGATGCCGCGCCCTTTGTCAGTGCTGCGGCGTCGCCGGCTGCGATGGCCTGGGAGACTGATGCCACTCGTCGATGCTCGGATGAGAACCGGCGTCGAGCCAGTGCCGATATGGGTCAAATCCGTCCCCCAATCCGCACGTCCGACGCTGTCCAAATGGCACTTCCTCCCGATCGGGAATGCCCGCACGCTGGCGGATGGATGGGCACATGACCGCGGCGACAATCACCGCAACACGCCCGCACAGAGCACATGAGCTTTCGTCGATGGGCCGCGCCCGCCAGATCGCGGCGGTGCTGGCGCGTCATCACCTGTGGCGCCTCATCGAGCTTCTCGCTCTCGAGCGGCTGACACCGTTTGGGCACCACCGCGGTGACGGCACACAGCCATCCAGCCTGATCACCCCGATCCAGTTGCGCCTGACGCTGGAAGAGCTTGGCCCCACCTTCATGAAGTTGGGCCAGGTGCTGTCCACGCGAGCCGACTTGCTCACGCCCGAGTTCCAGTCCGAGCTCTCCTCTCTGCAAGACCAGGCGCCGCCGGTGCCGATCGAAATCGTCCTCGAAACGATCGAGGCAGAGCTGGGAGCGCCGGCCCTAGAGAGATTCGCCAGCTTTGACTCTGACCCCCTGGCCACAGGGTCGATCGGCCAAGCGCACCTCGCCACTCTTCATGACGGCACCGAGGTC
>WNFW01000886.1_pt1 | contig 19805 bp, 17 predicted proteins | sample 5400131 | NCBI WGS metagenome assembly WNFW01 (sample SAMN13153362, study PRJNA577476) | soil metagenome | isolation source: 20 cm soil or saprolite under grassland replicate 1 | place: USA:California | collected 2016-06-15 | reverse complement strand
TGGAGGGAAAGGAAAACGATGAAAACATTTACTATTGCAATCCTGGCCGCGGTGGTTGCAACCGCGTCGGCGCAAGAATACAGAGCACCGATCGGGCCGCAAAAACCCGTGCGAGCGATGGAGACGCCACCGCCAATGTTACGACGGCCCGCCGTCGAGGGAGTCGCTCCGCGGGCATTTCAACCTGGTGGTAACCCGCTCCAGATGCTCAATCCGTGGGCGCCGGCGCGTTATGGCACGTGGGTCGAGAGCACGTCGTTCGATCCGGATCATCCCGGAAAATGGAACGGCATTAAGCTCTTCGAGATCATCTTTTGATTTTGGTCAGGGAGCGCACGCGCCTCGTAAACACAAATCGATGACCGCCCTCGCGCTCTATTGACCGATTGCTACTGTTCGCGTCGCGGACCTATTCAGCGCCACCTGCGCGCTCACTTTTTGGATTTGTGCGGCCTGCTCTTTAAGCTGGGCCGTGAGAATCTCCATTTCTTTTTGCTGCTGAGCGATGATCGCCGCCTGGTTCGCCATTTTGGAGTTTAGTTGTGTGATGTTGGTCTGTTGTTCCTCGATTTTCTTATGTTCTTTGAGAAACTCGTTAAGCAACATCGCGTTCACCATTTCGTAGCGCACACTCTCCACCTGGCCTTTGATATTGCGATAGACTAGAGCAGGATCCACTTTTTCCACTTCCTCGGCGATGAGACCAAAACCGAGCGCCTGGGTCTCATCATATTCTCTTTTCAGACGGAAGCTGACCGGCTTCAGTGCATAGAGGGCCTGACTGGTCGTGTCCAGGGGTTTTATGTCCTCCTTGTAACGTCGCGAGGAAACAACAGCCGTATTGCCAAGTCTGCCGTCGGTCAGTCGCACTGTGACGTAATTGTTAACACCTGCGGCGAAATTCTGTGTCAGCGTGTTCACATTGCGGATATACGTCCGGTCGCTGACGCCAGCCTCGCCGTTGGCGCCGAAGCCAATACATACATTGCGGCTGCCCGTAATGTCCAACCCTGCTCCAAAGCCCAAGGCCGTGTTCTCGCTACCGGTGATGTTGTCGCTGAGCGCGTTGTAACCGACTACGGTGTTGAAGCTGCCGGAGATGTTGTTGCTGAGCGCGTAACGACCGAGGGCCGTGTTGAAGCCGCCACCGGTGTTGCTGCTGAGCGCAAAAGAGCCGGTGGCCGTGTTGCCGACGCCTGTCGTGTTGCTAAGAGCGCTTGAGAACCGTTTGCCGTGTTCCCGTCACCTTCGGTATTGCTAAAAAGTGCAAACGCTCCATTGGCTGTGTTTTCGGTGCCGGTGTCGTTATAGACGAGGGCGTCCGTTCCAACGGCCGTGTTCTCTGTGCCGCTGGTGTTGAGCAAAAGAGCTGCCGCCCCAACTGCGGTATTCGAAATTCCAGTGTTGAGGACCAGCGTTCCAGCACCAACACCGGTGTTGTAGCTGCCGGTGGTATTCGAAAAGAGCGAACGCCAACCAAGTCCAGTGTTTCCGGCGCCGGTCGTTAGAAGTTGGAGGGCATCACATCCTTCCGCTGTCGTGAACCCGGGATAGCACCCGTCTGGTGGCGGAGCAACTGCTTGGGCTCTCGGTAAATGTGCAGAGCAGGCGATTATCAGCAGGATAAGAAATGAACGGCGCGGAGATGGTGCGTGGTTCATCGGATTTCTGAGATTTCTGTTAAGGGATGGCAGCATTCCGAGCAGCATCGTTTTCATACAGGGATTTTCGCGCCTCACGCGATTTTTGGAAATACCCAGAACTAGGTACGAATGCCCTTGACCAGCACGGCGCTCTTCTGTTACGAGAAACTTAAGAAACATGCATCCTGTGTCGCAGTCCGATCAACGGGGCGCGAAGGCAGTACTAGGATCGCCAGAATTAACGCCGCGCGAAGCCGAAGTTCTCTTCTGGATTTCACAGGGCAAAAGCAATCACGATATCGGCGTCATTCTCGGCGCGAAGACGGGCACGATCTGCAAGCACGTTGGGCACATTTTGAGCAAGCTTAACGTAGAAAACCGCACGTCTGCTGCAGTCGTGGCGCTCGAAACGCGCCGCACCATCGCAGTCAGACCTCAAGGTAACCCTGCTCGACCTTGGGCCGCAGTGGCCGGCCTAATCACCACCCAATTGGCGGAATTGTGGTCAGGCGGATTGGAAATTTGCGACGCGCTCTCGTTGGTCGCGTGACCTCAACAGCTAGGAAACCATCCTTCTTTCGAGTGTGGCAAAGAACTTTGCCAACTGCGAGCGCGCCGTTTCAAACGAGAGCCGTTCTCGTGCGCGTTCCTGAGATTCGGCGACGATCGCTGCGCACAAATCGGCGTCTTTCAACAGATCGAGCGCCATCGAACCGATTTCCGTAATGGTCCGGAGTGCGCCCGTCGTCTTGGGAAACGCAATTCGCTCGATTGCGCCGTCGCCGCCGACGCATGGGAGCCGGCAGAGAAGCGCGTCGCCCGCCACCTGGCCCGGCACGTGACTGCGGTCGAGTTGCAAAACGATCTTATGCCGCATCACGTCACGCAGATAATCCGGGTAGGACTTCCATCTCTCAATTAGCCGGAGTTTTCCTTTTGGAAAATTGAGTTCGCCGAGCAATCGACGTCCTCTGTAGCCATCCAGATTCACAACGGTGACCGATTCTCCCGTCGCTTCGCACAATTGCCGCGCGACCAAAAGCGCCGCGAAATGATTGCGCGATGGCACGTCCCATTCGCGCGTGCCGACAAAGATTCCCGATTGCTCCGCTGGCGGTAAAGAAAAGTCCCATCGTTGATCTTCGATGGGATAGGGAGTTGGGACAAACGCTACACTCGCCGGATCACGCTTGATGCGGACACGCTGATAGATTTCCGCGGCCTCCGGCGTCGTGGCGATGCATCCGTCGGCGTCCGTCACAATTTTCATGAACCGCGATAATTTTGCTGGATCGCGCAACTGTTGCGCGATCTGGTGCAATCCGGTTTCTTTCAGCGAGACAGCGACTGTGCGACCTGCCTTTTTTAGATCAGCCAATGCGCGCTCTGAAGCGCGAAAGTCGCTGCGCAAAAGAAGAAGCACAGGTGCGTCCTCGGTGATCGCGCGTCGCGCATCGTGATGAAATGCGCCCAACGTGCACGCAGCAAACGCATGAAAATTAATCGGCGGATGCGCGCCTTCACTTGGGGCAGGGACAGTTTGAAATTGCTGTTCCCGATCGCGGCCGCCTGGATTGAGAACAGTTAACCGAAAATGCTCCGCGCTTTGCGATGTCATCCGTAATTGAATGAGCGGTTTCAACCCCTTATTCGTCGGGGTTGCCCGGCGGCTGTGTGGCCGATCTCAGCAGCGTCTGATTTTCATCTTCTTGGTCGAGCGGTTTGACCGGTACTGCGCGCCGAATCTCAACCGGTTTGTTCTCTTGCGGCGCGACCGGGATTGCTTTGCGGATCTCGGGCGTAGCTTGTGCAGTTTGAGTGCTGGACTGGCTTTGACCCGACGAGTTATTTGCCGTTTTTATCTCACTCTCGCCAGCCGTGCTGTTCACGTTCTGATTTCCAGCTGTTTCCGTCGGCGGCTGCGGCGTCGGTTGGGGTTTTAGTGTCGGCTTGAGAGAATTGTAGGGGTCCTTGTCGGCTAATAATGTTGGACTGCTTATGACGACAGGCGTGATCTCACTCAGGTTCATAGCCAACGCAGCGCGCGGTAAATCGCTGGAGCCGAACTCGCGAGCAAGGCGGGCGCGTGCTTCACCGTGCACATTGCACGGTTCAGTGGGCGCTTGCGATGGTGTTGCAATCTCCATGTAAGTAGTGCGCCGTTGAACCGTATCGCCGCTCGGCATTTTTACCGCGTCATAACATTTGTCGGTAGCCAGCAAGCCCGACCTCGAACAAATCTCAATCTGCTTCAGATTTGATGGCTGCTTGATTTCTCGCGGCGGATAACTTTGAGCAGCAGCATTTATGATGTCGACCCAAATCGGCAGCGCGAGCTCGCGCCCGAACGCGCCGCGATAGATTTTTTGTGGCTTGTCGAATCCTGCCCAGACAGCGCAGGTGAAATTAGAGTCGTATCCAGCGAAAAGAGCATCGGTAAAATCGTAAGCGGTGCCGGTTTTACCTCCTGCCAGGATTTTCTTTAGACCAAATTGAGTAAAAGCAGCTTTTCCTGTGCCTGATTGAAGTGCGTCTACGAGGCAGGAATGCACTTCGTATGCGGTTTCGGGTTTCGTGACGAGTTTCCGGATGTTTTCCTGCTTTGAGTCCCAAACCAGTGTTCCGTCCTTCTCTTCAATGCGGTCTAAAATGTGCGGCGCATTTGGCCGCCAGCCGCCATTTGGGAATACCGTGTATGCGAGTGCCAGCTCGGCCAGCGTGATTTCGCTGCTCCCCAGAAATGTAGCCGGGAAATGCCGAAGCGGGGAACGAATGCCCGCCGAAGTGCTGAGCTGTAAGACCGCATCGACTCCCGCGTCCATCCCGATGCGGACGGTTGCGCCGTTCTTTGATTTGGCCAGTGCCTGCCTGGCCGTCATCGCGCCTTCGTAACGGTTGTCAGAACTTTCCGGCCCCCATTCGCCAAGGATTCCTGTCGTGCCGCCGATCATGACCGCGCGATTATCCAGCGGCGAATCTTCCACCAGCGATCCTGGATACATTCCTTTTTCGAAGGCGGCTGCATAAACAAATGGCAGCATTGCCGTGCCAGCGGGTCTGCGGGCTTGGAGGGCACGGTTATACTGGTTGTGCTCAAAATCGCGCCCGCCTACCAGCACCATGATATCGCCGCTTGCGTTATCCAAGCCGATGATCGCGCCCTGCAAATACTCGGGCGCAGGCTGATCTGACATGGTGGCGTTCGCCTTGGCCTTTTTGAATGAAGCAGCGTAACCAGCATAAGTTTGGTGGTTGTAATCAGGCCGCTGCTCGATCGCTTCGAGATGAGTCCGAAGAGAATCCTCAGCCGCCTTTTGCAGATCGACATCGATTGTGGTGCGAATGCGAAAACCCTCGTTCATCGCTCGGTTCCATCCTACGGCGGCAATGACCTGCTGGCGGATGTAATCGACGGCATAGGTTTGTCCCTGTGCGTTTTGTCGGTTGCCAATCGCGATCTGTTCCGCTCGCGCAGCTGCACACCGTTCACGGCTGATGAAGCCAAGATCGCGCATCCGATCGAGTGCAAAGTCGCGGACCTCGCGTGAATTGGCGCGATCCGTCCAGGGCGACAACCTGTTTGGGCTCTTGATCAGACCCGCGAGCGTAGCGCATTCCGCCAGTGACATTTCACGCGCAGGCTTGCCAAAGTACCCCCGCGCCGCTGCTTCCGCCCCGTAAAGCCCTCCGCCGAAATAGATCCGGTTCAGATATAGCTCCATGATTTTCTGTTTGCCGAACTGGTCTTCGATTCGTTGCGCCAGAAAAACCTCCAGTAGCTTGCGGCGAAACGTTCTTTCTTTGAGCGAAAAACTGTTGCGCGCCAATTGTTGGGTGATTGTGCTTGCACCCTGGCGCACGTGGCCGGCCGTGAAATTTTTTAGTGTCGCGCGAATGATGCCAAGCAAATCGTATCCATGATGCTGATAAAATTTCGCGTCCTCCACCGCAACAACCGCGTTGATGAGATCAGCAGGTAATTGTTCGTACGGGACCGTCTCGCGGTTCTCGACATAGATCTGACCGAAGATCTTGCCGTTACGATCGAGAATCACGCTAGCGGATTCCATTTGTTCGAGCTTGTTCAGATCGAACGTTTTCGCCTGCGCCTTGAGCTCGGCGGTCAGACTGAAAAAGAAAACAGTTAGGAAGACCGACAGGATGACAACGGCGACGACAGGAAGATAGAACCACGGCCTCAAATACCACGGCCGCCGAAAACGATAGCCTGGCGGGGGTCTCAAATATGTGGAAGACGGTTTCAAAAGCCGGAGAATTTAAGGGCGAAACGGCCAACGCTCAACGTCGAACGCCAACGTCGAGGTCAGGGGTGTTGTAGAGTCCACTGTCTTCAGCGGATAGTTGTGCGCGGCCACACTTGAGGTTGTGCGCTGAGGACAGCGTACACTACAGCCTTTTTCATCACCGGATGTTGAACGTTGAGCGTTGGACGTTGAGCGTTGGGCGTTGAAGACGAAAAATGGCAATACCGAGCTAATCAGATTGATTCGCGCAGAAATCGAGAAGCAGGGGCCCATTTCGTTTGCGCAGTTCATGCGCAACGCGCTGTACCATCCCGAGCACGGTTATTATTCCTCCGGCCGCTGCGCGATTGGAAAAACCGGCGACTATTTTACCAGCGTGAGTGTCGGCCCGCTCTTTGGACAGCTGTTGGCGGCGCAATTTGCCGAAATCTGGGAACGACTCGGCAAGATCCACAATTTCGTCATCGTCGAACAGGGCGCGCATGACGGGCAGTTCGCGTGCGATGTTCTCGAATTCTTGGAAAAACACGTCCCGGAATTTTTCGAAGTCTTGCGGTACCGGATCGTCGAACCGTTTCCGATTCTGCGAGACCGGCAATTGCGGACACTGAAATCATTTCATGACAAGATCGAATGGCACGACTCCCTGCGACCATTCGCGGGCGTTTATTTTTCAAACGAACTGCTCGACGCAATGCCTGTGCGTCTGATCAGCAGGGGCATTGAAAAGTTTGTTGATCTGGATCGCGACGACTTTGTGTTGGTCGAGTACCCGGTTTCCAAGCTGACTGGAAATAACGAACCTCTCAATCAAGCCGCGCTGAACTGGATCGATGATGTCGCAGCGGAATTGCAGCGCGGGTACGTTATCGTGATTGATTACGGTCAGGTTGACCGGGAATATCAGCCAAATGTTCAGGTACGAGCGCAACATCGAATTCTCGATTCGCCGTTCGAACAGATTGGGCATGCTGATATTACGATGCACGTGGATTGGTCGACGATTGCCGAGCGCGCGCAGGCAAACGGATTGCGCGTCGCCGGATTTACCGATCAGCACCATTTCCTAACAGGTATCCTCTCTGAATTCTGGAGCCCCGGTTCACCTGAACCGCATGGCGATTGGGGTCGATCGCCCCTGCTTGATTCGGCCAAAGCAAAACGCGAATTGCAAACCTTGCTGCATCCGGAAATGCTCGGCCGCGCTTTTCAGGTGCTCGCGCTCCAAAAAAATGTTGATTTCGATGGGCCGCGGTTGGCAGGCTTTAAATTTGCGAGGTCATTGATGAACATCTCGGGGGTGTCATGATGTAAACTCGCGGCGGCGGCCCGCGGGTGGTGGACATGCTGTCGGGCGAGCAACTGCCTCGGATTTGCTAGCGTTTTGCGAAAATGTCGCGCAATGCCGCTCGCGCTGCATGATAACCGCACATGCCATGAACGCCGCCGCCCGGCGGAGTCGAGGACGAACAGAGATAAACCCCGCGAAGCGGCGTCCGATAAGGCGTTGGGCTACACACCGGGCGAGCGATTAATTGCCAAAGACTTGCCGCGCCGCCGCTGATATCGCCGCCGACCAAGTTCGAATTGGATTTCTCAAATTCGTTGGTGCCAGTTTTGTGACGCGCAAGAATGCAGTCGCGAAAACCTGGTGCGAACCGCTCGATTTGGGCTTCGATTTTCGAGGAGAGGTCAATGTTGCAACCGAACGGTACATGCGCGTAAGCCCAGAGCGTATGTTGCCCGTGCGGCGCACGCGTTTCGTCAAACAAGCTTTGCTGTGCCACGAGCACGAATGGACGCTGGGGCAGTTTGCCCTGGGCAATGTCGCGCTCGGCAGCAGCGATTTCTTCCAGCGTACCGCCTAAGTGAATCGTTCCGGCGCGTCTGCACTTATCCGATCGCCATGGAATTGCAGACGAAAGCGCGTAATCGACTTTGAAAATTCCGGGCGCGTGTCGAAACTTCTGCAGCCGCCGCCGGTATGGGTTCGGCAATTGATTGCCAGCGATCCGGACGAAATTCCACACTGAGGTGTCGAACAAGACGGCGCTCGCCTCAGGAAGCTGCTCCAGATTGTCGATCTTACAGTTGATTTCGATCTTCCCCCCGAGTTCCTGAAGATACGCAGCAAGCGCGTTCGAAATTGTTTGCGAGCCGCAGCTCGGAATTGGCCACCCAACGGCGTGTCCGGCACTGCCAAGCACGAATCCGAACGCGGATGAAACTGGCGATTCGAGTGGCAGAAATGAATGTGCAGCGATTCCGGCGAAAAGCCCGCGCGCCGGCTTGCTCTTGAAAAATAAATTGGCGAGCAATGTCGTCGGGCAGAGTGCGCGTATTCCAAACTTTGCCAGAGCAATCGGATGACGTGGCAGATGGAGCATCGGCTGGAGAAGCTCGGCTGAAAGTTGTTCCCAATCGCAGACCAGCGGCTTCATCAGCTTGCAATAGTTGCGCTTGTCCTGTCCTAACGAATTGGCAGTAAAATCGACATCGCGATAAAGGCAGGCTGCCGTGCCGTCGTCGAATGGATGCGCGAGCGGAATTTCCGGCTGAATCCACTGCAATCCAAATCGCTCCAACGGCGCTGAGTTGAAGAACGGCGAGCCTGCGGCGAGCGGATGGACGGCCGAACAAACATCATGCACGAATCCCGGGAGCGTCAGCTCGGCTGAGCGCGCGCCGCCACCAATCGTCGAATTCGCTTCCAGAACGAGAACGGAGTACCCGGCGCGGGCCAGAGTAATCGCAGCCGCCAGGCCATTCGGCCCGGACCCTACAACGACGGCATCGTATTTATTCGACATCGTGCGGCATCAGCATGATCTCGAAAGCCGCTGGTTGCGAATTTCGCTAGCTCGACTTTTCAGCGTCCAAGGCTCATCATGGATTCGATGCGTTTAGGGATGTTGTCGATCCTTTCAAAATGGCCGCTGATGCGGCAAATCCGAGAACGCAAGGACGGAACCGGACTTGAATCGATGTCGGAGAAGACGCGTACAATGCACGCGAGAATCGACAATGCGCAGGTTGCCCGCTCGATTTGCCCGTATTGTGGTGTTGGCTGCGCCCAACTGATTTATCACAGGGATGGGAAACTGATTTCAATCGAGGGCGATCCGGAATCGCCGATCAGCCAGGGCAATCTTTGTCCGAAAGGGGCGGCGTCGTATCAACTGCTAACGCATTCGCGCCGCGAAACGAAAATGAAATATCGCGCACCGCGCGCCAAAGAATGGACGGAAATTTCGCTGGAGCGTGCGATGGACATGGTGGCAGAACGCGTATGGGAGTCGCGGAAGCGCACGTTCGTGCACGAGCGAGATGGAGTGACGATTAATCACACAACTGCGATTTGTCATCTCGGCGGGGCTACGCTCGACAACGAAGAAAATTATCTCATCAAAAAACTTTTCACCGGAGGCCTGGGCATGGTCTGTGTGTCCAACCAGGCCCGGATATGACATAGCAGCACGGTGCCCGGTCTGGGCACCTCCTTCGGCCGGGGCGGAGCTACGACAGCGCAACAAGATCTCGCCAACGCCGATTGCATTTTAATCGAAGGCTCATCGATGGCCGAGGCGCACCCGGTTGGTTTTCGCTGGGTGATGAAAGCGAAAGCACACGGGGCCACAATAATCCATGTCGATCCGCGCTTTTCGCGCACCAGCGCGTTGGCCGACATTTGGGTGCCCATCCGCGCCGGCACGGACATCGTTTTTCTGGGCGGAATCATCAGCCACTTGATTGAGAACGAGCTTTTCTTTCGCGATTACGTCGTGCATTACACCAATGCCTCCTGCATTCTGCGCGACGACTATCGCGACCCGGAGGACACCGGCGATGGTCATTTCTCCGGATGGAACCCAGAGAAGCGCGCGTATGAGGGTGAGAGCTGGCTCTATAAAGGCGACGATCTAAGCCGTCCGCAGCGCGACCTCACATTGCAGGATCCGCAATGTGTATTCCAAAAACTGAAGCGGCATTTCTCCCGGTACACGCCGGAGATGGTGGAGAAAATCTGCGGCATTCCGCCCGATCTCTTTCACAAAGTTGCGCATGCGCTCGCTGCGGCGTCCGGCCCGGAACGGACGGCGGCAATTTGTTACGCGGTCGGATGGACGCAGCATTCCAAAGGCGTGCAGATCATTCGTGCCGCAGCGATTCTGCAATTGTTGCTTGGAAACATCGGTAGGCCGGGTGGCGGAATTCTCGCCTTGCGCGGTCACGCTTCGATCCAGGGTTCAACTGATATTCCAACGCTTTACGACATTCTCCCTGGCTATCTCACGATGCCGCGGAAAGGGGACGAGACGCTCCAGCAGTATTTTGACAAATACGCGAAAAAGACGGGGCTGTGGGCGCATTACCCGGAATACCTAGTGAGCACGCTCAAGGCTTACTACGGCAAACGCGCAACCCCGCAAAACGACTTCGGATACGGCTGGCTTCCGAAACTTACCGGTAACCACTCTTTCTTCGAGTACCTTTACGACATGCTCGACGGAAAAATGGATGGCATGTCTTTGATGGGCCAGAACCCAGCCGTCGGAGCGCCCAATTCGCGGCTGCAACGAAAAGCACTGTCGAAACTGAAATGGCTGGTCGTCCGTGACATGGTCGAGATTGAATCGGCGAACTTCTGGCGCGAATCACCTGAGGTGGAGCGGGGCGAGCTGAATCCGGAGGACATCGAGACTGAAGTTTTCTTTTTTCCAGCTGCCGGTCATGCGGAAAAGGAAGGCGCGTTCACAAATACACAGCGACTTTTGCAATGGCGCCAAAAGGCAGTCAATCCGCCGGATGATTGTCGGTCCGATGCGTGGTTCATGCATCAGCTCGCGTTGCGTTTGATTGCGAAGGCGAACGCATCGGACGATCCGTTAGACGAACCGTTACGCGCCCTCGATTGGTGGTATCCGGAAGATGAATTCGGCGAGCCACAAATGGAAGCTGTGCTCGCAGAAATCAACGGTTGGTACACTTTGGAAATGTGGGAGCGTCGCAGCCAAAGCGATGATCGGGGCACTGAGGCCCCTCCCACATTAGAGGAAGAGGGCGTCGCGTTCGGGTTGGATCGCGACGGCAATCCTCATCACGGCCCGCAGGTGAACGGTTTTGCCGAATTAAAAGCCGACGGATCCACCGCGTCCGGCTGCTGGATTTATTCCGGCGTTCTCGGCCGCGATGGTGTCAACCAAGCCAATTCGCGCAAGTCGAGAGATTATCTCGGGCACGGCTGGGGCTTCGCGTGGCCGAGCGACCGCCGCATCATTTACAATCGCGCGAGTGCGCGGCCAGACGGGCGTCCCTGGAGTGAAAGAAAAAAATTGGTTTGGTGGGACTCGGAAAAATGGACCGGTATTGATGTTGCCGGATTTGTTCAAGGAAAACCTCCTGACTACGAACCTGAGATAGGCGCAGAAGGCTTGGACGCGATTCCCGGCGACGCGCCGTTCGTGCTCCACGAGGACGGGCTGGGCTGGATTTACGTGCCGAAAGGTTTGAAAGATGGGCCGTTTCCAACGCATTACGAGCCGCTCGAGTCGCCAGTCTCGAATGAACTTTATTTGCACGACACAAATCCGGCGGAGCATTGGTTTCCGCGTGCCGAGAATCGCTTCGCACCGCCAGGCGATTCGCGGTTTCCCTTTGTGCTGACCACCTATCGCCTTACCGAACATCACACGGCCGGCGGCATGTCGCGGTTTCTCAGTCATCTAGCGGAATTGCAGCCGGAGATGTTTGCGGAAATTTCGCCCGAGCTGGCGGCCGAGCTCAAGATCGACAATGGCGACCGGATTTGTATTGTCACTTTGCGCGCGGCGATAGAAGCGCGGGCGCTCGTCAGTCGCCGGATTCGGCCATTGCATCTCAATGGAAAAACGGTGCACCAGGTTGCGGTACCGTATCATTATGGAACGGCAGGCTTGGTGCGCGGCGGAGCAGCGAACGATCTTCTCACGATTTCGGGCGAGCCGAATGTGACAATCATGGAGGCCAAGGCGTGCACTTGTAACATCGTGCCCGGCCGTCTGCCGGGTGGACCCGCGTTCGCTGAATTTCTCAACAAATATGCGCCGCAAAGTGGACCAATCGCTCTGCACCCGGAAGAACCGCCGCCGGGTGAAGGTGCAAGTGGCGGCGGCCATGCAAGCGAAGGAAAAGAGCGAAGTTCAGACCCCTAAACTCGATTCTTATTCGAGAATGATTCGTTCTACGTGCGAGTACGCGTTGAAGTGCGGTGGCCGGAGGAAGCCGATCAGTGTCTGATTGTTTTCACGAGCGAAATCAACCGCGAGCGTCGAAGGCGCTGAGACCGCAGCGACGATAGAAATGTTGGCAGCAAGCGCTTTCTGCACGATTTCGAATGAAGCGCGGCCGCTCACCAAAAGGAGGTGGCAATCTAACGGTACCGACCCGTCGAGAAACGCGCGGCCGATTGCCTTATCGACTGCGTTATGGCGGCCGATGTCTTCGCGAACAATTCTCAATTCGCCGTTTACATCGAAAATTCCCGCGGCGTGAATTCCGCCGGTTCGCGCAAAATCGCTCTGCGCATTCCGCAATTTTTCCGGGAGTGAAAGCAGCGTCTTGATCTCGACCCGAACATTCGATGATTTGATCGCGGGAAAATTTTGGCGGATCGCATCGATGCTCGTTTTGCCGCAAACCCCGCAACTGCTGGAGATCGTGCCGAAGCGTTGCCCGGAGCTTAGCCTGACTTCCATGTTCGGGACGAGGTCGACGTTTACAATGTTGTCGAGATCGGCAGAGATTTTCGCGATTTGCCCGCGGTCCCGAACAATCGCTTCTGAAAGCAGAAAACCAGCGGCGAGCTCATAGTCGTGTCCGGGCGTACGCATGGTAGTGGTCAGAGTTTTGCCACCAATGCGAATTTCGAGCGGTTCTTCGATTGTAAGCTCGTCGCGCAAATATTCGAGTGAGCCGTCATCTTTTCGCCGAATGACTTTCCCAGCGCCAATGCTTTCCGCGTCTTCCATCTGCTAGCTTTTTAGATATTGTTGCCGCCGGTGGAAATCTGTCACTTATACATTTCACTTGGGCACAATTTTGTCGGCCATCACGGTCGCGAGCCGGACATGCATCCTATGATTGAAGTGTCGATGATTGAATGCATGGCTGGCCGTGGCATTCGCGGCGATCGTTACTTCGATTTCAAAAACGATTACAAGGGTCAGATTACATTTTTTTCGCTGGACGTTTTCAATGAACTTTGCGACGCACTGCAAATTTGGGACTGCTCGCCCAGCTTTGTGCGGCGCAACGCGATCACCCGCAACGTCAATCTCAACGAATTAATCGGCCAGGATTTTGAAATTCAAGGCGTTCGTTTTCACGGAATGGAAGAATGCCGGCCCTGCTACTGGATGGATCGCGCCATCGCGCCCGGCACGCACGAGTTCCTGAAAGGTCGCGGCGGCCTGCGCGCAAAGATTTTAAGCAACGGAAAATTGCGCTCGCAGTTTTCCGTTATCCCGAGCGAGGTCGAGGGATCCCGTCGGGTTGCCTTGAAGTGATGCCGCGGGATTCCTCGACTACGCTGCGCTTCGCTCGGAATGACATCACCGCGGTGCTGCTCGCTGGTGGCGAATCACGTCGGATGGGCACCGACAAAGCGACCATTCGTTTCCGGGAAAAAGCGCTTTGGCAAGTTCAGCTCGAGCTTCTGCAAAAACTGGAGCCGTCAGAAATTCTTATTTCAGCCAGAACTGATCCATTGTGGCGACCAGAGGACACTCCTTTCGTTGCAGACATTCCGCTATCACGCGGACCGCTCAGCGGCCTGGCCGCTTCCCTGGCGCAAATGCATACGACACATCTGCTGGCACTCGCCATCGATATGCCGTTCATGACCGAAGAATTTCTTCGGTGCCTTTGCGTCAAAATTGAGGCGGGCCGCGGCGTCGTTCCAAAAATCGGTAATCGGGCCGAGCCCTTGGCGGCGATTTATCCCCGGGAAGCCGAAATCGATTTTCGCAGGGCGCTGGCCGGCGCCGATTTCTCATTACAAAGCCTGACACGTCGTCTGGTTGAAACAGGAAAACTCCGCGCGATTCACGTTACAGAGCAAGAGAAACGGTTCTTTCTAAACGTAAACGAACCTGCCGACCTAAAATGGCCTGAGCCTTGCAAATGAAAGCGACGCGGGGCTCCATCGATTCGCGAAATTGAACGCGACAAAAACCTCCCCTTGCAAATCCGGTATAACGTAGCAATTTCCTGACTGCGATTCCGCACTTTTCTATGAGATCCTCCCTCTTGCGTAGCGTGGCTTTACTTTTTCTTGTTCCAGCGAGTGCTTTTTGCGCCACGAGCGTTGTAAACATGTCGCATTACGACATGATGCGTCCGGATTTTGGCTCTATGAAAAGCCAGGGCATCATCGGCGTAATTCATGAAGCCACGTACCCGCCTTTCGCACGCGATCCGAAATATCTGGACCGGCAAATGGGTGCGCTAAGCGCTGGTCTGCTCTGGGGGGCGTACCATTATGCCAACGCAACTGATCCGGTTCGGCAGGCTGATCATTTTCTCAGCGTCGTATCAAATGCCTGGTCGCACGCGAATCCCGTCACGCGACCCAGCGCGGGTGTCTTGTTGGTGCTGGACTTTGAAAAGAACGGTCATTATCCCGGCGGCACGATGCGGCCTGATCAGGCAGTTGCTTTTATCGAACGAATTCGCGAGCGCACAGGGGTGTATCCCGGCGTCTATTCCGGTGAATACCACCTCAGCCAGGTTCTGAATAGCCCCAGAGTGACTCCTGCGCAGAAAAGAACGCTGACGAATTGTTGGTTGTGGATCGCAAATTATCATAAGGAGCCGCGCGCAACGGCGCCGTGGAACTATTGGGCTATGTGGCAATACTGCGGCGATGGTAAGTGCGATCTCCCACGTTCCGCTTTTCCGAGAAGGATCGCGAACATGGCCAAGCCGGAACTAAATATTTTCCGCGGCGACCGAAATTCTCTTCAAGATTTCTGGCAGCGACGCGGATGGGATCCCGCAGGAGGAAAACCTCGCAAGGAATCCGAGCGCACGCTCACGGCCGAGTTGTAAGGCCGACTTTCCAGTTTCAAGGCTCCAGCGCGGGTATCGCTATTTTGAGCGTCCGGCCTGCGACGTTGTTTGGTTGTTGGGATTTGGTGCCTGGGATTTCTCCGTGCCGCGGCGCGTCGTCAGATAAACCGCAAAACTCCCGAGCCAGTGTCCGCCTTCGTAGTGCGCCCCCGTCACGGCTGCCAGTCCCGCGCGCCGATGCGCGCCAGCTGCCGCAGAAAGCCCGTGCTGGCGCAAATCGTCTTGAGGAAGCGCCGAGGCGATTCCCTCCAGCATCCACGCGCGGCTTAAGTTCAGTCCATCGAGATGAGCGAGCTTTGGATCGCTCGGATCTGGCGAAACAACGGGCTGCAACCAATTAGCAGACGCCGACGTCGGAATTTGCGGAAGAAATTCCTTGAGCCATTTCGCAAATTCGTCTTGCGACAAAACGCGACGCATCACGTCGGCTTCAGCCAGGCACGGTGAAAGAAAATCTTCGCCGGAAGGTTCGTAGTTCAGCGGGCAATCCTTATCGGAGAGGAAGAACTTTTTCGCTGAATCGGTGAGCAGCTTCGCGAACGAATCGTTTTTCGTTGAGTGCGCGTAATCGAGTATCAGGCCCAGTCCGAACGCTGTCTGGTCGTGCTCGCCAATCCGCACGGGATGCGAAAGTTTCGGCAGCCAGTTTTTCAATCGCTCCACGGCTGCATCTTCCAACGGACGCAGATTGGCTGACATCTCACGCGCCTGCTCATCATCCCACTCGTGGAGCTCAGCGCACAATTGCAGCAGCCATGCGAGTCCGTATGGGCGTTCGAAACTGGCGCGGCCTTCGCCGCGAATGTATGCCGCTTCGCGTTTGAGATTTTCCGCAGTCAGACTTTTCCCGAGGGCGTCGCGCGCCGCCGCCGCAAACGATGCGTCTGGAAACGTGCGCAGCAGTCTCACAAGCAGCCAATGTCCGTGCACCGAAGAATGCCAGTCGTAACAGCCATAAAACACAGGCGTGAGCTTGTGCGGCGCCGCGACGTCTGTGTCGCTGTTCAGGACATGACTGATCTTGTTAGGGTATTCCTTCCCAACACACGCGAGTGCCAGCTTTGCGAACCGCTCCGCTGCCTTTGCGTCGAACGTCGATGTTTCTCCGGCGGAAAATGCAAGGCTTGACGCGAAAAATAACACGGCGGCAAAAATAGGCTTCTTCATGGAGCGTTGAATGTTGGACGTTGAGCGTTGGACGTTTTCGGATAAATCACAAGTCCTTATGCGAGCTCTTCATTCCTTCGCCGTTTGCATTTTTGGTCTTACCGCGCAAATCACCGCCATGTTCGCTGCTGAGTCAGACAACCCCCTGATGAACGAAAGTGCGTTGCCGTATCACTATCCCGCTTTCGACAAATTGAAGGACGAAAACTTCGTCCCGGCGATAGACGTGGGGATGCGCGAGCAACTAAACGAAATCGATCCGATCGCGAACAACCCGGAGAAGCCAACGTTTGAGAACACAATTGTGGCACTTGAACGGACTGGCCGGTTGCTCGATCGCGCGCAGCGGACGTTTTCCAATCTGAACGCGTGCGATACGAACCCGACGCGGCAGAAGATCGAGAAGGAAACAGCTCCAAAACTTTCCGCGCATCGCGATGCGATTTTTCTGAATCCAAAATTGTTCGCGCGCGTGCAGGCGCTGTATGACAAGCGCGACTCGCTCGGGCTCGATCCTGAATCGGCGTATTTACTCGAGCGTTACTACAAGGATTTTGTGCGCGCAGGCGCGAAGCTGTCCGACGCCGACAAGGAGAAGCTGAAGAAGATCAACGCCGAGCTGGCGACGTTGCAGACGGATTTCGAACAGAGTGTGTTGAAAGAGCGGAATGCATCGTCAGTAATCGTCGATAAGAAGGAGGAGCTTGCGGGCTTGACCGACGATCAGATGAAGAGCGTGGTCAACGCGGCCAAAGCGGAGCACAAGGAAGGGAAGTTTGTGATCCAGCTTCAGAACACGACTGGCCAGCCGTTGCTCGGCTCGTTGCAAGACCGACATTTGCGTGAGCGGATCATGCAGGCGTCGCTCTCGCGCGACAGTAAGGGCGGCGAGTTCGACACGCGAAACATCGTCCTGCGTACTGCGCAGCTTCGTGCGGAGAAAGCGAAGTTGTTAGGCTACGATAATTGGGCGGTGTATCAGCTCGAGGACCAAACGGCGCCTGATGTGCCGACGGTTAACAAACTGCTGGCCGATCTCGCGCCACCGGCGGTGGCAAATGCCAAACGCGAAGCGGCCGAGCAACAGAAGATTGTCGATCAAGAGAAAGGCGGGTTCCAGATCGCCGCGCAGGATTGGGACTTTTATTCCGAGAAAGTCCGCAAAGCGAAATATGCGTTCGATGAATCGGAGGTGCGGCCGTATTACGAGCTCAATCACGTCATCGTCGACGGCGTCTTCTTCGCCGCGAACAAGGAATACGGGCTCACGTTCAAGGAACGACACGATCTGCCGGTGTATCAACCGGACGTGCGCGTATGGGAAGTGTTCGATCGCGACGGCAAACCGCTCGCCATTTTCATCGGCGATTATTACGCGCGCGCGTCAAAGCGCGGCGGTGCGTGGATGAACGCCTATGTGCAGCAGAGCGATTTGTTCAGTACCAGACCCGTGGTGGCGAATCATCTCAACATCCCAAAACCGCCGGCAGGCGAGCCGACGTTGCTGACGCACGATCAAGTGCGCACGGCATTTCATGAGTTCGGGCACGCCTTGCACGGCATGTTTTCCGCCGTGAAATATCCCCGCTTCAGCGGGACCAGTGTGCCGCGCGATTTCGTCGAGTATCCGTCGCAGGTGAACGAGATGTGGGCGAACTGGCCGGAAGTGTTAAAGAATTACGCGAAGCATTACAAAACGGGCGAGCCCATGCCGCAGGCACTCGTACAGAAGATCGAGGCGTCGGACAAATTTAATCAGGGATACAAGACGACTGAGTATCTAGCGGCGTCGCTGCTCGACCAGGCGTGGCATCAACTTTCTCCGAACGAGATCCCGAAGGACGCCGTTGCGTTCGAAGCGGAGGCGTTGCGCAAGGCGCATGTGGATTTTGCGCCTGTGCCGCCGCGCTATCGCAGCTTCTATTTTTCGCACGCGTTCGCCGGCGGATACTCAGCCGGATATTACTCCTATCTCTGGAGCGAGGTGCTCGATGCCGACACGGTGGAATGGATCAAGGAGCACGGCGGTTTGAAACGGGAGAACGGCGATCGTTTTCGTGCCATGTTGCTCTCGCGCGGCGGCTCCGCCGACGCACTGGGGCTATTCAGGAATTTTGTCGAGTGCGATCCTTACATCGAGCCGCTGCTAAAGCGGCGTGGGCTCGATCGCGCACCCGGCTCAGACGCCACAAACGGCGAACCGCCGTCAAAGTAGCCGACCGGGTAGCGGTGAGTTGAGCCGCGACGCCATCGTCGCGCCGGCTCTGCGGCCCGAGGGCGGGCCGTTTCCAGTCCGTAACAATAGTGCCGTCTAACGATTTGCTGGAGTCGTGCTTCTTTTGTCGCGCCGAGCGATGCGTCTACGGCCTTGCTTCGTACAGATTATTGAAAGGATTTTCCAACGGCACCCGTCTGACGCTGGTGAACCCGGCTTTACCGCAGAGCTCGCGGACCTTGGCTTCGTGAAAACCGAGCGTGCCGAGTCCTGCGCCATTGTTCGCCAGCGACGTGGTCATGCAGTAGAACACGCTTACCCCGTGAAACACGGCGCCGAGCGGATTAGCGTTCTTCTCGAGCTTGTCCGAACAGTTGATGTCGAGACAAACATAAACGCCGCCTGGTCTGAGCGCGCGACGAATTGATTGCAACAACCGGAGTGGATCGACTGCATCGTGCACAACGTCGAACGTCGCGATCACATCAAACTGCACCGGCACTCCTTTCGACACATCGCGTTCTTCGAAACGCACCCGGTCCGACACGCCGGCTTCGCGTGCGTTCGCCGTCGCGCGAGCAACGGTCGGTCCAAAGTTGTCGTAGCCAATGTAACGCGATCGCGGAAACGCCTGTGCGAGCTTGATAAGGCCGCGTCCCCTTCCGCATCCCACGTCAGCCACATCACACCCGCGTTCGAGATGCGCTTTCACGTCCGGCATCGCAGGGATCCATTGTTGCAACAGCAAATTCTCAAACCACGTGGATGTGAGGCGTTCCAGACCGTCCCACATCATGTCGGTGTATTGCGATTGAGAAACGCCGCCGCCATTGCGAAACGCACTTACAACCTGGTCGAACACTCCGGCCTGCGCTGGCAGCATCTGATAAATGCCGCCGATAAAAAATGGGCCGTTCTCCTGAGCAAGGACTGAAGCGTGTTCCGCTGGAAGGCTGAACCGCTTTGTCGATCCGTCGTAATCCAGATAACCTGCCGTGGCCATCCCCCCAAGCCACTCCCGCAGATACCGCTCGTTCAGCTTCGTCCGCGATGCGAGCTCTGCCGATGTCGCGGGACCTTGCTCTGCGAGATTTTTGAACAATCCCAATCGATCGCCCACCGCGCCGAGCAGCGTCGTCATCGTCCCGCTGATCTGCTCAACCACTTTTTCAACGAACTGCTCCTGACGATCTGGGTTAATTGCTGAGGTTTCGCTCATATATGTGTGAATTAATGAGCACCCGAAAAATTTCAAGCGAGCTCTCTAGTAGCGACAGCCCCGATGCTAGGGGCTGTAGCCGTCGCCCCGTGGTGGACGCGGACCCTTCGCACAGCGAAGCGGCTACAGACTTCTAACGAATTGCCGGTGGAAATGGTGCTTCAATCTGTTAGTTTTCTAACCCCGTG